>Ga0209066_10000162_pt1 | contig 101905 bp, 88 predicted proteins | sample All_14_2_FD_187198 | JGI IMG/M metagenome (GOLD analysis project Ga0209066, IMG submission 187198) | Freshwater microbial communities in response to fracking from Pennsylvania, USA - Allegheny Zone_MetaG_DW_15 (SPAdes) (version 2) ...
CCGCACCCGAACCCGAACCCGAACCCGAACCCGAACCCGAACCCGAACCCGAGCCTGAGCCTGAGCCTGAGCCTGAGCCCGAGGTAGAGGTTGAGGTTGAATCCGCTGTCGAGGCAGAGGTTGTCGATGATTTGTCGGACTTGATTATCGAGCCGTTGCTGGAGGAAAGTGCGCTGGACAAAGAGGCGCAGTTGCAGGTGGTGGCCGATGCGCTGGAGGACTTTCTGCTCAGCGACGATGACGATGTGGCGGTGGCGGTGGCGGTGGCGGTGGCGGTGGCGCCTGCGCTGTCGGCGGAGGATGCGGTAGGGGTGCCTGAGGCTATCTCTGCACGTACCTCACCAACGCTGTACGACATTTTCTGCGATGAAGCGCGCGGTCATTTGCAGACCCTGGTTGATGAATTCTCGTTGCTGGAAGAGAACAGCGAGCGGCCGACCAGTTTTGCCATGACGCGAGCGGCGCATACTCTGGGCGGCATCGCGGCGACGGTTGGGCTGATGTCGCTGCATCATTTGGCGATTGCGCTTGAACACGCCTTGCTGCGCCGCGATGGCTCAGCGCAGCCTGCCAGTATTGAAGGTCTGGAAACCGTCCGCCAGACGATCATGACCTTGCAAAGCATGTTCGATGGCCTGGCTGACCAGTTGGCGCCGGATGAACAACCGCTGTTGATCAGCGCGCTCGACGACATTTATCCGCCGGCACCAGAGGCGTCGAGCGGCCAGCCTGTACCGGTCGAAGAGCTCGTGGCACCTGTTGCAGAGCCGGTAGCTGAGCCGCACATGATGCCTGCGCTTGTTGATCAGGTGTTGATGAACGACGAGCTGGACGAGCAACTTCTGCCCATCTTCCTGGAAGAGGCGGCCGACCAGTTACGCGATCTCAATCGCGAGTTGCTGGCCTGGCACGGCAATCCGGCGCTGCCGGCGCCGCCGCAGGCGATTGCCCGTTTGCTGCACACCTTCAAAGGTAATGCCCGCATGGCCGGGGCAATGAATTTGGGTGAAGCGACGCACCAGTTGGAAAACCGGGTGCAGGAAGCCCTCGCTGCCCGGGCGGGCGACCCGCAGTTGATCGACGAAATCGAGGCCGGTTGCGATTTCCTGGCAGCTGCGGTCGAACGCTTGCGTCGCGGGGAGGCCGCCTCGCTGCCTGGCGAGACGCCCCCGTCTGCTGAGGATGGGGCTGCTGTGTCGCATGGCGATTTGCCTGCGGGCCCCGCGGTCGACGCTGAAAATGAGGTAGAAAACAGTGGTCAGCAAGCCAATCTGCGGGTGCGGGCTGATCTGGTTGACCGTTTGGTCAACGAGGCGGGCGAGTTGTCGATTGCCCGGACGCGTATCGAAGGCGAAATGCGCAGTCTCAAAGGCTCCTTGCTCGATTTGACGGAAAACGTCATTCGTCTGCGCCGCCAGTTGCGCGAAATTGAAATTCAGGCCGAGTCGCAAATTCAGGCCCGGGTCGCTCTGACTCACGACAGCCAGGGCGAATTCGACCCGCTGGAACTCGATCGCTTCACCCGCTTCCAGGAACTGACCCGTTTCATGGCCGAGTCGGTGAATGACGTGGCGACGGTGCAACAGAACTTGTTGAAGAATCTTGATGATGCCAACGCCGCTATTCTGGCGCAGGCGCGACTCAACCGCGGTTTGCAGCAGGCGCTGATGGGCGTGCGCATGTTGCCCTTTGCCAGCCAGATGGAGCGCTTGTACCGGGTGGTGCGGCAAACCGCCAAGGCGGCTGGCAAGCGGGCCAGCTTCGACATCGTCGGCGGCCAGGTCGAAATCGACCGGTCGGTGCTCGACAAGATGCTGGCACCTATCGAACACATGCTCCGTAACGCCGTGGTGCACGGCATCGAGGACCGGGCGCAGCGGCAGGCAGCGGGTAAGCCGGAAACTGGCGAAATCACCCTGAGCCTGGTGCAGGAAGCCAACGAATTCATCCTGACCCTGGCTGATGATGGTCGTGGCCTGGATGCCACCAAAATACGTCGGCGGGCGATTGAGCTGGGCCTGCTGGCGGCTGATGCCGAGGTCAGCGAGGCTGTGCTGCTGGACTTGATCTTCCAGCCGGGTTTTTCGACAGCCAGCGAATTGACGCAGGATGCCGGCCGCGGTGTTGGTATGGACGTGGTGCGAACCGCCGTGGCAGCGCTGGGCGGGCGAGTCGAAGTCGACCAGCAGTTGGGTCGGGGGAGCCGCTTCCAGATCTATTTGCCGCTGACGCTGGCGGTTGCCCAGACCTTGCTCGTCCGTGTAGGCGAGCAACGTTATGCCGTGCCGTCTACGATGATCGAACAGGTCCAGGAAATGAAGGCACCCGCGTTGGCCGCCCTGCAGGCAGCGGGTGAGGCCAACTGGCAGGGACAGTCTTACCCCTTCCATTTCTTGCCGCATCTGCTCGGTGATGTCGAGGCGGTGCCTGAAGAGCATCGGCAGTACTGGGTCTTGTTGCTGCGCTCCGGTGGGCAGCGGGTGTCCGTGCTGGTCGATGAATTGCAAGGCAACCAGGAAGTGGTGGTCAAGAATATTGGTCCGCAACTGGCGCGGGTGGTCGGGGTGGCCGGCGCCACGGTGCTTGGTGATGGCCAGGTTGTGCTGATCCTCAATCCAGTGGCTTTGGCGGCCAAGCAATTGGCAGAACGGCCCATCAGCGGGATGGCGCTGACGCCTGCCGTCAAAGCCCCGGTCCAGCATTTGCCGACAGTCATGGTGGTGGATGATTCGCTGACCGTGCGCAAGATCACCAGCCGGTTGTTGGCGCGCGAAGGCTATCAGATCCTTCTCGCCAAGGACGGCGTTGATGCGCTGGAGCATCTGGTGGAACTGATGCCCGATGTCATCCTGTCCGATATCGAAATGCCCCGGATGGATGGTTTTGATTTCGTTCGCAATCTGCGTGCTGATGATCGCCTGAAAACGATTCCGGTCATCATGATCACCTCGCGGACGGCGGACAAGCACCGCAATTATGCGATGGAAATCGGTGCCAATCATTATCTTGGCAAGCCCTACGACGAAGATGAATTGCTGGCCTTGATCGCCGGCTATTGTCAGCCGGCTGACCGTTGATTTTGCCTCCCTGAACGCGGTCGACCGTGCTCAGGGGGCTTTTTTGACCACGGCGTAACGGTCCAGTGTGCGCAGGCGGGCGCTGGCGTGGTCGACGAGCGGTGCCGGATAATCGCGACCGATGACGACGCCCAGCGCCTCCTGTTCCAGTCGGCCCATCTGCCAGGGGGCGTGAATGAATTTGTTCGGAACCGCCTGTAGTTCCGGCAGATAACGGCGGATAAATCGACCTTCCGGGTCAAATTTCTCCGATTGCGTGACCGGGTTGAAAATTCGGAACCAGGGTTGGGCATCGCAGCCGCTCGACGCTGCCCATTGCCAGCCGCCGTTGTTGGCCGACAGATCGAAGTCGTTCAATTGCTCGGCAAAGTAACGCTCGCCCAGCCGCCAATCGATGCCCAGGTCCTTGCACAGAAAAGATGCTGTCACCATGCGTAGCCGGTTGTGCATCCAGCCGCTGTGATTCAGTTGGCGCATGGCGGCGTCGACCAGCGGATAGCCGGTTTGCCCTTGTTGCCAGGCAGCCAGGCCGGCCGGCCAGTCGTCCCAGCGGATGGCGTCGTATTCTGGCTTGAAGGAACGGTCGACCGCATGCGGGAAGTGGTCGAGGATCATGAAATAGAAATCGCGCCAGATGAGCTCGTTCAGCCAGGCATCCGCCCCGGCCGCCAGTGCCTCGCGGACTAGCTGACGGATGGAAATGGTGCCAAAGCGCAGGTGGACCGAGAGATAACTGACGCCGCGCACCGCAGGAAAGTCACGCAGGCTGCCGTAACGCGGCAGGGCCCCGGTGCGGAAGCTTTCCCACAATTGCTGGGCGCCCGACATCCCCGGCGTGATGCCGAGCATTGCAAGGCCTGTTGGCTGGAAACCCAGATCGGCCAGCTGAGGCTGTGGGCTGACGTCGGCACCCGCCAGGCGCTGCTCGGCCGGGCATGACCAGGCCGCGAGATCGCCATCGCTCAAACGTTTACGCCAGGCATTTTTGTAGGGGGTAAAGACGGAGAACGGCTTGCCGGCCAGGGTCAACACCTCGTCATGGTCAAAAATCACCTGGTCCTTGAAGTCCCGCCAGGCGATGCCGCGCTCGGCCAACGCCGCTTGCACGGCGGCATCGCGGGCCTTGGCCGCCGGCTCGTAATCGCGATTGACGAAGACGGTGTCGATCGCCAATTGCTCGGCCAGGCGGGGGATTTCCTGACGAGCGTCGCCGTGCCGGATGTGCAAACTGCCGCCGCAGGCTTGTAAGGCGACGGCCAGTTCAGTGACCGCCCCATGAATGAATTCAACCCGGCGATCCCGGGGTGAAGGCAGGGCGTCGAGGATGGCGCGGTCGAAAACGAAGACGCAATGGACCTGGCGGGCGGTTTGCAGGGCGGCGGCCAGCGCCGCATGATCGTGATCGCGCAAATCGCGACGGAACCAGACAAGGGCTTTTTCATTTTTCATGTTGGGTTTGTACCCCGGCGCCGATTAAAATTCCAGCTATGGACAACGTCAACCTGACCGATCACTTTCTCATCGCCATGCCGGCGCTGGAAGATCCGTATTTTTCCAATGCCTTGGTCTATATTTGCGAGCACACCGAGAACGGCGCGCTCGGCATTATCGTCAATCGACCGATCGATATGAACCTGGCCGCCTTGTTCGAGAAAATTGACCTCAAGCTGTCGGGCGACAGTCTGGCCAATCTGCCCGTTTATTTTGGTGGCCCAGTGCAACTCGACCGGGGCTTCGTGCTACATCGGCCACTCGGCCATTGGCAGTCGACCTTGCGGGTTAATGAGGCGGTGGGTTTGACCAGTTCGCGCGATGTCCTGGTGGCTGTCGGCCAGTTGGCGGAGCCGGAGGAAATTCTGGTGTCGCTGGGTTATTCCGGTTGGGATGCCGGTCAGCTGGAAGACGAGTTGGCGCAGAATGCCTGGCTGACCGTGCCGGCGGTGCCCAGTATCCTCTTCGATCTGCCGCCGGAAGAGCGCTTGCCAGCAGCGATGCAGCAATTGGGCATCAGCTTCTCGCAGCTTTCTGATGTGGCCGGGCACGCCTGAAGTGGGCACCGTCCTGGCATTCGATTTTGGCGAAAAGCGCATTGGCGTGGCAACTGGTGAGACCTTGCTCGGCCATGCCCATCCGCTGACCGTGATCCGCGCCGAATCCAATGACGACCGCTTTGCTGCTATCGGCAAGCTGATCGCTGAATGGCAGCCGACACAACTGGTGGTGGGGCTGCCGACCCATGCCGACGGGACGCCCCATGGGATGACCCGCCTGGCTCAGAAATTTGCTGAACGTCTGCAGCGCCGTTTTGCCTTGCCGGTGGCGCTGGCCGACGAGCGGCTAACCTCGCTCGACGCCGAGACGCGCTTGCGTGAAACCGGGCGTAGCGCTCGGCAAGCCAAGCCTTTGCTTGATGCCGTCGCCGCCCAATTGATTCTCCAAACCTGGTTTGAAAGTACGCCGCATGTCACTGACTGATTCCCTGCCCGATGCCGAGGCACAATGCCGGCAACTGGCTGAGTTGATCCGCCCGAAACTGGCGAAAAATCCTGCCCTAGTGGGCATTTATAGCGGGGGGGCCTGGGTGGCCGAGCGCCTGCGCTGCTTGCTGGGCCTGAGTGAAGACATCGGCCTGATCGATGTGTCCTTTTATCGCGATGATTTCGCTGAAAAGGGGCTGCATCCACAATGCAAGCCAACACTGATTCCCTTTGATGTTGAGGGGCGACACATCATTCTGGTGGATGATGTCTTGTATACCGGCCGTACAACGCGGGCGGCGATCAATGAGTTATTCGATTACGGTCGGCCGGCGGCCATCGAACTGGCGGTGCTGGCTGACCGCGGCGAGCGCGAATTGCCGGTAGCGCCCAGCTACGAGGCCTGGACGCTGCAATTGGACGCTGGTCAGCGACTGGCGCTGGACAGAAACGATCACGGTCAACTGGCCTGGAGGCTCGAAAATGCATAACCCGCAGTTGAATTCGCACGGTGAGCTGACCCACCTGCTTTCAACCGAAGGTCTGCCGCAGGCGATCCTGACGCAGATTCTCGATACCGCCGAATCCTTCATGGAAGTGTCGTCGCGCGAAGTGAAGAAGGTGCCGCTGCTGCGCGGTAAAAGTGTCTTCAACCTGTTCTTCGAGAACTCGACGCGGACGCGGACGACCTTTGAAATCGCGGCTAAACGCCTGTCGGCGGACGTCATCAATCTTGACATCAACAAATCGTCGGCCAGCAAGGGCGAAACCCTGCTTGATACCATCGATAATTTGTGTGCGATGGATGCCAACCTGTTTGTCGTCCGTCATGCGTCGAGCGGCGCCCCCTACCTGATTGCCGAACACTTGCAGCGCATCGGTCGCGGTGACATTCACGTCGTTAATGCCGGTGATGGTCGCCATGCCCATCCAACGCAAGGCCTGCTCGACATGTACACCATCCGTCACTACAAGAAGGACTTCACGCAATTGCGCGTCGCCATCGTCGGCGACATCCTGCATTCCCGGGTCGCTCGTTCCGACATCCATGCGCTGACTACGCTGGGCGTTCCGGAAGTGCGCGCCATCGGCCCGGAAACCTTGTTGCCCAAGCACCTCGACAAGCTTGGCGTGCATGTCTTCCACGACATGGCGGCCGGCCTCAAGGATGTCGATGTGGTGATCATGCTGCGCCTGCAGAACGAGCGGATGAACGGTGCTCTGCTGCCATCGGCCGGTGAGTATTTCCGGCATTACGGGCTGACGCCGCAAATGCTGGCGCTGGCCAAGCCGGACGCGATTGTGATGCACCCGGGGCCGATGAATCGCGGGGTGGAAATTCACTCGGCGGTCGCCGATGGGCCGCAAGCGGTCATCCTGTCCCAGGTGACCTTCGGAATTGCCGTCCGCATGGCGGTCATGAGCATTGTGGCGGGGAACTGAGTGATGAATATCCTGATTGAACAGGGTCGTGTGATTGACCCGAAAAATGCGGTCGACCGTGAAAATACGTCAATTTTTATCGTGGACGGCAAAATTGCCGGCCTGGGTGCGGCGCCGGCAGGTTTTGTCGCCGAGCAAACCCTGGATGCCCGCGGTTGTGTCGTTTGCCCGGGCCTGATCGATCTCGGGGCTCGCCTCAACTCCATCGAAGCCGAATTGGCGGCAGCGGTGGCCGGTGGGGTGACGACGGTGGTGGTGCCGCCGGATGCCGACCCGCCGCTCGATGAGCCCGAGTTGGCCGATCGCCTGGTGCATCGCGGCGAGGAAATCGGCAAGGCCCGGGTGCTGCCGCTCGGTGCCTTGACTCTGGGGCTGAAGGGCGAGCGTTTGTCCGAATTGGCTGGTTTGCGCAAGGCCGGCTGCATCGGTTTTTCGCAGGCCAAGGTGCCGGTGGTCGATACCGAAGCCCTGTTGCGGGCGATGGAATATGCCGCGACGTTTGATTTTCCGGTTTTTCTGCATCCGCAGGATTACTGGCTGTCGCGTAATGGCATCGCCCATGGGGGTGAAATGGCCAGCCGACTCGGTCTGGCCGGCATTCCGGTGGCTGCTGAAACCATCGCCATTGCGACCATTGTTCAACTGGTGCGCGATACCGGTTGTCGGGTGCATCTGACCCGACTGTCGTCGGCGGCCGGGGTGCATCTGGTTGAGCAGGCGATGAACGAAGGCTTGCCGATCAGTTTCGATGTTGGCATCCATCATCTGCTACTGACTGAAAACGATATTGGCTTCTTCAACCCACACGCCCGTTTCTGTCCGCCATTGCGTACCCAGCATGATCGTGACGGCCTGTCGCAGGCCGTGGTGCGGGGGCTGGCGGCAATTTGTTCCGATCACACCCCGGTCGCGGCCGATGACAAGTTGCTACCGTTTGGTGAGGCAAAGCCCGGGGCGACCGGTCTTGAGGTATTGCTGCCGCTTACCCTCAATTGGGCGGAGTCGGCCGGCGTATCGTTAAGCGATGCACTGGCGCGCATTACCTGTGCGCCTGCGGCCATTCTCGGTCTGGCCAGCGGCTCGCTGGCAATCGGCGCGGCCGCCGATATCTGTATTTTCGATCCAGAGGAAAGCTGGCCGCTGACGGTTGACGCCATCCGCAGCCGGGGCAAGAACTCACCCTGGCTCGGTTACATGATGAACGGCCGGGTCAAGCGTACTCTGGTGGGAGGCAAGGTCGTCTTTTAAGGTCGACAAGACGGGGTAAAAAGCGGCTGGTACAAGCCGCTTTTTTTTACCGATGGATTTATTTGTCATATGCCAATAGAATTAATTGCGGCTGATGTGTTGTCGGCTGTGCCGCCGTCGGGGCGGTTATTCAATTCAGTGGAGGAAATTTCAATGAAACGTCTCGTTACGCTGGCGCTGGCCTTGCTGTGCAGCATGGGCAGTGCGCTGGCCGCCATCAATCTCAATACGGCCACCGTTGAACAACTCGATACCCTGAAAGGGGTCGGACCAGGCAAAGCCAAGGCCATCGTGGCCTATCGCGACAAGAATGGTCCGTTCAAATCGATTGACGACCTGAAGAAGGTGAAAGGTTTTGGCGACAAAAGCATTGCCAAGCTGCGCCCCGAGCTGACGGTATCGGGGGCTGCGGCGCCAGCCAAGCCTAAGGTACAGAAGTAGGCGAGACTAAGGGGGAAGCAGGCGCTCGACAGCGGCGGTCGTCGAGCCGCTGATTTCAACCCGCTTGCGGCGGTTGCTATCGCCGCTGATCAAGCTGACCGCCTGGCGGCTCAGGCCCAGCTGGTTGGCCAGGAAAGCCAGCAGGGCCGCATTGGCTTTGCCATCGACCGGTGGCGCGGCGAGGCGGATTTTGAGCGCCTCGCCGTGTTGACCGCAGACTTCGCTTGTTTTGGCGCCGGGCTGGATGTGCAGGGTCAGCGTGATCCGTCCGTCGCTGGCCACCCGATACCAATCAGCCATGCGGCGGGCCTAAACGTAGCGCAAGAGCAGGTTGAGCAGCAGGATCGCGACCAAGGGCGAGAGATCGATGCCGGAAATGGTCGGAATGAAACGCTGCAAGGGGGCAAGAATGGGCCGTGCCAGTTGGTTGGCCGGCCCGGCTAGCGGCGAGTACGGATTGACCCAGGAAAGTACAGCCTGCAGGATCAGGGCACCAATGACGATGTAGATGGCGAGACGGAGCAGGGCGCGAACGGCCAGCATCAGGATCATTAGCAGGGTGCCAAAGGCATCGGCCGTGATCGGCACGCTGGATAGGGCCAGTAGCACGCCAGCCAGTGCCAGTTGCAGCCACAGCGCGGCAATCAGGCTGGCCCAATCGACGCCGCCAACGCCGGGGACGATGCGGCGTAGCGGTTTGACGCCCCAGTTGGTGAGTTTGATGACGAAATCACCCAGTTGCCCGGCAAAGGAAACGCGCGCCATCTGCATCATGAAACGGAGCAGAAAGAGGGTGCAGAAAAAGCTGATGACGGCATCGACCAAGAAGAAAATGGCTTCCATCAGTCGGCTCCCAGTTGCTGGCCCAATTCGCGGCCACGGGCTTCGGCGGCTTGGCAGCCGGCGATGATGCCCGCCTTGACACCGCGTTCGGCCATCACCTTGAGTGCGGCTTCGGTCGTGCCGCCCTTGGAGGTGACCCGTTCGCGCAGGATGGCGGCCGGTTCCGGCGATTGGGCGGCCAGCGCTGCTGCACCCTGGACGGTTTCAATGGCGAGCTGGCGGGCGTCTTCCGGGCTGAAGCCAAATGCTGCGGCTGCTTCTTGCAGGGCTTCGATAAACAGGAAGGCATAGGCTGGGCCACTGCCGGAAATGGCGGTGACGGCGTCCATCTGCCCTTCGTCACTGATCCACAGCGTGTTGCCGACCGCACGCAGGATGCGTTCGGCCAGGACGCGCTGCTCGGCGCTGACCGCCGGGCGAGCGCAAAGCCCGGTGATGCCGGCACCGATCAGGGCTGGTGTGTTGGGCATACAGCGGACAATCTGGGCGTGACCAGCCAGCCAGCGGGCTAGCGTGGCCATGTCGAGGCCCGCGGCAATGCTGATGACCAGCGTGCCGGCGAGGCGGTCGGCGAGCGGGGCGAGCGCCTCCTTCATTTGTTGCGGTTTGACCGCGAGCACCAAAACGTCCGGCGCTTGAGCGAGCATTTTGGCCTCGGCCAGGCAGTCGACCGCGTAGGTCTCGCTCAGCCGCTGCCGGGCCGCGCTGCCGGGATCGATGACGCCGATCTGGTCGGCGCTGAAACCTTGTTTTAGCATGCCGCCAATCAATGCGTTGGCCATGTTGCCACCGCCCAGGAAAACAATTTTCATCTCAATTTCTCTCACCAAAAATGGCCGTGCCGATGCGGACCAGGGTGGCCCCCTCGGCAATGGCAGCTTCCAGATCGTGGGTCATGCCCATCGACAGGGTATCGAGCGCCAGGCCATCCTGACGCAATTGCTCGTAAAGGCGACGTAAGCGGGCAAAGTCGGCACGTTGCGCCAGCACGGTTTCAGTCGCCGCCGGGATGCACATCAGGCCGCGCAGCTGCAGGTGGGGCAGGCGGGCAACGGCATGGCAGAGGGCGCTTGCTTCATCTGGTCGGCAGCCGCTTTTGCTGTCTTCGTCGGAAATATTGACCTGGACGCACACCTGTAGTGGCGGCAGGTGGGGCGGACGTTGTTCAGACAGCCGTTCGGCAATCCGCACACGGTCGATCGTGTGCAACCAGGCAAAATGCTCGGCCACCAGGCGCGATTTGTTGCTCTGCAGCGGGCCGATGAAATGCCATTCCAGCGCCCGGTCGACCGTGGCCATCGCCTTGGCGACCCCTTCCTGCACATAGTTTTCGCCAAAGGCCAGCTGACCAGCCGCGGCGGCGGCCAGCACGTCGGCCAGTGGCTTGGTCTTGCTGACGGCGAGCAGGCGGACACTGTCCGCGGGTCGGCCAGCCGCCGCTGTTGCCTCGTTAATACGGCGGCGCACGGCTTGCAGCTTGTCGACGATTGCGCTCATAATCAATTCGGATTTCTCAATTTTCCCGAGTATACACGGGCTCCAAGGACCAACCGCATGGACATCACCGAACTGCTGGCCTTCTCTGTCAAGAACAAGGCATCCGACCTGCACCTGTCAGCCGGCCTACCGCCGATGATCCGGGTCAATGGCGACGTGCGTCGCATCAACCTGCCGCCGATGGAGCACAAGGACGTGCACGGCATGGTGTATGACATCATGAACGACGCCCAGCGCAAGATGTATGAAGAGACGCTGGAGTGCGATTTTTCGTTCGAAATTCCCAACTTGGCCCGTTTCCGGGTCAATGCCTTCAACCAGCACCGCGGATCGGGTGCCGTGTTCCGGACCATTCCGTCCAAGGTGCTGACGCTGGAGCAACTCAACGCCCCGAAGATTTTCAAGGACATTGCCGAGTATCCGCGCGGCATCGTGCTGGTGACCGGGCCGACCGGTTCCGGCAAGTCGACGACACTGGCAGCGATGGTTAATCACATCAACGAAAACGAGTACGGTCACATCCTGACCGTCGAAGATCCAATCGAATTTGTCCATGAGCCGAAGAAGTGTCTGATTAATCAGCGTGAGGTCGGGCCGCACACGCTGTCTTTTTCTAATGCCCTGCGTTCGGCGCTGCGAGAAGATCCGGACGTTGTGCTGGTTGGCGAAATGCGTGACCTGGAAACGATTCGCCTGGCCTTGAGCGCTGCGGAAACTGGTCACCTGGTGTTTGGTACGCTGCACACCTCGTCAGCAGCCAAGACCATTGACCGTGTGGTCGACGTTTTTCCGGCCGCAGAAAAGGAAATGGTTCGCTCCATGCTCTCTGAGTCGCTGCGCGCAGTCATTTCGCAAACCCTGCTCAAGAGTAAGGACGGCTCGGGGCGGGTGGCGGCGCACGAAATCATGATCGGCACGCCGGCCATTCGCAACCTGATTCGTGAAAACAAGGTGGCGCAGATGTATTCAGCCATCCAGACAGGTCAAAACATTGGCATGCAGACGCTGGACCAGTGTTTGCTGGATCTGGTACGGCGTAATGTGGTGTCGAGCGCCGAAGCTCGGCAAAAGGCGGCCAACCGCGATGCATTCCCCGGCTAAGCCGGATACCCGTTGAGGAAGTCGCATGGAACGCGATCAAGCGATGAAGTTCATGCACGATCTTTTGCGTTTGATGACGCAGAAGAAAGGCTCGGATTTGTTCATCACCGCCGGTTTTCCACCGGCGATCAAAATAGACGGCCGAATTACGCCGGTCTCCAACCAGGTGTTGACGCCTCCGCACACGACTGAACTGGCGCGTTCGATCATGAATGATCGCCAAGCCAGCGAGTTTGAGTCGTCGCGCGAATGCAACTTCGCCATTTCGCCGGTCAATATTGGACGTTTCCGGGTCAACGCCCTGGTTCAGCAGGGCCGGGTGGCGGTGGTTTGCCGGACAATCAACATGACCATCCCGAGTATCGATTCGCTCAATCTGCCGGTGGTGATCAAGGAGCTGGCGATGACCAAGCGTGGTCTGATCATCTTCGTCGGCGGCACGGGGACCGGCAAGACCACCTCGCTGGCAGCGCTGGTTGATTACCGCAACGAAAATAGTTACGGCCACATCATCACCATCGAAGACCCGATTGAGTACGTGCACGAGCACAAGAACTGCATCGTCACCCAGCGTGAGGTCGGGGTCGATACCGAGGATTGGGGGCCGGCGTTGAAAAATACCTTGCGCCAGGCGCCCGATGTCATCTTGATGGGCGAAATCCGCGACCGCGAGGCGATGGACTACGCCGTGGCCTTTGCCGAAACGGGACACCTCTGTCTGGCGACCTTGCATGCCAACAGCACCAATCAGGCGATTGATCGCATCATCAACTTTTTCCCTGAAGAGCGGCGCCAGCAGTTGCTGATGGACCTATCGCTGAACCTGCGCGCCATGGTGTCGCAACGCCTGTTACCGAAAAAGGATGGCAAGGGGCGGGTGGCGGCGATTGAGGTGATGCTCAACTCGCCATTGATTTCCGACCTGATCTTCAAAGGCGAGGTGCACGAGATCAAGGAAGTGATGAAGAAATCGCGCGAACTGGGCATGCAGACCTTTGATCAGGCCTTGTTCGATCTCTACGAGGCAGGGAAGGTCAGTTACGAAGACGCCCTGCGCAATGCTGATTCGCTGAATGACTTGCGGCTGCAGATCAAGCTGCATGGCCGAAATTCGCAGGACCGTGATTTGAGTAGTGGCATTGGCCATCTGGACATTGTCTGAACCCCAAGGAATCGAAATGAAAATATTGCGTCATGGACTGTTGACCGTGCTACTGGCTGTGCTGAGCCTGGGCGCCCAAGCGATCGGACTGGAGGCCCTGAGTGGGCGCGATGCCAGCGCCGGCCTCAAGGAGGCGCTGAGCCAGGGCGCCGACTATGCGGTTGGCGCTTTGGGCAAGAACGGCGGCTTCATGGGTAATGAAAAAGTGCGCATTCCACTGCCAGGCTATCTTGAGCAAGCGGCGGCCGGGTTGCGGATGTTCGGCATGGGCGCTCAGGCTGACCAGTTGGTCGAGACCATGAATCGGGCGGCCGAAAATGCGGTGGCCGTAGCCAAGCCGGTGTTGGGCAACGCCATCCGGCAAATGAGTGTGCAGGACGCCAAGGCCATCTTGACCGGCGGCGACGACAGTGTGACGCAGTATTTCAAATCGAGCAGCAGCGCGGCGCTGACCGCCAAGTTCCTGCCCATCGTCCAGAGTGAAACGAAAAGGCTGAAACTGGCCGAGCAGTACAACAAGGTGGCCAGCAAGGCGGCCGGGGCCGGTTTGCTCGACAGCAAGGATGCTGATATCGACCGCTATGTCACCCAGAAAGCCATGGATGGCTTGTTTCTGATGATTGCCGAGGAAGAGAAAAAGTTGCGGGCCAATCCGCTGGCTGCCGGGAGTGGCTTGTTGAAGAAAGTTTTCGGCGCCCTCTGATTTAAGGACTGGCCCTATCTGGCCGTTAATCAAGGCAGGAGCTTGGTCATGAAACTCGCCCGTCTGGAAGCGACTACCCAAACGCATTCGGCTGATGCCGTGGCGCGGGCGCATGCGGCGGTCGATGCGCCGGTGCGCCGGGTCGAGGCCATGGAGGCCGTCGCCATCGACCGTGAGCGCTCGCTGCAGCAGGAACTGGCCGAAGTCGATCCGCGGGCGCTGGGGCCTTTTGCCGGCGGCGAACGCGTCCTGGCAGATGCCCGGCAAGTGGCCGCCAGCCTGAGCCACTTGGCGGATGCCGGGGCCTTGCTCAAAACGGCCACCCAGGCGGTCTGGCCGCCGCACGTCGATGACGAAGCCTGACGGCTACGCGGGTTCGCGGTCGACGGGTTGCCCGGGGTAAAATCCGCCTCCTTTGTTCTGCCGCCGCTTTTGTCGGGTGGCTACCCGAGATCCATGTCCGGCCTCAATCCCCCGCAGCGCGAAGCAATTCACTACCTCGACGGCCCCTTGCTGGTTCTGGCCGGTGCCGGGTCGGGAAAAACGCGGGTGATCACGCAGAAAATCGCTTATCTGGTGCAGGATTGCGGCTTTCAGCCGCGCAACATTGCGGCCATTACCTTTACCAACAAGGCGGCCAAGGAAATGCAGGAGCGGGTTGGCAAGCTGTTGAGCAGTCAGCAAGCCGGAGACTTGCAGATTTCGACTTTCCACTCGCTGGGCGTACGCATTCTGCGCGAAGAAGCCAAGGCGCTCGGCTATAAACCGCGTTTCTCGATCTTCGACTCAGCCGATTGCGCCGGCATCATTGCCGACATTGCCAAGACCGTGGACAAGGGAACGCTGCGCCGCTTGCAGTCCATCATCTCCAACTGGAAGAACGCTCTGGTGCCCCCGAAAGTGGCGCGCCACTTGGCCAACGACGAGCATGAGGTGCTGGCCGCCGGCGCCTACTTGTCCTACGAAGCGACGCTCAAGGCCTATCAGGCGGTCGATTTCGATGACCTGATCGGCCTGCCGGTCAAACTATTCAACGATCACCCGGAGATTGCCGACAAATGGCAGAACCGCTTGCGCTACCTGTTGGTCGATGAATATCAGGACACCAACGCCTGCCAGTACCAACTGCTCAAGTTGCTGACCGGCGTGCGGGCGCAATTTACGGCGGTCGGTGACGATGATCAGGCGATCTACGGCTGGCGTGGCGCCGACATCGACAACCTGAAGAAGCTGCCCGCCGAATTCCCGGCCTTGAAGGTGATCAAACTCGAGCAAAATTACCGGTCGACCGTGCGCATCCTCAAGGCCGCCAATAACGTCATCGCCCACAACGAAAAACTGTTCGACAAGAAGTTGTGGTCGGAACTCGGCCATGGCGACCCGATTCATGTCACCGCCTGCAAGGACAACGAGGCCGAGGCGGAAAGCGTGATTATGAAGTTACAGGCGCATCGCTTCGAGCATCGCGGCAAATTCAAGGATTACGCCATCCTCTACCGCTCGAATCACTTGGCGCGCCTGCTGGAAACGCAACTGCGCAACCAGCGCATCCCCTACTTGCTGTCCGGTGGTCAGTCCTTTTTCGACAAGGCCGAGATCAAGGACATCACCAGCTACTTGCGCTTGCTGGCTAACGAGGATGACGACCCAGCCTTCATCCGCGCAGCGACGACGCCCAAGCGCGGCATTGGTGCGGCAACCCTGCAAGTCCTTGGTACGTATGCCGGCGAACGCCATATCTCCTTATTTCAGGCGGCGTTCGAAGAGGGCTTCGCCCAGCGTGTGCAGAGCCGGCAGCTTGAACCCCTGCTTGAGTTTTGCCAGTTCATCAACCGTTTGCAGCACCGGGCGGCCAGCGAACCGGCGCAACAGGTCCTGCCCGACCTGCTCAAGGCGATCGACTACGAGTCCTACCTGTATGACGCCGAGGAAGAACGGACGGCGCAGACGCGCTGGGGCAATGTCTGCGAATTCGCCGAGTGGATCAAGCGCAAGGGCGAGGCCGATGGCAAGACGCTGATCGATCTGGTGCAGAGCATTGCCTTGATCAACATGCTTGACAAGCAAAACGACGAGGATTACGACGCCGTCCAGTTGTCGACCCTGCATGCGGCCAAAGGCCTGGAGTACCGACATGTTTTTCTGGTCGGCATCGAAGAGGGCATCCTGCCGCACCGTGAATCGCTCGACGCCATCAAATTGCAGGAAGAGCGGCGCCTGATGTACGTCGGCATTACCCGTGCCCAGCATTCGCTGCACATCAGTTACTGCGAGAAACGCAAGCAGGCCCGTGAACTGATGCCCTGCGAGCCGTCACGTTTCATCGATGAAATGGGCAAGGATGATGTGCGCTTTTCCGGCGGCAAGGCCGAGGCGGCGCCCGACAAGGCCACTGGCAGCGCCCGGCTTGATGCGCTGAAAGCACTGCTGGCCAGCAAGCGCTGATTGGGGTCTGGGGCACGCGGTCGACCGTGTGTCTTGCCCAAAAATGGACGAAAAAAAGGGAGGCCGCAGCCTCCCCTGGGTGCTTGTCTGAGCGGCTTACTTCACCTTGCTCAGGATGTAGTCGACCACGCCGCTGATTTCTTCATCAGACAACTTGGCGCCACCCTTGGGGGGCATGGCGCCCTTGCCGTTGGTGACGCTGGCGACCAGTGCAGACTTGCCTTGGCCCACACGGGCGGCCCAGGCGGCCTTGTCGTCAATCTTCGGTGCGCCGGCAGCGCCGGTGTTGTGGCAGGCGCCGCACACCGAGTTGTAAATGGTCGGGCCATCCTTCGGGCCGCTGCTTGCCGCAGCCTCGGCCTTGGCCAGTTCGAACTTGGCGACGGGCTGAATGCGCAACTCGGCGTCGTCAGTGCCCTTGCCGCCGTCGGCAGCAGACGAGAACGATTTGTTGGTCAGCGGATAGATGACGGCGATCAGGACGATGGCTACGATGATCGTTGCCCACATGATGCCCTTGGAAGAGTGCTTATCGGCCATGCTGATTACCTCAATACGGGAAAGATAAAGCGCAGGATTATAACGGCTTGGCAAGTGGCTGGCGAAAAAAAACCCCGCACCAGGCGGGGTCGAAGTTCTCGAATGGGGGGAATTCGAGAGGAGGGGTTCAATGCACAACTGCAGTGTAGGGGGGAAAGCCTCGGCAGTCTGTGTCCTTTGGTAAGCGTTATGTAACCAATTGTTGGTCAGGTTACTGGCTAAAAAGAGGCGCCGAGCGGGCGCATGACGGTGCGCTGTGGCGTTATGATCGGGCGCATGGATGCCTTTGAACAACCGGTCGCCCGCCTGGCGGCCCTTTTATTGCAACGTGCTGAGTGGCTGGCTGTGGCCGAATCATGCACTGGCGGCTGGCTGGCCCAGGCACTGACGGCGCTGGCGGGTAGTTCGGCCTGGTTCGACCGCGGTTTTGTGACGTATGCCAATGCCGCCAAGGTGGAGATGCTGGGCGTCCCCGAAACGACCTTGCGACGCCATGGTGCGGTGTCGGTGGCGACGGCGCGGGCTATGGCACAAGGGGCTCTGGCGCATAGCCGGGCTGACTGGACGGTGGCGATTACCGGCATTGCCGGGCCCGGCGGGGGGACGCCGGACAAACCGGTGGGTACGGTCTGTTTCGCCTGGGCCGCCCGTGACGGCGGTTGTCAGGCGCAGACCTGCTGTTTTAGCGGTGATCGCCAGGCCGTGCGCGAGCAGGCCGTTCGCCAGGCGCTGGATGGACTACTGATCCGGCTGGAGGCGAACCCTGTCGTTGCCTGAGGCTGAGTTGGTTTTTTTCTCTTGAGGGCGGTCGACCGCCCTCCACGCTAATTTATGGGCTGACTTCGCGCAGAATATCCTGCAGGAGTGGCTCGACGATGGCGGCGGCCGAGCCGCTTGGCCGGCGATAACCAACCCAGGTTTGTCCCGGCTGGCCAGGCAAGGTGTAAATGGCGATGGTGAAGGGGCAGACCACGATGTTGTGCGGGTCGATTTCCATCATCTGGCGCGACAGCGTGGCCGAACAAAATTCGATGATTTCGGCGTCCTGATAGATTTTTTTTGCGGCGCCCAGGTCGTTGCCAGTGCGTTCAAGCATGTCGCCGATGTGCGATACCAGGTTGATGACCAAACCGCGGTTTTCGATGGCCATGACGACCGCGTCCCGGGTGTCGGCAAAGTTGCCCTTGAGCGCTTGGTTAACCCGCCAGTCAGCGGCGTTCGCCATGCTGGCGGTGCATAGCAGAGCAAGGGAAATGAGCAGTGTACGCATGGCAGTCTCCGAGAGTTGGCCGTCGATTTTATCCTGCGGTCGACGGCCGAAGCGGGGCAAAAATCAGGTCGGTAGCGGCTCGAACAAGGCGGCCAGGTCGTCGGTGCCAAATTTGACTTCGACCCCATGGTCTTCGGAGAGGATGCCCGCGGCCAACTCGGCCTTGCGCTCCTGCAGGGCGAGAATTTTTTCCTCGATGCTGCCGCTGACGATCAGTTTGTAGACAAACACCGGCTTGTCCTGGCCCAGACGGTGTGCCCGGTCGGTGGCCTGATTTTCGACGGCAGGGTTCCACCACGGGTCGTAGTGGATGACGGTGTCGGCAGCGGTCAGATTCAGGCCGACGCCACCGGCTTTCAGACTAATCAGGAAAATTGGCGCTGCGCCGTCCTGGAAACGACGGATCGGTGCTTCGCGATCCACGGTGTCGCCAGTCAGGGTCACATAGGGCAGGTCGATGGCGTCCAGTTCGCGCTCGATCAGCGCCAGCATGCTGGTGAATTGCGAGAAGACGAGGATGCGCCGGCCTTCGTCGACCAGTTCCGGCAGCATCGCCATCAGCAGGTCCAGTTTGGCTCGTTCGCTGACCTTGCGGGCGCTGGCGGCCTTGACCAGGCGCGGATCGCAACAGACCTGACGGAGTTTGAGCAGGGCATCGAGAATGACGATCTGGCTGCGCGCAAAGCCTTTTTGGGCGATTTCGTCGCGCACCTTGGCATCCATTGCGGCGCGGACGGTTTCGTACAGGTCGCGTTGGCTGCCTTCGAGTTCGACGCTGCGAACGATGATGGTTTTCGGTGGCAGCTCCTGGGCAACATCTTCTTTCTTGCGGCGCAGGATGAAGGGGCGGATGCGGCGGGCGAGCAGGCCGCGCCGGTCCAGGTCACCCAGTTTTTCGATCGGTGTCCGCCAGTGGCGGGTGAACTGCTTGCTGCCGCCGAGAAAGCCGGGTAGCAGGAAGTCGAACTGGCTCCACAATTCGCCCAGATGGTTTTCCAGCGGCGTGCCGGTCAGGCACAGGCGATGCCGAGTGTCGAGCTTGCGCACGGCTTCAGCACTGCGGCTCTGGGCATTCTTGACCGTCTGCGCTTCGTCGAGAATCAGCAGGTGGTAGCTGTGCTGCATCAATTCATCGGCATCGCGCCAAAGAAGCGGGTAGGTGGTCAGGACCACGTCATGTTGCGGAATTTCGCCAAAGCGGCTCTTGCGCTCCGGGCCGTGCAGCGACAGGACGCGCAGGCTGGGTGCAAAGCGGGCGGCCTCGTTCTTCCAGTTGAAGATCAACGAGGTCGGCAGGATGATGAGCGCCGGTTTGTCGAGACGGCCACTTTCCTGCTCGACTAACAGATGTGCCAGTGTCTGGGCGGTTTTGCCGAGGCCCATGTCGTCGGCCAGGATGCCGGACAACTTGTGCTGGCGCAGGAACTGCAACCAAGCCAGGCCTTCTTTTTGGTACGGCCGTAGTTCCAGGCCGAGGCCGGCTGGCGGGGGTACGTCGGCAATGCCCTGGGCATCCTGCAGACGCTCGGCGAGGGCGAGAATGTCGTTCTGGCCGCGGAATTCCCAGCGGCTGGTATCGGTCAGTTCAGCCAGACGCGGGGCGTCGAAACGCGAGACGCGCAAGGTATTGCCGCCGGAGAAACCGTCGAACAGATCGATCAAGGTGGCTGCCAGCGGCTTGATCCGGCCAGCCGGGACGCGCAATCGTTTGCCGTCCGGGGTCAGCAATTCAACGCCTTGCTGGTCGGGCCATTGGGCCAGTTCGTGGCTATCCAGCCAGCGCGGGTCGCGGCGAAAGAGGGCGGCCAGCAGCGGGGCCAGCGGCAGGCGCTGGCCTTCGACGATGATCCCCATGTCGAGATTGAACCAGCCGTTTTCGGCTTCCTGCAGTTCCGCTTCCCAGTGGTCGACATCGAGGACGTGGTGACGGAAGTCATCGGGGAATTCGAATTGCCAGCCAGCTTGGCGCAAAATTTCCCGTTGCTCCTGCATGAAGGGGCTCCAGGCGGCTTCGTCGGCCAGGCCGTAGATGCCTTCCGGCGGGCTGCCGAAGGTGTTCAGGGTGTGCGCCGGGATGCGCTGCAGACCACTGGCCGCCAGCGCCTTGAGGGCGGCGGCTTCTTCGTCCGGACGGCGCTGGATGCGTACCGTTTCACCTTCTGGCAGGGTAACGAAATCGCGAGTTTCATCGGGCCGCAGGTCGGCCTCACCGTAGCGGAAAAAGACTTGCGCAATGTCGAACAGGCCGCCGCCCAAACTTTGTGGATAGCCGCGCCAGGCACGGTGACCGTGGGTGTGCAGGGTTTCCAGCTGGAGGACCGGTTGCAGCGGTGCTTCGATCAAACGCAGGCGGGCCTGCGCATCCTCGGCGGGCAGCGGCAGGTCAGGGGCCAGTTCGGAGAGGGCTTCGGCGACCAGGGCGGCTTCTTTGGCCGACAGCGGCGGCAAGCTGAACAGGCGGCTGACCACGGCGGGTTGGCCGGCCACTGCCAGCGGTCCGCATTCGCCCTCGGTTAAATCGGCGTACCACGGCGGGTCGACCGCGATGATCAGTTCGGCGGTCGGCTCGGGCTTCAGGTAGGGGCGCTGGAAGCCATTGTTGTCCAGTTGCCAGCCGACACTGGCGGGGCGTTCGCTGCCCTGATGCAGGGGCAGGCCGAGATCATCTTCCGGGTAGAGGCGATGGGTGGCGGCCATGCGTTCGAGAATTTCGGCGCCGTGTTTGGGTCCCAGGCCATAGGCCCGCAGGCCGCTATCATGCGCGCGCTCGGCCCAGATCAGGCGCAGGATGACCAGATCGTCTTCGTCGACGAATTGTGGGGGGGCCAGCAGGGCGCGATCGACTTTCCACCATTCCTCGGCGGTTTCCGGGAACTTGCCCTTGCGCAATTCGACGCCAAAGCGTCGTTTGTCCGCGGTCCACTTCAAAACGTAGAAAATTTGCTGGCGGGCCGAGGCTGGACGGGCTTTTTTCTTGGCGACGGCAATTGAGGCCCGGCGCAGGTCCTCAACCCAGGACATGACACTGCCACTGAGGCGTTCCTTCGGATTGCGTTCCTCGATGGCCTTGAGCAGGGTGGCGGCGACATGCTTGCACTGGCGGCCGACCGGGCAACTGCAATGGCTGACCAGGACGCTGCGCTTACCCGATTGGGCGATGACCAGATCGACTTGGTAAGGTCGTTTGGCCGAGCCAGGGACAATGGCGCGGATTTCGCCGTCGTCGATGCTCAGGTCGCGCACCAGGTCGACGTAAGGCCGGGCTTTGGCGATTTCGTGCTCGCCCAGCCAGTCGATAACGTCGTCTTCGGTGTAGTTTTCACAAGTAATCATCGGGGCCTAGAAACACAGGGCGCCGAGGACGGCGGCAAGCAGGAGGGCAATGGTGGCCAGCCAGCGATTCTGCATGCGCTGGACGGCAATCAGTCGTTCGAGCTGCGGCTGCAGGTCGGCCTTGGCCGGCTGGGCCAGGGCCTGGTGAACGAGACGGGGGAGTTGCGGCAGGTTGCGCGCCAAGTAGGGGGCTTCCTGCTTGAAAGTATTGATCAGGCCACGCCAGCCGATTTGTTCGCTCATCCAGCGTTCGAGGAAAGGCTTGGCGGTTTTCCACAGATCAAGCTCGGGATCGAGCTGGCGACCGAGGCCTTCGATATTGAGCAGGGTCTTTTGCAGCATCACCAGTTGTGGCTGGATCTCGACATTGAAGCGGCGCGAGGTTTGGAACAGGCGCAGCAAGACCTTGCCGAAAGAAATGTCTTTTAGCGGGCGGTCGAAAATCGGTTCGCACACGGCCCGGATGGCGGCTTCGAATTCATCGACCCGGGTGTTCTTTGGGGCCCAGCCCGATTCGATGTGGGCTTCGGCAACGCGCTTGTAATCACGGCGGAAGAAAGCCAGGAAATTCTGCGCCAGGTAGTTTTTGTCGGTGTCGGTCAGCGTGCCGACGATGCCGAAGTCAAGGGCGATGTAGCGGCCATCGGCGTGAACAAAGATATTGCCGGGATGCATGTCGGCGTGGAAGAAGCCGTCGCGGAAGACCTGGGTGAAGAAAATTTCGACGCCGGCTGCGGACAGCTTGGCCAGGTCGATACCATCGCTGCGCAATTTGTCGATTTGCGAAATCGGCGTGCCTTTCATCCGTTCCATGACCATGACGGTCGACGTGCAGAAATCCCAATAAATCTCGGGCACGATCAGCAATTTGGAATCGATGAAATTGCGCCGCAATTGCGAGGCGTTGGCGGCTTCACGCATCAGGTCGAGTTCGTCGCGCAGGTATTTGGCGAATTCGGCCACCACTTCCCGTGGCTTCAATCGCTTGCCATCGGTCCACAGGGTTTCCAGCAGCAGGGCGCCGCTGTCCATCAGCGCCAAGTCGTGCTCAATCACCGACAGCATGTTCGGGCGCAGGATTTTGACTGCGACTTCATGTCCGCCGTCGCAGTCGTGCAGGCGGGCAAAATGGACCTGGGCAATCGATGCCGAGGCAACCGGTACCGGGTCGAAGGCGGCGAAGACTTCGCTGGCTGGACGGCCGTAGGCTTTTTCGATTTCCTTCAGGGCTAGCGCCGAGTCGAACGGCGGCACACGGTCTTGCAATTTGGCCAGTTCGTCGGCGATGTCGGTTGGCATCAGGTCGCGCCGGGTGGATAGGACCTGACCGAATTTGACGAAAATCGGCCCCAGTGCTTCGAGTGCCAGACGCAGGCGTTCGGCCCGTGGCGCCGATAGGTTGCGCCAGAACTGCAGTCCGCGAGCAAGGCGCGCCAGGCGGCCGCTCGGTTCGTGAGCGAACACCATGTCGTCGAGGCCAAAGCGGCTGGCAACGGCGGCAATTTTGAGCAGGCGGAAAAGACGCATCAGGCAGGCCGGTGAATCAGACTAAACGAAGATGCTAACACGGTGGGCAAGGCATTGGCGTGTTAGCCGCTGCCGTTTGGGGATGTTCGGGCCTTCACAAGCTTGGTCAATGCGCTAGACTGCCGACATGAAAAAAGACTCGCGTTTACCAGCTGAGATTGCGCGTGAGGCCTTGCGGGTATTGGCGACCCGACACTTGCCTCCGACCCCCGCAAACTACCAGGCTTGCTACAACGAAATCGCTGGCTTTCATTCTGCGTCATCGTTTCCTGAGGGGCCGCTGTTGCAGCTTCTGGGTCGCTTGCCGGCAGCCGATGCAGACGCGCAGCGCCTGCTGGAGAGTGTTCGGGCCAGCATTCAGGCGCGCAGTTGGTTGAGTTTTGAGGAAAGCATGCTGGCGTATGCGCTGGTGCTGGCTCGACGGGGGAAAGAGGCGGCGAGCGACGTGGGCTTGCCCGAGCCCTTCGTCTCTTCCTTGCGAACGTTGCTGGATGCGGTTTTGCCTGTGGTGGCGGGCGAAGATGCGGGTTTCCGGGCTGAGGCAGAGGCGCTTCATGGTGTTCTGGCGCATTCACCGGTCGAGCGCCTGGTGTTGCAGGATCGCTTGGTGCGTTTGGCGGCGATGGCTTCAATGGCCGGCGAGGAACAGCAGGAAATCAAGTCAGCCTTGCTCAAATTGTTGCATCTGGTGATCGAAAATATTGGTCACCTCAGTCTCGATGATCAATGGCTGAAGGGTCAGGTTGATGGTTTGCTGGCGGCAGTCGAGCCGCCGCTGACCTTGCGCCATCTGGATGAAATAGAGCGGCGCCTGCGCGATGTCATCGACAAGCAGCTGCGCGCCAAACAGCGTTCGGTCGAGGCGCAGTCGGAACTGCGTCAGATGCTGAGCTTTTTCATCGACTATCTGGCCAGTGTCCGGGTGGCCAGTTCGGGCTTTCAGGTGCGGATCGAGGGGTCGGCGCAGCGTTTGGCTCAGGTTGAACGCATTGAGGAACTGGCGCCCTTGCTGGCTGAGGTGGTCGAGGCGACGCGTCGCATGGCCGAGGAAACTGCTGCCTCGCAACGGCATTTGCAGTCCATGCAAGAGAAGGTGCTGGCCACCGAGGCGGAACTGATCCAGCTTCATCTGGAACTGGATAACGCGAGTAATCTGGCGCGGCATGATCCGTTGACTGATGCCTTGAATCGCAAAGGACTGGACGAGGCCTTGGCCCGAGAGATCGCCGTTGTCCGGCGATACGAAACGCCCTTGTCGATCTGTTTGCTGGATATTGATAATTTCAAGTTGCTGAACGATCAGTTGGGGCATGCGGCCGGCGATCAGGCGCTGATTCATCTGGTGTCGGTCACCCGACAGTGCATGCGGCCTAGCGACACCCTGGCTCGCTATGGCGGCGAGGAGTTCGTCATCCTCATGCCGGATACGCCTCTGGACAAAGGGGTTGATGTCATTACTCGCTTGCAGCGGGAATTGACCAAGGCGATTTTTATGGCCGATTCGGCGCGACGTTTGATAACTTTCAGCGCCGGGGTGGCGCAGTTGACGGCAGAGGAGAGTGGCGAAGCCGCCATGGTGCGCGCCGACCGGGCAATGTATCTGGCCAAGCGGGCCGGCAAGAACCGGGTTTTTGGTGCCTGAAAACCGTTTGCAATGCCGGCGGGGTTTGCCGCCGGTTGCACGCCCCGATGCCCGGGTCCTGGTCCTCGGCAGCATGCCCGGCGCCGCGTCTTTGGCGGCCGCCCGTTACTACGCTCATCCGCGTAACGCTTTCTGGCCCATTGTCGGTGGCTTATTTGGGTTTGACCCAGCGCTTGATTACCCGGGGCGCTTGCTGGCGCTCATGGCGGCGGGTGTTGCGCTGTGGGATGTGATCGGGTCTTGTCAGCGCCTGGGGAGCCTCGATTCAGCTATTGTTGCGGGGAGTATCGAGGCCAACGATTTTGCGGCCTTTTTCGCGGTCCACCGCGAGATTCGCCATGTTTTCTTCAATGGTCAGGCGGCAGCGACAGCTTTTCGTCGTCACGTCCCAGCCCCGGTCGGCGTTCGCTGCCACCGGCTGCCATCGACCAGCCCGGCGCATGCCGCGCTATCGCTGGCCGACAAGCGGGTGGCCTGGGCGGTGTTGGCCGCGGCGGCGCGTCCTTGACGGCCGGCGTATAATTGCCGCTTTGTTTTTTTGCCGAAATGCCATGGCCCAAGACGTCAAAACCCAACTGACCGCCCTGTTGCAACAGGCGCTGGCCAGCGTAGCCCCTGCTGCCAGCACCACACCAATTCAATTGGAGCGGCCGCGCGATTCCTCGCATGGCGATTTTTCGACCAATCTGGCCATGCAGTTGGCCAAGGCGCTAAAGAAGAATCCGCGCGATATTGCCCAGCAATTACTCAATGAGTTGCCGGTGTCGACTCTGGTCACCTCGGCTGAGCTGGCTGGCGCGGGTTTCATCAATTTTCGCCTTGATGTTCGGACCAAGACTGACGTGATCACGGCCGTCTTGCGCGAAAAAGCCGATTTTGGCCGGTCGACCGTGGGCGGCCGGCAAAAGGTGCAGGTTGAGTTCGTGTCGGCCAATCCGACCGGGCCGCTGCACGTTGGCCATGGCCGGGGCGCGGCTTATGGGGCATCGCTGTCCAGTTTGCTGAGTTTTGCCGGTTGGGATGTGACCCGTGAGTACTACGTCAATGATGCCGGTCGGCAAATGGACATCCTGGGTTTGTCGACCTGGCTGCGCTACCTCGACCAGCATGGTCAGACCGTGCCGTTTCCGCCCAATGCCTACCAGGGCGATTACGTGCGCGACATGGCCAAGCAGATGACGGTGGCGCATGGCGAAAAATATGTGCGTGCCGCCGCCGATGTGCTCACCGGAACGCCGGGCTTGCCCGATGCCGGCCGTGCTGACGATGAAGCCAAGCAACAGCGCGAATTGCATCTCGACGCCTTGATCGCCCGTGCCAAGGTCCTGCTCGGCGGCGACTGGCATTACGTCCATCAGCATGCGCTCAACGAGCAGCTGGAGGATTGTCGCGACGATCTGCAGGCCTTTGGCGTTGAATTCGAGGTCTGGTATTCCGAAAAGGCCTTGTACGACACCGGCCTGGTGGCGCGCTGCGTGGCCTTGCTTGAAGCAAAGGGACATATTTATTTGCAGAACGGCGCCAAGTGGTTCCGGTCGACGGCCTTTGGCGATGAAAAAGACCGTGTCGTGCAGCGCGAAAACGGTCTTTATACCTATTTCGCCTCCGACATCGCTTATCACCTCAACAAGTTCGAGCGTGGTTTCGACAAGGTGATCAATATCTGGGGGGCTGACCACCACGGTTACATTCCGCGGGTGACCGGGGCGATCAAGGCGCTCGCGCTCGATAGCGACAAACTGCAGGTCGCCTTGGTGCAGTTTGCCGTGTTGTATCGCAATGGTCAGAAAGCCTCAATGTCGACGCGTTCCGGCGAGTTCGTCACCCTGCGCGAATTGCGCCGTGAAGTGGGTAACGACGCTTGCCGCTTCTTCTACGCCCTGCGCAAGTCGGACCAGCACCTTGATTTCGACCTCGATCTGGCCAAGAGTCAGACCAACGAAAACCCGGTTTATTACATTCAGTATGCCCACGCTCGTATTTGCTCGGTGCTTGGCCAGTGGACTGGTGATGAGACCGATCTGTTGGCCGCGGACTTGTCGCTGCTGGTTAACCCGCGCGAGTTGACCCTTGCCAACCAGTTGGCCCAGTTCCGGGAAGTGATCGAAACGGCGGCCCGTGACCTGGCGCCGCACATGATCGCCTTCTATCTCAAGGACCTGGCGGGCGAGTTCCATGCCTGGTACAACGCTGAGCGTATGCTGGTTGAAGAGACTGCGCTGCGCGATGCCCGGGTTGCCCTGGCGGCCGCCGTACGTCAGACCCTGCGGAATGGCTTGGCTATCCTGGGCGTCAGTTGCCCGGAATCAATGTAAGGAGGCGCCATGAGTCGCGACATGAAACCGAGGAAAACCCAGCCGCCCAAGAAAAAATCCGGCGGCGGGACGCTGGTCGGCATGTTCATTGGCCTGGTGCTGGGCGTTTGCATTGCGGGTGGCGTGGTTTGGTACATCAACAAGGCGCCGCTGCCTTTTAATGAAAATGTGATGGCGCCCCGGCCGCCGGTGGCCGACGGCGGCAAGGTGACGCAGCCCCTTGCGCTGCCGGGCAAGCCGGGTGATCCGGTGCCGGAAAAACGCTTCCAGTTCTACGATATCCTGCCCGGCAAGAGCGATGGCATGCCGGACGGGGCCACCAAGCCGGCCAGTGAGGCCAAGGCGCCGGTCAAGGCGGACGACAAGAACCCGTCGCGCCCTGCCGAGCCAGTGCGTGACGAGGGCCGCAAGGAAGAGAGCAAACCGCCGGCCGATGCCAAGCCGTTATTCTTGCAGGCGGGCTCGTTTTCGACCGCGCAGGACGCCGACAACCAGAAGGCCAAGCTGGCTTTCATGGGCGTCGAAGCGGTTGTTCAACAGGTGATGATCGAAGACAAAACCCTGTATCGGGTCCGCATGGGGCCGTATTTCAAGATCGAAGATTTGAACAAAGTGCGCTCGCAACTTGCCAAATCGGGTGTTGAAGCGCAACTCGCCAAATAAGGAGATTTTTGCATGTCGTTTGCCCGTCGTCGTTTTGTCCGTGGTGCTGCCGTTCTGGCTGCTGCCCTGTCGCTCAGCTTGCCGCTGCAAGCCCAGACCGCCGGCAAGGATTACACGCCAATCAATCCGGTGCAGCCGACCGATGACCCGGCGCGTATCGAAGTGGTCGAGTTCTTTAGCTACGGCTGCCCGCATTGTGCCGATCTCAGCCCCTTGCTCAACGCTTGGGTTGATCGCCTGCCGGCCGATGTCGTGGTGCGCAAGGTGCCGATCACTTTTGGTCGTGCTGCCTGGGCCAATATCGCCAAGCTCTACTACACGCTGGAAATTACCGGTGATCTGAAGCGCCTTGAGCCTGTGGTGTTCGATGCCATTCACAAGGAGCGTGCCAATTTGTTCGAAGAAAAGGCGTTGACCGCGTGGGTGGTCAGCAAGGGGGTGGATGGCAAGAAGTTTGCCGAAACCTTTAACTCCTTCGGTGTCATGAGCAAGGTGCGCCGCGGCGACCAGATGGCTCAAGCGTACAAAATTACCGGTGTCCCGGCGCTGGCCGTGCAAGGTAAGTACATGGTTGGCGGTAAGGATCACGCAGAAGCCCTGGGCATTACGGACAAGCTGATCGCCAAGGCGCGAGCCGAGAAAAAGTAAGCGTCGCTTTGAATGTGATCATCACAGGTGCCTCGTCGGGTATCGGCGAGGCACTGGCCGTTTACTACGCCGAACGCGGCGCCCGCCTAGGCTTGATGGCCCGTCGTGGAGATGTATTGGCGGCGCTCAATACGCGCTTGGGGGGTGGCCACACCTGTTATGCCCTGGATGTCTGTGATGCCGGGGCGCTGCACGCGGCCGCCATTGACTTCATGGCCCGCTGTGGCGTACCGGACATCGTCATCGCCAATGCCGGCGTTTCGGCCGGGACCTTGACTGAATGTGAGGGCGATCTGCCAGCCTTTCGTCGCATCATGGATACCAATGTCTATGGGATGGCAGCGACCTTCGCGCCGTTTGTCGCGGCAATGAAGGCTGGGTCGGGTGAACGCCGCCTGGTGGGGATTGCCTCGGTGGCCGGTATTCGTGGTTTGCCCGGCGCTGAAGCCTATTGCGCGTCGAAAGCCGCTGCCATCGCCTATCTGGAAAGCCTGCGCCTGGAGATGAAACCTTATGGGATCAAGGTCGTCACCATTGCGCCGGGCTATATCGAAACGCCGATGACTGCGGTCAACCCCTATCGCATGCCCTTTTTGCTGCCGGCCGCGCAGGCCGCCACCGCCTTTGCCCGGGCGATCGCGCAGGGGCGGAGTTACTGCGTCATTCCTTGGCCGATGGGGCTGGTCGCCAAGTTATTGCGCCTGCTGCCCAATGCGTTGTACGACCGCTTGTTCGTCAGCGCACCGCGCAAACCGCGCGCGCCGCTGCGCTGAAAGAATGACCCGCCGCTTGCTCTGATCGTCCTTGGAGGGCTTTATTTTTCTGAAAAATTGGAAGTATATATACTGTTACTGCTGATTTTTTCGGTTTGTGCGTTGCAATATGATCCGCCCGGTTAATTGACCGCTACGTGCTCTCGGGCTTGCGTGGCATAACATTTGCTGTATGGCGACTTATGATGCGACGCACAATAAATCTATTTCTACTCTTCATGGTGGCAGCAAGCGGCAGTTGGGCAGGCGACGCCTATCGGCTGGCCGATCTGGAGCAACTTGCCTTGCGCGAAAATCCGGCTTTGCGGGCGGCCGAGCAATCGGTGCGCATGGCTGAAGCCGCGGTGACCGGGGCAGCGGCCTATCCCAACCCGGAGCTTGAATATCTGTCGGGGACGGCGCGCCCTCGTCTGGCAGGGCCTGCGGCAGGCACGGTGCGCAGCACCACGCTGACCCAGCCGCTTGACCTGCCGTGGCGCCGTCAGCCGCGTATTGCTGCCGCCGAAGCGGGGGTGCAGGCCGCGCAGGCAGGTTACGTGGCCTTCCGGGCTGGCTTTTTGGCGACCTTGCGGTTGCGCTATTTTCAAGTCTTGCGCCGTGATGCCGAAAAGCTGCGTGCTCAGGAAGATGCGGCCCTGATGGAAAAGGTGCGCTCGCGTATTGCCTTGCGGGTTAATACCGGTGAAGCGCCGCGTTTCGAATTGATCAAGGTCGATGCCGAAATGCTCAACGCCCAGAAAACTGCGCAGGCAGCCGAGATTCGTTTGGGTCAGGCGCGCGCCGCTTTACGCCAGATGGTTGGCCAGGGTTTGCCCGACAGCTTCCGCTTGCTTGAGGAACTGCATCGTATTCCCGAACCGCCGCCACTGGCCGAAGTCCGCCAGGCGCTGCACCAGCATAGTCCGGCCTTGGCACAAGTGCGCGCCGAAACGGTGCGTGCCGAGCGCCTGCTTGACCTGGAGCGGGCTCAGCGCTGGCCGGCCTTGGCGTTGAAGGCAGGTGTCGACGAAGAGCCTGAAATGCGGACCCACCGCATCGGACTCGTTCTGAGCATCCCCTTGTGGGATCGCCGGCAGGGACCCGTTGACGAGGCCGCGGCGCAGTTGGCCCGCGCCCGCCACGCCTTGGCGGCAGAAAGTTTTTCTCTCGATCAGGGGCTGGAAATCGCTTACCAGCAATACGACATTGCCGAGGCGCAGGTGACGGCGCTGGAATCCGGCATCGTCAGGCAGGCTGAGGCGGCCTTGAAAGTGGCTGAAGCGGCCTACCGCTTTGGCGAGCGCGGCTTTCTTGAAGTGCTCGATGCCCAGCGGGTGTTTCGTGCGGCCCGTTCGGAGTTGATCGACGCCCGCTTTGAGCTGGCCGCGGCCTGGGTGGAAATCGAACGCTTGCGTGCAGCAGCTGAAGGAGTGAAGTCATGAAATTGCCCCTATTTGTGTGGTTGACCGCGAGTGTGCTGGCCGGCTGCAATGCCGATCAGGCGCCCCAAGTGGCTGCCCAGCCGGCCAATCCGGCGCTGGTGACGGCTGGCGACAGCTTGCTGGCCCAGTTGCAGGTTGAGCCGGTGCGCCGTGAGGCCATTGCCGATACCTTGCGGGTGGCGGGGCGGATCGATTTCGACGAGCAGCGCTTGGCTCGTATCGGGGCGACCGTGACCGGCCGAGTGACGCAGGTTGATGCCCAACTTGGTCAGTTGGTGCGCCTGGGTGACGTGTTGGCTCGTCTCAACAGCAGCGAACTGTCGCAACAGCAACTGGCCTATCTGAAAGCCCGTTCGCAACTCGAACTCAATCGCCGCAATGCTGAACGGGCGCAGGCTTTGTACGCAGCCGATGTCATCGGGGCGGCAGAATTGCAACGGCGAGAGAGTGAATACCAGATTTCGCAGGCCGAAACGCAGGCGGCGGCCGACCAGCTGCAGTTGCTCGGCTTGAACCGGGTTGCGCTGGAGCGCCTGGCCGCACGCGGGGCGGTGACCACGGTGACGCCGGTCACGGCGACGCTGGCCGGGGTGGTGGTTGAACGCAAGCTGGCCCAGGGGCAGGTGGTGCAGCCAGCCGATGCCTTGTTTGTGGTGGCCGATCTATCACGCCTGTGGGCCGTGGCTCAGGTGCCCGAGCAGCAGGTGGCCCAGGTCAAGGTCGGCCAGTCGGTTCGCATCGAGGTGCCGGCACTGGGCAACGAACAGTTGGTCGGACGCTTGATTTTTGTTGGTCAGACCATCGACCCGGAAACGCGGACGGTGCTGGTGCGCACCGAGCTGGATAACAGCGCCGGCCGCTTGAAGCCGGCCATGCTGGCGGCGATGCTGATCGAGGGCAAACCGGAAGAGCGCATGGTGGTGCCGGCCAGCGCCGTGGTCCGCGAAAACGACGAGGATCATGTGTTCGTGGCCGATGGGACACAACGCTTCCGCTTGCAAAAGGTCAAACTCGGGCCACAGCATGCCGGGCGTCGGGTCGTTTTGTCCGGACTGAAGGGCGACGAGCAGTTGGTGGTTGACGGTGCGTTTCATCTGAATAACGAACGTAATCGCAAGGAAATGGAGGGCGCGTGATTGAGTCACTGGTTCGTGGCGCGCTAACCCAGCGCCTGGTGGTGGCCGTGGTTGCGGCCGTCCTCCTCTTTTTTGGCCTTGATGCGGCGCGCAAGCTGTCGGTCGATGCCTTTCCCGATGTCACCAATGTTCAGGTGCAGATTGCCACCGAGGCGCCGGGCCGCTCACCCGAAGAGGTTGAACGCTTTGCCACCGTGCCGTTGGAAGTGGCGATGACGGGCTTGCCTGGGCTGGAGGAAATGCGTTCGCTGAACAAGCCGGGCTTGTCGCTGATTACCCTGGTGTTCAACGACCAAACCAATGTTTATTTTGCCCGTCAGCTGGTCATGGAGCGCCTGCTCGAAGTGGGCGCGCGCTTGCCGGCCGGTATCGTACCGGTCCTGGGGCCGGTGTCCACGGGCTTGGGCGAGGTTTATCAATACACGCTGGAACGCGCTGATGATGGCGACCGGGCGCTCAACCAGGAAGAATTGATGCAGCGCCGGGTGGCCCAGGACTGGGTGGTTCGGCCCTTGCTGCGTTCGATTTCCGGTGTCGCCGAAATCAATTCGCAGGGCGGCTACGCCAAGCAGTATCAGGTGCTGGTCAATCCGGACAAGCTGCGCCATTACGGGTTGAGCGTGGCCGATGTTTACCTGGCGGTTGGACGCAACAATGCCAACGCCGGTGGCGGCGTCTTGCCGCAATACGCCGAGCAATACTTGATTCGCGGGGTTGGTTTGGTGCGCGGGCTTGATGACCTGCGCAGCATTGTGCTTAAGGAACGCGACGGCGTGCCGGTCTATGTCGGCGATGTGGCCGAGGTTCAGATTGGTCATGAGGTTCGTCAGGGGGCTGTGGTCAAGAATGGGACCACCGAGGCGGTAGGCGGCATCGTGATGATGATTGCCGGCGGCAATGCCAAGGAAGTGGTCAGCCGGATCAAGAGTCGGGTCGACGAGATCAACCGACAGGGCATGTTGCCGGACGGACTGAAAATTGTGCCCTACTACGACCGCTCGGAATTGGTCGATGCCGCGCTGTGGACCGTGACCAAGGTCTTGATGGAAGGTGTTTTCCTGGTCGTTGTCGTGCTCTTCTTGTTTCTTGGGGATGTGCGCTCGTCGCTGATCGTCGTCGGTACGCTGGTCCTGACCCCTTTGCTGACCTTCATGGCGATGAACCAGTTGGGAATTTCAGCCAATCTGATGTCGCTGGGTGGTCTGGCCATTGCCATTGGCTTGATGGTCGATGGGTCTGTGGTGGTGGTTGAAAACGCCTTCCTGCAACTGGGGCGCCAGGGCAAATCGGGTGAGAGCCGCTTGCGCATCATCTTGCACGCGGTCGTTGAAGTGGCGACGCCGGTTATTTTTGGCGTTGGCATCATCATTCTGGTTTTCCTGCCGCTGATGACCTTGCAAGGCATGGAAGGCAAGATGTTTGCACCGCTGGCTTACACCATCGCCATCGCGCTGGCTATTTCGCTGGTCCTGTCCTTGACCTTGACGCCGGTGATGTCTACCTATTTGCTGAAACCGCCGGTGCATGATGGTGATCACGATACCCGACTGATTGCGGCGATGAAGTCGCGCTATTTGAAACTCTTGCGGTGGACGCTGGCCAACGAGCGAAAAACGGTGATCGGTGCGGTGGTGGTTTTTGTGTTGACCGTAGCGACCTTGCCCTTCCTGGGCACCGCCTTTATTCCAGAAATGAAGGAAGGCTCCGTGGTGCCGGGCATCAATCGGGTCCCCAACATCTCGCTCGATGAGTCGATCAAGATGGAAATGGCGGCGATGAAGCTGGTGATGGAGGTGCCGGGGGTCAAGTCGGCTGTCTCCGGGGTGGGGCGTGGCGAATCGCCGGCCGATCCGCAGGGGCCGAATGAGTCGACGCCCATTGTCAGCCTCAAGCCGCGCAGCGAATGGCCAAGCGGCTGGGGTCAGGATGATATCCAGAATGCCATGCGCGAGAAATTGAAGGTTTTGCCCGGGGTGCAGGTGGTCATGGCTCAGCCGATTTCCGACCGGGTTGATGAAATGGTCACTGGCGTGCGTTCGGATATCGCGGTCAAGGTGTTTGGCGACGATCTCGATCAATTGAAACGGATTGCCGGCCAGATCGGCAAGATCGCGCAGACCTTGGCGGGGGCGCAGGATTTGCGGATCGAGCGTATTAGCGGTCAACAGTATTTGTCGATTGAAATTGACCGCCAGGCGATTGCCCGCCTGGGCTTGAATGTGGCCGACGTCAATGACGTGCTGGAAACTGCAATTGGTGGCAAGGTGGCGACCGAGATCTTCGAGGGTGAGCGGCGTTTCCCAGGGGTGGTGCGCTTGCCGGAGCGTTTCCGCAATGATGTCGAAGCCATTTCCAATGTTCAGGTCAGTGCGCCTAATGGGGCCCAGGTCCGCCTGGCCGACGTGGCCGCCCTGCGCGTGCTCGACGGCCCGGCGCAGATTTCCCGTGAGCTGGGCAAGCGGCGTATCGTCGTCGGGGTCAATGTCAAGGATCGTGACCTCGGGAGCTTTGTGGCCGAGTTGCAGCAGAAAGTCGGCCAGCAACTCAAATTGCCGGAAGGTTATTACTTGGAGTGGGGGGGGCAGTTCCAGAATATGGAACGGGCACTCGGTCACTTGACGGTTATCGTGCCGCTGACCGTGGCCGCCATTTTCTTCCTGCTTTTCCTGCTCTTCAATTCGGTGCGCTATGCCACCCTGATCATCACCGTCCTGCCTTTTGCCTCGATCGGCGGCGTGATTGGCTTGTTCATCTCCGGTGAATATCTGTCGGTGCCCGCTTCGGTTGGTTTCATTGCCCTGTGGGGGATTGCCGTGCTCAACGGGGTCGTGCTGGTATCCTATATTCGTGGCCTGCGCGAAGCCGGGCGTTCGGTGCGCGAAGCCGTGGTCGAGGGCGCCACGCTGCGCTTCCGTCCGGTCATGATGACGGCAACCGTGGCCATGCTCGGGCTGATTCCCTTCCTGTTTTCGAACGGCCCAGGGTCCGAGGTGCAGCGACCACTGGCCATCGTGGTCATCGGTGGGCTGATGACCTGCACGGTGTTGACCCTGCTGGTGTTGCCGACCATCTATCGCTGGTTTGACGAGGAGGAAGTCGAGGCATGAAAGAAATCAAGGCGGTCATCCGCCCTAACAAACTCGCCAGCTTGCGCAGCGCCCTGATCGCGCTGCCGGGTTTTCCCGGCATGACGGTGACCAAGGGCGAAGGCTGCAGTGCCAACACCCGTCATGTGCCGACGCAGAGCATCAAGGAAGAGCTGACTGACTACACGCCCAAGGTGCGGATCGAGATCGTGGCCGACGACGGCATCGCAGAAACCATTTTTCAGTGCATTCTGAATGTGGCCAAAACCGGTCATTACGGCGATGGCCTAGTGTGGATGACCGAGGTTGAAAAAGCGGCCTTTGTCTTCAAAACAGGCGACTAACCCGGACGCCGCACAGGCCGAATCCTTGCCGGACGCCCCATTTGGCAGGCCCGGTGGATGGGCGTGCTGGGGGAGCGGCTCAGTGTGGCAAAGGCTGGGTCACCCGTTCCTGATGGGCTTCCGCTTGGCCGCTGGTGTCGGTGAAGTAACCATGCAGCGGGCAGATCCGGCCGGGCGGGCAGTCGTGTTCACGGGCGCATTCGCATTCGGTTTCGTCGGTTAGCACCATTTCACGAACGGCGTCACAGCGGGCGACGGGGGCGTCAAAGACAGACATGGCAGTCTCCAGTGATTGTGTTGTTTGGCATGATTTCAATATAGTTCACCCCCCTCGCTTTGCCCATTGATGAAAGGTTTTTCCATGTTCCGATACCATCGTTTGCCGGCTGTGTTGGCCGTGCTTTTGCTGGGTTTGCCGTGGGGGGTACAGGCCGAGGAAAAATCAGGGCAGATGGTTTATGACCAGACCTGCATCGTTTGTCACCATGCTGGCCGCCTGGGGGCACCCAAGCTGGCAGATGGCAAGCGCTGGCGCCATCTGGTGGCCGAGGGGCTGGACGATCTGGTGCCCGCAGCGCTGGGCGGTTTGCGGCAGATGCCGGCCCGTGGTGGTAATCCGAATCTGTCGGATGGCGAGGTGGCGCGGGCAGTGGTGTGGATGGTGAATCAACATGGCGCCCAGGCCGCAGAGCCGGACGAAGCGGCCATCAAGCGCTGGCGGGCAATGGCGGACCGCCAGAAAAAGCGCTGAGGCAAAAGGCGCACCGGGCGGGGCGGGACGAGTAAAATATCGCCCCATGCTCGAAATCAAGATCAATGGCGTGAGCCAACGCTTTCCCGACGCGCTGACGGTTGCTGGCCTGGTTGACCAACTGGGCTATGCCGGCAAGCGCATTGCTATTGAAAGAAATGGCGAGATTGTCCCGAAAAGTCAGCACGCCACGACGCGGCTGGCGGCGGGTGATCAGCTCGAGATCGTGGTGGCCGTCGGCGGCGGTTGATTCATGATCGCGGATCGCCTTATTGGGATCGAGTGGAGTTTTTGATCAGTCGCCCGCCTCGCTTACTAACAGCTCATCGCTAACCTTTAGGCCACTAAACATGCACCAACTGACCCTCGCCGGTAAGACCTACCGTTCACGCTTGCTGGTCGGCACCGGCAAGTACAAGGATTTTGCCGAAACCCGCGCCGCGCTCGATGCTTCCGGCGCCGAGATCGTCACCGTCGCCGTGCGCCGCGTCAATATCGGCCAGGACGCAGGGCAGCCGAATCTGCTCGATGCCGTGCCGCCGTCGCAATTCACCATCCTGCCCAACACCGCTGGCTGCTACACCGCCGACGACGCGGTGCGCACGCTGCGCCTGGCGCGCGAACTGCTCGACGGCCACCCGCTGTGCAAGCTGGAAGTGCTCGGCGACCCGACCAACCTCTTTCCGAACATGCCGGAAACGCTGAAGGCCGCCGAGACGCTGGTCAAGGACGGCTTCGAAGTCATGGTCTACTGCGCTGACGATCCCATCCAGTGCAGGATGCTTGAAGACATCGGCTGTGTCGCGGTGATGCCGCTGGCCTCGCTGATCGGCTCCGGCATGGGCATTGTCAATCCGTGGAACCTGCGCCTGATCATCGACAACGCCCAGGTGCCGATCATCGTCGATGCCGGCGTCGGTACCGCATCGGACGCGACCATCGCCATGGAACTCGGCTGCGATGGCGTGCTGATGAACACCGCCATCGCCCACGCCAAGGACCCGGTGCTGATGGCTTCGGCCATGAAGAAGGGCATCGAAGCCGGGCGCGAGGCTTTCCTCGCTGGCCGCATGGCCCGCAAATACTACTCGGCCGACCCCTCGTCGCCGACCACGGGATTGATTGGCTCATGAGCGACGATTTATTGATTCACCCGGCCGCTGAAGGTGACGAAGGCGAGTATCAAGCCGGTCGCCACGGACACGGCCACATCAAAAGCTTTGTCCGGCGGGCTGGCCGGATGTCGGAAGCACAGCAACGTCATTTTGCCGAGATGATGCCGAAGATTGGCATTCCCTATCAGCCGACAGCGATTGATCTGGACGCGGTCTACGGACGAAATGCGCCGAAAATCCTTGAAATTGGCTGTGGCATGGGAGAAACGACGGCCAAAATTGCTGACGCTAACCCGCAGAACGATTATTTCGGCCTCGAAGTCCATGTGCCTGGGGTCGGTGCCCTGTGCAAACTGATCGCCGAGAAGGAATTGACCAATCTGCGTATTGGTCATCACGATGCAGTTGAAGTCGTGCGCGATATGCTGCCGGAAGCTTCGCTAGCCGGGATTCACATTTTTTTCCCCGATCCCTGGCACAAGGCCCGACATAACAAGCGCCGGCTGGTTCAGCCGCCCTTCGTCGCTTTGTTGGCCTCGCGTCTCAAGCCGGGTGCTTACCTCCATTGCGCGACCGATTGGGAAAACTACGCCCTGCAAATGCTCGATGTGCTCGGCCGCGAGCCCAGCCTGGAAAACAGCGTCGCCAACCCGTCGACCGTAGAACTCGCGCTGGCTTTGGCGGCTGATTCCAGTGCGGGTCTGGCCGGTTTTGCGCCGCGTCCGGACTATCGGCCGCTGACCAAATTCGAGAATCGCGGCCTGCGTCTTGGGCACGGTGTCTGGGATCTCATTTTCAAAAAACGCTAAAACGCGTAGCAAGGAACTCGTTGCATGTGGTTTAAAAATTTGCAGTTGTATCGTCTGCCCACGCCGTGGGCCATGGATCTGGCCGCGCTGGATGCGCAGTTGGGCCGCGTGCCGTTCAGCCGCTGCCCGTCCAACCAGCCCATGTCGCGCGGCTGGGTGTCGCCGCGCAAGGACGGGGCGCTGGTCTATTCATTGGGCGGTCAATGGTTGATTGCGCTGGCGGTCGAACAGCGCCTGCTGCCGTCGTCCGTGGTCAACGAGGAAACCAAGGAACGTGCCGAGCAATTGACCGAGCAGCAAGGATACGCGCCCGGCCGCAAGCAGATGAAGGAATTGAAGGAGCGGATCATCGAGGAACTGATGCCGCGTGCCTTCACCCGCAAACGGACCACGTTCTGCTGGATTGATCCGGTTAACGGCTGGTTTGTCGTCGATGCTGGCAGCCCAGCCAAGGCCGAAGAAGTGATCGAGCAACTGCGCAGCTGCCTGGACGACTTCCCGCTGCAATTGCTGCATACCCAGTTGTCGCCGCAATCGGCGATGGCTGACTGGCTGGCGGGCGGCGAAGCGCCGGCCGGTTTCACGGTCGACCGCGATTGCGAGCTGAAATCGGTGGCCGAAGAAAAAGCGGCGGTGCGCTACGTGCGACACCCGCTGGAAGGCGATGAAATCGGTGAGCAGATCAAAGCGCATCTGGTGGCGGGCAAGTTGCCGACCCGACTGGCGCTGACCTGGGACCAACGGATCAGCTTCGTCCTGACCGAGAAGCTGGAGATCAAGCGCCTGGCTTTTCTCGACCTCCTCAAGGAAGAGGCGGAAAAGAACGCCGAACATGCCGACGAGCAGTTTGATGCCGATTTTGCACTGATGACTGGCGAACTGAGCCGGTTTTTGCCGCAGCTGATCGCAGCGCTGGGCGGTGAGCAGCTGGATAGCGCGCCCTCGCTGGCTGTTGCCCCGCCCGCTGTCGTCCCGACGTCGGGCGTTGACCTGCCGCCACCTTGGGAAGCGTGAGCGCCAAGCCACTCGCCTGTCCTTGTGGTCGTCCGGCGGCCTATGACGACTGTTGCGGTCCACTGCATTCGGGCGTCCAAAAGGCGTCGACCGCAGAAGCCCTGATGCGCTCGCGCTACAGTGCCTATGTGCTGAAGTTGGCCGATTATCTCCGCGCGACTTGGCACGTCAGCACCCGTCCGGGCGAACTCGATTTGCATGCCGACGACTGCAAATGGCTGGGGTTGGAGGTCAAAGCCCATGGCCGGCTCGATGCAACGCATGCCACCGTCGAATTCGTCGCCCGTTACCGAGTGGCCGGTCGCGGCCACCGGTTGCATGAAATCAGCCGTTTTGTATGCGAAGATGCGGGCTGGTTTTATGTCGATGGCGATTTGCGCTGATTTCCTTTCAGTGAGGTGATGGCATGGCAAAACTGGTTTTTCTGGGTGATTACTGCAACGAATCAAATTGCCAGCCGCGCCTGGGGCCTCGCTTGCAGGCGCTGTTCGCCGAGGCTGACGCCATTCTGATCGACATCGAAGCGCCCGTTGATGTCCCGGCGGGTACGCCGCCTGTACTCAAGGTGGGGCCCAACCTGCAACAGCCGTTGGCGGCCATCGCCACCTGTCGCCAGTGGGGCGTCACCCATTGTGCTATGGCCAATAACCACATCATGGATTTTGGTCGACCTGGCCTTGAATCGACTTTGCGCGCTTTGCAGGACTTGACCTGCATTGGCGCGGGCTTGACGGTCGATCAGGCGTATCGTCCTGCGTACATTGATACGCCGCAGGGGCGAATCGGGCTGCTGGTCTTTGCCGAAGCTCAGTTTGGTGTTCTGGCGCCGGAAGATGAACTGGCTACGGGTGGGGGATTTGCCTGGTTCGATCACCCCAAGGCGCGGGCCTTGATTGTTGCGACCCGGAAAAAATGCGATGTGCTGATCGTCCAGGTCCACGCCGGGCTGGAGTTTGTCGGCATCCCGCTCCCTGAATTGCGGAGTCGGTATCGCGAATTCGTCGATCTTGGCGCCGACTTGATCGTTGGCCATCACCCGCATGTTTTTCAGGGCAGTGAGTGCTACCAGGGCAAGTGGATCCACTACAGCCTGGGAAATTGTTTCCTCGACATGATGCTTGATCACCCCGCCGCTTCGGGGGCGGCCCTGGCCGTCGAGTTCGATGGCCAGTGCTTGAGGTCGGTGCTGCACCCACTGCAGGCAACGGCGCAATCCCTGGAAATGGCGTCGCCCGAGAGTCCTTTGCAGCCACTGTATCGCGAGCGCTGCGCCCAGTTATCGGACGAGCGCTATCTGGCGATGATCACGACAGCGTGCCAGGAAAAATGGGCGGATTATTACGAAGATTATTATTTGCAGGCCTTGAATGCCTTGGGGGCACAACCGACGCTGCGCAGTAGTCAGAAGTTCGGCAAGCGCCTGATTAAACGTGCACTCAGCAATCGGCAGCAGCGCGCCCAGGAAAATCAGGCGCTCCTGCTGCACAACATCCGCATTGAAACCCATCGCTGGGTGGTTGAGCGGGTGTTGGCCAATCGCGTCGTGCCGGGCTGAGCGCCGGCGGAGCGCGTTCAGGCGAATTCGCGCAGTAGTACGTTCAAGAAGCGCCGGCCTTTTGCCGTCGGGGCGATTCTTTCCGGGCTGAGGGTCAGCAGACCATTGGCTGCGGCCGCTTGCAATTTGGGCAGGATCGCGGTCAACGGCTGCGATGTGCGTAATTCGTACAGCGAGGGCGCAAAACCATCGGCCAGACGCAGGGCATTCAGCAGAAACTCGAATGGCAAGCTGGCGGCCTCAACCGACTGTTCTTCCTGCAGCGGCTGCCCCTGGCGCATGTTGTCCAGATAGGCCTTGGGGTGCTTGTGGCGCATCTGGCGCAGCACGCGGTCGTGCAGCGTCAGCTTGGAATGGGCGCCGGCACCGATCCCGAGGTAGTCGCCGAAATGCCAGTAGTTGAGGTTGTGCAGGCACTGCCGGCCGGGCTGGGCGAAGGCCGAGGTCTCGTAGTTGGCGTAGCCGGCGGCGGCCAGCCGGGCTTCGATGGCTTCCTGCATGTCGGCGCACAGGTCGCCCTCGGGCAGGTCGGGCGGGAAGGCGGCGAAGTGTGTGTTCGGCTCCAGCGTCAGCTGGTAGCAGGACAGATGCGGGGGGGCAAAAGAGAGTGCCGTTTCGATGTCAGCGAGCGCTTGCGCCTGCGTTTGATTCGGCAGGCCGTACATCAGGTCGAGATTGAAGCGCTCGAAGTGCTCGCCGGCCAGTTGCGCGGCGCGCTTCGCTTCGGCGCTGCCGTGGATGCGGCCGAGCGCCTTGAGGTGGTCGTCGTTGAAACTCTGGATGCCGAGCGACAGCCGATTGACCCCGGCGGCGCGAAAGCCGGCGAACTTCGCTGCCTCAATGGTGCCGGGATTGGCTTCGAGGGTGATCTCGGCCTCCGGCGACAACATCGCCAGCGCCCGGAAGGCGCTGATCAACTCGTCGATGGCGCCTGGCGACAGCAGGCTGGGCGTGCCGCCGCCGAAAAACACCGTCTGCACCGGCCGTCCCCAGATCAGCGGCAAGGCCGACTGTAGGTCGGCGATCAGCGCAGCGACGTATTCGCGCTCGGGAATCTCGCCACCGTTCTCGTGCGAATTGAAGTCGCAATACGGACACTTGCGCACGCACCACGGGATATGGACGTAGAGCGAGAGGACCGGGGATTTGCGGAATTCGAGCGGATTTTCACCACTTGTTGCGGTCGACCGTGGGGAAGCGGGAAAAATCGGGATGGTGCGGGGGAGTGTCATGAATTTTGGTTATTTGACGGCAATGAGAGTAGCGCTGGCCGGGTCGTAGATCAGGTTGGTGATCGATCCATCGATGACGCGCTGTACCGCTTCATCAATCACCTGCAGCGGGACGAGAAACCATTCCCGGGGTTTGACGGGGTGGCCGAAACGGTCTTCGATGGTCAGATCAAGCTGGGCGGCGGCAAAAATCCGGTGGAACAGATTTTCCAGCTTGCCACGCTGGATGCCAGCCAGCTTGTAGGTCGCCACAATCTCGACTTCCGCGAGCAGATAGGTGGCGTCGTGGCAGGCGTTGGCAATGCGGCTTTCTACCTTGCCGCCGGTGACGCCGATCTTGTGTATCAGCTCGCGGTGTTGAGCAACGTAAGGGTGGTCCGAGAGGCTGCGCAAAACGTAAATCGTACCGCTTTCGACATCGCCCTCATCCCAATCCTGGCTGAACAGCGGGCCGGGGTTCGGGTCGGTAATCAAACGTGCCATGTCGTCCCGATGCAAGGCACGCTGCAAGGAGCGTAGCAGCACATTGCTTTCGGTGCCGTTGTCGTAAATGACGCGCAAGCGACTATCCATCCGCTGCATGTTGAACGAGGTGCTGAATGCATCGCCGACGTCGGCGATATAGGCAATCTGCCCGCCGACGATGAAAAAGGCCCCCGCCTTGATCTCATCCACCGACTTCACCTGAAAGGAACGTGTCTGCCGGATAGCGCCATCCAGTTCTTTTTGCACTTGCGCGAACAGTGGTTTGAAGTTCGGAAAATCGGCGCAAGGAGTACGCACGGCAATTTCCTCTGCCGCCTGCTTTTCGATACTTGAACGCACATGCCGCAGCACGGTGATGTCGTCGTTTGCCGGATCAGCGCTAACGCCCAGTTCGGCGAGCAATGCGTCTTCGTCCAGCGTATGGGCATCCATTGCGGTGTCCGTCGTACTCGACAGCAAGCCCGCCGTGTCCAGTGCCGTCAGTAGTGCAAGCGCTTCCGGCAACTGGCGCAGACGATCCAGTCTGACGGCGTACAGGCGCTCGAAAATATCGCGCTCTTCGCCATGTTGCGGTGCGCGGCCATGCGCGCGATGGAAACGCAAAATATCCTCGAAACCAGCAATGATCCGTTCTTCCCGAGGGGTGTGGCTAACGCTCTTCGGGGGAGCAATCTCAACGCCAAGCGCGGCGAGCAGTTCGTCGTCGTTCAAGTCAGCCATTGCTGCCGGCTCCTTGTTGAGGGGCGGCATTGGCTTGAGCGCGGTAGCGTGCGAAGGCGGCAACGCCTTCGGCCATGCGTTTCTCCCAGGCGTCGGCGGCATGGATGTCCGGCAAGCGGCCGCGTTCATTCTTGAACTGCAAGGCCCGTCGTGCCAACTCACGCGCTTCGTCCTCGGGGATAGCGGCCTTCTTGGCGCCAATACTGGCCTGCACCTGGCGCAGCAGTTTTTCGTCCATGGCCTTGGCCAAAATGCTGTAGGCCGCTTCGAAAGGATTGATGCGGTCGATCAGGTCGATATCCAGATCCCGCACGTTGATGAATTTGCGCACCCCGTCGATCAGGGCCGTACTGCCGTTGCTGCCACTGCCTTCCGCGTCGTCCTGGGCTAGTGCCAGCTTGGCTTGCTGCGTCACGTTCATCGCGGCAATCGCATGCTGCCGGACGGCCTCCTGGTCCTTATCGGAAAGCTCGGGGTAGCGTTCGCGGACGATCTTGCCCATGCGCAACTGGGTCAGTTCCTCGGGCAGGGTGTTTTCCTGATCGAACAGGCCGCGTTCCAGCGCCGGTTTGTCCTGCAGGAAGCTGGTAATCACCTCGTTCAGGTCTTCCTTGCAGATGCGCGTTGCTTCCGGGGTCTGTGGCTGGTTCAGCCCATTGATCTCAAGATGAATCTGCCCGGTTTCCTTGTTGACGCCAACATTGTGCTTGCCAGCCTGATAACCGTTTTCGCCGTAATCGAAACCGGGTTGCGGCCCGGCATCCTTAGGCGTGAATTCGTAGCGCGGCGCCAGCACCTGTTCCATCAGCAGGCTGGCGGAAATCGCCTTCAGCATGTCGTTGACCGCTTCGGCCACGGCGCCTTGGTCGGCCGCCGGCTCGGCGATCAAGTTGGTGAAGCGCGAACGTTCCTTGCCCGGCGCATCGCGCGTCGCGCGGCCGATGATCTGGACGATTTCGGTCAGGCTGCTGCGATAGCCGATGGTCAGCGCATGTTCGCACCAGATCCAGTCAAAGCCTTCCTTGGCCATACCCAGTGCGATGATGATGTCCACGTGCTCGCGCTTGTCCTTCTGCGCCGGGTCCTTCAGGGCTGCCAGGACGCGCGAGCGCTGCGCCAGGTCGCTGTCGTCCACCAGATCGGCCACCTTCAAGACGCGGCCATCGGCGGTTTCAATCTGGTGAAAACCCGTACCGGGATCAATGCCTTTCCATTCGCCCAGCGCGTGCATGATCTCGTTGACCTCGCGCTCCTTGTCCTTGAGGCTTTCGCGGGCGTTCACGTTGGGAATGTGAATGATGGTCTTCAAGGCGGGGTCGAGCACCTTGGTGACTGCCTCCACATACGGCCCGGTGTAGAAGAAATAGCCGATGTCCAGCGACTTGAGCCAGTGGTAGCCGTTGAGCTGCTCATAGTAGGTGTAAGTCACCGTCTCGAAGCGCGCTTCGTCGGCCGGCGTCAGCACGGCGACGCTGTCGCCACGGAAATAGGAGCCGGTCATCGCCACCACATGCACCTTGTCGCGTGCAATGAAGGCACCCAGCTGGCTGCCCAGCTTGTTGTCCGGATTGGCGGAAACATGGTGGAACTCGTCGACGGCGATCAGGCGGTGGTCGAAGGCCTCGACCCCCAGTGCCTCGACGGCAAAGCGGAAGGTGGCGTGGGTGCACACCAAAACCCGGTCATCACTGGCCAGAAACTTCTGTACTGCCTCGACCTTGGATTTAGCCACCTTCGGCTCGTCGGCACCCGGCGCATCGCAAAGATTCCACTGGGGCGCCACCTGCCAGTCCCAATAGAAGCCGGCCTTGCTGAGCGGCTGGTCGGCAAAGCTGCCGCCGATGGAGCGCTCCGGCACAACGATGATGGCCTGTCGCAACCCCTGGTTGTGGAGCTTGTCGAGGGCAATGAACATCAAGGCCCGCGACTTGCCGGACGCCGGTGGGGACTTGATCAGCAGATACTGCTCGCCGCGCCTGGCGTAGGCCCGTTCCTGCATGGCCCACATGCCCAACTCGTTGGCCTTGCTCGATGCACCCGAACGGGCGGTGGTGATGGAGACGGAAGGTACTGTATAGGCGTTGGTGGGGTTGGTCATGGGTTTCTCATGTCAAGAAAGCGCGAAATTTTTAACACGACAAAAGACATGTGTTAAAAATTTTGCAGGGCGAAGCATCACGCCTCCTGGTCGCCAGTCAGTTCCCGTTCGATCTGCTCGATACTCGGCAAGCTGGTTTGCAGTTCGGCAGGCAGGGATTCCAGCATTTTGTACTCGGCAATGCCCATCGGCTGGCTTTTGTCGCCCAGCGCATATTCCGCCACTACCTTGTTCTTGCTTTTGCACAGCAGCAGGCCAATGGTCGGGTTGTCCTGTTCGTGCTTGATCTGGCGGTCTACGGCAGTCATGTAGAAACCCAGCTGTCCCAGGTGCTCGGGCTTGAACTTGCCGCCTTTCAGCTCGATCACCACGTAGCAACGCAGCTTGAGGTGGTAGAACAACAGGTCGATGAAAAACTCATCCCCGCCCACATCGAGCAACACCTGCCGACCGACAAAGGCAAAGCCCGCACCCAGTTCCAGCAGGAATTCGGTGACGTGTTTGACCAGCGCCGCTTCGATCTCGCGCTCCTGGGCTTCATCCGTCAAGCCGAGAAAGTCGAAGCGATAAGGGTCTTTCAGTGACTCGCGGGCCAGATCGGATTGCGGTTTGGGCAAAGTGGCGGGGAAATTGGAGACCGCTTTCCCGCTGCGCTCCAGCAAACGGGTTTCGATCTGCATCACCAGAATGTTGCGCGACCAGTTGTGTTCAATGGCCTTGGCGGCATACCAGCGGCGGGTTTCTGGGCCGGGTAATTTGTCCAGCAGCGCCAACTGGTGATACCAGGGTAATTGTGCAAGCACCGCTTGCACAAATTCCTCGTCCGGCCAAGCCTCGGCAAAAGCACGCATGTACTTGAGATTGCGCGGCGAGAAACCTTTCATGTCGGGAAAAGCCAGCCGTAAATCCTCAGCCAGCCGCTCGATAACCTTGGCACCCCAGCCCTGTTCTGCCTGCCGGGTGAGAATGTCGCGACCGATCTGCCAGTAAAGCAGCACCAATTCACGGTTGACCGCGAGCGTGGCCCGTTGCTGGGCTGTATGGATGCGGGTTTTCAGGTCACTCAGCCAGTCGGCATAGCCGGTCGGCGGTTCGATCAGGCGGGCGGGTTTCTCGCTCACGGCGTACCCCCCTTTTTAAGGTCTTGCTCAATCTGCTCGATTTCCTTCAAATCATCTGCATCTGCCTGAAGCCGCTCGGCTTCTCGTCGCTGCTGGTCAAACAAGGCGTAACGCTCATGGGCGATGCGTTCCATATGCTCGCGGCTGACCGATCCGGCGCCCTCAAGAATTGGCTGATCGTTGAAGGCCAGCATCTTGTCCACATTGCTGCGCCAGAAATCCAGGCTCAAATCCTGGCGCTGCTTGACCCGCAACTCGGCCTGCTCCAGAAAGATCACCACCAGGCGATTGAGGGTGTCGATTTCATCGGCGGTCAGATAATTCTTGGCAACGATGACATCCTGCTTGCGCACCCGTGACCCGCTCCAGGTCATCAGCGCCATGTTCGGCTGGCTGGCGTGCGCACGTGTGAGCACCAATTCGGCGGCGGTGTGGCCGGTGACGGCGTACAGCAGCTTGTTCTGAACTTCGGCAAAGAACAGCGCGGTTTCCTGTTCGCGCACCCGGTAATCGGAACTCAGGGCGAAAAGCTCGCGCACCTTCTGGTAAAAGCGTTTTTCCGAGGCGCGAATCTCGCGGATTTTCGCCAGCAGCTCATCAAAAAAATCCCAGCCGCCGGGGTTTTTCAGACGCTCCTCATCCATCACGAAGCCCTTCTGCAGGAACTCCTTGAGGTGCGCCGTCGCCCACTGGCGGAACTGCACGCCGCGAGGCGAACGCACCCGGTAGCCAATGGCCAGGATCAAGTCGAGGTTATAAAGCTGGGTGCGGTACTTTTTGCCATCGGTGGCAGTTGTCAAGGATTCCTTGACAACTGAACCCCGGCTCAACTCGCCGTCCGCGAAGATGTTGTTTGCGTGCAGGGAGACGTTCTGCTTGCTGGTCTGGAACAGTTCGGCAATTTCCAACTGACTCAACCATGCCGTTTCGCCGTCCACCCGCAAGTGAAGCCGGGTCTGGCCATCGTCGCTGCTGTAGAGGATGAGTTCGCTCATGGCTTCCTCTTGCGGGTTTTGGCGGGCGCTTTACCGGCAGATTCGGCTGTCATCTTCGTATAGAGATCGAACAGCTTTTCCAGGCGCTCGGTGTCGTTCTTGAAACGGCGGCCGATGTAGATGCGTTCCAGCACCTCGTCGTTGCGCTCGTGGGCGCGGCGCAGGTTGTCCGGCATGGTTTCCGGATCGTAGAGGTCGGCGATGGTCGCCGGGAAGTGGGCCTCGCGGGCAAGCAGAATGTCCTCGGCGCAGCGGGTCAGATCGGCCTTGTTCTGCTCGGTGAGGAAAGGGACGGGGAAGGTGTTCCAGCCGAGGGTGTTGGAGTAGCGGAAATCGGTTTTTATTTTGCCGCAGACGGTGCCAATCCAGATGAGGTGAAGCCGAGAAACCAATAGTGCCATGGCCCATAACTCAGCGTTCAGCAAACCAAAAGCACCATCGGCAACAATAGCACCCGCAGGGTAAAGAGAGATTGGCAGATATTCGCGGTTTTCCGATGAATGCCGGGGAATGAGAATAATGCTTTCGTTACCCTTTTGCCTCACTTGCTGGAACGCATAGGGTGTTCCAGCCCCTGCCTGGGTCAAAGCTTTCTGGCTTGCCCGGCGCATTTGAGCAACAGCGTCTGTTTTGACCTTGATTGCAGGAATTGACAAAGCAATTTCTGCTTGACCTTGATTAACCCAAAGGCAGAAACGAAATCCTCCCTGAATCGTGTCGTGTGCGCTGATGAAAGGCCTGATGTAGGGCGTCGCTCTTGCATCAGTCGATGCCATTTGCTTCGCCTCTTCGGCTGACAAAATGAGGTGGCCGCCATCGGCGGGTTTATTGCCATTCGTCATGCTCGGGAGCGTGGAGAGTGGATCAGAGCGAGCCGTAACCACCAAATCTTGGTATGGAACAAGATAGGGGTTGATGTTGCTTACATCACGTCGTTTGATGCTTTCAAGCGCATCACTCTCATACAACGATGCGTTGATAGGGGTTTTTTTGCCAAGGCCAAGAATGACTACTGTTACCCCTGCGTTGTTTGCCGCAAGGTTTGCCCATTTGAAAGAGGTGAAGGCGAAATGAATACGAAGTTGGTCACCTAGTACTAATGGCCACAAACGAGCGACTTGCTCTCCCTGGGTAATGGAATTGGTGCTGACAAAGGCACAGGCTGACTCATTAGCCTTCGCGTAATGCGCAAACTGCATAAACCAGCCGGAAACGTAATCAAGCGATTTCCAGCTATCGGTTTTGTCAGCAAACAAGGCTGCCATATCTTGTTTCTGATCAATCCCTTGCTCTGTCCCTCCTTTGTACGGCGGATTCCCACAGATATACGTTTCCCCGCCTTCGTTCGCGAAATCAATCTCCGTCTGCTCCAGTGGCGTGCCGAACAAATCATCGGCCAGCACTTTCACCCCCGTCCCGGTCGGCGGGCAGATGCTTAGCCAATCCAGCCGCAGCGCATTGCCGCAGATGATCCAGTTTTCCTTGGAGAGCGGCAGGAAGTCGGCGAGCGCATCTTTCTGCCCGCGATAACGCACGTCGCACTGGTATTCGGCGATGATCAGCGCCAGCCGGGCGATTTCGGCGGGGAAGTCGCGCAGTTCGATGCCACGAAAGTTGGTCAGCGGGATGTCGCTGCCGCGATGGGTTTCGCCCCGGCGGCGGTTGATTTCGTATTCGATCTCGCGCATCTGCTTGTAGGCGATGACGAGGAAGTTGCCACTGCCGCAGGCCGGATCAAACACGCGGATGCGGGCCAGGCGTTTGCGCAGGTTGATCAGCATACGGTCGTTTTCGCCGGCTTTTGCCAGTTGACCGCGCAAGTCATCGAGAAAGAGCGGGTTGAGCACCTTGAGGATGTTGGGCACGCTGGTGTAGTGCATGCCGAGCGCACCGCGTTCTTCGTCGTCGGCCACGGCCTGGATCATGCTGCCGAAGATGTCGGGGTTGATTTCCTTCCAGTTGAGGTGGCCGGCGTGGATCAGGTAAGTGCGGGCGATGCGGGTGAAACGCGGGGCGTCGGTGCTGCCGGAGAACAGGCCGCCATTGACGTAGGGAAAGCCGTTGGCCCAGTTGGGTAGGCGCGGTTCTGCGGTCGACCGCTCTCGGCTGGCAATATTCATCGCCCGGAAGATTTCGGCCAGCACCAGGTGCGTGTTGCTACCGTCGCGCTCGCTCCATTGTTCGATGCTCTGGGTGAACAGGCCTTCGCCGTTGAAGATGTCGGTATCTTCGGCGAAGAAACAGAAGATCAGGCGGGCCATGAAGTGGTTCATGTCCACGCGGCGTTCTTCCGTCGCCCAGTCCGGGTTTTCGCGCAGCAGTTCGACGTAGAGCTTGTTCAGCCGCCCGGTGGCGCGCACGTCGACCGGGTTGTCCTTGATTTCCTTGATGGTGGTGATGCCGGCCAGCGGCAGGAAGAAACCGAGGTGGTTGGGGAAATCGATGTAGACGGAGGCGATGGTGTCGCCGGCATTGCCGCCACTGACGAGTTCCTCGGCTTCGAGCGTCTGGCCGTCGGTGGCGAGGATGAAACGGGCTTTGGCCTTGGCGGTGGCCGGGCTGGCGCGCAGGGCCTTGAGCGTTTCCACAACCTGGCCGGCGGGGCAGACGGCGAGGTGAATATGGTTGCGCAGGAGGATGGCTCCAGGCAGGTCAGAGGCGTTGCTGTTGCCGGAACGCAGTCGTTTGAGGGTGGTTTCCTTGTGGCCGAAGGCGGCGAGGAGGGCGTAGGGGAATTCTGCCGGGTCGAAGGGCGCAAGGGCGAGGTCGGATATGGCCTGTTCGATTTCTACGGCGTTCATGGCGTCTGGACTGTGAATTCCTGGTTTTTGTCGTGATTTCGCGGTCGACCGTAATTTCCGGTCATAAATGAACCGAGGCAAGGCGGATTATGCATTCTGCCTTGCCTCGTTGCGATATTGCTTTGGCGCTCAGAGTTCCGGCAGGCGCTCGATCAGCTTTTGCATGGCTCGGCCACGGTGCGAAACGCGGTTCTTGGTTTCGGCGTCGAGTTCGGCGGCGGTCTGGCCGAATTCGGGGACGAAGAACAGCGGGTCGTAGCCGAAGCCGCCGTCGCCACGGTATTGGTCGACGATTTCGCCGTGCCATTCGCCTTCGGCGATGATCGGCTGCGGGTCATCGGCGCTGCGGCAGAGGACCAGGCAACTGACAAAATGCGCCCGGCGATCCGGTTGACCGTGCAGGTCGGCGAGCAGTTTCTCGTTGTTGCGGGCGTCCGATTTCGGTTCGCCGGCCGAAGTTTGCGCATAGCGGGCGGAGAGGACGCCGGGCGCGCCGCCGAGTGCCTTGACGCACAGGCCAGAGTCGTCGGCGAGCGCCGGCAGGCCGCTGTGCTGCGCGGCGTGGCGTGCCTTGGCGAGGGCGTTTTCGACGAAGGTGCAGTGTGGTTCCTCGGCTTCCGGAATGCCGAGCTGGCCTTGCGGGATGACTTCGAAGCCGAGCGGCGCCAGTAGCGCGTTCAGCTCTTTCATCTTTTTGGCGTTATTGGAGGCGAGGACGAGTTTTTTCATCGGGCGCAATCAGCAAAATAAGCGGCGTTTTGCGGTCGACCGCAGAACAGGGCGAAAAATGGTGCGGTTGGAGGTCTTAGCTGGCCAGTGCGCTTTGCTGTTCGGCAACCAGTTGGCGGATGCCCATCTGGGCGAGGTCCATCAGTACGTTCATCTGTTCGCGGGTGAAGGGTTCGCCTTCGGCGGTGCCCTGGACTTCGACGATGCCGCCCTGGCCGGTCATGATGACGTTCATGTCGGTGTCGCAGTTGGAATCTTCCGGATAGTCGAGGTCGAGCACCGGGCTGCCCTGGTAGATGCCGACCGAAATCGCGGCGACGTGGTCGCGGACCGGGTTTACGGTCAACTTGCCGGCTTGCACCAATTTCTCGCAGGCTTCGTAAAGGGCGATCCAGGCGCCGGTGATCGAGGCGCAGCGGGTGCCGCCGTCGGCTTGCAGGACGTCGCAGTCGAGCGTGATCTGGCGTTCGCCCAACGCCTTGAGGTCGGTGACGGCGCGTAGGCTGCGGCCGATCAGGCGCTGGATTTCCTGGGTGCGGCCGGTCTGCTTGCCCTTGGCGGCTTCGCGGGCGCTGCGTGTGTGCGTGGCGCGCGGCAGCATGCCGTATTCAGCGGTCACCCAGCCCTGGCCCTTGCCGCGCAGGAAGGGCGGCAGGCTTTCTTCGACCGAGGCGGTGCACAGCACGCGGGTGTCACCCATTTCGATCAACACCGAGCCTTCGGCGTGGCGGGTGAAGTTGCGGGTGATCTTTACAGCACGGAGCTGGTCCGGCTGGCGTTGGCTGGGGCGCATGGGGTGTCCTTATTTTTTCGGGTTGAATTTTTCGATGGTGGCGCGAATTTCTTCGATCGCTGCCTCGATTTCGTCGTCTGAGAGTTCGCTCTTGTAAGCGGGGTTGCGGCCGAATTCGTCGAGTTGCGTGGCCACTTCTTCGATCGACATGCTCTGGGTCGAGATCGCACTCGATGAGTCGTCGAGGTAGGTGTCTTCCCAGCTCACGGCGACCAGGGAGAGATTGTCGCAATGCGTGCCGCCTTTGATTTCGGCTTGCTGGAGCAGCATGGGGGCGGCTTGCAGCAGATTGGTGCCTTTAAGCGAGATGGCCATCATGTCGCCGGGTGTCATGCTCCACAGGCCGTCGGTGCACAGCAGGATGACGTCGCCGTGTTCGAGCGGCGTCTTGCGCGAGAACTCAAGCTCCGGGCTGCTCGGGCTACCCAGGCAGCTGTACACCTTGTTCCGGTCAGGGTGGGTGCTGATCTGGCTTTCGCTGATCAGGCCTTGTTCAAGCAACAGGCGAACCCGGGAGTGGTCGCGCGTCTGGGCGATGATCCGACCGCCGCGCATCAAATAGAGTCGGGAGTCGCCGCAGTGCGCCCAGTAAGCAATGTTGTCCTGGATCAGGCAGGCGACGCAGGTGGTGCGCGGCGAGTCGTCCAGGCCGTGGCGGGCGGTGTAATCGAGAATGGCGTGATGGGCATTGGCGATGGCCTTCTGCAGAAAGCGGAAGGGATCGAGCACGGTGGGGCGGGCTTCGCGCTGGAAAGCCTCGGCCAGTGTCTGGACGGCTAGTTGCGCGGCGATTTCGCCGTGGTGGTGGCCGCCCATGCCATCGGCAATGACCATCAGCAGGGCGTCTCGCGAATAGCAGTAGGTGGTGCGGTCTTCGTTGTTCAGGCGACCGCCCTGACGGCTTTCCTGATAGATCGTGAATCTCATCGTTTCGGACTTTTGAATTGATTGACGAAACGGCCCAGCCAACTGGCTGGCGGTGGGCTGGGCGGTTTCGGGGCATTGTTGACGAGGGCTTTTTGCAGCGAAAAGACACTTTGCGGTCTTTCCATGTGGTCGAGCTTCAGACACCAGTCGATGGTTTGTAGCAAGCTGACCGAAAATTGGCCGGCCCAGCGCTGCGTGGCGGGTTGCAGGTTGTCCTTCTTCAAGCGCTCATCGGCGGGCGGCGGGGCGTTACCGGCCAGGCAGGCGTACATCGCCGCTCCAACGCTGTAAATATCGCTCCACGGCCCGAGATCCTTGCGCGAGTTGTAGTGTTCCGGCGAGGCATAGCCCGGGGTGTACATCGGCTTGAGCACCGGCTGGTCGGTGACCAGGGTTTGTCGGGCCGCCCCGAAATCGATCAGGACCGGCGTGTTGTCGGCGCGCAGGTAGATATTGGCCGGCTTGAGGTCGAGATGCAGCAACTTGTGCGCGTGTACCTCGCGCAGGCCGTTGAGCATGCGCGAAAACAGGCCACGGATGAAACGTTCGGAGATATTGCCTTTGTGCTTGTGGATGACTTCCTGCAGCGTCCGCCCGTGTTCGTACTCCATCACCATATAGACCGTGTCGTTGGCGCGGAAGAAATTCAACACGCGAATGACATTGGGGTGCGAGAGGCGGGCCAGGGCGCGGCCTTCTTCGAAAAAGCATTTCATGCCGTAACGAAAAGCGCCGAGGTGACTTTCTTCGATCAGTGGCTTGATTGATCCTTCGCCGCGCAGTGCCAAACTGTTGGGCAGGTATTCCTTGATGGCCACCTGTTTGCCGCTGGCATCTTTGGCCAGATAGACGATCGAAAACCCCCCCAGCGATAGTTGGCGGTCTATTGTGTACTCTTCGAGCTGGTGCCCGCCGGGTAGAGGGTGGTTGGCTTGTTGCGCCATTGATCTCGCGGTTATGATCCAAGCCCAGGCATTCTCGGGCGTGTTGTCCGACCTGTAAAGCTGGAGAGCCCCCGAATGATTTGCAGTATGACCGGTTATGCAGTGAAAACCCGCGATCTTGAGAGCGGCAGCCTGCAATTGGAATTAAAAAGCGTCAATTCCCGTTATCTCGATTTTCACTTCCGTATTGGCGAAGAATTGCGTTTTATGGAAATGCCTTTGCGTGAGTTGCTGGCGGCCAGTTTGTCACGCGGCAAGGTCGAGTGCCGGCTGGCGTTTAACGCCGCCTCACTGCGCGGCGAACAACTGCAATTAAACCCTGCCTTGCTCGATGGCTTGACCGCCCTGAATCAGCAGGTGCGCCAGCAGATGCCGGAGGCCAAACCCCTGTCGGTCAATGAAGTCCTGCGCTGGCCGGGCATGCTGGGTGAGCAGGGGGTCGATTTCGCGGCCTTGGCGCCGCAGGTCCTGGCGCTGGCCCGCGCGGCGCTGGCTGATTTCACCGCGACGCGGGGCCGGGAAGGTGAAAAACTGGCGCAGACCATCGTCGACCGCGTGAACGCTATGCGCGCTATTGTTGCTGCCGTGGCGCCGCGCATTCCCGAGGCGCAGGCCGCCTTTCTCGACAAGTTGCGGCAGCGCCTGCAGGAAGCCCTGGCCGGGCCGAGCGATGACCGCATCCTGCAAGAAGTTGCCGTCTTTGCCACGCGCATCGATGTTGCCGAGGAATTGACCCGGCTCAATACCCATCTGGACGAGGTTGAACGCATTCTCAAAGCCGGTGGTGCCAGCGGCAAGCGGCTGGATTTCCTGATGCAGGAGCTGAATCGCGAAGCCAATACCCTGGCCGCCAAGTCGGCAGTCACTGAAGTGTCGCAGGCGGCCATGGAGTTGAAGCTGTTGATCGAGCAAATGCGCGAGCAGATCCAAAACCTGGAATAAGTCGCACCGTCGGAAAGGAATACGATGTCTGGAACCCTGTATGTTGTCGCCGCGCCCTCCGGTGCGGGCAAGAGCACGCTGGTTGGCCGCTTGCTCGAATGCGAGCCGAGCATTGCTTTGTCGATTTCGTGCACCACCCGCTCGCCGCGCGCCGGCGAGGTGGATGGCCGGGAGTATCACTTTGTCGCGGTCGACGATTTTTTGCAGCGCATTTCGCGCGAGGAGTTTCTGGAGTGGGCCGAGGTGCATGGCAATTTCTACGGGACTTCGCAGAAATGGATTGCCGATCAGCTGGCCGCCGGGCGCGATGTGCTGCTGGAAATCGATTGGCAGGGGGCGCAGCAGGTACGCAAGCTTTTCCCTGAAATGGTGAGCGTGTTCATTCTCCCGCCGTCGATGACGGAATTGGAGCGCCGGCTGGTTGGACGCGGTACGGATAGTCACGACGTGATCGAGCGCCGCCTGGCTGCCGCCCAGGCGGAAATGCGGCATGTTGGCGAATTCGACTATGTTATTATTAACGACCAACTGGACCAGGCGTTGGAGGATTTGCGAGCCGTTGTGCGCGCTTCTCGCCTTGGTTTCAAAGCGCAGCGCAGCCGACACGGCACGCTGTTTGCCAAGCTGATTTGAACTAGAGGTTTGCCCCCATGGCCCGCGTGACCGTCGATGATTGCCTGAAAAGAATCCCCAACCGCTTCCAAATGACCCTGGCTGCCGCGCACCGTGCCCGCCAGCTTGCCAACGGCGCGACGCCGCTGGTGGATGCCGAGAAACACAAACCAACCGTGGTTGCACTGCGTGAAATGGCGCTTGGCAAGATCGGCCTGGAAGTGCTGAATCGCGGTCAGTCCTGACGCCGTAGGCGGTGAAGCGTGATGGAATCGACCCCGTCTTCGCTGCCTGCTTGCTACGAGGAGCCTGCCTACCAGGTTTTCCTCGATAGCCTTGATTATCTGTCGCCGGCCGAGGTTGACCGTATCAAGGCCGCCTTTGTCTACGCAGCCAAGGCGCATGCCCACCAACGCCGGATGTCCGGTGAGCCCTATATCACCCACCCGCTAGCCGTAGCTGGCGCCGTGGTTGAATGGCGTATGGATGTCGATGCCATCTGCGCTGCCTTGCTCCATGATGTGATGGAGGATGCCGGGGCCAGCAAGCATGAGCTGGCAGAAAAATTCGGCAAGGAAGTGGCCGAATTGGTCGATGGCCTGTCCAAGCTCGACAAGATGGAATTCGCTTCCTATCAGGAGGCGCAGGCTGAGAACTTTCGCAAGATGCTGATGGCGATGGCGCGCGATTTGCGTGTCGTGCTGATCAAACTGGCTGATCGCCAGCACAATATCCAGACCATGTCGGCGATGCGGGCCGACAAGCGCATTCGAATTGCCCGCGAGACCTTGGAAATCTATGCCCCGATTGCCTTGCGCCTGGGCCTGAACAAGCTCTACCGTGAATTGCAGGACACCTCGTTTCGTCTTATTTATCCACACCGGGCGGCGGTGTTGGCCCGTGCCCTGCGCACGGCGCGCGGCAATCGTGAAGAACTGCTGACCCGCATCCTGGATGGGATCAAGAACAAGCTGGCCCACGCCGGATTGCTGGCTGAAGTGTTTGGCCGCGAAAAAAGCCTGTACTCGATTTTTCACAAAATGCGCGAGAAGCGGCTGTCCTTCTCGCAGGTGCTCGATATTTACGGTTTTCGGGTGGTGGTCGACAATGTGCCGGCCTGTTATCTGGCGCTTGGTGTGCTGCATGGTCTGTTTAAGCCCGTGCCGGGCAAGATCAAGGATTACATCGCCATTCCGAAGGCCAATGGTTATCAGTCGCTGCATACCACCTTGATTGGTCCCTACGGCACGCCGGTTGAAGTGCAGATTCGTACCCGCGACATGCACAACGTCGCTCAGGAGGGCGTGGCGGCACACTGGCTGTACAAGGATGACAACGAAAGTAGTGCCGACTTGCAGATCAAGACGCATAAGTGGCTGCAGTCCCTGCTGGAAATGCAGACTAGCGATTCGGCGGAGTTCTTCGAGAACGTCAAGATTGATCTCTTTCCCGACGAGGTCTATGTCTTCACTCCCAAAGGCAAAATCATGGCCCTGCCGCGTGGGGCGACGGCGGTTGATTTTGCCTACGCGGTGCATACCGATGTCGGCAATCATTGTTCGGCGGCCCGGATCAATCACGAACTGGCGCCGCTGCGCAGCGAGTTGAGGAATGGTGATCTGGTCGAGATCATCACCTCGCCGCAAACCTCGCCAACGCCGGTGTGGTTGAGCTACGTCAAAACCGGGCGCGCGCGCAGCAAGATTCGTCATTTTCTGCGTACGACGCAGAATGAGGCGTCGGCACGGTTGGGCGAGCGCTTGTTGCGTCAGGAGTTGTTGTCGCTGGGTGTGGTGCCCATTTCGATTCCGGCGGATGCCTGGGATTCGTTGGTCAAGTCCAGCGGTCAACGCAACATGGACGAGGTGTATGCCGAAATCGGCCTGGGCAAGCGTCTGCCATCGGTGGTCGCCCGTCGCTTGCTGGCGCGGGAGGATTTATCCGGTGGGCCCGGACGGGGCAACATGGCGCTGGCTATCCATGGCACCGAAGGCATGGCCATTCAATTGGCCCGCTGTTGTCAGCCGATTCCCGGCGATCCGATCATCGGTTCGATCCGTAAGGGGAGCGGCATGGTGATCCATACCCATGACTGCCCGGCGATCCGCAAGTCACGGTCGAGCGAGCCGCAAAAGTGGATCGATGTCGAATGGGAGCCGGAAGAGGGCAAGCTGTTTGATATCCGGATCAAAGTCGAGGTCAAGAATACGCGGGGCGTGCTGGCCCAGGTGGCCGCGGCGATTGCTGAGGCGGGCTCGAACATCGAGCATGTGGCGATGGATGCCGATCCGGAACGCTTGTTTACTTTGCTCCGTTTCACCATCCAGGTGGCCCATCGCAATCATCTGGCCGGGGTCATGCGCGGCATGCGTCATATTCCCGAAGTCACCCGTATCGTCCGCGAAAGGGGAAGCGAGGCTTGAGGATCCTCGTGCTGGGGGCGGGAGTGGTCGGTACGACCAGCGCCTGGTACCTGGCCCGCGCTGGGCATCAGGTCAGGGTTGTTGATCGCCAGGCAGTGCCGGGCAATGAAACAAGTTTTGCCAACGGTGGACAGATTTCGGTGTCGCATGCCGAGCCTTGGGCCAATCCGCACGTTTTGCCGCGCTTGCTGCAATGGTTGGGGCGGGCCGATGCGCCACTGTTGTGGCGCTGGCGGGCTGATGCTGCGCAATGGGCCTGGGGCCTGCGTTTTTTGCGCGAATGTCTGCCGGGGCGCAGCGAGCGCAACATGGCGGCAATTGTCCGTCTGGCCTTGTACAGTCGCCGTGCGCTGCAGGCGCTGCGGCGCGATGTGCCGCTGGCTTATGATCATCTCGAGCGTGGCATCCTGCATCTCTATACCAATCACGGGGAATGGCAGCGCGCCATCGCGGCGGCGCACCTGATGCGGCGTTTTGGGCTTGACCGGTCCACGGTCGACGCCGATCAGTGTCTGGAAATTGAGCCGGCGCTGACAGCTGCCCGCCCCTTGCTGGTCGGGGGCGATTACACGCCGTCGGACGAGTCGGGCGATGCGCATCGTTTTACCCGTGCGCTGGCTGAGCATGCCCGGCAGGCGGGCGTTGAGTTTTGTCTGCAAACGACGGTTGACCGCTTGCAATTGGCAGGGGGGCGGGTGGCTGGCGTGGTGGTGCGGCACGATGGTGCCGACGATCTCTGGCAGGCCGATGCTTACGTCCTGGCTCTGGGAAGTTACTCGCCCCTGTTGCTGCGGCCGCTCGGCGTGCGTTTGCCGGTTTATCCAGCCAAGGGATACTCGGCAACCTTCGCCTTGGCGAATCCCGACAGTGCGCCGACGGTCAGCCTGACCGATGACCAGCACAAACTGGTTTTTTCCCGTCTCGGCGATCGGCTGCGGGTGGCGGGTACTGCCGAGTTCAACGGCTATAACCTGGATCTTGATGCGGCGCGTTGCGCGGCGGTGCTCAGGCGAACGCAGGCCTTGTTTCCGCAATTGGAAGTCGCGGGCGAGCCGACTTTCTGGTGTGGGCTGCGCCCGGCGACGCCGTCGAATGTGCCGCTGATCGGCCGTTCGCCGATCGAGCGCTTATGGCTCAATACTGGGCACGGCACCCTGGGCTGGACCTTGTCCTGTGGCTCGGCCGCCGTCTTGGCAGATTTACTGGACGGCAAGCAAGCGGCCGTCGAGTTTCCGATCATTGGCTGATGATCGATAGCCATTGTCATCTTGATGCGCCTGAGTTCGACGACGATCGGCTGTGGGTGCAGCAGGCTGCGGCGCGTGCTGACGTTCGGCATATTGTGGTGCCGGGGGTTGCGGTCGACGCCTTCGCCAAACAAAAAAAGGTGGTGGCCGATTGCCCGGGGGCGGTGGCCGCCTATGGCATTCATCCGCTCTATGTGGCAGCGGCAGCCGATGACGAGCCGGCGCGTCTGAGCGCCTGGCTGACCCAGGTACCTGCGGTGGCGGTCGGTGAAATTGGGCTGGATTTTTACCTTCCTGGTCTCGACCGTTCCCGACAATTGGATTTTTTTCGTCAACAACTTCAGGTGGCACGTGATTTTGATTTGCCGGTCATTCTGCATGTTCGCTCGGCCATCGATGCCGTCCTCGCCGAATTGCGTCGAACGCCTGTGCGTGGTGGTATCGCCCATGCCTTCAACGGCAGTCGCCAGCAGGCTGACCGATTTCTGAAACAGGGTTTCAAGCTGGGTTACGGCGGGGCCATGACGCATCCCGGGTCGCGTCGCATCCGCCAGTTGGCCGCCACACTGCCCGATGAGGCGATCGTCCTCGAAACCGATGCACCGGATATGGCGCCGGCCTGGTTGAGTCGTGGCCGCAATACGCCGGCTGAATTGCCGCGCATCGCCGCCGTGCTGGCCGAGTTACGTCAGCAGTCGCTGCCAGAGGTGCTGGCGATGACTTCGGCGAATGTCCGGGCGGTGCTGGCTATTCCGAATGTGGCGTTCGCGGTCAACGACGAGCCCGTGGCAAAAAACGGGGCTTAAAAAAGGCGGCCACCCGGGCCGCCGTGTTGGGCTTGGCTGACTCAGTCAGCGGCGAGCAGGCCACGCATTTTCTGCAATGCCTTTACTTCGATTTGCCGGATGCGTTCGGCCGATACGGCAAACTCGGCGGCCAGTTCGTGCAGGGTGACTGCTTCGCCATCGTGCAACCAGCGTGCCTCGACAATGCGCCGGCTGCGCGGGTCGAGGGCGTCGAGCGCTGCCTGCAGGCCGTCCTGCTGCAGATAGGCGGCCGCCTTGTTTTCCAGCATGCGGGTCGGCTCATAGCGGGAATCCGCCAGATAATCGATCGGCGCAAAACCCTCATCCCCGTCGTCCGGATGGCCTTCAAGCGCCATGTCGCGTCCGCTCAGCCGGGTTTCCATTTCGATAACTTCTTCCTGCTTGACGCCCAGTCGGGCGGCGACTTCGGCCGCTTGCGTGCCGGATAGGGTGTCGATGCCTTCGTAGTCGGCTTTCAGGCTGCGCAGATTGAAGAACAGCTTACGCTGCGCCTTGGTCGTTGCCACCTTGACCAGGCGCCAGTTTTTCAGGACGTATTCGTGAATTTCAGCCTTGATCCAGTGCATTGCGAAGGACACCAGACGGACGCCGCGCGCCGGGTCAAAGCGCTTGACGGCCTTCATCAGGCCGATATTGCCTTCCTGAATCAGATCAGCGTGCGGCAGGCCGTAGCCGAGATAACCGCGGGCAATCGAGATGACCAAGCGCAGATGGGAGAGCACAAGCTGACGCGCCGCGTCGACATCGCCATCGTCGTGAAAACGTTGCGCCAGCCGGATTTCCTCTGTTTCGGACAGCATCGGATAACGATTGGCGGCCTGAATATAGGCGTCGATGTTGCCGACGGCAGAGGGCATGGCAATCGTCAGGGCATGAGTCATGGCGTATTTTCTCCTTCTAAGACGAACTACGGATCTATTTTAGCACTCGATGACTGAGAGTGCTAAGTGCCGGTAAAGTTCGCTGCGGTGTCTTTCTTCAAGGAAAGGCGGCGTGGCAGAATGGCGCATTCAACTGCCCGGGCCGACGTGATTTTAGTGCGCGTTTCTTCCATTTCTTCTTCGCCGCCTTGTCGTGGGCGCTTTGCCCCCTCGCCGACGGGGCCGTTGCATTTCGGTTCTTTGGTTGCGGCCTTGGGTAGCTGTCTGTCGGCCCGTCAACAGGGAGGCGAGTGGTTGCTGCGAATCGAGGATGTTGATCTGCCGCGCACGGTGTCGGGGGCGGCAGATGGCATCTTGCGCACCTTGGATGCTTTTGGTTTTGCCTGGGATGGTCCGGTGCTCTATCAGAGTCAGCGACTGGCCGCTTATGCTGAAGTGTTGGCGGAATTGAAGGTGGCGGGGCTGGTTTATGGCTGTCTGTGCACGCGTAGTGAAATTGCCAGGCAGTCGTCTCGGCCAGCCGTCGATGGCGGTTTGCTGTACCCCGGAACCTGCCGTAGTGGTTTACCGGCGGGCCAGCGGGCGCGCGCCTGGCGCCTGCGTCTGGACGGTACGGTCAGTTTTGTCGACGCCATTCAGGGCGCAGTTTGTCAGTGTTTGCCCGAGGCGGTGGGCGATGTGGTCCTGCAACGGGCTGATGGTTTATATGCTTATCAACTGGCGGTCACGGTCGACGATCATTTTCAGGGGATTTCCGAGGTGGTGCGGGGTGCTGACTTGCTGGCATCGACACCGCGGCAGATCGCCCTTTTGCGAATCCTCGGCTGGCCGTTGCCCCGCTATGCGCATTTGCCCCTCGTGCTCAATCCAGCGGGTGAAAAATGGTCCAAGCAGACACAGGCGCCGGCGCTGGATGTCACACGGGCGGTGCCGACGATGGTGGCTGCCTTGCGTTTTCTTGGGCAGGCGGTGCCGCCGGAGCTGGTCGAGGGGAGTCTGGCGGAAGTCTGGCGCTGGGCGCTGGTCCACTGGCGGCTGGCGGCCGTGCCCCGTGGGGGGCTGCCTACGGTGCTTTAGATGGGGCGTCATCACTGGCCTGCCAGTGGCGCCGGCTGTAGCCTGCCAGGCCGAGCAAGGCGCGGACGGCGCCATAACTGAGCCAGCGCAGCAGGCGGGAGGGCCAGGGTTGGCGAGTCAGTGCCGTCGGAGAAATCTCCAGGGCGCCGTTGCGCAGGGCGTCATGCAGGCTGGCGTGCAGTTCTTTGGCCAGCCTGGCATCCTGGACCACAATATTGGCTTCCTTGGCGAGTAGCAGGCTGAAGGGGTCGATATTGGACGAGCCGATGGTTGCCCAGTGGCCATCAATGACCGCAACCTTGGCGTGCATCAGGCTATGTTCGTATTCGAAAATGCGGATGCCGGCCTGGATGCTGGCGCTGTAGAGCGCTTGCGTGGCATACCGCAGCAAAGGGTGATCGGTTTTGCCTTGCAGCAGGATGCTGATCCGCACACCGCGCCGCGCCGCCGCATAGAGGGCGCGGCCGAAACGGACGCCGGGGAAGAAATAGGCGTTGGCTAGCAGGATTTCGTCTTTTGCGGCATTGATGGCGGCAATGTAGGCATGCAAAATGGCGTTGCGATGGCGAATATTGTCGCGAATGACGAAGGCGGCGCTCTGCTCGCCAACGGGCCGAATGTTAGCTTGGGCCAGCGGCGGGCTGCGAAAGCGCCGCTTTAGATTGGCCCAGGCGACAATTTCCCACATTCGGCGCATTGCCTGCAGGATGTCAGAAACCAGCGGGCCGTCGACTCGGACGGCGTAGTCGAGGTGCGGCTGGCCTTTTCCAGCGCCGAGGTCATCCGCGACATTAATGCCGCCGACAAATGCAATGCAGGCATCGACAACCACCAGTTTGCGATGCAGGCGACGCAGGCGATGGCGGCGCAGGTGGAAGGTGCCGATTTCCGGCCGATAGAGCAGGCAGCGCACGCCGGCTGCATCCAGCCCGTTACGAAAGGTGGACGGGAAATTCCGCCCGCCGAAGCCGTCGACCGTCAGATTGACCTGGACGCCGCGGCGGGCTGCCGCAGCCAAGGCATCCGCCACGGCGTGACCGACCGCATCGTCGGAAAAAATATAGGTCTCGAGGTAAATTTCCCGATCAGCCAGGGCAATCGCGCTGAGCAGTGCCGGGAAGTAGTTGTCGCTGCCTTGCAGCAGGGTCAAGCGATTGCCAGGAACGAAGCCAGGGCTCACGTCAGCGACATATGGGCAGAGAGGGCAGCATGGTCGGACAGGGCTGACCAAGGCTGGCCGTGGTGAACTTCTCGCTGGTTGATGGTGAATCCCCGGGTGTAAATGCGGTCGAGGCGAAACATCGGCAGGGCCGCCGGGAAGCTGCGCACCGGGCGCCCATCGTCGTCGCTAAAAACTTCCTGCAGGTTCAGGCGATGGGCGAGATGACTGCTCAAATGATTGCGCCAGTCATTGAAATCGCCAGCCACAATCAGCGGTCCCTCCAAGTGGCCGATGTAGTCGGCCAAGGCATCCATCTGGCGTAGACGGGAACGGCCGAAGAGCGAGAGATGGACGCAGACGCAATGCACCCGGTGTTCCGGGCTAAGGGCAATCTGGCAATGCAGCAAACCGCGGCGCTCAAATTTAAGGTGGGTCACATCTTGATTATGAATGTTCATAATTGGAAAATGTGACAAAATGGCGTTGCCATGATGTCCGTGGTCATAAATCATGTTTTCGCCATAGGCGCAGGCCGGCCAATTTTGCTCAGCAAGAAACTGATGTTGTGGTTGTACTGGCCAGTTTTGATGGTGTGCCGCATGTCGCAAGTGCAAGCCCTGAACTTCCTGCAGAAAAAGGATGTCTGGATCAAGGTCGTGTAGCCGCTCGCGAAGCTCATGCACCATCATGCGCCGATTGAACTGGGAGAAGCCTTTATGAATGTTATAGGTCGCGATGTGCAGCGGGCGCGGGGGCCGGGGCAGGTCGAGGTGGTTGATGCGGGCAGAGGGAGTCATGATGGCCGTTCAGAAATTCCGCAAGCGTCGAGTCTCGCTGTACTATCTTACCCTGATCGTTCTAAAACCATGAATTCGAAGGCCATGCAAACCGCACGTAACTTTTTTATCTGTCGATCCAAGATTGTTGCTGACGTCTTGGCAATGCTAGGGGCGCTGTTGTTGGCGACGCAAATTGCGGGATTTGATGAAACCGGCTATGGGCTCCTTGATTTACTGCAGATGCGGGTATCGGTTGGCAATTTGATTGGCCTTGCCGGCTTGCTGCTGCTGTGGGTGCAGACGTTGCGGGCGCGTAATTTGTATAAGCCACACCCCTTTATCCAGACTCCCACGCTGGAACTGAAGGAAATCGCGATTTGTGCGGCGGTGATCACCGTGGTCTATGCAGCACTGGCTGCCTTTTTTGGGATTCGTTTATTTACCCCAAAGTTTTTCGTGGTTTTCATCGGTAGTCTAATCGTTTTGACTTGGCTATTCCGCTCGCTGCTGGTCCGCTTTCTGCAGAGCATGCACCTTGGGGATAACAATATTAAAAATGTGGTCATCATCGGTACCAACCAGACAGCTTGGGAATACGCTCGGCAAATCAGGCTGGTACATGGCGCCTATCGGGTTCTCGGATTCGTTGATGACCTGGTGGTGATTTCCGAGTCACAGGATGAGCATCTCGGGACGCTGGATGATTTTGGCCGGCTACTTGATTCTCATGTGATTGACGAGTTGATTGTGGCCATGCCGATTCGCTCCTGCTCGGGGTCGATTCAGTCAGTGATCGACCAAGCGCATGAGCGCGGAATTGCTGTCCGCTTTCCAATGGCGCAGATTTTTAGCGGACTGACGACGAATGAAATCTGGCGAACTCGCCAGGAGGCGACCTTAGGGTCCGATGGTTATTTTGCCAATGACCTGGTCGTCTACTCTGGTCATGAACTGGGGGCGCGCTATTTCATGAAGCGCTCCATGGATGTGCTCTTGTCGACGGCGATGCTGCTTGCGGTATCGCCCATTTTGCTGCTGGCAGGCTTGGCTATTTATTTCTCTTCCGGCCGCCCCGTGATTTTTGTTCAAGAGCGCTACGGTTATAACGGAAGAATCTTCCATCTCTACAAATTCCGCACCATGGTCAAGAATGCGGATGCCTTGCAGGATCAGTTGCGAGCCAAAAATGAGCGTGATGGAGCCGCCTTCAAGATGAAAAACGACCCGCGCGTCACACCGCTTGGTCGTTTTTTGCGAAAAACAAGCATTGATGAGTTGCCGCAATTGTTCAATGTCCTCAAGGGGCAAATGAGTCTGGTTGGGCCGCGCCCGCTGCCGCTGGCTGACTACCGGCGAATGAATAAGACGTCGCACCGCCGTCGTTTGAGTGTTCTGCCGGGGATTACCGGCCCTTGGCAAATCTCCGGCCGCGACCAGATCTCGTTTGAGGAATGGATGCAGATGGATCTGGATTACATCGATAACTGGCGCTTGATGACGGATATCAAAATCATCCTGATGACCGTGCCGACTGTGCTCCTTGCTCGGGGCTCAAAATAACCGGCAAGGTTTAATCCTCGGGCGCGTTGTCAGTTCAGTCTATTCCCCCCTACTTGTCTTTTTGTCGCAGCGGATGGCGTATTTCGCTATCCTGGCGGGCTGGGCTTCATGACTTTTTCGTGCCGTCATGATGCTTTCTGGCTACGTGATCCTGCCGCTGCTGACACAGATTGATGCTGATCTGATGTTTTCGATAGACACGGCAATCCCGGTGCAAGTCCGCGAGCGCTGGGGCTTCACGCATACCCGTTTCCCCAACTCTTTTGACATTGAAAATTTCTCGCAGTGGCTGAGCGCTTAATGGGGCCGCCATGTCTTTGATCGTGTAAAAATCTGAGGTTTTCGTCGAAATTGTCATCATAAAGACCTCCGGAAGTCATTCCTCCCACCATTGTTTACAACGCTCTGGATCTCTATCAAGGCCGTTCCTCTCGTCATCTTTTGCCTTGCGCAAAAATGACGAGAGGAGGAGTTTTTTTGCATCAATAATTTGAATGCGAAATAAATATTGTTTTAATTTTGTGCGATAATTTAGAGAAGCCGCGTCTTGTTTTGGCCTTGGTTTATTTCAAGTTTTACTTTAAATTTTAATATGGTGAATTATGCTTAAAGAAATTACTAAGAAAAATAGAAAAATAAATTCAAAGTCAGTTCAGTCGATGGCGAACGAGTTGTGTCGATACCAAGGGCAGATCGGTGCTAGTTCGGATTGGGGAGCCTATAAAGCTCAGGAGTTGCTGGATGGTTATTATGTTCCAATGGTTTTGTTATTTGAACAGCTTGGAATAGGAGATGAAAAGGCAGAGTTGCGGGCGTTGTTTGTGGAAGAGTTGTATCGCTATGTTGATCGTTTTCTTCCGCAGTCCGAGCAAAATATAAAAATTCTGGCCTTGTTGGACTTTTTGTTTGAAACGTATAAATCGCACTTTTCTCATGCGAATGAGTTGGCATCAGTGGTTTCGGATATTCGGTCCGAGATTGTTTCGTCTGGCATGGTTCAGAAGAAGCCCATCGTTGGAGTCGCTGTAGGCGATTGTCTTATGACCGATTTGCGAACTTTTTTGAGGCCGCTGTCAATAAGGGAAGGGGTTCCGTGTGAGTTACACTGTTTATATTTTGGTGCAGCGCAAGGGGGCGCTCTCCCCACTGACAGTGTTCTAAAAATCATGCGTGAGCAGAAAGCAGATTTTTTGGCATTGTCATTTTTTAGTTATGATGGCTTGCCGGTGTACCGGCTTCTAAAGAGCGGTCATCGCAAGCTGTCATCTGCGGATGTCGATTTATATATTAGCGGTGCTATCGCCATTGTGAGGGATTTTATTAGAAATATTCGGTCAGCTTCAGATGTGCCCATATTTTTGCATAACGTTAGCGGGCTACCTCTGTCGCGGGAAATTCGTGCTCTAAATTGGCTTGGTTTTGATCATTCTTTACAGAAAATAATTGACAAAATTAATGCTGGTATAGCGGAGTTGGTTGATCAGTTGCCTAACGTTATTGTTGTGGATGAGAGTGCTGTTGTACGAAAGCATGGGGGAAGTGCTTGTGAGCAAACGATTGTTCCAAAAAGTATTAGGGAAAAGGCGTTTTTTCATAGGAAGCGTTTTGGTTATTATTTAAGTCAGGTTTATATTGATTTGATTGCTGCGTTAAGTGGATTGGCAAAAAGAAAATTAATATTGGTTGATTTTGATAATACCCTGTGGCGCGGCGTTATGGGAGATGGTGAGGTTGATCATTACCATGAGCGGCAACAGGTTCTTAAAGACCTCAAAGAACAGGGTATTGTACTGGTGGCTGTTAGCAAAAATACTGCTAGTAATATACGCTGGAGTGAGATGCTGCTGAAAGAAGATGACTTTGCTCTCTTGAGGATAAACTGGAATTCAAAGGTTCAGTCCGTAGCAGAGGTGGCGGAAACGCTGAATTTAGGCGTTGGTTCTTTTGTTTTTTTAGATGACAACCCGGTTGAAAGAGAGGTTGTCCGTTTGGGTTATCCGGATGTTTTATGTCTTGATCCAAATGACATCAAAACCTGGGAGTGGCTTCGTTGGATGTTTGATTTTCCATGCACCTCGGAAACTGATGAATCCAAAAAAAGAACAGAGATGTATCGCAGCCAGGCTAAGCGCAATGTTGTTTTGAATGAATTGGTCGCGGACAACGAGATGATTATGCGATCGCTGGAGTTGAGGTTGGTATTCCGGCAGGCAAATGCAAAGGATATTCCTCGGTGTTGTGAACTTGCGCAGCGAACTAACCAATTCAATACAACTACGATTCGATATTCAAAAGACACCATTGTTAATATTATGGCTGGTGGTGGCACTAAAAAAATTTACGTTGGGGAGTTGTCGGATAAATTTGGCGACTTGGGCGTAGTGGTAATGGCCGTTATTTGTTTTTCATCAGATTGTTATGTGATCGAAAATTTTGTAATGAGCTGTCGTGCGATGGGGTTTGGTCTGGAACAAAAATTCGTGGGGGAATTGATCTCCATCTCGAATCCTGAAGTTATTTGGCAGGGTAATTTTGTTTCTTCAGAGCGAAATGGACCTGCAGCCGACCTTTTTTCAAACAGTGGATTTTTCCAAGAAGAGGTTGGTCGGTGGGTGCTGGCGGACCGTTTCAGGTTAAATTCTGGGCCTGATTGGTTTTTAGTTGACAAATCGAGTTGACGGCATGATGTCGTGTGATTTTGTTTGAAATTTGTTTTAAACGCATGTGACAGAGTTTTATGAATTGGCTGAATGCATGGATTTGTTAGCGGCGAGAAAGGTTTTCTAGATGTTTTTTGAACCGAACATGGTTGCGCTGTAGGTCGTAATCGCGCCGGAGTCTGTCGTCTGCTTTTTTTGCTCGTTCCTCATGCTGCGCCGGTGCGGCCTGGAAGGCGGTGAGTGCCGCGCTGAGCTCCTCGGGGGCGTTAGGTGAAATTAGGGTGCCACAATCGCCGATCAGTTCGGGAATGGCTGAGATGCTGGTGGCGATAATCGGTATGCCAGCGCGCATGGCTTCCATTAGGACGATGGGTTGGCCTTCGGTGATGCTGCATAAGACGAAGACATCGAATTGGCTGTACAGCGCGAGGACTTCGTCGTGGAAGCGGGCGCCAGCAAGGGTGACATGCGTCTGGAGTCCCAGGTCGGAAATCTGTTGCTCCAGTTCGGATCGCAACTCACCTTCGCCGACGATGGTGCAGGTGAATGCCATGCCTTGATCGCGGAGTTGGGCGCAGGCTGTGATCAGGTCATGTTGTGCTTTGTGTACCGACAGGCGGCCGACGCTGAGGATGCGGAGCTGATTTGCAGGCGCCGGTCGGGTCTGCGGTCCTATTCCGGGCGGGATGCCCATGCGAATGAGTTCAATGCGTGCAGCCGGGATGTCGGGGTGGTGTTTGGCCAGAAAGGCGCGGTTGAACTCCGAAATGCTGACGATGCTGCTGGCCTGGTTCAGGCGGATGCGGAGGTCGGGCGGGTTGTCAAAAATTAGGTCGGAGCCGTGTACGGTGAGGCTGTACGGGGTGGCGCTCAGGCGGTGCGCCCACAAGGCGACGGCGGCGGCGCCGTAGGTGAAGTGGGCGTGCAGGTGCAGTGGGCGTTCCTGGCCGTAACGGTGTAACAGCAGGGCGGCACCGGAAAACTGGGCAAGGTTGGTGCGCAAGCGTTCGCCGGCGAAAGGAATCTGCAGCAGGCTGCGCAGGTAGCGCCAGGGGTGGCGACGCAGGGCATGCATATGTGCGGCAAGGACATCGCGCCAGGGACTTTCGGCGAGATAGATCACTTCGTTTACGATGGCGCGCATCCGTGGATGAATTTGATCGGGTGCTGGTCGGTGATTCGAAACAATGTGAAAATGCAGACCCGCATCGCGTAAAGCCATGTACTGATCATAGACAAAGGTCTCGCTCAGGCAGGGGAAAAGCGAATTGATGAAAACGATGTCGCGGTCCACGCGGATTTCCTCGAAAAAGACAGTGCGGTAGATGGGCGATGGCCAGGGAGAGTTGATGATGGAGATGCTGATGGGGGTGTTGCTGGCGCTGGCCGGCTTGCCGGTATTGTATCTGTTGGCGACGGTCATCGCGCCGCTTGTCCAGCGTTCCCGGCCGCCCTCTACTACGCCGCCAAGACGTATCGCTATTTTGGTGCCCGCCCATGACGAAGCACTGCTGATTGCCGATACCGTGGGGAATTTGCAGCAGCAACGCTATACTGCCGAGGCGATGCAGGTGGTGGTGATTGCCGATAATTGCACCGATGAGACGGCGGCGATTGCGGCTGCCAGTGGGGCACGGGTCATTGAGCGGCAGGGGAATCCAGGCAAGGGGCAGGGGCTGTTCGATGCCTTGAATCTACTGTTGCAAGAAGACTGGGATGCTTTCCTGATTGTCGATGCCGACTCGCACCTGCACCCGGAGGCGCTGGCGGAAATCAATCAGGCGCTAGCGGCGGGCAGTCGGGCTATTCAGATGCGCTACGGTGTCCTCAATCCCGAGCAGTCCTTGCGAACCCGGGCCATGGAGTTGTCGACCGCGTCTTACAACGCGCTTCGCCCGCTAGGTAAATCGGTTCTCAATATTTCGGCCGGGATCAATGGCAATGGATTTTGCATTACCCGCGAGACCGCTGTGCAGGTGCCGTATCTGGCGCATTCCATTGTGGAAGATATTGAATATCACATGCACTTGTTGGCGGCCGGGATTAAGGTCGACTTCCTGGATCATGTGTGGGTTAAAGCGCAGATGCCGATTGGTGGCCGCGGGGCGACCGTCCAGCGCGTTCGCTGGGAGCGCGGCCGCATTCTGACCATACGACAATACGCGCCGCAATTGCTGCGTGCTTTGTTTGCCGGACAGCGGCGGGCGATTGATGGGTTGATCGACGTACTGATGCCCCCTGTGAGTCTCATTTTCTTGGCGCTTTTGTTGCCGGCACTCTTTGGAGGGGCTGTGCAGCAAATGCTGGGGGTTGCGGGCTTGCTCGTCATGGGGGCGCATTACCTGATAGCAGCAGTGCGCTACGGTAACTTCCGCTGGTTCGTGATATTGATAGGCTATGTGCCGTGGTATGTGGTGTGGAAAACATGGGTCGTGCTGTCATCGATGTTGACCGAGCGACAGTTGCCGTGGATGCGGACAGACCGTCACGCCCACAAAGACACGGATTCCCATAACTGAAGCGCTTTATAACCAGCGCTTTATGATAAATTGAATTTTTTTGTTGGCCGTACAAGGGGGCAGGATGGCGATGAGCGGTTTTTCTAGTAAAAAGACAACGATTGCCTGGCAAGGCGCCTTCTTTTTGGCGACGAGTTTGTTGCTGGGGGCTTGCCAGACACCGCGATCGACCGTGGCTACTCAAGAAGCGCCGGTGATGGATTATCGGGTGGCACCGCCGGCCGTTCAGATGCCCGGTGGTAGCTGGAATGGTAGCGCCATTGCACCGACCGGCCAACGAGCCGAGTTGCTGCCGCCGCCGCCGAGCACCAGCATCACGACCGATTATTCGGACTGGTTGTTTGATGGTCCGGAAGGCCGTGGATTTGCCTACTATTTGGCGCAGGGCTATCGGCGTTATGCCAAGCATGAAGATAACGAACATGATTTCGAGGATGCTGCCAAGTTTTTGCAGCGCGCTGGCGCGGTCGAGCGCGGCGAACGAATTGCCCCAGAACAACTGTCGATGCGGATTCTGCCCTTGTGGTCGGTTGATGATCTGGTCTATGCCCGCCAGCGTATGACGCGCGCCCTCGATCTGGGAGCCGCCGACCGACTGCCAAAAATTGCAGCCAACGCCCAGGTGGCATTTGACTGCTGGATGGAGCAGCAGGAAGAAAATATCCAGCCCCATGATGTATCGCGTTGCCGCAAAGCATTTGAAGGTTTCATTGTTCGTCTTGAGTCGCCGCCTGTCCGCTTGCCTGCTCCGCTGCCGAAGGCCCCGGCGGCACCTGTCCGCGACTGTGCCCCGGCACCATCGCCAGCGCCCGCTGCACCTGCATGCGGTACGCAGCGACATACCATTTTCTTTAATCTTGATCGCGATGAGATTACTGCTGAGGCAGCGTCTGTCATTCAGCGGGCCGCCAAAGACTTGCAGGCCGATTCGTCGAGCTACATCGAGTTGACCGCACATGCCGATCGTTCCGGGGCGGATGCCTATAACGACCAGTTGTCGAAACGTCGTCTGGAGCGGGTGATGGCTGCGTTCCAGAACGAAGGCGTTGGCAGCGAGCGTATTGTTATGGCGCGTTACTACGGTGAGAAGCGGCCGGCAGTGGCTACAGCGGATGGCGTCCGGGAAGCAGCCAATCGTCGGGTTGAAATGCGGATTATGTGTGGTGACAAAACAGTTGACCGCGGGAGTGCCTGTGCGCCGGCACCTGCTGCCGATGCTTGTCGGCAGCGTGGCTGCTAAACGCCACTTGGACTGGCCCAGTTGAGCGGTTTCCTTCTTGCGCCTACGGGCGATGGTTTTTCTGCCGTCGCCGGTTTGTCTTTTGCTGAGCAGGCTGTGTCTTGGCGTCTTGACTGGGCGCCGCTCGCTCTGCAGTTGGTTCGTCCGGACGAGCCGCCTTTGTGGGCGCCAGCCTGGGATGCACAAAGTCAGTGCGCCGTGGCTTTTTTCGGCCGTCCGCGCCTGTCGACCGCAGATTGGCAGCGTGCGACCGGTTTGCCAGGGGAGGGTGGGCTGGCCGCCCGTCATCTCCTCGCAGCCTGGCGTGTTGGCGGTACGGCAGGCTTGGTTGAGGCGACCAACGGAGCGGTGGCAGTGCTGTTGTGGGAAGCGACGAGCCGCCGATTGCATCTGCTGACGGATCGCGCGGGGGTGGTATCGGTCTATCAGCCCACGGATGCGCGTGCCCCGCTGCTGCTGGCCTCCCATCCGGATGTGCTGGCCGATGCCCTGATGGCTCGCGGTCAACGGCCGACACTTGATCTGGCGAGTTTGGCTGAACAGTTGTCGATTGGCGCGGTCAGCCCCCCGCACAGTTTTTATCGGGAAATCGCCCTGCTGCCCCCGGCAACACACTATATCTGGCAACTGGCAGCGGATTCGGCCACAGTGCAGAAGCGACACGCCGAAATCTATTGGCAGCCGCCTGCCAGCGAACCGGCGTTGTCGGTTGATCGGGCAGCGGACGAACTGGCCGATGCCATGCGCCATGCTTGTGCCCGGCGACCGCCGGGCAAGACGCTTTTGCTGTTGAGCGGAGGGGCCGATTCTCGCGGTTTGCTATTCGCCCAGCCCGAACCGTCGGCGGTGAATTGCCTGACTTTTTGCGACCGTGAAAATCTTGAGGTGTCGCGGGCACGGGCGGTGGCGCGGGTTGCCGGTGCCGAGCACCACATTCTCTACCGTGACCCTGAGCACTACGGTTTAGGCGCGCGGGCGACAGTGCGCATCAGCGGCGGCATGGGCAGTATCAAGGATGCGCATTTTCATGGCTTTGCCAGCGATCTGGCTCATCATGAGCACAGCAGTCTAGTTACTGGATGTTATGCCGATTACCTGCTCAAGGGACTGGCGCTCAATCGCCAACCTTATCGCTTCTTTGGTCGGGAGATGCCCATCGACCGACCGGCATCTTACGATCCCAATTTTTATCAGCCCAGGTTTTTGCTGGCGGAACCCTGGCAGGCCGCCGTGCAGGCGCGGCAGACCACGTATTTCGGGGCGGATGCTGTCCAGCGCTATGAGCGCTCGCCTGCAGCAATCGAAGATTTACGGGTGCGGCCCCTGGTTCGCGAGGCCGATGCGGTGGGGCGGCTTTATTTGCTGGCTACGCAGCGCTGGGACCCAGTTCTGGTCGACACCGATTTGTTGGCCTTTTACGGTCGACTGTCCCCCCAGTTGAAAATCAATTCCCGGGCATTTGCCCAGGCGGTATTGCGCTTGCTGCCGACGGCGGCACATGGCATTCCCAACAACAATGCGGGGCAGTGTGCTTTGGGTTGGCCTTTGTGGCGGCAGTGGTTGGCTGGTGTGCAAGAACTGGCCGGGAGTGCCGTCCGTCGCCGTCTGCAACCTCCCGCGGCAGCGGAATTGGCCACCTGGTGTTCGTGGCCTGATTTTACCTATTACACCGCCCATAGCCGGGTGTTGGGTGAATTGTGGGCGGAATACGGTTCGGCCAACCCTGAAATTTTCGAGCCCTTGCTGGGTTATCTGCCGACCCGTCGGAGTCGGCAGGACTGGGCGCGCGACACCAGCCTCTTCCTGCGTGTCCTGACGCTGAAACTCTGGCTGGCGCAGCGTGGTTACTGATTGTTGGCGTGCCAGGACTGGGCGTTGATCAGCAATTGCATCACCCGTTCGGCATTGTGATCCCAGGTATATTCAGCTTCGACCCGTTGTCGGGCGGCGTGCCCCAGCCTTTGCCGTAGTTCACGGTCGCTGGCCAGGCGTAGCAAGTCAGCGGTGAAATCTGCTTCCGATTCAGGGTCAAACAACAGGCCTTCCCGATCATGGTCGAGGATGGAGGCGATGGTGCTGGTGGCGGGGACCAGGCAGGCCTTGGCCATGGCCATGTATTCGAACAGCTTGAGCGGTGAGCAATAGGCCTGGGTTTTGGGCAAGACGGCAATGTCCATCAAGGCCAGATGTTGTGGGATATGCGCATGCGGCACGAAGCCAGCGTGGCGCACGCGCGCGGCGACGCGCGGACCCGCTGCGTCGATCATCGCCGCTGTTTCTGGCAGCTTGCGGCCGACTAGCAGCAAATAGGCGTCGACCCCTTGGTCGAGCAAACTGGCGAAGGCCCGGAAAAGCCGATCGGGCGCGTGCCAGATGATAAAGCTGCCGATATAACCGACGACCACGGCACCTGCCGGAATGTCGAGCGATTGACGCAAGGCGCTGCAATCAAGTTGTGGATCGAATTCGGCCAGGTCGACACCATTGTGATTGACGATGACGGGCTTGTTTTGCGGGTTGCAGGCCCGCATGTCGTCGGCGATGTCATCGCTGACAGCCATGGCGCCGGCCGACCATTTAAGGGCGTTGCAGTTACTGAACAGTCGGTTGAGCAGCGGAATCTGCTTGTGGTCAAGATAGGTGCCTGCCAGCTCGCCGCGGTCTTTGCCATTGAATTCAGTGACGACAGGCAGGCCAAGCGAGCGACCCGCCCAATGGATCGACAAGGTTTCGGCATCGTAGCGGGTGAGTACGATGTCGGGTTGCCAGGCTTTCAGCAGGGCGCGCTCCTGCCAGGCCTTGCGGATTTGCTGCAGGATGACTTTCAGTTCCCGTAGATAGTACTTGCCGAGTATTCGCCGCAGGCGGCCGCCCAGCCGGGGGCGTTCTTCACCGGGTGGGATAAATACCGTGGGTGGGGCGATGACCTGAAAATCAATGCCGGCCGCTTGGCAAAGGGTGCGGAAAGCGTGTGAAAAGCGGGTCACGTGGACGATGGAGCCTTCGCTGGCATTTTTTTGATAATGGACGTAGAGGATGCGTTTCATGTCGGTGCCGATGGGTTTTTGTGGGCCAGCGCGGTCAAGGGGTCCGGCTACGCGCCGAGAAATAGCCCCAGACATAGGCGTTGGGGGCGATCGTCGTGTGGGTGGCGAACTCGGTGATGGGTTCGAAAGAGTAAATGTCCAGGTAAAACTCAGTGGTGGGCCAGGCGGCAAGTGGTGGGTAAAGTTGATCTCCCAGCACCTTCAGTGTCCACGAATCGCTCATGTGTTTTACATCATGCGGGCCGTTGACCGTAATACCCGGCGGGGCTGTCTGATTGCTAACGCGATTGTCACGCAGTAATGGATTTTTAGGGTAATGGTGGCCCACGCCCGTGGTCATCGACAGGTTGAGCGGATTGGCGCCAGCGCCAAATTGGGCGGCGTGGAGTGCGCTGCTCAGGCTCTGTTCGTCACCCTGCAAAAAATGTTGCCGCACGAGGTTGACCGCTTGTGGCACGCTCAACGATCCCCAGCCCACCCAGGCGTCGGGATTTTCCTTGGTCCAGCGGAAGGCGGTTCGTTCGCCCTGTCGAATCATGTCGGCGATGGTGGCGCGCCAAGCCGCTTCCATGTTGCGACGGATCGTTGTATCTGCCCCTTTGTTCAGTCGCAGATAAAGGAAACTGGCGTCAGCCTGGTCATGTTGTTGCCATTTGGCCAGGCGTTGGTTGGCGTCACGAAAAGCCGTGGTGGCGATAAAGAGTTCGTGCCAGCGGGGTTGGCCGGTCAGTCGATATAACTCCAGGGCGGCGAGATTGCGCGCATCCAGGACCGGGTGGGGAAGTTTGCGGTAGGTGTGTTGGGCAAAAGCTTTCTCGGCCCAGCGCATGGCCGCTTCGGCACTGCTCCGGTAACGTGCAGCCAAAGGGCGGTCGAGGTCGTTCAAGACGTAGGCGGCCCGGGCGGCGGTGCCGGCATAGAGGAAGGAAGACCACATGTCTGGGGCGTAGGCCATGACAAGTTGCGACTCCTGCCAGCTAGCTTCGCCGTGCCGAGTATGTGCGGCCGATTCGATACCGCCGCGCACGCTGCCGTCTGGTCCTTGCAGCCGACTGAACAGGTCGATGCCCCATAGCGCTTCTTGCAGGATGTCTGGCAAACCGGGTTGGGTGGGCGGTAGATCCAGCTTGATGGTCTTGAAATGCTTGGGAAACATCTCGAATAGTTCGAGCAGTAGCAGGCTGATGCGCAAATGGGGCGCGCGCCGGTCCCAGTCACCGGCATCGGCATAGCCGCCCCAGGCATCTGGAACCAATTGCTCGGTTCGTCCCCTGGTTAGAAGATAAAAATTATCCTTGTCCTCGCCGCGCGCATTCAGACCGTTCATGCTGTCGAGCAGAGGGGTGTTGGAGTGATAGACCCGTAGTCCGTCATCCGGGTGCATGTTGCGGGGGCGTTGATAGCGCGTATAGGGTGGCCCGAGAGCTATGCCACTGCGTTGGTGCAACAAGCCGCGCACTGAGGTATAGAACGCTTCTTGCCAGACATTGGGCGCAATCCTGAAATCAGCTGAGCAGCCAATCTGCTCGACGCACAGCCGATAACGACCTGGCTGCCGAAAGCTGCTGAAGTCCAGCATCAGCACATCACTCAGATTGTAGTTGCGCCCCGCATTGTCCTCCGCTTCGCGCGCGTTGCGGCTTAATCGCCCGGTGCCACGAAAAGCCGCCGTGTTGCGTTCCTGGTCAATTAATTGGAAGGTCGGGTGGCCGGGATAGGCCTGTCCCGCACCATCACCCTTCCAGGTAGATAAAAAGCCAACCTTGATCGGATCGTCAGGGCGAAAGCCTATTTGCGAGACGTGAACGGCTTCGCTGATCTGGCGGTTGGGTTGATGTTCGAAGGCCTGGTTTGGGAAAATCGATTGGCGGTGTGCTACTTGATAATGGGCGCCTTCCTTGAGGGGGAAGGGAAGTTGCAGGTAAAGATTGTGTTCCATCGGCCAAGCGAAAGACCAAGGGCCTGTGTGCGCCATATCCGTTGGGCGGCTTTTGCGATGGACGGCGCGGGGTGGGTGGGGCGTTTGGTAAGCTGGATCGTCGGTTGAACTGATGCTGTAGTCTGCCGCCCGACTGGCGGCCGTCAGGTCAAAGGGGGCGGTCTGAAAGCGGTCGAAGGGATATAGCAGATTCTCGTTGCGACCGACTAGTGCGCCGATCACCGTGCGGTCGCGCACCACCCAGCGATGTGGCTCGGATTTAAGGTCAATCCGGTCTCGCTGGGCGAGTGGTACATAAGTTTGTTGTTCTGCGGCGATGCGTTGTCCCAATTGCACCCGGATGGCGAGTACATCGGCGGCGACGGGGCTGATGAACAAGGCGGGGGCTGCCTGGCTGGATAGTGGCGAAACCAGACAGAGCAATGCGACAAGACGGCGCAGGTGTTTAATGAGCGGCAGCATTTTTGCTTGATTTGGGCTTTTTACTGCGAATGAGTGACGAAAGCATTTTAACGGCGAAAATTGCCACGATGAGGTCACAATCTTCCCTTGACGTCAAAACGCTGCATAGGGTCTACTACCATTTTTAACAAATTACGGTAGGGAGTGGCAATGAGAGATTTGCTGGCAAAGCGGATTTTGGTGACGGGCGGCGCTGGCTTTCTTGGTTCGCACCTGTGTAAGGCCTTGCTGGAGCAAGGGCATGACGTTATTTGTGCTGATAATCTCTTCACCGGCGCCAAGGACAATATCCTGTCTCTGTACGATTATCGGCGCTTTGAGTTTCTACGCCATGATGTCACTTTCCCCCTGTTTGTCGAGGTGGATGAAATTTACAATCTCGCCTGCCCTGCATCGCCGGTGCACTACCAGCACGATTCTGTGCAGACAGTCAAAACCAGCGTTCAGGGTGCAATCAACTTGCTCGGCCTGGCCAAGCGCGTTGGCGCCAAGATCATGCAGGCATCGACCAGCGAAGTTTACGGTGATCCGAAGCAGCATCCGCAGAATGAAGCCTATTGGGGTCATGTCAATCCAATAGGCTTGCGCTCCTGTTACGATGAAGGCAAGCGCTGCGCTGAAACGCTGTTTTTTGACTACCACCGTCAAAGCAAAGTACGCATCAAGGTGGCGCGTATCTTCAATACCTATGGTCCGAACATGCATCCCAATGATGGGCGGGTGGTGTCCAATTTCATCGTTCAGGCGCTTAACAACGAGCCGATTACCATTTATGGCGAAGGGCAGCAGACGCGCTCCTTCTGTTATGTCAGTGATTTGATCCAAGGTTTTCTGTCTTTGATGGAGACGCCGGATAGCTTTGTTGGCCCGGTGAACCTGGGTAACCCGGGAGAATTTACCATTCGTCAATTGGCGGAAGAGGTGATTGCTCTGACCGGTTCGCGTTCTGAATTGGTCTTCCGGCCGCTGCCCAGTGATGATCCTGTGCAGCGCTGTCCCGATATCACCCTGGCTCGCCAGGCGCTGAACTGGCAGCCCACCATTCAATTGCGTGAGGGCTTGATGAAAACCATCGCGTATTTCGACCACTTGCTGAAAGCGGGCCGCAAGGCATGATTTGGCAACGCCTGCTGCTTGTCAGTGCGCTATTCTGGCTGGCGGTGTCGCCAGCCAGGGCTGCGGGTGAAGTCGATCAGTCCTCCTACGAGGCTGAGGATTTTGAGGTGCAAGAAGAAGGGCAGTTGTTTGATCATTCGCGTACCGGCCTGATGTATCGACGCAACGTCTATCAGGAGGGTGACAACATGACTTTCCTGTCGCAGCAGCCGAGTGTGCATAACGATACGACTGAGCGCCGGGCGTGGACGGTGCATATCTCGCACTGGGAGGTTTTTCCACCCAGTCAGGTCGTCGTCTATGTCAAGGACGACACCCCGTACCAGACCAGCCATTCGATGATTGATCTGCAAGTGCGGATTGGACAGGCGGACAGGAATCGCAATTTTGTCATTGCCAACACCGTGCTGATTAAGGACATCCCGATTCAGAGCGGTTTGACCCGGATTCCGGTCAATATCCACAACTACGCAGGTGATATATTTTCAGCCTTCATTCTCGGGGTCAGGCCGCGCATGGCCTATCATCCGATTCAATTTGGTGGCATTCGCTAACCGTTTGTTCGGGGAAAATGTTAATTTCCGGCAGGGCTGCGGATGGCGGTCATGGAATCTGTGGATGTTTGACGCTATCTGGTGGCGTTTTTAACGATGGAGTGAGCGGTGTACAACGAATTCTTCGGTTTTGAGCGGGCACCGTTCAACAATACCCCCGACCCTGCCTTCTTTTTCGCTAGTCCGAGTCATCGTCAAGCGCTGGCGACCATGGTATATGGCGTGGAGCAGGGCAAGGGATTCGTCATGCTGACTGGCGAAGTTGGCATGGGTAAGACCTTGTTGCGCCAGACGTTGAAGAAAGAGTTGGGCGATAGCTGTGTCGTTATCGAAATTGAAAATCCCTGGAGTTCCCCGGAAGAAGTGCTGAGTGCCATTCGCATGTGCGTCAACGTGCCGGGCGCAGAAAACAATGCCTTGTTCGATGGTTTGCGCGAGCGTTTGCTCAGCGTTACGCAGCAGGGTAAACGGGTGGTGTTGATCATCGATGAGGCACATCAGATGTCAGAACGGATGATCGAAGGCATCCGTTTGTTGTCGAACGTCGAAACGACGACTGAGAAGCTGTTGCAGATCATCTTCATCGGGCAAAACGAGTTGGCTGACATGCTGGGCCGCTACTCGATGCGCCAGATTCAGCAACGTCTTTATTTGAGCCACCACCTAGAGGCGTTCGATCTCGAAAATACCATTGGTTATGTTCGTCACCGGGTTGGTGTGGTGGGCGGCGCGCCGGATTTGTTTGATGCGGCGGCCTTGCAATTGCTACATCGTGAAAGTCAGGGCACCCCGCGCGTGATCAATCAACTCTGCGAGAGCGCGCTGTTGTTCGCCATGGGGCGCGATAGCCACCGCGTTGGCTTGGCTGATATGCGTGAAGCGGTCAATGCACTGCGTCGCTGGCGGCAACCTGAGGGCCGGCCATTGGCCGCCCCAAGGTCACCTGCGCCCAATGAGGTTCGCTACGCGGCAGCGCGCGGGACAATGCCGGATGAAGATAGTCTGCTTGGCGCAGATCCAGCCGCTCAATCCTTGCCTTTTGATTTGCCACCGAAGATGGTGCAAAGTGTGGCCAAGTCTGCAACGCCTGTTACTGAGGGCTTGCCGTTTGCCTTGCCAATTTCGCCAGTTGCTGCTCCGCCAGCGCAGGCACGGCCCAATCCGCTCGCAGGCCTAGAGGCCAGAGGGGCAGGGGCGATGCGCTATAAAACGCCGATGCTGCTGCTTGGTGCCGTGCTGCTGGGTGCGGGTCTGGCTTGGTATTTTACTCAAGCTGGCTCGGCGACGAGCAAGGCGGCTGCGACGAATCCTCCTCCTGTGTCATCGTCAAGTCAGATGCCGCCGTCGGGGGATCGTTTTTCACTGGGCTTGTCGATGGCCACTTCATTGGGTGGCATGACAGCACCCGCCGGTGTTGTTCAGGCGCCGCCGTCAGTCGCACCTCCTGTAACGATGTCAGCTGCAAATGTGGCGCCGCCGGGTGATATTAAACTGCCGGAGATCGCGAATGTTCGGGTGGTGACGATACCAAGGGAGGGGGGCGTCGCGCGACTGGGTTCGGAGTTGTTTGGTTTGTGGAATGAAAGCGCCCGTGACTTGATCGGGGCAGCCAACCCCGATTTGAAGGGCCGTATCGACGACCTGGCGGGAGGTAGTCTGATCAAGGTGCCGGCGATCAAACGCGAAGGTTTGATCGTCCAGGCAGCCAATGGCGCTTATTACATTTATTACGGTGCATTCCCTGGGCAGGAAGAGGCAAAAATGGAGCTTGATGCAGTCAAGCGCCTGTGGGCCGCCAGCCAGATGACGCAGGAAAAGTCACGGTCGACGTCGATTTATCGGGTTTTTGTCGGAGGATTTTCCAGTCGGGCGGAGGCGGTGGCTGCCCTTGATTCCTTGTGGTTCAAACATTTGCCATCCCTGAACTAAGGGGTTTTTCGCCTGACTAGCGAGCTTGTTGGATTGCAAGGGATAGTATGTGCGGCATTTTTGGGGTCAAGGGTTTTGGTGGAGACCGGCTTGAGGTAGCGCGTGTCGCGCTGCACACCCTCACTCATCGTGGCCCCGATCAGTGGGGTGAGCATGTGGCCGATGGGGTTTATCTTGGTCATCGCCGCCTCAGCATCCGGGATCTCTCGGAGGCCGGTCGGCAGCCGTTTGTCGATGCGGCGAGCGGCGTGGCGGTCATTGTCAACGGCGAAATCTGGAATGATGCGGCCTTGCGTCGTGAGTTGGGCGAGGCACGCTTTCGCGGCCATTCCGATTGCGAAGTGTTCTTGCACGGCTATCTGACCTGGGGATTGGCTGGCTTGCTCGAACGACTGGATGGCTTTTTCGCGGCGGCCATTCATGATCCACGCAGTGACACTTTGCATCTGGTCAAAGATCGCTTCGGTAAAAAACCGCTTTACTACGCTCATCACGAAGGGACTTGGGTTTTTGCGTCGGAAGCCAAGGCCATCCTGAGTTATCTCCCGGCATGCCGGGTTTTCGATCTGTCGGCCATTCAGCACTGGTTGTGTTACCGCGGCTCTTTACAGGCCGATACGATATTCAAGGGAATTAATCGAGTCCCTCAGGGGGCTGCTTTATCACTGTCCAGTGATGGGCGTTGCCAGCAGTTGCGTTATTTCCAGTTCGAGAAGATGGTTCATTCCGCGTATCCTGCGGCGGTCACCTCGGAAGAAGCGCTGGATGCGCAAGTCGAATCCCTGCTGGGGGCTGCGATTGGCAAGCGCTTCCTATCCGATGTGCCCGTGGGGATACAGCTGAGCGGTGGTGTCGATTCATCGCTGGTTGCGGTGCTGGCGAAAGAACAGCAGGGTAAGGCATTGGATGCCTATACCGTGGTTTTTCCCGATGCGGCCGATCGGGACTTTGATGAATCGGCGGGGGCGCGGCAGGTCGCGCAGTATTGTGGCTTCCGGCATCATGAGTTGCCGGTCAATAACGCTTCAATCAGCGAGGCCTTTGCCGATGTGGTCTGGCTGTTTGATGGCATGCTCGATATTCCGAATGCCATTCCTATTTATCTGCTGGCCAAGGCCGCCAAAAAAGACGTTTCAGTCCTGTTGACCGGGGAAGGGGCGGATGAACTGTTTGGGGGTTACAACAAGTTTACCTGGGCGCCCAGGCTGGCGGCGCGTCAGCCTGGTTGGGCGCGTTTTGTACCCCATGGTTTTTTTGAAAAGCTACCGCTGCCACTGGCTGTGCAGCATCGTGTGCGAAGCCTCTATCTCAACAAAAATTACGCCGGCCAGCCGGATCGCTTGTTGCGAGATTTAAATAGTTTTATTTCCCATGACTCCGTGGCGCGGCTGTTGGGCGCACGCTGGCGTGACCCGCTGCAGGGTATGGATATGGATGCCCTGCATGCCCTGCCCTTTGCCAAGCAGTTGCAGGTGGTCGACCAATTGACCTATCTGAATTTCCTGCTCGAGCGCCAGGACAAAGCCTCGATGGGCATGGCCATGGAGGCCCGTTTGCCCTTTCTTGATTATGATCTGGTTAAAGCCATCTCCCCTCTGCCGAGCCACTGCTTGTTCGATCACAAAATGCTGAAAAAGCCGCTGAAGCGCATGTTGGCCCGGCGTTTGGGAGATGAGTTTGCCTACCGCACAAAATGTGGATTCAGCTTGCCCATTGCTTCTTGGTTGCATGATTCAAAAGGTTTGGGGCGGTACGTTGAACAGGCTTTGTCGGCTGATTTTATGCTGTGGAATTATTTCGACCGGGATCGTTTCCTGGCCTATATCGGCGGGCAGACGTTCAGCTTGCGACAACTGAGTTATAGCGATGACGAGGCAATCTGGTTCCGCTGGTTTCTTGCTGTGCTCGCTGTTGCACAAGAACGTTTCGCCATCGCCAGTGCTGAATAAGGACACCGTGTGCAAGGGGATCTAGCTCGTACTTCCATTCATGGTGTGGCCTGGACCTTGTTGCGTGTGCTGGGACAAACCGGGATTGGTTTCGGGGTGGGTATTTATTTGGCCCGAACCCTGGAGATCCAGGATTTCGGCTTGATGGCGATTGCAATGAGCCTGATTGGTTTGTCCGAACTGATCTCTGGCTTGGGCGTGGAAGCATCGCTGATCCAGCGTCAAGTCTTGTCCTCGCGCCACTTGTCCGTCGCCTTCTCGATGTCCTTGATCATGGCGGCGGTACTGTTTATCTTTTTTGCCCTGCTGGGTTGGCCGCTGGCCAAGTTCTTCAACCAGCCCGAGTTGGCCTGGATGCTGCCAGTCCTCGGCCTGGGGCAGTGCTTTGCGACGGCTGGGATGGTGCCACGCGCGATCTTGCGACGACGTTTTGATTACAAGCTGCTGTCAAAAATTGAAATCAGTGCTTATTTCCTGGGTTACGCGCTGACCAGTGTGATTTTGGCGACGCTCGGTTTTGGCGTGTGGAGCATGGTGTTGGCCACGGTACTGTGGTTTTTTCTATCCTGTGTGCTTTTATTTCGGGCAGCCAAGGCGGGTTTGCGGCTGGCCTGGTTTGCCACCGAGGCCAGGGAGTTGCTGAATTTTGGCGTTTTGATTACGGCCAAAAGCGTCATCAATTATCTGGCGGTTTCCTCCAGTGATTTCATGATTGGCAAGTTCCTGGGGGCGATGGGTTTGGGGTTGTACTCAAGGGCGCATCAATTGGCCTATTTGCCGTTGCAAAAGATTGCATCGGTGTTCTCGTCAGTGATGTTTCCGATTTATGCCAGTGTTCAGAATGATCACCGTCGCCTTACCGAGGCTTATCTTAAAACGGTCGCTGCGGTGAGTCTGCTGACCATTCCACCACTAGCCGTGACGGCAATGGCTTCCGAGTTGGTGGTGGGTGGTTTGTACGGTAGCAAGTGGCTGCCGGCTGCACCAATTTTCTCGGTGCTCTGCCTTGCCGGGATGCTGGTGTGCATTTTGCATTTGGCCGGTGCGCTGGTTGAGGCGACAGATAACGTTCTGTCGGAAATCAAGTGTCAGGCGATGTACTTCGTTATTCTGCTCGTCGGTTTCTCCATCGCAGTGCAATACAGTTTGCTTGCGGTGGCCTGGGTCGTGGTGACCGGCGCCTTGTTTCTTTATCTTGCGATGGGCCACCTGGCGCTGAGGATCCTGAAGGCGCGCTGGGCTGATTTCTTTTTGGCGCAACTGCTGGGTGTGGTCATCGCGTTGGTCATGGCTGCCGTGACTGCTCTCATTCTTCCTTGGCTGGCCGGTTGGGGTGGGGCAAGATCGGCACAACTGGCGATTCTCATCGCCTTTTCAGTGGTTTTCTATCTGGCGGCGCTCTGGCTTGTTCCTGATCGCTGGGTCTTTGGGGCCAAGCAGTTGATTGTTGCCAAAATCCTGAAGCGTCGCGCTGCGGCGAATGAGGCCGCTTGATGCCGCGCCTGCTCGCCAAACTCGCTCCGATTTTGCCTGCAGTCGCCAGCCTCTTTCGCTGGGTCAATCGGCAACGGGTTGTGGTACTGATGTACCACGGGGTCTTGCCCGCCGACGAGGTGCTGGCCAAAGATGATTGGCTGCAGGTGACCTGTGATGAATTCGCCGCACAAATGGCTTTTTTGCAACGACATTACACGCCACTGCTCTTGCGTGATGTACTGAATCCCGCCACTCGTCTGCCTTTGAGCAAGCCGGCCGTGGTGATTACCTTTGATGATGGCTACGCCAATAATTTTCATCATGCCTTGCCGATTCTGCAGCACTACGGCATTCCGGCCACGATATTTCTGACCACCTCTCATATCGGCACCGATCGTTTCTTCTGGTGGGACCGCTTGCGCTTATCGATGCAGGCAGGCGGACGATGTGTGCCTGCCGCCTGGGCGGCATCTCTCAAACGATTGCCGGCGGCATCAATCGATGCAGCAGTGGACCTGATGTTGCGGGAGCAGAGCATCGATCCGCTGCCAGGCGATGCCGCGCCAGGCGCCTATCGTTGTCTCACGGTCGACGAGCTCCAAACCATGAAAAATAGCGGTTTGGTTGACTTTGGCTCGCATACGGCCGGGCATGAAATTATTGAGCACCTTTCTGATGCCGATTTGCTGGGTACGCTGGCTCAGGCCAGTCGTGATTTGCAGGCTTGGGGTTGTCGTACCGACTTGTTTGCTGCCCCCAATGGGGATTATCAGGATCGCCAGATTGCCTTGCTGCAGCAAGCTGGGATTGGTGCCTGCGTATCAACGCAAGAGGGGTTGTGGTCGCCGACAGCGAATCGCTATCGAATCCCGCGTTTTGGCATTGGCCGTGGCATGTCGCCGGCCCGTTTTGCGCTCAAGCTTTCGGGGGCTGAAAGCTTATTAGCCCGCTGGCGTCGGTCACGGCAAGGCGGCTACTAAGCGTCGGCGCTGGTTTGGCGGCTGGCCCGCCAGCGTTTTAGCGCATCACGCAGGGTCAATGCTTGCAGCCAGAGCTTGCCGCGCCAGCCTCGGGCCCAGACAGGGTTCTGGTCATGACGCTCGCTGGTAGTCCACGAGTACTTGTACTTTTCAGTACCGCACAGGAAGTCATATTCGCTTTCACCGCCGGTAATGCAGTGCTCAACGATGTAGGCGATCAGTTGCCGTCCCGGACTGAATTTCGACCAGTCGTTATTGAGGGCATGCTGATAATCGAAAAACTTATTGCCGTGATGAAAGCCGTAGACCGTGGCAATCGTCTGCTCACCTACCCGGAGGCGGTACAGCCCCAGCCAGCCCCGATCGAGTGCGCGTTGAGCAAAGGCGCGATGGAAGGCGAGAAATTGCGCATCTTCAAATGGGGTGTACGTTTGTTTGTCCGACCAGCGTTGCTGGTGTTGTTCGATTAGGCACTCCAGCGCGGCGCCTAGTTGGCTGGCTTCAGTGATGCGTTCATAGAAAACCTGTCCAGGGTTCTCGCGATTCAATACGTTCTGCAAATAACGCAGGCCCTTGCTGCGCATGTGACTGCTCAGGCGCGTTTTCTGAAAGTGTGCCCAGTCGTTAATGCCGGCGAACGGGATATAAGGGCAGGGGGTGCTGGCGCGTTGCAAACCGGGGCCAAAGCGTCGGTGCAAGGCGTCAGGCAATGCCGAGTCGCCGTCCAGTCCATCAAGCACCAAGATGTCCCAAGCGGCCTGCGTGCTGCTGAGGAAGTCGGCCAGGCAGGCACTGATGGCGGCTTGTTCTGTGTCGTGGGCGATGATGTCGAGGTGATCAGCCTGGGTCAGCCCGCTGCCAATGAAGCGGATCTGCCACAAGGGTCCGCGGCGGTCTCGTACCCAAGGCGCAAGGCCGCACAACTGCCCTTGCGCATCACGGATGGTGACTATCCAGGGGTGGAGATTGAAGTTCGTCAGCCAGTGAGTTGCCCATTCCCACTCGAGAAATATGCTGCGGCGAGGTGTCTTGGCAAGCAAGCCTTCCCAGTCAGCTTGCAATGCGGCAAGCGCCTGCTGATCGGTGACAAGTGTGGCGCGTAGGGTTGAGGGGGTCATGCGGACACCGGGCGCTGGCCAATGACGCGTGCCGGGTTGCCGGCGGCAATGGCGCGCGCCGGGATGTCACGGGTGACGACGGCGCCGGCGCCAATGATGGCCTCTTCGCCGATGCTCACCCCTTTCAGGATGACGACATTGCAGGCGATCCAGGCGCTGCGGCCGATCCGGGTCGGGCGGCGCTGTTCTTCTCCCAAACCGTTGGGGTGAAAATCGCGATCCATGATGCTGCATCCCCAGGAAATCATCACGTCGTCCTCGATGGTGAGTGACACACCGCAGTGGATTTGCGCATGGTCGCCAATTTGCACCCGCTCGCCGATATGAAGGTGGGCGGCTTGCTGTGCCGTACCTTCACAGCTCAGCTTGGCGTGCGGCCAGAAGAGGCTGCGCTGACCGATGGAAATTGTCCCGTAACGGCGGTAGACCGCGAGCGGCCCCCGTTGGGCGATTAGTGCGGGTTGTGCGAAGTAGCGCAGGCTGGTTAGCCAGCCCCGCAGATAATGAAAATATTTGCTGATCATTGGCGACAGCCCATGAAATACCCCAGGATGCGCCAGGCTTGGCGCTGGCCACGCAAGGTAAAACCCGCCTTCTCGATGCCGCGGCGCGACGCTTTATTCTGCTGCAGGCAATAGATCCAGACTTCCGGGGCCTTGTTCAGCAATTGTTGCTGGAGTAAGGCCAGGATGTGCGGGTAGATACCCAGGCCGCGTGCCGTTGGTGCTGTCCAGCAGTCGTAGATCAGGGCGCTGTGCTGACGCAGCGGCCAGTGCCCACAGTGACCTAACTCGTAGTCGGCAGTGAGTTCCTGCGTTCTGGTGCCAGTCCATGAGAGGTGGACCAGCGTGTTGTGGCGAAGTGCCGCGCACACTTGGTCTCCCGCCTGGTAGCGCTCCTGATAGAGTGAAATTTGATGCGGAGCCTCTGCTGAGGTAGCAAGCAATTCGAGCAAGCGATCGAGGTTTGGTTGCTCTATGCTCAGATCGCTGCGTGTTGCGAGCGCTGGTTTGACCTGATTGGAAAAAAACAGGACGCAGGGACGGGAGAGAAGCCGATTCCGGAAAAAGTTGAGCAATCGTCCTGACAAGATCAGGTTTCGCGTTTCAATGCGGCCCGAAGGGGCCGGTTTTTCGGAGATTGCTGCGCGGCGATGTGCTGACGTTGGCTCAAATTGTCTTGGCGCTGCAACAGGTGGTAGGCCGCCAGCAACAGACCAAGCAGCACCCAGAGTGTGGTTTCCGTGAATGGCGCGGTGTGGTTCACCTGGTTGTGAATGGTCCAGCCAATCAGGCTGGCGAACAGCCCGAAACCCAACGCGGCCACCTCGTCCTGACCACGCATCGCGACGCGATACGCCAGCAGCAGGGCTAGCACCAGAATCAGCAGGAATAGTGCGCTGGAGGGGATGCCGGTTTCGGCCGCCATCAGCAGGAAGGTGTTGTGTACCGGTTGGTCGTAATAAGAAGAAATGCGCAGGTCAGTGCGATCGAAGCGACGCATTTCACCGGTGTAGTTAGCGAGGCCAACCCCTTGCAATGGATGCGCATTGATTGTCTCCAGAGCCACTTCCATCAATGGAACCCGAACCAGCGCCGCGCCTGCATCACCTGCAGTTAGCCGGGTACGGAAGGTGTTGGAGGCGGCAAACAAGGTCGCGAACAGGATGGAGACGACGATGACCAGCGAGAAAAGTACGACGATGGGGCTTTTTTGCTGTTTGCGATACCACAACATGATACTGATGAAGCCACCAATCAGAAGCCCCATCCAGGCCCCGCGCGAGCCACTGCTGACCACAGCAAAAATGGCCAGGAAAAAAGCAATGCCGAGATAAACACGGCGAGTCGCATGTTTCTCAATAACCAACTGGAAACCCACCCAGGGAATGATCAGGTCCAGGTACATGGCCATGTTGTTTGGGTGGCCGAGCGTACCGGCGACTCGGTAGATGGTGCCTAGGTCGGCCACACTTTTCAGAGAAGTGGATCGCCCCAGATTTGCTTCCGTAAAAATGACGCCGAGGAATAGCTGCTCCATGACAATTAATCCTTGAGTCAACAGAATGGCGGCAAAGGCGTAGCCAGTCAGGCGCAGGCTGTGCGGGTCGCGGATATAGTTGGCAATGAAAAAAGCAATCAGATAACACTTCAGCTGGCTGTAAATCATGCTGAAACTGTAGAAGTTATCGCGGGCGATGAATAAAGAAGAATAAATATTGATGAGCAGTAACAAGCCCATGGGGATGAGCCAGGCGCGAGGAAAGCGCAGACTGATCGGGTTGGTTTTGATCCACAACTGGTAAAGCCAGCCAATGGCTAAGAAAGATATGCCAATGTCGAATAGGTCAATCGGGAAGCCATTGGACATTACCGAATAGAGGGTGTTTTCACGGAATCCCGGTGTGATACTGTAATAAAGTGGCAAGGTCGGGATTGCTGCGAACAGGATCGATTCCCGGGTCTTGTTAGTCAGAAGCATGACTAAAATCAGCACCGAGCCGGCAAATCCCGCGAAAAGGATGAAAGTGACCCATTTGGTCGGTAAGCGACCAAACATGAGTACCAGAAATACACCGATACCCAAGCCAATGATCAGCGGCAGGAAGCCTTCCAGGCGAGGTAGCAGCGTATTGGCCAGATAGTCGCCAATAGTGCGACCGTCCTGGCGCACGTCTATTTCAGACATACCGCAATAACCACTTGGGCAGTGGGTATTGGCGGAAATTAAGCACTGTGCCGATAATTGGAATGCCCAGCGAGTCCAAGTCGGCAACCAGGGCTTTTAGTGCGGGGTAGCGCGTAGCACCACTTTTTAGGACGAGTACTGCACCATCGCAGGCCTTGGCAATCGAATAAGTTTCTGGCGTGGTGAAGAATGGCGGTGCATCAACCAGGATCCAGTCAAAGTGGGTCTGGGCGTCGGTCATGAATTCGTAGAGCCAGCCCGAAGCGATTGAAACCGCGTGTTTGTCCTTGCTCCGAATGGCGACCGTGGTTAACGTCGAATCACCTTGGTAATAGGTGCTGTCTGCGCTGATCTCTTGACCAATATAGAGGGTAGAGTCAGCGTTAGCCATCTGGGCGGCAGTAAGATCAGGATTGAAATTGACGTACAAAACCCGTTGCTGATAGCCCTCGGTGGCTAGGTGGTGGGCTACTAGATAGCAGATGGTGCTCACGCCAGGGCCATGCTGAACCCCGGAAAAAACAATATGATGGGGCGCTTCGGCATCACCAACCAGTGGCCTGAGGTGAAAGACGATTTTTTGTACTTCAAGCGACCAGCGATTGGGAATGCCGGTCAACGGCGGCGCTCGTTTCAGTGGCCGGTGCGGGTTAGGATGAACGCCTTTCGCTTCTGGACTGCCTTCTTCGGCGCTCTGCTCAAATGAGCTATCAGACGGCGGCGTATCTGACGCTGGACGGCGATAAAGGACGTCGAACCATTGACTCATGATGGGGTAGCCTCGGTGGTGCGGCGCCGGAATCGGGTACGCAAATTGGTCGATTCTTGCGGCTGAATGGCATCAAATGTTCCCAGTACTCGTAAATTGCTGTGTATCGCAATGTCAGTGGGAGTCCATAGACGCTGCTCCATGGCATAGGAAATCGCAGTCAGGGCCAGGGCCAGCATCAGGCCGACGACGAGAGCGACAACCATGATGACGCCCTTTTTTGGGAACCAGGGGGACTGTGGAACCTGCGGTTGTTTTGAAACCACTATATTGGCGAATTCAGCCTTGTCTTTGGCATCATTGATTCGCGCCTCTTCCATCTTTGCGCTGTAAAGCAAGAAATTGTCCTTGGCGATTTTTTGCTGCAGGGACAGTTTTTCCAGCAGTGTTGTGTTGCCGCTGAGGTTTAGACCTGCCCGCTGAATTTCTAGAATCTTGTTGTCGGCATCAGTAATGGCTCGTTTTAGCGAAGCTGCCTGAACATCCAGGTCCTGAATGATCTGGATCATGCTGCGCTGGATTTGAGCTTTCATCGATGAAAACTGGGTCTCGGCATCCTTGACTTGTTTTGAATTGGGCTGAAAATCGTTGTGGGCACGTTGGCGGTTGATATGCAATTGGGCCAAGCTCTTTTCCATCTCGATTAGGGCCGGGTAGCTGGCGATGGTTTCTGAGGGCAGACCCGATAAGGGAGAGTTGGGGCTAGACTGGGCACGCTCCATGGCATTTTTGAAGCTATTAATGCGCGCCAAAATGGCAGAAACCTGTGCGGCGACTTGCAGTTTGTTGAGTTCGAGGTCCCGAACCAAGGTCAGGCCGGTATCCTTCTGGATGCCGGAGTCGACAATATCCATGGCCCGTCCCGCTTCAACCAGTTGCCCCGTCGCGTCATCATATTGCTGCCGGAAAAATTCGGTCTGCTGGGTAAAAAATTGCAAGCGGCCAGCAGTGGCTTGGTTGATCCGGATGTGATGGCGGATGTAGGCGGCCGCAAGGGTATGAAGCTGGGCAGCAATGCCTTCTGGATTGCGTCCGCGCATGGTGATGTTGATCAAGCTAGAGAGGGTTAGCGGTTCTGCCTTGATGCTGCCTTTTAGGATGGCAATTTCTCTAAGAATGGCGTCTTCGTCGTTGGCATCTGCCAATTTGTGCGTGAGGACCACATCGCGTAGAACCTCCGGAGCGGTGAGCATGAAGATGGCGGTGTTCAGCGTCTTTTCAGACACTTCGTTGAGAACGTTCATGCGTGAACTGTCTTCGTCAAACACCAGCGGCTTGGCATTAAAAGGTTTAACCAGAAGTTGCATGTCTGCTTCGTAAACCGGGGGGCTCAGGAAACTGAGCAAAAGAGCGCCAACCAAGATGCCGAAAAAAGTAAATAGGAAGACCTGCTTCTTGATGAAGAAGATGCTCGCCAGATCCCGCGCGGTCTGTTGCTGTGTTGGCCGATTTTCGCTCACGTTCACAAAATTCCCCTTTTTTGTAGTTTTGTATTGGTTAGTAAAGGCGAATGTCTGGCAAAACGTTCTGCTGCAGGCCATAGGTGAAACCCAGATTGACGGGAATCATCGAGCGAATGAAGTTGCCGACCAGTGCCGCTTCGCTAAGCCGCGTATTGGGGACGAAAACAACATCTGACTGACGTAATAGGGTGTCCTTGCCGATATTTCCGGTGTCCATGATGTTGGCAATGTCGATCAGGCGTCCAACTGCCTGATGTTCTTCATTGCGGGTAATCAGCAGCGTGCTGGCTGCTTGACTGGCCGGCGTGAAGCCCCCCGCCATGGCGATGGCCTGAGTAACGGTTGTCGGGCCACGCAACTCAAAGAAGCCTGGGCGCAATACGGCACCATAAACGTAAACAATATTGCCCTTGGCGTTGAGAAGGACGCTGGATGTCTGAATGCCGGGGACGACGCGGCCGTAGGCGGCTTCGATTTCACGTTCGGCCTGATCGATCGTTTTGCCGGCGACTAAAATCGGTTTGATTAAGGGGAGCGTGATGCGGCCGTCGGGGCCAACGAGCGACAAACGGCTTTGGCCGCGAGCCGCCGTCTTGATGGCATCCTTGAGGTCGCGGATGCGCTGGCCGTAGCGAATCAGGGTGACGGTCGACTTGGGATTGCGCAGTAATTGGCTATACGCACCATCTACCCGCTTGGCGAGTTCAGTCGGGGTCAGGCCGAACGCATCGAGGTCGCCAATGAATGGGACGGTGACGCGGCCGTCGGGGCGTACATCCAGCGTACGGTCGAATTGCGGGGCATCGAAAAACTCAACGCGGATTTGGTCGCCAATGGCCAGACGGTAGTCATTCTGCAGTTCGACCGCCGTGTGATAGATGATTTCGAGTTCGTCACCGGGCGAGAGCAGATAGTCACGACCGAGGTAATTGACCTCATCCTTGTAGGTTTGCTTGCCATTCGGAATGTCGGCCGGTGGGTGTGCCACGTAGCCGACGCACGCGCTGAGCAAGGCGGCGAGACCGCAGCCTATCAGGGCACGGGTCCAGCGGCTGAATTTTTGGCCTTGATGGGCCTGAAGCGAATCCGGCTCGTTCACGCGATTTCCCTGGTATCTGATCTTGATTTATTTATATGTAATAACTACTTGATGTGACTTGTGAAAATCCATTAGGAGGGCAAGTTATCACATTGATTATTGGCCTGTCTATATTATCGGTCGGGCGCGGTTTTTCTTGAGTAAATGCCAGCGAAGCAGGCGGATAAAAAAGAGCGGGTTGCCAATGATGTAGCGTCGCCAGGTGTAACGCGGCTGTACGGTCAGACGATAGAGCCATTCGAGACCGTTGTCGGTCATCCAGCGTGGACCGCGCCGAATATGGCCGGTGGCAATACGGGCGGCGCCGCCAAAGGTCAGGCGAACTGCAGGTTGGAGGTGCTGACGATTGGCGTGCAGCCATTTTTCCTGGATCGGCATGCTCATGCCGACCATGAGTACTTTGGCACCACTCTGGTTGATTCGTTCAATCACCTGATCATTTTCTGGTCCGTTGCGGTCGAAAAAACCATGGTGCCGGCCGGCAAACATGAGGCCGGGGTGATCGGCAACGACTTTTTTCTCGAATGCGGCGCCGACTTCGTCGGTGTCACCCAGCCAAAATACCGGCCACTGCTTGGTGACGCACAGGGCCAACATGTCGTCCATCCAGTCGGCAACAGTCAGGCGTTCGCCGAGTGACCAATTCATCAATCGGGCAGCAAGCAGAATGCCGGCGCCATCAACAAAAACCTGGTCGGCTTCGTTGAGGATGGTGCGAAACTCGTCGTCTTCCCAAGCCAGGTTGGCAGCATGGATGTTGATGTTGAGGATATTGCCGCCTTCGCCACTTTCGGCCGCCTGGCAAATTTGCGACAGCAGGTCGGCGCGAAAGACGCGGTGGACGCGTACGCCCTGGATATCGACACTGGGCAAGGTGGATTTCATCGTGGGCTCGTCGGGGTCAGGAAATGGTCAGGAAATGGCCAGCATGCGATCGAGCGCCAGGCGGGCAAACTTCACTTCGTGCTCGGGCACCTTGATCTGGTTGACGATCTTGCCGTCGACCAGGTTTTCCAGCGTCCAGGCCAGGTGCTGCGGGTCGATGCGCTGCATCGTCGAGCACATGCAGATGGTGGTCGCCATGAACTGGACGATCTTGTCCTGCGGCAGAACCTCTTTCGCCAGGCGGTCAACCAGGTTGAGTTCGGTGCCGACCAGCCAGCGCGTGCCGGCCGGCGCTTCCTTGATCGTCTTGACGATGTGCTCGGTCGAGCCGACGTAATCGGACGCGGCGCAGACTTCGAAATTGCACTCGGGGTGAGCGATTACTTTGGCTTCCGGATACTTGGCGCGGAAGGCATCAATGTGTGCTTTCTGGAACATCTGGTGCACCGAACAGTGCCCTTTCCAGAGCAGGATTTTTGCCTTTTTGATCTGGTCGACCGTGAGACCGCCCATTTCCAGGTCTGGGTCCCAGACGACCATCTCGTCCATCGGGAAACCCATCTGGTGGCCGGTCCATCGGCCAAGGTGCTGGTCGGGGAAGAAAAGTACCTTGGGTCGCTGGGCGAAGGCCCACTGGGCAATCGTGCCGGCGTTGGATGATGTGCACACGATGCCGCCGTGTTCGCCGCAGAAGGCTTTCAGATCGGCTGCTGAGTTGATGTAGGTGACCGGTGTGACTTCGGACTCGGCGTCGAGCACACTGTTCAGCTCACGCCAGCAGCGTTCGACCTTGGCCAGGTTGGCCATGTCGGCCATCGAACAGCCGGCCGCAAGATCGGGCAGGATGGCGATCTGGTTCGGCGCGGTCATGATGTCGGCGACTTCGGCCATGAAATGCACGCCGCAGAAGATGACGTATTCGGAATCGGTCTGCGCGGCCAGCTTGGACAGTTTCAACGAATCGCCGGTCAGGTCAGCGTGTTGATAGACGTCGGCGCGCTGGTAGTGGTGGCCGAGGATGACGGCGCGTTTGCCGAGCTTGGCGCGGGCGGCCCGGATGCGCTCCTGGCAGCTGTCGTCGGAGAGGTTGTTGAAACGATCGAAGGAGATGGTCGTTGTTTGCATGCTGTTTCCGGTAAATTGCGCGGGCAACGCGCCAAAAAATCGAATTTATCCCTGCGTCCAGGGTAGGCTGGTTTTTCGCCAGCCGCCGACGGTGTTGCGGTGACTGCTGGCATCCTTGTCGCCCTCGAAGCCTTCAAGAATGTTGTAGCACTGGTTGTAGCCAGCCTCGCTAGCCAAGGTGGCGGCGCCAATCGAGCGGGCGCCGCTGCGGCAAAGGAAAAGGACCAGGGCTTCGCGGTCAACCTGTCGAGTCAGTTCGGCTAGAAAGTGTGGGTTACGGGCGCCGCCCGGGTAGAGGTTCCACTCGATCTCGACCGCGCCGGGGACGCGGCCGACCCAGTCCAGTTCGGCTCGGGTGCGGACGTCGACCAATTTGGCTCCTGGCGCCAGGTGTAGCAAGTCATGTGCTTCCTGGGGTGTGACTTCACCCTGGTAGGAGCGGCCCAGTGCCTGACCACGTTCGGCGGCTGTGCTCAGGATGTCTCTTAACTTTCCCATCATCGTCGGCTGTTAAAATGGCAGGCCAATAGTATAGGGCACAGACGATGGGACACGGACATCACGCGCACGCACCGGCAAGCGCGGTCGACCGCAGTAGCGAGGCACAAAAGGCGACCTGGGTCAGCGTCGTGGTCAATCTATTATTGACGATTGCCCAGTTGCTGATTGGCTGGTTGGCCCATTCGCAGTCATTGATCGCACATGGTCTGCATTCCTTTTCCGATTTGCTCTCCGATTTCCTGGTGCTCTATGCCAGCCGTCAAAGTGCGATTCCGGCTGATCATGCCCATCCTTATGGCCATGCCCGGGTCGAAACAGCGGCTACCATGATTTTGGGTATTTCGCTGGCAGCGATTGGCGGCGGTATTTTGTGGGAATCGGGAATGCGCCTGCAGCATGTCGATCACTTGCCGGTCGTCCAGATGAGCGCATTCTGGGCTGCCGTGGCTACAGTGCTGGCCAAAGAGGTCTTGTATCGCTACCTGATTGCCGTGGCTAAAAAACTGCGTTCACAGCTGTTGACCGCGAATGCCCTACATACGCGGGCGGATGCTGCATCGGCTTTGGTGGTCGTGGTCGGTATTGGTGGCGCCTTGCTCGGTTGGTCCTTTCTCGATTTGCTGGCTGCCGCCGTTATGGGCTTCATGATTTTGCACATGGGGCTGGGTTTGGCCTGGGGGGCGATCCGCGAACTGATTGACACCGGCTTGGACGAGACGCAGGTTGAAGCCATTCGCGCCACCTTGCTGGCGACGCCGGGCGTTCATGGGTTGCACGAATTGCGCACTCGCCGCATGGCCCACCAGGCCTTGGTCGATGCGCATGTGCTGGTCGATGCGCGGATCAGCGTTTCTGAAGGGCATCGCATTGCTGAGGCGGCGCGGGCGCGGGTGCTGCGCGAACATCACGATGTGCTTGATGTCCTGGTTCATGTCGACCCGGAAGATGATCTGGGGCCGGATCTGGCGGTGGCACGCCTGCCCGGGCGCGAAGAGGTGCTGGCCCAATTGCAGCCGTTACTGGCTGACTTGCCGCAACCACGCAAAATCGTCCTGCACTATCTGGGGGGGCGAATCGAAGTCGAGCTGTATCTTGCGCAATCGGTTTTTGGCAATGCCGAGACGGTGGAGCGTATTCGTGCCCGCTTGGCTGAAGTCCTGCCGCAACTTCAATCGGTGGCTGCGCTGAGTGTTAATCTGGTCCTTGCACCGTAGTGGTGCCTGAAATCTTCTTATGCACAATTTAAGTGCGCAAATGCGCTTGCTGTTTCTGGCAAGGGCTTGTGGCAGAATACAAAGCTCGCCTGGAAACGGATGGCATGGTTTCTGCTAATTTCCCGGTACCGCAATTTTTTGAGTGTGGCCGGCTTTCCCGGCAACGTGTTTTCTTAGGAGACTACCGCTTATGGCAACCCCGCAAGACGTGATGAAGATGGTCAAGGAAAACGACGCTAAGTTCGTCGATTTCCGTTTCACCGATACCCGTGGCAAGGAACAGCACGTCACCGTGCCGGTCTCCGCCTTTGACGAAGACAAGTTCGAAAGCGGCCACGCCTTTGACGGTTCCTCCATCGCTGGCTGGAAGGGCATTCAGGCCTCCGACATGCTGCTGATGCCGGATCCGGGTACCGCTTACATTGACCCGTTCTTCGACGAAACCACCGTCGTTTTGTCCTGTGATGTCGTCGATCCGACCGACGGCCGCGGCTACGACCGTGACCCGCGTTCCATCGCCAAGCGCGCTGAAGCCTACCTCAAGTCCTCCGGCATCGGCGATACCGCCTATTTCGGTCCGGAACCGGAGTTCTTCATTTTTGACGGCGTCGAATGGAATGTCGACATGTCCGGCTGCAACCTGAAGATCCATTCGGCTGAAGCCGCCTGGTCGTCGGGCGAGCGCAATGAAGGCAATGGCAACTCCGGCCATCGTCCGGGCGTCAAAGGTGGCTATTTCCCGGTGCCGCCGGTTGATAGCCTGCACGACATCCGTTCCGCCATGGTCCTGACCCTGGAAGCCATTGGCTGCCCGGTTGAAGTGCATCACCATGAAGTAGCGAATGCCGGCCAATGCGAAATTGGCACCGTGTTCAACACCTTGGTCAAGCGCGCCGACCAAACCCAGATGCTCAAGTACGTTGTTCACAACGTGGCGCATCAGTACGGCAAAACCGCCACTTTCATGCCGAAGCCGATCGTTGGCGACAACGGTTCGGGTATGCACGTTCACCAGTCGATCTGGAAAGACGGCAAGAACCTGTTTGCCGGCGACGGCTATGCGGGTCTGTCCGAACTGGCCCTGTTCTACATCGGCGGCATCATCAAGCACGCCAAGGCGCTGAACGCGATCACCAATCCGGGTACCAACTCTTACAAGCGTCTGGTCCCGCACTACGAAGCGCCGGTCAAGCTGGCTTACTCGGCCAAGAACCGTTCGGCTTCGATCCGCATTCCGTTCGTCGCGTCGACCAAGGCCCGTCGTATCGAAACCCGCTTCCCGGATCCGATTGCTAACCCCTATCTGTGCTTTGCCGCACTGCTGATGGCGGGTCTGGATGGCATCCAGAACAAGATCCACCCGGGTGATCCGGCTTCCAAGAACCTCTACGATCTGCCGCCGGAAGAAGACGCACAGATCCCGACCGTTTGTGCCAGCCTGGAAGAAGCTCTGGCTTCCCTGCAGGCCGATCACGAGTTCCTGACCAAGGGTGGCGTCTTCTCCAACGACTGGATCGATGCCTACATCGCTCTGAAGATGGATGAAGTCAACAAGGTTCGTATGACGACCCACCCGGTTGAATTTGACCTGTACTACAGCTGCTGATTACGCTGGGTGCCGAAAAGGGCGGGATTTTCCCGCCCTTTTTTTGTTGACGGAATGCTTGCCCGTCCTTAAGTTCAGACCATCGGTTTCATGGGAAAAGAATAATGACGATGACAGGTGATTTCCGGAGAGGGCGCCGGCCGCTCGCCCTGCTGCTACTGGCGCTGCCCCTCCTTGCTCAGGCGCAGACGATTTACAAATGCACCGATGAGCGCGGTGGCACGCTAATTTCCAATGCCCGGGTCGATAAAAGCTGCAAGGCCATTGTCAGCAGTCCGGAAAATAGCATGCCGGCTCCCAGGGTGCGCGCCAAGGCTGTCGCCACGCCTAGCCCAGCCGATTTTCCGCGGGTCCAGGAAGAGACCCAAAAGACGCGCGATGGCGACCGTCGTCATATCCTGGAGCAGGAGGCCGCTAACGAACAGCGCAGCCTGGAGCAGGCGCGACGTGATTTGGTAGAGCAGGAGGCGCAGCGGGGCGGCAATATGGCTGAACGGACCGCGCCGTATCGTGACCGTATCGCCCTGCACGAGCGCAATATCCAGGCGCTGCAGAAAGAGTTGGGGAGTTTCAGATAACGATTGTCAGGGTCAAGGATTCGGAATCAAGAAAAAACAGAGGGCGCCGTGGTGCCCTCTATTTTTTGCTCCGGGTTTTGGCTTCCTAGCCATTCGATCCTGATGCAGAACTCACCCGATACCAGGCTGCATAGAGTGCGGGCAAGAAGAGCAGGGTCAGGGCGGTGGCCACAATCAGGCCGCCCATGATGGCAACCGCCATCGGCCCAAAAAAATCATTGCGCGACAAGGGAATCATCGCCAGGACTGCGGCGGCGGCGGTCAGGACAATCGGGCGGAAGCGACGCACGGTCGATTCGATGATCGCTTCGCGGCGGGCTCGACCGGCCGCCAGATCCTGTTCGATCTGATCAACCAGAATGACGGCATTGCGCATGATCATGCCAAACAGGGCAATGGTGCCAAGCAAGGCCATGAAGCCGAATGGCTGGTTGAAGATCAGCAGGAAGAGTGCGATGCCGATCAGGCCGAGCGGCGCCGTGAGTAAGACCATGATGACGCGTGACACATTCTGCAACTGGACCATCAGGATGGTGATGACGGCCAGTGCAAAAATGGGCATCCCGGCCATGACCGACCCTGAGCCCTTGCCGGATTCTTCGACCGAGCCGCCTTGCGTGATCAGGTAGCCGCTTGGCAACTTGGCCTGCAGGGCTGTCATGGCCGGTTGCAGGCGCTGGCCGACGGTGGCGGGTTGGGTGCTGCCATAGAGATTGGCGCGCACGGTGATGGTGGGTAGGCGATCGCGGCGCCAGATTAGTCCGGGTTCGAAGACATGGTCGATACGGGCTAGTTGGCGCAAGGGCACACTCTTGCCGCTGCGTGTCGGCACGGCCAAATCGGCCAGGGTACTCAAACGGGCGCGCTCGTCACTGGCGGCACGCAACTGGATGTCAATCTGTTTGCTGCCCTCGCGTAGCTGGCTGATGGTGTAACCATTCATCGACATGCCAAGCAAGGCGGTCAGGTCCTGCGTTGAGACACCGAGCAGGCGGGCCTTGTCCTGGTCGATATCGATGCGGATGGCTTTCGACAAATCGTGCCAATCGAAATTGATGTTGCTCAGTTCCGGGTCGTTGCGCAGCAATTCGGCAACGGCATCGGCCGTCTGGCGCAAGGTGGCGATGTCTTCACCCGAAATTCGGTATTGCACGGGATAGCCGACCGGCGGGCCGTTTTCGATGCGGGCGACGTTGGCCCGTACGGCACCGGGAGCGTTTTCGTATTTTTCGATCAGTCGACCGCGCAAAGCCTCGCGGGCTGCGACGCTGCGTGTTTCGATGACCAGTTGGCCGACGTTGCTTGCCGGCAGTTGCTGATCCAGACTAAGAAAATAACGTGGCGAGCCCGAGCCGATGTAGGCAATGAAATGGCTGAAATCGTCGTGCTGCGCCCGGTCGGCATTGAGCCATTGCTCTAGCTCGGCGACTTCGTGGTCGATGGCGGTCAGCGATGCGCCTTCGGGGAGACGCAATTCGACATTGAGTTCAAGGCGGGTCGAATTGGGGAAAAACTGCTTTTGCACCTTACTCATGCCGACGATGGCGAGCACGAAGGCGAGTAGGGTAAGGCCGATAATCAGCCAGCGGTGGTCAACACAGCTGCCAACCAAGCCGCGAAAGCGCTGGTAAAAGCGGGTTTGATAGACATCTTGCGTCGCATCGTGTGCTGGCCCACCCAAGCCCAGGCGATGCAAGCGTTTTGACAGGCTTGGCCAGCGCCGCTCCAGGACGCTGGGCGTGCGTGGCGCGCCGGGGTCTGGCAATAGTCGGTAACCCAGCCAGGGAATGGCGATGACCGCAGCCAGCCAGGATAGCAGCAGGGCGATGGCGTTGATCTGAAAAAAAGCGAAGGCATATTCGCCCACTGCCGACTGGGCCAGTGCGATAGGAATGAAGCCGGCTACCGTGACTAGTGTGCCAGACAGCATCGGCCCTGCTGTGCTGCTAAAGGCGAACGAGGCGGCGCGTGTGCGCTCCCAGCCTTGCTCCATCTTTACCCACATCATCTCGACGGCGATGATCGCATCGTCGACCAGCAGGCCGAGCGCCAGCACCAAGGCGCCAAGCGACACCTTGTGCAAACCCACATGAAACGCATCCATCGCCAGAAAGGTGGCAGCCAGCACCAGCGGAATCGAGATGGCGACGACCAGGCCAGTGCGCAAGCCCAGGCTGATGAAGGTGACGGCTAGCACGACGACGACCGCCTCGGCCAGTGCTTTGACGAAAGCCTGAATTGACCGCGCCACGGCAGCCGGCTGGCTGACTGCTTCGTTGACCTCGACGCCGAGCGGCAGATCGCTGCGAATTTCATCAAGACGCGCCGCCAAGGCTTTGCCAAGGGCAATGACATCGCCACCGGGGGCGGTGGTCACGCCGATGGCCAGTCCGGCTTGGCCACCAAAGCGCACGCGTGTACTCGGGGGCTCGACGGTGCCGCGATGAATATGGGCGATATCACCCAGTCGCAGGCTGCGGCCATTCACGCGCAACCAGGTGTTGGCCACCGCCTCGACGCTATCGAAAGCGCCACTGGGCCGTAACTGGATTCGCTCGGCTGCCGTCTCGAAGAAGCCGGCATTGCCGACGGCGTTTTGCTGGGCCAAGGCCTGGCTGATGGTGGTGATGTCGATACCCAGGGTGGCTAGTTTTTGGTTGGCCAGGTCGATGTAAATCCGCTCCTCCTGGACACCAAACAGGTCGACCTTGCCGACATCCGGGACGTGCAGCAGACGGTCGCGGATGCGCTCGGCCTGATCCTTAAGTTGTGCCGCGTCGTAGCCTTCCGCGGTCAACGCATAAACATTGCCATAAACGTCACCAAACTCGTCGTTGAAGTAAGGTCCCTGGATGCCAGCTGGCAAGGTGTGGCGGATGTCGCCAATCTTCTTGCGTACTTGGTAAAAAACATCCGGCATGGCCTGTGGTGGGGTGCTGTCGTGAGTGAAGAACATCACGGTCGACTCGCCGGGGCGGGAATAACTGGCCAGGCGGTCAAGGTGTGGTGTTTCCTGTAGTTTCTGTTCAATGCGATCGGTCAGCTGCTGCTCGACCTGGCGGGCCGAGGCGCCTGGCCACAAGGTACGGACCACCATGACCTTGAAAGTAAAAGGCGGGTCTTCAGCTTGGCTCAGGCGGCCATAAGCGAAAATCCCCATGACCGCAATGGCCAGCAAGAAGAAGCCAACCAGCGTCCGGTGATGCAGCGTCCAATCGGACAGATTGAAGCGGTGGCTCATGTCAGCGTTGCTCGTTGGCGGGGCGGCGCAACTGCGGGCGAACCGCCTGCTCAGCAGTCAGCCGACTTGTGCCAGCCACCACGACCTGCTCGCCGGCCTGCAGACCGGCGGCGATCAAGGCACCTTCTTCGGTGAAGCGTTCAACCTGCACTGGACGAAGATGGGCGCGTGCATCACTGACGACCCAGACCCTGGGCCCCTGGCCGTGATCAATCACGGCGCTCAGTGCCACCTTGACGGGTGTGGTGGCCTGCGTCGTTGGCGGCACGGCGATTGCGCGGGCACTCATGCCCAGATGCACCTCGGCGGGTGGCGCATGCAGACTGAGGCGGGCGGCATAGGTGCGGGTTTGTGGATCGGCGGCGGGAGCCAGTTCGCGCAATTGGGCACGCAGCGTCAGACCGGGCAGGGCCGGCAGGCTGACTTGCCATTCGCGGGCCTGCCGGGCGGTGGCGATGCCTTGTTCGGGAATGGCAATCGCCACTTCGTATTCGCCAGGGCGGGCCAGGCGTAGCACCGGCTGACCGGCGCTTAGCATCTGCCCCGGTTCGGCCAGCGTGCCCAGCACCAAGGCCGGAAAATCGCTGCGCAGCGTCCCGTAAGTAGCCTGGTTGCCACTGATCGCGGCTTGCGCGCGCGCCTGTTCGAAGCGGGCCTGGGCAGTCTTGAGGGCATTTTCCTTGGTATCGAAGGCGGCCTGACTGATGAACTTGCGGGCTAGCAAGTCGGCCTGGCGAGCGTGGTCGGCGCGGGCGGTGCTTAACTCGCTGCCTGCTGCGGCAAGTTGGCCTTGGGCATTTTGTTCGGCCAGACGTAAGTCGGCCGGGTCGAGTTCGGCCAGCACCTGTCCGGCCTGAATGCTGGCGCCGGCATCGACGGCGCGGCGCAATAAGCGGCCGCCAACCCGAAACGCCAGATCAAATTCGTGCCGGGCGCGAATTTCACCGGTGTGCACTGTGCCCGCATCGTTCGCACTGATCACGGCGTCGACCAGGACGACCGGGGGGGCGGG
>Ga0209066_10000163_pt1 | contig 101409 bp, 84 predicted proteins | sample All_14_2_FD_187198 | JGI IMG/M metagenome (GOLD analysis project Ga0209066, IMG submission 187198) | Freshwater microbial communities in response to fracking from Pennsylvania, USA - Allegheny Zone_MetaG_DW_15 (SPAdes) (version 2) ...
GGGAGAGAGGGGGAGAGGTGTTGGGTTTTCAGACGATGCAGACGCATCCAGACACTCCGAGACGGGTTCAGACGGTGTTAAGACGTTTTCAGACGCGCGCAGACGCTGTGACTCATAGTAGCGGCGGTTCCTTTCGGCACGCCTGCCGGCTTTGGACGGCTCTGCATCCACGATGACGCCACCCTCGGGGGTGAGCTCAAAGCGCCGGCCCGAGGCGAGCAGCGCGGCAATCATTTCTGTCGGGATCACCATAATTATAGGATGGTATGTAGTGGTATTCTGTCAGCCGCCGTGAACATGAATATTTTGCAGGTGCCTTTCCAGAAGCTCCGGATAGCCGTTTGTAGCGCTGGGGTGCAGGCGCTCATGGCAGGGGCGGCAGATCGCCACCAGCTCGAAGAGGAGCTCATCCCCCACATGGGCATAGGTCTTGTGGTGGACTTCCCGGGCCGGAGCCTCCTGGCACCCTTCGCAAATGCCCTGGGCTCTCCTCAAAACGCGCTGGCGCACCGACTGCCAGTCAGGAGACGCCAGATAGCGGCGATAGACCGCCTTCCACTCCGCCTTTCGCCTGTCGATGGCATCCGCCCGGCTCTGCCCGTAGGCATCCATGCCACCGCGCAGGCGCGTCTGGTAGAGCTCCTCATCCCACGGCGGGCACCTCTCGCGGTTGGGGACGCTGGAGTGCGGGAGCGAATGGCTGAGCTTCTGGCCGCAGTCAGCGCACTGGATGCGGTAGAAGGGCTTGCCGTCCGACTGCAGCGCCACACGCGGCTCCCGCCGCAGATGATCGCAATGCCGCTGCCTGGCCACCTCCGCGCTGATCTCACGGCTGTTGATTTTCAGCGAGGGAAACAGCCACTTGCGGCGCATGGGGCGTGGCTGGGTGATCTCTTCCATGAGGATGGGCAGGTGTGTTTCCATAGGTGTCTGGAGGCAATGCTGAAACCGGTTTGAATGCCCATGATGGCCGGCATCTTTTCTTCCAAACGCCGGACTGAGACAGGCGGGCGAGGCACTCGTTTATGGTATGATTACCATGGATATATCATGGTATGATTCGGTATTTTATCAAGCACTTTCGACCTGCTTTACGCTCTCAGACTGGCCTCCTCGCAGCCCTTTGCAGACCCGCACCCGGTCTGGGTGCAAAACCTCGCAAAAGGAAGCAAATCATGGCAAGCGTGGGCATTCAATCCAGGCTTCCGATGGTTTATGCTCCTGGCACTCAAGCCCGATCACGCACGGCAGTCGATGAGCGGCTGGTGAAACTCATTGAGAATCAATGCTTGGATCTGCAGGTCATTCAATGATGGCGGGCATTTTTTCGCGGCATCTTTTTCCGAGGCAAGCGGAAGGTCCATGCAGGCGCTGGGGAGAGGCTCCGTCACAGCTGTTCGGCATCCGGCTAGTATCACTCCGTGCGTCCCCAACCCTGATGCTCATCACGCCATGCCCCTCGATCTCACCGCCGCCGAAGTCCAAAACATCACCTGGGAGCAGCTGAATCAGCGCCTCATGGCCGAGCCCTCCATCGCCACGGGTGGCGACAAACGGCTCAAGATGCAAATGCACGCCAATGGTGGGGCGACGATCAGTGCCAATTTCAATGTCTTCTCCAATGCCGCCGAGCAGCAGCAGTTGACGGGTTTTGTTCAGGCCACCATAGCACGCAGTATGGGGCCCCAGGGGCTCGGGCACATGGCACCGGGAGCCGTGCCTGCCAATGGAGTGCTGCGGGCAAACAACCTGCCTGGGCTGAGCCAGGCGGTTGAAAATGCACGCCCTCAGGTCTGGGGGGCAAAGATGCAAAACAACGCCCATGTCCAGCCAGTCGGCCTCACCAGCGCCGGACTCACGCCCATTCTTCAGCCGGGCGCTGGCACGCAGATCCGGCCCGCTGGCGCCGGTTCCGGCGGTGCTCTGCTGGCGCTCAATCCCGCCGTGGAAAACAGCGGAGGCATGCTCATCAAAACCGAACCGCCAGTCGTCCTGAAAGGTGCCGCTCTGGTGGCGACGCTCGGCAACAACCTGCCGCAAGGTCTCAAAGACGCCCTGCCTTTCGGCATGGTCAATTACGATGCCGTTGATCCCAACGACGCTGGCCGCCCTTTGGTGGTACAGGCGCTGCAGGCCCAAGATGCGAGCCTGACCCTGCAGCTGCAAGATCCAAACCTGACCCAGGATCAGCAAGACAACCTCCAGCAGACACAGGGTTCCGTTCAAGCCGCCATCGACGGTCTGAACCGTCCGGTGGGCCATAATCGTCATCGCGAAGTCGGTCGGATGGAGCTCGTGCCCGACTCGGTCCAGCTCAACAAACTGCCTTTGCCGGACAAGCTCGCCCTCTACAAAACACCGGAGTTTGCGCAGAAAATCGGCCAGGCGATGGCGGTTTGCCCGATGCTTGGCCTCAATGATCACATGGGGCCGGGGTTTAACAACAACGCCTCCAATTTCATGATCAACCCGCAAAATGGCGCGCTCACCGCCATCGACTACGCGGCAAACTTCAATCAAGTGGCCCCAGGCACTGGTCCCGGCGGCGGCGACTACAACTACGGCCGCGCCAATCCGGCGCAGGATCTGGCCACGCTCGCCGCTTTTGCGGCCTCGCCTCCTGGCGCTGCTTACGGCGCCGCACAGATAGATGTGGCTAAAACCCTTGGTGCCATCACTGGCGGCACTGACGACAGTTTTTTCAATGCTGCAGACATGGTGGTGTTCAATCAGACGATCACGCCTCAGGAACGTCAGGATTTCGAGGATAATCTCAAAGCTGGCATCAACCAGGGTCTCCAGACCATCGGCCAGCACATTGATCAGTTTGAGCAGGCCTATCAAGACCTCGCCGCGGCAGAAAACGTGGCCGACCAGAATCTACGTCCGTTTGTCTCTCGCGCGCACATGCAGCAAATCGCCAACAATCTGGGCGTCAATCTCACCGTGGCCGTGCCAGCGGTTGGTGTGGGTGGTCCGCCCGCAGTCGGTGTGGGTGCTCCACCGCTGGGAGGGGGCCCGCCCGCAGTCGGTGTGGGTGCTCCACCGCTGGGAGGAGGCCCGCCCGCAGTCGGCGTCGGTGCTCCACCGCTGGGAGGAGGCCCGCCCGCAGTCGGTGTGGGTGCTCCACCGCTGGGAGGAGGCCCGCCCGCAGTCGGCGTCGGTGCGCCACCGCTGGGAGGAGGTCCGCCCGCAGTCGGTGTGGGTGCGCCACCGCTGGGAGTAGGTCCGCCCGCAGTTGGGGTGGGTGCGCCACCGCTGGGAGTAGGTCCGCCCGCAGTCGGCGTCGGTGCGCCACCGCTGGGAGGAGGTCCGCCCGCAGTCGGCGTCGGTGCGCCACCGCTGGGAGGAGGTCCGCCCATTGTGGCAGTGCCGCCGGTGCCGCCGCATCCCGGCAGTGTGGGCGATTTGAGCAAAATACCGAAGGTCAAGGGCCCGCGACCCCAGCCAGACCATCACCAAGGCATGGGTATCTGATTTCGATGTGAAGCAGCGTCCTCACTCAGCACCCGGCGCCGCCGTGTGCGGCTTCTTGAGCATGCCGTGGTCCATTTCGAGTGCTTGACCCCCTCACGTTCCCGGACCGCAACGCGGTCCCGTCATGGGCGGTTCGCTGCCGCAGGGACGTTCGGGTGACGGAACCTCGTTGAGGTTCCTGATCCTGCGGGGATCGCGGGGGGCGCGGTTCCCAGGAGAGCACTCGCTATCGCTCGGCACTCCTGGGCTGCATGACGAAAGCCCCTTGGGCTTTGGGGGACGGGGAAGGTTTTGCGCTCTGAGATCGCACCCGTGGGGTGGAAAACTTCGAGGTGGATTTCGAAGGGAAATTGAGGATGGTTCGTACCATGAGCACGGCCACCTTGACCCAGTCTTTGTTCTTGTTGCCCGTCGCCGAACGTGTGGCGCTGGCGGACAGGCTTTATGCCAGCGTGCCGGAAGACTGGCAGAAGACCGTCGATCAGGCCTGGCTGGAGGAGGCGACGCGGCGTTCGGAGGAGATGAATGCCGATCCGAGTTCGGAACTCTCGCATGAGGACTTCATGGCCGGGCTCAAGATCAATCGCGATCGTCGATGAAGCTCAGCTATCACCGGCGGGTGCAGGCGGAGGTCGATGAGGCGGTGGATTGGTATGAGGAGCAGAGCGCAGGACTGGGAGAAGATTTCTTCGCGAAGTTCAAGGATGCCCTGGCTCAGATAGAGGCGCGCCCGGAAGGTTCCGGCGGCGTATGAAGAAATGATCTTCATTCTTGCCCGTACAGATCTTGTCCATAAGATCAAGCTATGCCCGGTTTCCCAGACATCATCAATTCAACTCTGCGGCCTGCCAAACGGCCCAAGCTGGTTGCTGTGGATCTCTTTGCTGGTTGCGGAGGCTTGGCGCTGGGCTTCGAATCGGCGGGGATTGCAACCATCGGGTTCGAAAAAGAGCGCGATGCATGTGCCACCTACAGGCGAAACTTGACTGGAGCATGCGTGGAAACTGTCCTTAGCCCTGAGTCAGAGTTTCCGGAGTGCGACATTTTGATTGGTGGTCCTCCGTGCCAGCCATTTTCAGTTGGAGGCAGCCAAAACGGATTAAACGATTCACGCGATGGTTTTCCAACCTTCATAGCTGCTGTTGAGAAGCTGAGGCCAAAGCTTTGGATGTTTGAGAATGTAAGGGGCATGATGTATGCAAACCGGTGGTATCTCGATCAAATACTCGACCGACTGAGAGCCCTTGATTACGAGGTTGAATTACGGTTGCTCAATGCGGTGCATTTTGGTGTCCCTCAGAAGCGTGAGCGATTGGTTGTTGTTGGACATCAGGGTAAATTTACGTTTCCTCAGCCATCCTCACAGGCGTGGACGGCAGGCGAAGCCTTGGAAGGAATACTCTTCGAGGTCCCACCTGAATCGAAGTTCCTGACCGCAAGCATGGATAGGTATGTGGAGAATTATGAGAAGGCATCATGCTGTGTCCGACCACGTGATCTTCATCTCGAACAGCCCTCTAGAACGCTCACTTGCCGTAACCTTGCTGGAGCAACCGGGGACATGCAAAGAATCAAACTTCCGGATGGACGCAGGCGGAGGCTTTTGATTCGAGAAGCAGCGCGTCTGCAAAGCTTTCCTGATCACTACGAGTTCATTGGCTCCGAAGGAAGCGTCTTCAAACAAATTGGAAATGCTGTCCCTCCTATGATGGCACATGCGTTGGCCAAGTCGGTGTTAAATTATTTTGCAAAGCACAAGGATACTATTGCCAAGAACACGCTCGCGGCAGCTGCTTAATTCCATGCCGACAAAACCAAAATCGACAAGTGTTCGTCGGGTTATTAATCAAGCAATCGACGTGCTACAGGCTCTGGGAGTTCCTCTCGCTTCAGGAACGCAACGGCAGAGAGAAATGGCGGGTATGTGTTTTTTGGCCGTTGCAGGTGTAACGCATACGGCAGACTGGCCGTCATGTGGTAAGCATCCAGGTGCTCCTTTGGGAACACGCCAAATCATAGACTTCATTAATAAGCACTTTGAAGAGGCAATTTCTCGTGGTTCGTACGATGACATTCGCCGAAAGCATTTAAAGGGTGCTGTATTAGCAGGAATCATTTTGAGCAGCGCGGCGAATCCAGGTGCAGCGGCAAATGATCCAAGACGTGGTTATGGGATTAATCCCGCGTACGCACTGATAATTCAGGCCTTCGGTCAAACTGGCTGGACCGCTCTGGCGGCCAAATTCATGGAGGGTAAAACGCCGCTGACAGATTTAGTTGGAGGCAAGCAAGCAGTTTCCTCGGTAGCTGTAGTGATGCCCGATGGGTCTGAACTGAAGCTTGGGCCAGGTCAGCATAACGCCCTGCAGAGAGCTATTGTAGAGCAGTTCCGACCACGGTTTGCACCTGGTTCCCATGTTTTGTATTTGGGAGATGCTGAGAATCGCTCCATTGTGTGTGATGATAGTAGATTGAAGAAAGTTGGCCTCATGCTAGAGGCTTCAGGTAGCCTGCCAGACATTGTGTTATGGGATGAAAAACGCGGGTGGTTGTTCTTGGTTGAAGCGGTGCATAGCTTTGGTCCGATCTCGCCTGAACGTTTGATGGCTTTGGAAAAGTTGTGTGGCAGGCGCAATCAACCATTGGTCTTTGTCACAGCCTTTCTTGATCGAAACGCATTTCGGAAGTTTGCGCCTGACATTGCCTGGGATACTGAAGTCTGGATTGCCGATGAACCAGATCATATGATTCACTTTAACGGCGACCGATTCTTTGGTCCGAGGAACTGAGCTGGGACGAATTATAACATCTGTGATGGTGGCTGATTTCGGTTGAACCCTCCAGTTCAAACACAAAAAACAGCAGGCATTTCTGCCTGCTGTTGCGTTGATAATACGATTTGAAGAGGTGTTGGGAAAGCCAGCGCCTGCCCTACTGGCACGCCTCACACGTCCCGCCGTTCCGCATGGCCTCAATCGAGCAGGCCATGACTTCTTCGGCGGTGTATTGTTTGGCAGCAGCAGCCGCAGCGGCCACGCCGGCGTGGTGGGTGCCGACGACGCCGCGCTTTTCCTTCTCGACTTCGCTGGTGGCTTTTTCGATGTTGGAGGCGCTGCGGGTGCGGAGGTAATAAGTGGTCTTGAGACCCTTGCGCCAGGCGGCGCGGTACATGTGGGAGAGGGTCTGCATGGCGCTCTCGCCGCAGAAGAGGTTCACGCTCTGGGACTGGTCGATCCACTTCTGACGACGTGCGGCGGCGTCGAGCAGCCAGGCCCAGTCGATGCCGAAGGCGGTGGCGTACTTGCGCTTCAGGTCCACGGGGACTTCCTCGATGCTTTCGAGTTCGCCGTCGGTGTACTTGATCTTGGCCTGGATCTCGGGGTTCCAGAGGCCGCGCTTCTTGAGGTCCTTCACGAGGTAGGGGTTCAGCACCATGAAGTCGCCGGAGAGGTTGCTCTTGGTGTAGAAGTTCGTGAACAGCGGCTCGATGCAGGGGCTGGAGCCCATGATGTTGGAGATGGTGGCCGTCGGCGCGATGGCGAGGACGTTGCTGTTGCGCATGCCGTTTTTGGCGATCTTGGCGCGCAGGCCGGACCAGTCCATCTTGCCGCCACGGGGGACGTCGATGTCCATGCCGCGCTCCTTGGCGAGGAGATCGACGGTGTCCTGCGGAAGGAGGCCACGGTCCCACTTGCTGCCTTTGTAGGTGGAGTAGGTGCCTTTCTCTGCGGCGATGTCGCTGCTGGCCTCATAGGCGTAGTAGGCCACGGCTTCCATGAACTCGTCGTTGAACTCCACGGCTTCCTTGGAGGCGAAGGGCAGGCCTTTGCGATAGAGCGCATAGCCGAGGCCCATGACCCCGAGACCGATGGGGCGATGACGGCTGTTGGCGGTCTTCGCGGATTCGGTGGGGTAGTAGTTGATGTCGATGACGTTGTCGAGCATGCGCACGGCGACGCGGATGGTCTCGCGCAGCTTGGAGTGATCGATGTTGCCGTTGTCGTCGAGGTGGTTGTCGATGAGGACGGAGCCCAGGTTGCAAACAGCGGTTTCTTCAAAGCTGGTGTTCAGCGTGATCTCGGTGCAGAGATTGGAGCTGTGGATGACGCCCACGTGGTCCTGCGGGCTGCGCACGTTGCAGGGGTCCTTGAAGGTGATCCAGGGGTGGCCGGTTTCGAAGATGGACTTGAGCATCTTCTTCCAGAGGTCCAGCGCTTCCATGGTGCGGCCAAAGATCTTGCCCTTGGCGGCCATCTCTTCGTATTCGGCGTAGCGTTTTTCAAAGGCGCTGCCGTAGAGTTCGTGGAGATCAGGAGTTTCATTGGCGCGGAAGAGCGTCCACTGCTGGCGGTTCTCCATGCGCTTCATGAAGAGATCGGGAATCCAGTTGGCGGTGTTCAGGTCGTGCGTGCGGCGGCGTTCGTCGCCGGTGTTCACACGGAGCTGCAGGAAGTCCTCGATGTCGTTGTGCCAGATTTCCAGGTAGGCGCAGCCGGAGCCACGGCGCTTGCCGCCCTGATTGACGGCGATGAGCTGGTCATTGTGCAGCTTGAGGAAGGGGATGACGCCCTGGCTTTCGCCATTGGTGCCTTTGATGTAGCCGCCGGTGCCGCGCACGGCGGTCCAGGAGCCGCCGAGACCACCCGCCCACTTGGAAAGGTAGGCGTTATCCGCGATGCCACGCTGCATGATGGACTCGATGCTGTCGTCCACCTTGTAGAGGTAGCAGGAGGAGAGCTGGCTGTGCATCGTGCCGCTGTTGAAAAGCGTCGGGGTGCTGGAGCAGAAGCGGCGGCCTTTGTAGAGGCGGTAGAGCGCGATGATCTTGTCCTCGGCGTTTTCCTTTTCCTGCACGCAGAGGCCCATGGCCACGCGCATCCAGAAGAGCTGCGGAGTTTCCAGGCGCTTGGAAGGCTTGGTCTTTTTATCGACGATCAGGTAGCGGTCATACAGCGTCTGGATGCCGAGGAAGTCGAAGTCCATGTCGGCGGCTGGGTCGAGGGCGTCGGCGATCTTGTCGAGGTCGTACTTGAGAAGCTGCGGGTGCAGGCGCTCGATCTCGATGCCACGGGCGAGGTTCTTGCGGAAGCCACGACGGTGGAAGTTCGGGAGCTGCTCGATGCCGTGATCCACGATGCTCCAGCCGAGCACTTCTTCATAGATGTAGGTGAGGAGCATGCGGCCGGCGAACTTCGCGAAGTCGGCGTCCTTTTCCATCAAGGTGCGGGCATTGAGGATGATGGTGGTCTTGAGCGCATCCACGGTGATCTCGCTGAAGATGGAGCGGCGCAGCTCCATTTCGATCTCGCCACGGTTGATGCAGAGGTCGAGGCCCAGGCTGGCGAAGTCGATGCGCTTCTTGAGGTCCTGGCCGTCCCAGAGGAAGGTTTCCGTGGGGGAAACGCGCACGAGGATGAGCGTCTGCTGCTGGTCGGATTCCTGCACGTCGGAGATGGCGGCGGCCTCCTCGTCGGCGGTACGCATGTTGGAGCGCAGCGCCCGGTACTGGATGTAGGCGCGGGCGACCTTGAAGTAGCCCTGCTTCATGAGCTCTTCTTCCACGAGGTTCTGCACGTCCTCGATGTGCATGAACTGCTTGCCGTCGCTGATGATGGCACGGCTGACGGCCTCGGCGATCTGCACGGCAGGCGTGGAATCCATCTCCATGGAGAGGAAGGCCTTGCGCACGGCGATCTCGATCTTGTTGTGGTTCCAGGGGACGAGCTGGCCGTTGCGGCGGATGACTTTGGTGGTGACCATGATGGGTTGGAGGGCTCCGGCGTCGTTCGCGTCGGAGTTGGCGAGAGTTTTGGTACGTTTGCGGCGCTCGGCCAGACTGCGTGCCACGTCGTGGGCGTTGTGGCGCACCAGCGCCTGCTCGATGACCTGGTAGATCTCCTTGGTGCTCAGCATCGGCGCCTCCGTGCCGTTGTCCGCCGTGCGCTGGGCGACCTCCTCGGCCACCGCACGTGAAATGGCCTGCACAAGCTGCCGGTTGGAGTCATTGAAGATTTCGCTCTGGCGCTGGCGTGCGAGGAGCAGATCGGTGATCGCATTGCCCACCGTGTCGGCGATTTCACCCACGTCGAAATCACGCTCGCTGCTGCCGATGCGCACCTTGGGGGCCGTCATGGCGATGCCGGCCACGCCTGCGGTCAGCGCACTCCATTCAAACTGGGGTTTTTGATCTTTGGGGGTGTGGGCGACGATTTTAAGCGCCTTGTCTTCGTGGAGCAGTTCGGTGATCATGGAGGGAGGTCCAGGTTTGAGATTAACGGAGCGGTTGATTGACGGAAATGAGCGGATGAGAATCCCGCCGGAAACTCCAGCGGAAAGTCGGCCATTAATGATAAATTAAAGATCTAAAGGAATTAAAGATCGTCGTCGGAGCAGGCGGCCAGCGCGGAGGACTTCTGGTAGTCGGTCACCTTGCCTTCGAAGAAATTTTGCTCCTTTTTGATGTCCATCAGCTCCGCCAGCCATGGCAGCGGGTTGGTGATGCCCGGGTTCAGCGCCGGGAGACCGCAGCCGTCCAGACGACGGTCGGCGATGTAGTCGGTGTAGCGCTCAAATTCTTCCGCGCTCAGGCCCACGGCATTGACCGGCAGGCAGTCACGGATGAATTCCTTCTCCAGCGCCACGCCTTCGCGCATGATGTTGAGCAACTCCTCGCGGAATTCAGCGGTCCAGATGTCCGGATTTTCCTCGACGAGGTCCATGAACAGATTGCGGAAGACTTCGATGTGGTTCGATTCATCGCGCAGCGTGTAGCGGAACATCTGGCCGATGCCGGGGAACTTGTTCTGGCGGTACAGGCTCAGGATCATGCCAAAGAGGCCGTAGAACTGCGTGCCTTCCATGCACTGGCCGAAGACGAAGATGTTCTTGGCCAGGAGCTGCTTGTTCTCCAGCTTGGTCAGGTCCAGGTCGCGGCGCAGGTTGTTGGAGTGCTTGGTGACGAATTCATTCTTCTTCACAATCGTCGGGATCTGCTCAAACATGGCCTCGCACTCATGGGGGTTGATGCCCAGGGAGGAAATCATGTACAGCAGGGAATCCGCATGGATGTTCTCCTCATGGGCATGGCGGCCCAGGACCAGCTTCAGTTCGGGGGCGGTCACCAGCTCGCGCACCACATGCTGCACGTTGTCACCCACGATGCCTTCGGCGGCGCTGAAGTAGCCGATGCCCATCATGATGATCCAGCGCTCGTTCTGCGAGACGTCGTTGGAGCGCCACTGTTCCACGTCCTTCTGCATCTGAATGTCTTCCGGCTCCCAGTGGTTGGCCTTCATGATCCGGTATAGGTCATAGGCCCACTGATATTTCAGCGGGAGAAGGTTGAAGGTCATGCTCTTACGGCCATTGATCACCATCTTGGCTGCGAAGGCGGCTTCTGCTTTGTCCTGATCGAGGGGAAACTCGCGATTGCCGATCTTGTAGGTCTTTTCCATGACGATTTCGTTGCAGAGTGAAGGGTGGGGTTTAGAATTTTATCGAAAATGACAAATTATCCGGTATGCGTCATAAATTCTAGATAGGACGCGGACCGAGGCGGATCATGCACAAGATATAGTGTTTTGGCCAGATCTTTTTCCCATCCATTGTGCTAAAAAGCGTTTCTCGCCGGAGATTCAAGGGTTCCACGGCGTAAAAATTTTTCACGCGTCAAAATGCCGCCGGTGATGAGCGGAAGTGAGAATCTTTGCAGCCCTGCTTGGGAGCGCCTAAAGCGGCGATAAAAACCAAAAAATACCTAGAAGTCGATAACGACATGGGGCCGGAAGCTGATCTTGTCACGTTATCTGCTCATAATGATCCTATGAATTTCCGTCAAATCACCCAAGGCGCGCTGGTCACCTTCCTCATCGCCTCCCTCTTGAACTCCTGTGCGGTGAATGTTCCACAGGGGGCGTCCCTGGGCCATGGCACGCCACCGGGCGTCACGGTGGACCTGGTGCCGAAGGGCCGCTACGCCCGCCGGCAGTATCGGCCCATGCGGCCCACCTACATCACCATTCACGCCACGGAGAATTATGGACGCGGTGCCGGAGCCTATGCCCACGCCCAGATGCTCAAATCCGGCTCGATCAAGGGCCGGCACAATGCGATCGGCTACATCGGCTGGCATTTCACCGTGGATGACCATTCGATTTACCAAAGCATGCCCACCAACGAGCGTGGCGAACACGCCGACTATGACGGCCCGGGGAATCGCAGCTCCATCGGCATCGAAATGTGTGAAAACCGGGGCAATGACCGCGCCCGCACGCTGGACAAAACCGCGCGCCTGACCGCCTGGCTCATGAAAGAGTACAACATTCCGCTGAGCCACGTCGTCCCGCACCAGCACTGGCTCATGATCCGCCACGACGATCACCGCAATCTGGGGCACAAAAACTGCCCGCATTTCCTGATGGAGCACGGTCGCCCGGGCGCGAAGTGGCAGGCGTTTCTCAACAGGATCGCGGCGTATCGGCGTTCGATGTGAAAAATTAAAAGCCCTTGCCACTTCAGCCACCCCACGCTGGAGTCAGAGGCATGGCTCAAAATCTCGACGCTCTTCGGCTGGCACTGCAACATTCGCCCGACAATGCGCCGCTGCTGATGCTGTTTGCGGACGCCTGCCTGGATGACGGGCTTCTGGATGAGGCCGAGCAGAGCTTCCAGCGCGTGCTGAAAGACGACCCTGCCCATGCGGACGCACGGCTGGGCCTCGCCCGTGTGGCTTTGTTCCAGGGCAAAACCTCCCAGGCGGCGGTGCGCGCCGAGCAGATCGTGTCCGACACTCCCGCCTGTGCCGCCGCCTACCTGCTTCTGGCGCGCATTCACATCACCGAAGGCGATCTGCCCAAGGCCAAGGTGATGTATGACAAGGGCATCGCCCTGAACCGCTCGCTGGCAGATCCTGGTATCGAAAAAGATCTACACGGCATCAAGCCCTCCGGGGATGACAATTCAGGGCGCAAACGTGGCGCCATGACCTCCGGCGGCATTCCCCTCGAATTGGTGGAAGAGGAGAAAGACAGCGATGACGGCCATCCGCGCGGCGGGGCTGCTTTCGACCTCGGGCTGGCAGAATTTGGCAAGCCTGAGCTCAATTTCTCCAGTGTCGGCGGCATGGAGGCGCTGAAGGAGGAGATCCGCATGAAGATCATCTACCCGCTGCAGCACGCGGAGCTCTTCAAGGCCTACGACAAGAAGGTGGGCGGCGGTGTGCTGCTCTACGGCCCGCCCGGCGTGGGCAAGACGCTCATCAGCAAAGCCACCGCAGGCGAGATCAAGGCCAACTTCATCGCCCTGGGCCTGCATCAGATCCTCGACATGTGGATCGGCGGCTCGGAGAAAAACATGCACGAGGTCTTCGAGCTTGCCCGTCAGAACGCCCCCAGCATTCTCTTCTTCGATGAGGTGGACGCACTCGCCGCCGACCGCCGCGACCTGCGCCAGAGCGCCGGGCGCAATCTCATCAACGCCTTCCTCTCGGAGATGGACGGCGCGGAGTCCAGCAACGAAGGCGTGCTCATCCTCGGCGCCACGAACGCGCCCTGGCACATCGATCCCGCCTTCCGCCGCCCGGGCCGCTTTGACCGCACCTTGTTTGTGCCGCCGCCGGATGAAGCGGGACGTGCCGCCATCATCGAGGTCATGGCGCAGAAGAAACCCATCGGCGAGCTGGACGCCCGGGCGCTGGCGAAAAAGACCGAGGGCTTTTCCGGCGCGGATTTGAAGGCGGTCTTTGATCTCGCCACGGAAGACGTGATGAACGAAGTCATGCGCACCGGCAAGGTCATCCCCCTCACCACGAAGGATCTCATCAAAGCCGCGGGCCGCCACAAGGCTACCACGAAGGCGTGGTTTGAGAGCGCGAAGAATTACGCGATGTATTCCAATCAAAGCGGCTTTTACGATGATGTCTTGAAGCACCTCGGCCTCATGAAGCGCTGAACCCCCTGGCAGCGCATGTCTGACGATTTTCATCCCTCCCCAGATGCGGCTTTTGCCCGTGGCCGCCTGTTGCAAAGCCAGCACCGCACGCAGGACGCCATCGCCTGCTTCCAGCAGGCGCTCGCGCTCGATGCGCATCACACGCTCAGCTACATCATGCTGTCGCTGTGCTGGATGCAGGAGGACGGCACCGCGCCAAAAGCGGTCGATGCCGCCCAGCGCGCCGTGGCGCTGGAGCCGGAAAACCCTTTCGCCCGCAGCGTCCTGGCGCTCGCCTTGAATGCGAATGCCAAGGACGGCCAGAACGCCGCGATCAAAGCGGCGCTGCAGCATGCAGAAGAAGCGGTGAATCTCGACCCCGACAGCGATTTCAGCCACGCCGTGCTCGCGCGTCTGCACCTGCGCCTGCGCGATTACCCGAAAGCGGAGGCCTCCGCGCGCGCCGCGCTGGCGCTCGACACCGAAAACACCATGGCCGCCGAGGTGCTCTCCGCCGCGCTGCTGCTGCAGAAGAAGGACGGCGACAACGCGGACCTCATCCAATACCAGCTCGAGCGCAATGCCGAGGACGACAGCGCCCACACCAGCGCCGGATGGATGGCCGTGATGCGCGGGGATCACAAAAAGGCCAACGAGCACTTTCTTGAAGCGCTGCGCATCAACCCCATGAACGAAAACGCGCGCCTGGGGCTCATCGAGTCCTTCCGCGCGCGGTCGTGGCCCTACCGTCTGCAGTTGAAGTTTGCCCACTTCATGAACCAGTTCACGGAAGGCCGGCAGACCGCCATCATGCTGGGCGGCTTCATCTGCTACAAGGTTCTCAGCAGCTACCTCAAGACCGTTTCGCCCGTGCTCGCTTCGGTGGCCATTGGCGCCTGGCTGCTGTTTGTGCTGTGGGCCCATCTGGCGCGCGGATTGAGCTCCGCCTTCATTGTGATGGATCGTTTCGCACGTCAGGCGCTGCGCCCGCGCGAATACTGGGAAGGCGTGGTGGTGGGCGGGCTGATCTTCGCCTCCATCTCCAGTCTCGTGCTCGGCATTGCGTGGCATCTGGGCGCAGACGGCAGCTTTGCCGCGCTCGCCTGCATCTTCGCCGCCGTGGTGAATGCCGCCGCCTTCACCAACGACCACTGGATCGGCCGCTACGTCTACGGCACCGCCGCTGCGCTGGCCGGCGCAGGCGCGCTCTACGCCATGCTGGATGTCTTTGCCGGTCTGAGCCTGCCCTTCGCCGGAGAAATTGGCAGCCTGGCCATCCTCCTCGGCGTCGCCGCCACCTGGCTGCGCGGCTTTGGCGTGGGGTATCGGTGAGAGTGGCAGGGTGGATGGAATGATCTGCTTCCTGCTGAGCACACGATTCCGAGTGACAGTGCCTGACGTGTTATGAGAGTATCCGGCGGAACTCCCGCATGAAGACTCTATTCATCCTGCTTTTTACCCAGCTGGCTGCCTTGGCGGTGGCTGATGATCGTTTGATTCCGTTCGATCGGTTTTATATCAGCGTGCCCGTTGATGGAGCGCGAAACATGCGTGAGGTGCGGGTAAGCGTGAGGATCTCTCGCAGCACGCACCAGCCTGAAGGTGTGGCTGACATCCAGCTCACCCTGCCGGGGCTTCGCTCCTCCCTTCCGCCATTAAACAGCGATGAAGTATCCGCCTTGATGGAGGCCTGCAGCGCTGCCAAGAACAATCAGGACTACCACAAAGAGGTCCGTTTCGATATTCACAAAACCATCTGGGAGGCGGCGGTGGTGGACGGCCAGAGACAGGTGCGCATCCGGCGTGGTGGTGAAGCGCTAATCTCGCTGGACCAGGTGGCCAGACTCAGGGAAAGTCTGGCCCAGGCAGGGCCGGCGCAGGCCTGGTATGAGAAACGCTCACGGAGCACACGCTGCCAAAGAAAACGGAGAACGCTCATCCTCCGCATGCCGCCAGTTATTTCTTGATCGCCAGACTGGGCGCGGTGTCAGCGGAGGGGTTGGATTATGAAATGTCTCTCAATCATTACGGAGCTCCGCTCAACGACGCATATCAAGTCAACCATGGGGTGCGATTGTTTGCTCGGGGAGGGAGCATGAGCACCTCCAGTGGTGCCTGGGTGAAGAGCATGCTGGATCACGTGGCGCTGGCGTTGAATGCGGTGCGAAAAAAGCAGGCGTATCAATTTGAAGCACCTCCGACTGAACCGCAGGACCGCAGCGGCAGATTCACCGTCAAGGCCAATCTGACCACGCAAAAGGCGGATGTGACTTTTGAGCCGGGCCGGTTCTTTGGTCATCACTCTCCAGTGGAGGGTTCTTTTGACCTCGCGAATCTGACAGCCATTAGTGAGATCGTTGCGCAGGGCGAAGCACGAACGAAATGGTTCTCCGATCACGAGGCGTGGTTTTTTGCGAAGCAGTGATGTCCGCCAGCAGCGCGGTGCCTACCGCTTCATCAAATACGCAAAGAAGTCCTTCAAATCCGCGTCGCTCATGCCGGTGGTCAGGCCTTCGGGCATGAGTGAAATTGGCGAGGCGTTCATGGATTCGATGTCGGATTGCTTGAGCGCCGTTTTGTTGCCGGCCATGTCCTTGATGACGATGCCCTTGGCGTCCTGCGCATCCATGAGGCCGGTGAGGATCTGGCCGCCTTTCGTTTTCACGATGTAGGCGCCGAAGCCCTCGCGGATCTCCATGCTGGGCATGAAGAGGTTGTCGAGCCAGAAGTCGGCGTTGGCGCGGTCATAGCCTGTGAGTTCGGGCCCGATCTGGCCGCCTTCACCAAAGAGCTTGTGGCAGATGGCGCAGCGGGCCATGAACTGGATCTTGCCTTTGTCCGCATTTCCCAGGCCGGTCTTGAGCACGGCCTTGATGCGCTCGGCTTCCTTCTTCTTTTCCGGCGTCGGTCCGGTGGCCAGCAGACCTTTCCAGTGCTTGTCGATGGCCGCATCAATCTCAGGATCTTTGTGCAGGCTGAGCTGGCGCACGATGTCCACGGTGAAGTGCTTGGTGGGTAGCTTCCATTCATTGACGAAGCTCACCAGAATCTGCGCCCACTCCTTGCGTCCGGCCATCACACGCAATGCATCCTCCCGCAGCGCCTTGTCTCCGGCAATTTGAGCCTCCCAGCCCAGCAGCAGAGCCTCGGGGATGCGTTTGTCATCGAACTTGGCCGCAGCCTGCAGGATGCCGCGCTTGAGGCTCGCTGGATTCGTAGTCTTCAGAATGGTCACCATCGGCATCACCGCTTCCTGCTTGCCGAGTTCTGCCAGGGTCTTCGCGATGGCGATGCGGGCGGTGTTGCTGGCTGTTTTGTCGGACAGCAGGGCCAGCGCCTTCTTGAGCGCGTCGGCGTTGCCGCTGCGCAGCGCGAGCGTGAGATCGCCCCCGCTTTGCTTCGCCATGTAATCATCGAGCGCCTTCGTGAGTGACTCCGGCAGCTTCGGCATCTCCGCGCCTTCAAAGGCGGACGCAATGCCGGCAATGAACTTGCCACGCAGGGCATCGTCGTTCGTCAGCGCGAGCAGATCCGCACAGGACTGGAAGTTCTCTTCGCCACCCGCCAGCGCGTAGCGTTTCGCGAGCTTTTCAGCGAGGTGGTCGCGGAAGAGAGCGGTCTTGAGAAAAGTGGTGTCGCTCTTGAGGAAGTCGAAGACGTCGGTGCGTTCCTTCTCGGCCTTCGATTCGAGCGCCCACCAAGCGAGGAGTGGCAGATGGCCGCTGACATCTTCGGCATCGCCGGCCCAGAGCAGGGGCAAGGCGGACTTGGCTGGGAGCCTTTTGGCCGTGGCGAGGATCTGGGCGCGGACTTCGGGATGCTGCTCTGTTTTGGCCATTTTCAGAAGGGCATCCGCATTGCGGTTTTCCTCGCCGACGATCTTCACGCACCAGCGGCGGATGTAAGGATCGCTGCTGGTGAAGGGCAGATCATCAGCCAATCCCAGCGCATCCAGCGCCCACAGTGTTTCGAGCGTCTGCGGCATGGCCTTGAGCTTGGGGCCAAGTTCGGTGAGATGACGCCATTCGATTTCATGAATGGCCTGCTTGCGGAACCACTCATTCGGATGACTCAAATAACCGATCAGCTCGTCACCACTCGCCTTGCTCAGATCAAACGGCTTCAACTTCGGCGCACCTGCGGCTGGGCGCACACGGTAGATGCGGCCGCTGGTCTTATGCCAGTCGTCGATGGGGCTCACGTGGCTCAGGCGCGTGTCATACCAGTCGGCCATGTAAAAGCCGCCATCGGGGCCGACGCCTGCCCACACGGGGCGAAACCAGCGGTCCGGGGTGCTGAGGAGGTTTTCTTCGTCCTTGGTGCGGAAGGTGGAGCCGTCCGGGATGCGCTCGCTCACATACACGAGGTTTTGCAGCGAGTTCGGGGCGATGATCTTGCCCTCGTAGGCGCTGCCGAGCAGGCCGCCTTCGTAAATGGTGAAGGCCTGCGGAAAGCGCTTGTCATCGCCTTCGTGCTTCATGTGCTCGAACCAGCCAAAGGCATAGGGATTGGTGAGCGGGCCGTGCTTGCCCCAGCCTTTGATGCCGTAGCTGCCCTGCTCGTAGTGCATGCCGCGAGTCTTGCCGTTGTTCGTGCCGGAGAAGAGGCGACCCTTGCTGTCGAAGTCGAGGCTGAAGGTGTTGCCGCCGCCTTCGGCATAGATTTCGAAGGTTTTCTTCTTCGGATGGTAGCGCCAGATGCACTGGCCTTCCCACTTCACATTTTTGCTGTTCTTGCTGCTGACATTGCCGGTGGTGGTGCTGCCGTTGGCACCGTAGAGCCAGCCGTCCATGCCCCATTGCAGACTGGTGGCGACGCTGTGCGTGTCCTCCAGGCCGAAGCCGCTGAGCTCCACCTCGGGCGTGTCGGTGTCAGGCTTCGCGTCAAAATCCGCGTCGGCGTAGCTGAGGAGGTAAGGGGGATTGAGCACCCAGATGCGGCCCATGCCGTGGAGCGCCGCGCTGGCGATGTTCAGGCCCGTGATCACATCCTCGTGCTTGTCAAAAAAGCCGTCGCCATCCGTGTCTTCAAAGACGGTGATCTTGTCGGCCCCCTTCTCACCGCGTGGCGGCGGCAAGGGCACCTTGTCAAACTTGGCGCGCAGATGCTGGTCATAGCTGATGATTTTCAGTCCGGCGGGAAACTGATACTGGCGGTACTGCGTGACCCACATGCGGCCTTTGGAGTCCCAGCTCGCATACAGCGGCTGCTCCACCACCGGCTCGGCGGCCATGAGGTCGATCGCGACATCGCTGCGCGTCTTGAATTTTTTCAGCGCCTCTTCAGGCGGCGTGGGCGGCGTGTCGTCCCGCATCACCCCGCGTCCGGCGCGCGTCTCCATGATCTTTTTGACCGCCTCATTGCCGGCCACGTCGTCAGGTTTGACGTTCGGATCAGCGGCGAGCGCGGAGCTGCCGAGCAGGAGAAGGAGGAGGCGCGTGTTCATGGGGTAGAGACTAACAAACGAAGCAGCGGCGGTTTCTTGCCGCCTTGTCACCGGTTCCGGTATTTTCGTGTGACAGAAAAAAACTGGAAGCTTGACCTGTTTTCCGCTCCAATTTGCCCCGAACAATCCAATCTCATCCCATGGCAGACTCCTATACTGAAGTGACTTCACAAAACTGGTTCAGCCGCATTGGCGAATCGATCAAAGGCATCCTGTTCGGCATCATCATCATTCCCCTGACGATCATCGCGCTCTGGTGGAACGAAGGCCGCGCCGTCACCACCGCCAACAGCCTGAAGGAAGGCGCCGCTTCCGTTGTGGACATCGCCCCGGACAAAGTGGACCCCGCCAACAACAAAAAACTGGTGCATGTGACCGGTGACGTCAAAGCCACCGGCATGGTGGAGGACACGCACTATGGCATCAGCGTGCCCGCTCTTCGAATTGTCCGCACCGAGGAAATTTACCAGTGGGTGGAAAATCAGAAGTCCGAGACCAAGCAGAAGGTCGGCGGCGGAGAAGAAACAACCACCACCTACACCTACGAGAAAAAATGGGTGGACGCCCCGGTCGATTCCTCCGAGTTCAAAAAACCCGAAGGTCACACCAACAAGGGCGACTTCATCCCCACCAACGAAAACATCAGCGCGCAGGAGGTCACCCTGGGGGCGTTCAAGGTGCCGGAGGATTTCGTGGAACGAATGGGCAACCCCATCAAGAATGCAGTCACCGATGCGGATCTTGCCAGGCTGCCTGCCGATCTCAAGGCGGGTACGAAAATCAAAGACGGCGCCTTTTACATCGGCGAAAACCCCAAGGAACCCATGATCGGCGATGTGCGCGTCTCCTTTGAGATCGTGAAGCCGGGCGTCTTCAGCATCCTGGCCGCGCAGATTGATGAGACTTTTGAGCCCTACCAGACCAAGGCCGGTGACGCGATCGGCTTTATTGAAGACGGTGCCGTCAGCGCTGAAACGATGTTTAAAAACGCCGCTGACGTGAACAAGATGATCACCTGGATGGTGCGCTTTTTCGCCTTCCTCTTCATGGCCTTCGGCTTCATGGCCATCATGAAGCCGCTCAGCGTGCTGGGCAGCGTGGTCCCCTTCATCGGGAACATCATCGGCATGGGCACCGGCCTCATCTCCTTTGCCCTCGCGTTTGCCATTTCCTTCCTGGTGATCGCCATCGCCTGGATCTTTGTCCGTCCGCTGCTGGGAATCGCGATGCTGGTGCTGGCCGTTGGCGCGTTCATCTACACCCGCAAACTGGCCGCCGCCAGCAAGCCCGCCACGGTTTGAAACGGAACGCCTAAATATACTCTAAGGTTTAAGGTTGTTGCTCCCGGGGGCAGGTGTGCCACAGTACCTGACTGATGCGACTTACCAGCAGCACCGCCGCACCTCTCGTGACTCGTTCCGCGCCACCTTCGTCGCAGGAGCTCTCCGCCATGATGCCCTTTGGGCGTTATTCGGTGCAGGCGCAGGTGGGCATCGGCGGCATGGGCACGGTGTATCGCGGCACGCAGCTCAGCCTCGGCCGGCCGGTGGCCATCAAGGTGCTGCGGGTGACCGACGGGTATGACTTCGCCTTTGAAGACCGCTTCCGCCGCGAGGCGCGGGCCATGGCCACGCTGAACCACCCGAACATCGTCGCCATCTATGACTATGGTCACATCGGCACGGATTTCCTGTTCTTCGTCATGGAGTTCGTCGATGGCACGGACCTCGGCGAAATCATGCGCACCGGGCGCATGACGCGCGAACTCGCGCTGCAGCTCCTGCCGCAGATCTGCGCCGGACTCGAATACGCCCACTCCAAGGGCATCGTCCATCGCGACATCAAGCCCGCCAACATCATGCTCACCCGCCAGGGAGAGGTGAAGATCACCGACTTCGGTCTCGCCAAGGACGTCATGCGCGCGCCCTCGATGGCCACTGAAACCCATATGGTGATGGGCACGCCCGAATACGCCGCACCGGAGCAGTTCAATGCCCACCGGGACGTCGATCACCGTGCGGACATCTATGCCTTCGGCGTGCTGATGTATCAGATGCTCACCGGGGCGCTGCCACGCGGCTCCTGGCAGCCGCCTTCATCGCTGCTGCACGGCCTCGATCCCCGTTTCGATGCCATCATCATCCGGGCGCTGATGACCGATCGTGAGCACCGCTACCAGTCCATGGGGGACATGCGTCGTATGATCGAGGCGGCTTTGGTTCCTGTCGCCCACACTCCCAGCCGCCCGCTGCCCGTCGCCAAGCCCTCCGCCGGGCGCATCCTCCTTCTGGAAGATGACCTCATGGTGCGCGATCTCATGCGCCGTGCCTTGGAAAAGGCGTCCTTTGAAGTCGTCGAGACCGGCGACGGCAAGGAAACCCTCCGCCTGTATCAGGAGGCCATGCAGCAGGGCCGCCCCTACGATCTCGCCATTCTCGATCTCACCATCCCCGATGGCATGTGCGGCCGGGAAACCATGCTGTATCTGCGGCGTCTCGATCCACAAATCCTCGCCATCGTCTCCTCCGGCTACCGAGATGATGCCGTGATGAAAGACTGCGCCGCCTACGGCTTTGCCGCCGCCCTGCCCAAGCCCTACCAGGTCGAAGGCCTGCTGCACGTCGTGAACGGCGCGCTTGCTGTGGGGCGGCGACGCATGGCGTGATCTCAGGCCGTAGGATGGGTGTGGCGACAGCCCGCCCGTCTGCGAGCGTAGTGCAGACACTGCGGCGTACGAGCGTCCTCGAAGTCGGGCGGTTTGGCGCAGGGGCATGCAGGTGATTGCGTCCACACTCCACGCCAAACACACCCAACCTACAAGATTCTTTCTACACCACCCGCACCGCCGCCTGGCTGTCCATCGCCTGCCACACGGCCTGCACCACGCGCATGTAGTTCATGCCTTCGCCGAAATCCGGCCTGGGTCGCGGCGCTTTCGGATCACGCACCGCCGCGATGAAATCACGCTCCACCGTCCAGATTCGTTGCAGCTCGGTGGGAACCGGCACTGACTCCAGCTTGCCGCCGCGTTTGCCGAGCTGGAGATCATCTGTCACGAAGTCATAGCTCAGGGTGCCTTCGGAGCCGAAGATCCACAGCTTGTCCGTGGGCGCATTCGCGGCCACGCCGCTGAAGAGCAGCGTGGCCTCGATGCCGCTGCGGAATTTGGCCATTACGTTGACGAAATCAGGAATGTCCACCTCCACGCCCGCACGTTCGGGGATCACCACATTGCCGCGTGCCTCCACTTCCACGATGTGCCCCAGCCACTGCTGCAGCACCTCGGTGTAGATGCCCAGCGTGAGGATTTGAATGCCGCTCAAGTCGGACTGCTGCCGCCAGTGCGCGGGCTTGGTGGCATCCAGCCAGGCATCATTGAAACTATGCAGCAGCACCTGATGCGGCGTGCCGATGGCCCCTTCAGCGAGCAGTTTCTTCACCAGCTCTCCACCGTGCATGCCCTGTGGTGCCGGGCAGATGGCGGTGACCAGTTCAGGATAGCGCATGGACGCCTCCCACATCTGGTTTGCCTCCGGCAGGGAGGCCGCCATGCGTGCCTGCGTGAATACATGTTTCCCGTGCTGCAGCGCGTAGCAGGTCATCTCCGCATGCATGTAGGGGTGCGTGCCGATCCAGACCACATCCACCTCATCGCTCGACGCCAGCTCCTCCCAGCGCGCCACCGCCTTGGCTTCCGGGGCAAACTCACGACAGAAAGCCTCGGCACTTTCCAGCGAGCGGTTCGTCACCTGGGTGATCTGCACGTTCGGGATCGCCCGCAGGCCGGGCATGTGGCGGGATTTGACGATGCCACCGGCGCCGATGATGCCGATGCGGATGGGTTGCTCAGTTGCGGTCATGGACGTATGGATTATGGGACACCTTGGAGCCAACAACCAAGCCCTGCATGCAAATCCTGCACATCTTCATCTCCCCGGAGCACATCTACGTCGGCCACCACGGCAAGCCTGCCGGCACCGAGCCGATGGTCGAGGTGGCGGAGGCTGAATGCGTGGCCGGCAAAGGCCTGCGCGGAGATCGCTACTTCGGCTGGAAGGAGGACTACAAGGGCCAGGTCACCTTCTTTGAGCACGAGCAGTACGAGCGCCTCTGCGAGAAGTTCAGCGTCATGGGCGTGCCTCCCTCCGCGTTCCGCCGCAACATCATCACCAAGGGCATCGACCTCAACACGCTCATCGGCACCGAATTTGAAGTGCAGGGCGTGCGTTTTCTCGGCACGCAGGAGGCCGCCCCCTGCCACTGGATGAACCAGGCCTTTGCCGAAGGCGCCGAAGCAGCGCTCAAAGGCCACGGCGGTCTGCGCGCCAAAATTTTGACCGACGGCATCCTCCGCAAATCATGAACACACCCTTCGCCGCCGTATTGCTGGCGGGTGGCCGCTCCACCCGGATGAAGCAGGACAAAGCCCTGCTCCATTGGCATGGGCAGGATCTGTGGCAGGCACAATTGCACAAGCTGCAGTCGATTGGGGCTGACCGCGTTCTTCTCTCCTGCCGCAGCGATCAGCCCTTGTTCGTCAGCCCCAGCGAAGAAGTGGAAGTCGTGCATGATCCCGAGGGCGCCGATGACGGCCCGCTGGGTGCCATCACACGTTGTTTGGAGCAGGTGCAGATGCCGCTGCTCGTCCTCGCCGTGGACATGCCCTGGATGACCGCCGCTTTTCTACGCGATCAATTGCACAAACACGAGAGCCCCGACCAAGGCTGGTTCTTCCGCGGCCCGCACGGCGATGAAGCCCTCGCCGGCCTCTACGTTCCCGCCATGCTGCCGCTCATGCGGGAGGCGCTGTCAAAAAAAGACTTCAAGCTCCAGCATGTCATTGAGGCCGCCGTGCATGCGGACCTGGCGATCACACACGCTCTGGGAGAAGAGCAGATGCCGTTCTTCCGCAATGCGAACACGCCGGCGGATTTGAAGTAGCTCGGGCAATCCTGCCCGAGTTGGTGCGCTTTCTTTGGCGGCAAGATTCTCAGCACTGCTCCCATCTCACAGCTTCTTGAGCTGCGCCGTCAGGTAGTCACCGCACGGCGTCTCTTTCCCATCCTTGAAGCGGATCAAATAGGCCTTGCCCGAAGTGCCGGAAGCAGAGGCCACTTTGGCGATGAAATCAGCAGCCGTCTGCACCTCCTTTTCATGCCGCTCCCATTTGGCCCGGAGAAATTTGGCTGCGTTCGCCGCGCTGTACTCGCTGCCATTTCGAACGAAGGTGGCGTTCTCCAGCCCCTGAACGTGTGAGATCAGCGATTCGATTTTAGCCTTTTCCGCTGCCTCCGCCGCCGGCAGCGTGGTGGCGGTACTCCAAAAGAAGCAGAGGAGACATAAGGCCTGGGTGATGAGTTTGGGTGTCATGGTGGTACACATTAAACGCCCCTGCGCTGGCTTATGGTCGTTCGAGTTCAGCGCAGCTCATGCCCCAGGATCGCCAGCGTGGCGATGCTGGCAGTCTCGGCACGCAGGACCAAAGGCCCCAGCGTCACGGGTACAAATCCCGCCGCAAAGGCCTGCGCTTCTTCTTCCGTCGTAAAATCTCCCTCGGGCCCGATCAAGATGGCCACACGGCTCGGTTTGTCCGCAGGCAGTGCTTGTTTGAGCGTGCGGGAATGCTCACTCAGCGCGGGGATAAGCTTGAGTCCGGCCTGAAACTTCACACCTGCGGCAAGGGCGATGGGTGCATGCAGCTCCGGCACAAACGGCGTGTGGCACTGCTTCGCGCTCTCGATCATTTGCCGCCGCCATTTGGCCAGCTTCTTCTCCGTCTGCGCCGCATCGAGATGGATCACCGTGCGCTCGGTGATGACGGGCTGCACGCTCGCAGCACCGAGTTCCACCGCCTTTTCCAGCAGCCACTCGAAAGGCTCCGCTTTGATCAGCGCAGGCAGAAGATGAATGGACGTCTGAAACGGTGGAACACTGGATTCCGAAAGGAGGCGTGCCTGCACCTCCGATTTGGAAACATGCGTGATCTCGCAAACGGCCACGCGTCCCGCGCCATCAAAGACCTCAATCGTGTCCCCCGGCTGCTTGCGCATCACCCGGCCACAATGCTGCGCTTCATCGCCGGTCAGCGTGAGATGCGGCGCGGCCCATTCAGAGGCAGGAAGATGGAAACGCGGCAGCGACATGTCAGCGTTTCATCAGCGCTTCGATCTCATCCGCCTCGATCGGAATATGCGCCATGAGGTCGATGTTCTCATGTTCGCCGATGAAGATGTTGTTCTCCAAACGAACGCCCAGCTTCTCCTCCCGGATGTAGATCCCGGGCTCCACGGTGAAGACCATCCCGGGCTGCACCGGCTTCCACATGTGGCCCACGTCATGCACGTCGATGCCCAGCGGATGCGAGGTGCCGTGCGGGAAATATTTTTTATATGCCGGCTTTTCAGGGTCCTGCTTGGCGATGTCTTCTTCCGTGATCAATCCAAGGCCGAGCAGCTCCTTCTCCATCAACTTCCCCACCTCCTCCTGATACTCGCGGATGATGACGCCGGGCCGCAGCATCTGGCAGCACTTCTTGAAGACCCGCAGCACGGCGTCATAGACCTGGCGCTGGCGCGGCGTGAACTTGCCGTTCACCGGAATCGTGCGCGTCAGGTCGGCGTTGTAGTTGCCGTAGTTTGCCGCCACATCCAGCAGCAGCAGCTCACCGTCTTCGCACTGGCAGTGGTTGGTGATGTAGTGCAGCACGCAGGCATTCGCGCCGCTGGCGATGATCGGCGTGTAGGCAAAGCCGCGCGCACGCTGGCGGATGAACTCATGCGAAAGCTCCGCCTCGATCTCAAACTCCTGCACGCCCGGCTTCACAAATTTCAGCAGGCGGTCAAACCCATCCCCCGTGATGCGGATCGCTTCGTTCAGCGCCGTGATTTCATGCGGGCTCTTGATCACACGCAGTTCGTGCATCAGCTGCGCCAGACGGCGGTAGTCGTGCAGCGGATACTCACGCTGGCAGCGCTGCGTGAAGCGCATCTCCCGTGTCTCCGTGGGGATCGTGGCACGCGGGTGCTCATTCGAGTTCAGGAACACATGATCCGCCTGGCACATGACGCTGCGGAACTGCGTCTCGAAGTCCTCCAGCCAGTGCACACGCGTGATGCCGCTGCGCTCCTTTGCCTGCTCCTTGCTGAGCTTCTCGCCCTCCCACACGGCGATGTGCTCGTTTGTCTCACGCACAAACAGCATCTCCCGCTGCTTCGGGTCCGCCGCATCCGGATACAGCACCAAAATTGTCTCCTCCTGGTCCACGCCACTGAGGTAAAACAGATCGCTGTTTTGCACAAATCCCAGCGAGCCATCCGCATTCGTCGGCAGCACATCATTGGCATGAACAATCACCACCGACTGCGGCGGCAGCTTGGCATACAGATGCTGGCGATTTGAAACGAACAGTTCGGCGGGCAGGGGTTGGTAGCGCATAGGAGTAGGGCAAGCGTCCCGCTTGCAGCAGATGGCGACTTTGCCCGACTTTCTCCGAATGTCGAGGATGTGCCGAGTCAAGGCTGGCCCGTGCCCCAGGGATGCTCCAGCAGCCATGTCAGGGCCTTTCGCATGGCCGCGTCTTTCTGCGTCGCGATCCACGCCCTCATCGGCTCCGGTTGCAGGACCGCCCACATGCGCAGGGCGCAGAAAGTACGGTCAATCATGTCGCTGTCACTGCTGAAGGCATCGTCCCCGGAGAACAATTTGATGAGATCCTCCCGCGGAGCGTAACCCGTGGTGAGCAAAAAATGGAGTCCATAACGGGCGGACTCGCCGAGGTCGATGATGCCCCAGTGCTCCATGAGAACGTACCAGTTTTCGAAAACACGATACTTGTCTGCTTTGGGCAGGGAGGAGAGGTCGAAATCTCGGAACACACTCAGGCCATGGCGAGTTGCATTCGAAAAGCCCCTGCCGAAGCCAAAAACCATGGCATCAGGCATTTGAGCGATGATCGAAGGTTCTTTGGAAGCGACAGCCACCGCCATGGCGGCATGAGGATCCCAGGGCGCCCAGTGGTAGAGCAATTGCTCCCACAGGTCGGGATCGGCCTCTTTGATCTGAGACAGCCGGGTCTCACGCTTTTTTTCGTCAAGGAGGCTCAAAACCATGCCCATCGCTCGAAGATCCGGCCGGTTGAAATTCATCCGGTTCTCTGCCCATTCGGTGAGCGTCTCCGGAGCGAGATGCAGCCAGAGTAAAAGAAACTCGACGGGCAAGTCCTCCGGTTTTTCGGCCATGGCCGCGATGAGAACTGCCTTGTCTGGTTTCCACAGGAGCCAGCGGCGCATCAATACCTTCAGGGCCGCGGTCTGCTTTTTCTGAATGGAGCGATGGATCTCCGCGGGAATGTGTTCAGGAGCGATGTCGAATGCCTCGAGCAGTCCTGACACTTCGAGTTCATGGTCCAGCCCATTCTGAGTTGGATGGGTGCTCGGTGCCGAAGCATAAATGGGCGACCACCGCGCCAAGAACGCCTTTTTCAAAACCGCCTTTTCCGATGCGGGAGCGGAGCAACGATCGAGACCGGCGAGAAAGTTTTCCAGCCATCGTGGGTCCATCCAAAACGTCGATTCCCGCATCGCCTTGAGATTACGGAAAGCGATCTTTTCCCATTCCCACCTATCGAAGCTGAGCCAGTGATGCTCTTGAATTTGAAACAGGGGCTCCACACGCTTCCATGCGCCGTGAGGGTCACGCTCGGACCAGATCGGGAGAAAGAAAGCAACCAGCCCCTGAGGACACTGCGTGCCTTCAAGCTGGAGGCAGACATCAAACGCGGCCTCGAGATCTGTGGCGGCAATCTGCCGCAGGTAAGCCGCCAGAACTGGATAACGGATCTCGGAATCAGACTCGAGGAAAATGCGTGTGAGCTGCTCCTCAAGAGAGGCTCCTGGATTCGTCTTCCAAGGCAGGCTCGTGAGCGGCTGAAAATCGAGCGGTTTGATGTCGATGTTCTGCGCATTCAGAACTGCTGAGCAGACCAGCATCCCAAGCGCTTTCGCGAAAAAAGGTTTCATTCTGTTGCCGCTTTATTGCGCCGGCACCGCCTTCGGCGGATGCCTGTCGGCCTTGATCCACTGCTGCACCTCGGTCCAAAAGGCCTCCACGGGCAGGGCAAAGGTGGTCACTCGGTCCACCCGGGCGATGTTGATGCCGACGACCTTGCCCTCCAGCGTGGCCACCGGACTGCCCATGTCTGTGGGCAGCAGCGGGATGTCATGCTGGAGCACTTCGGGGAAGTTGTCGTTGCGCAGAGAAACGCCGCCATTGGCGAAATCTTCCCCCTCCCAGTTGTTCAGCACCTTGTTGCGGCTGGCCAGGCGGACGCGGCAGCTTTCCTCCTTGTCTTTGCGCAGGTAGTGAATGTCTATGATCTCGCCGGGCTGGCGTTTTTTCACCAGGTCATAGACGCGGCGGGATTCCGCCACCTTTTCACCGGCGATGGTGACTAGCACATCGTCTTCCTGCAGGCCGGCGGCTTCGGCGGGGCTTTCACTGGCGATGCCGACGATGCGCACCCCTTTGCCATCTTTGACGGACTTTTCATCCATGCGGATACCCATGGCCGCCCCCTCGCCCGGAATGCGGCGGGGTTTGGCGCTGACGATGCCGATGCGTGTCTCCTTGCCTGCATCCGCCACACTGCACAGCCACTGGCCCAGGGTGAGCGAATGCGCCCCCCCAAACGAAACCGCCCGCAGCCCGGAGATGCCGACCGCCTGGGCCAGCACCAAGTCCAGCCGCGTCTCACGGTGCACCTCGCGCAGATCAGCGCTGCGCCCGTCGCTGAATTGGATGCGTGTTTTAGCAAGCTCGGGCACCTCGCTGGCCTTGATCAAAACATAGCCGTCTTCACCCACAATGGTGGCCGTGCAGATGGGGCGGCCGAGTGGGCTCTCGATGCGCGCGGCACAGGCGAGGGTGAGCGGCTTGAGCTTCTCCACAGCCGCGAGCGTGTGTTTTCCATTGGTGCGGTCCTCCTGCGGCAGCGGCAGGCGGGACGGGTCTGCATGGAGGAGAAAGGGGATGAGGAAGAAAAAGGCGCACTGACGCAGGCCGAAAGACCCAAGGGCCGCCACATGAGGTGCGGCGAGTCTTGGGTCAGCAGGCATGGGGGTTTGCTTCGTCATTCGGATTTACTCATTCGTCATTCCATCCTTACTGCCCTTCCTCCTGAGGCTTTTGCGTGAGTTGGACGGACACCTCGCGTTCTTTGCCCTGGCTGCGCAGTTTGAGCTTGAGCGTGTCGCCGGCGGCACGGGCCTTCACGGTGGCGCTGAACTGCTGCTGGTCGGTCATGTCATCACCATTCACACTCAGGATCACGTCCCCGGCGCGGATGCCCGCCTTCAGTGCGGGCGAGCCGTCGATCACGTCAGCCACCTCGAGCTCGATGCTGTCGCTCATCACGGTGGCCACGCCGAGATAGCCCCCGGCACCCGTGCCCCAGGTCTTGATGACCTGGGATTTCTGCATCGCCTCCCAGGATCGCAGAAAGGGCGCCATGGAGACGTGGACGTTCTGGTCCCGCCCTTCCCAGATCTGGCTGTGGATGCCGATGACCTCGCCGTTGAAATTGAAAAGCGGCCCGCCGGAGTCGCCTCCCATCAGCACGCAGTCGCTGTGCAGGCTGTTGGCCGTTTGCTTGATGATTTTGCCCACCCGCAGCACGGGGCCGCGTGCCTTGTCAAAGCCGCCGGGGTGCCCCAGCGCAAAGCACCACTCTCCGGGCTGCGCTTTGGCGACTTCACGGCTCAGATTCACAAAGGGCCAGGGTTTGCCGCGGTCTTTCAGCCTCGCCAGGGCGGCATCGGTCGTTTTATCCAGTCCCAGAGACTTGGCCGTGGTGACGGTGCCATCTTCCAAAATGATCGTCATGTTCTTGCCCGGGTCATTGGGCACGTGGGCGGCGGTCAGCAGCAGTCCGTCAGCCGAAATGATCACCCCGCTGGCGGTGCCGCCCCCGGTTTGGATGGCCACCAGCGCCGGACGCACCTTGGGCAGAAGCTTCTGCACGTCATTCTGGACCGTGAGGAGTTCAGCGATGCCCGTTTTGGGCGACTTATCCACACCCGGGCGCTGTTCCGCCGCGTTGGCGCGCCCACAGAGCACGGCCACGATCAGCAGAAGGTGAAATGAAGGGTGCATTTGAATCAGACCAGATACCTACGGCTCAACTGCAGGAAAGTTGCCAGATTTGGCTCTTCTGTTCAAGCCAAGTCTCAGTCTTCTTCGGCCGGTTCCCACGGCTTGGTCGCCGCAGGCAGCAGCGCCGAGGCGCCCGGCGGCACCAAAGCGATGACGAGATCCACCGGGATGATCACCCCATCGAGGTCACGGCGGAAATTGCGCGCATGCGCATCGGTGACGAGAACGCCGTCCCGCTGGCGGTACCACGTCACGCCATGAACTTCCGGATTGATGATGTGCTCATCGCCCACACGTTCAAAGCCATGAGCGGCAAAAAACTCAGCCGCATCTTCCAGCGTGGCCGGCAGATTCTCATCCTCAGGGATGAACGGCTGCTCCACCGCCATCTGCGGCTCGCGGTCGGAGCCTGTTACTTTGCCGAGGTAGTGGGTCCGCATCCCAAAAACATCCGTCATCACCGCCCAGCGCCGCAGATATTCCGAGGGCAGAGCCGCACGCATCATCAGACGGGTCTCGTTCTGAAAGGTGCGCGGGTCGAGCAGCTTTGTTTCGTCCATGATCCGGCCATAAAAGCCGGGCAGGGTGTGTTTGATGACTTTGCCCAGGGCTTCGGAACCAAATATCACATGCTCTCCGCCCACACCCATGGTGTCGGAAGGAGGGGCCCCTGCGTCCGGTTCTGCGGCAAGCCGCGTCAGCTCGCCTTCACGGGCGACTGCGTATGACCGCTGCGAATTCCAGCCATAATGGATTTGCGCATCTGCTCCGCTGATACGCGCGGCTGATTGGAGCAGATCGCGAACAGCTTTTTTGGGTCCGTAATGATGACCGCCTTGGGTTTCATGGGCGTACTCCTAGCACCGGGCGGTCGTTTCGCCAGCGGGAATTGGTCCGTCGGGGAACCCTGATTCACCGGTTGAACATCCCTTCCGGCTGCGCTTCTCTCCCTCCCTCACTTTCTCTCTCAAAAAATACATGAACTACGACCTCATCGTTATCGGCGGCGGGCCTGCGGGCTACGTCGGAGCCATCCGCGCAGCACAGCTTGGTAAAAAAGTGGCCTGCGTCGAAAACGACCGCGCCGGGGGCACCTGCCTGAACTGGGGCTGCATTCCCACCAAGGCCCTGCTGAAAAACGCCGAGCTGTACCACACCATCACCCACCGCGCCGAGGAGTTCGGCCTCAAGATTGGCAGCGTCGAGTACGACTGGTCCAAGGTCATCGGCCGCAGCCGTGGCGTGAGCGACAAGCTCAACAAGGGCATCGAGTTCCTCTTCAAGAAGAACAAGGTGGACTACCTCAAAGGCACCGCCAGCATCCCCGCCGCAGGCAAGGTGGAAGTGACCGCCGCAGACGGCACCAAGGCCACCCACGAGGCAGCCAACATCCTCATCGCCACCGGCGCGAAAACCCGCCCGATGCCCGGCTTCCCCTTCAACGGCAAGACCGTCATCGGCAGCAAGGAGGCCATGACCCTCGCCACTCAGCCCAAGAGCATCATCGTCATCGGTGCCGGTGCCATCGGCATTGAGTTCGCCTACTTCTTCAACGCCTACGGCACCAAGGTGACCGTCGTTGAAATGCTTCCAGACATCCTTCCTGTCGAAGACACCGAAGTCAGCAAGACCCTGGAAAAGAGCCTCACCAAGTCCGGCATCCGCATCCTCACCAACACCAAGGTCACCGGCACCTCCGAGGACGGCAACGGCGTGAAGATCACCGTCGAAGGCGCTGCCAACGAAACCCTTGAGGCGGACGTCTGCCTCGTCGCCATCGGCGTCGCCCCCGTGCTGCCCGGCGGCATCGAGCTCAAGCTCTCCGACCGCGGCTGGCTCCAGACCGACGAACGCTATCAGACCTCCGTCAAAGGCATCTACGGTGCCGGCGACATCATCGGGCCACCCTGGCTCGCCCACGTGGCCAGCTACGAGGCTGTGCAGTGCGTGGAAGGTCTCTTCACCAAGCACAAGCCCAAGAAAGTCGGCGTCTTCCCCGGCTGCACCTACTGCCATCCGCAGGTGGCCAGCATCGGCCTCACCGAGCGCGCGGCCAAGGAAAAGGGCCTCAAGTTCAAGGTCGGCAAGTTCCCCTACGTCGCCAGCGGCAAGGCACTCGCCGCCGCCGAGCCCGAAGGCTTCGTCAAGATCCTCTACGGCGAACCGCACGGTGAGATCATCGGCGCGCACATCATCGGCAGCGAAAGCACCGAGATGATCGCCGAGATCGGCCTCGCCATGAACCTCGAAGCCACCTGGGACGAAATCGAAGCCACCATCCACGCCCATCCGACCCTGTCGGAAATGGTCAAGGAGGCCACGGAGGTTGCCAAGGGGCATCCGATTCACGTGTGATCGCGTTGAGCTCCTAGCTTCATCCTTCAAACGGGCGGCCAGAAATGGTCGCCCGTTTTAGCAACAAGGCGGAGGTGGGAAAACAGGAGACGACCTGGTCAGCCGCTCCATCTCCTCTTTTCGCGCTGCGCGGGCGTTTGGATCGCTGAGAAAACTAAATCTTGCCCCTTGCGGCGCTCTGGAAGGATACAAATAACCCGCCTCCAGCAGGCGTAGTCGTGATTCCCCGATTAGATCCTGATCGAGAACGTTCTGGTAACCGAAGCCTGGAAGTCCGGCTAAAATAATCGGCTTCTTCATTTTTTGCGCACGGGCAATCGTCATCTCGAGCAACCAGAAAAAGTGATGGGCGTGAATGTTCTCAAATTGCAATTGCTCATCGGTCACCGGTGTTTCGAAAGAAGTTTGTTTGCCGCCAAATTGCAGGGTAATGACCTCTCCAACCTTCAGAACCGGATTGAAAATCGCATAAGCTGAAGCCCAGGCATCGTCCGTTCGTCCGTGCTGCAGCACCTCCGGCATGACGTTGAAGGCAAGTGGAAATGGACTCCATGAAGGTGTCATTGTGAGGGGTGCAGTAGGCAGAACGTGTTTGCGTGTCAGATCACAGCGTCTTCGTGTCTTCCAAACGGTGTCACTTTGATCTTCAACATTGATCAGCCAGTCGAAGTGCCCGGTAAAGGAATCCGCTGTGAGCTGATTCTTTAGGGGCCATTTCTTCAATACACCTATCAGATAGCAAAAGGTGTGTTCTGGTTCGGTGCTGAGGTCTTCGAAGGTGTACATATTACACGATGCAGAGTTTGAGATGCTTCTTCAAGGCCGTTGGACTTCTGGGCAGGCTGAGATGCCGTCTTGCGTGACCGATCTTTGTTTTTTACCCTCAGCCACGTGTCACCCGCCGCGCATTCACTGCTGAACATGAACCGTCTGGATCGCACGGCGATCTCGGTGGAAACGCTGGAGGATCAGCGGCGTGAAGATTACGAATACTGGATGTCGCGTCCTGCGCGTGAGCGCTTCCTGGCTATCGAGAAACTACGACTCGCTTACTATGGAAAGGATGCTCTCAGACGGTCGTCTGACAGACTTTTTTGTGGTGTCTGATCTCGGAGAGAGTTGAGTTTCCAGAGCGAAACTTGGGAGGATCATGCCGTATAGGCATCTCTACCCTCCACTCCATGAACCGCCGCCAGTTCCTCCACACCTCCTCCGCCTCCGTCGCAGCTCTCACTGCGTCTTCCTGCACCACAACGACCAAGCGCGCGGACAAGCTGATCATCGACACCCATCAGCACCTCTGGGGCGGCGATTTCGTGAATCCTCCGTGGGTCAAGACAGCCCCGGAAGTGCTGCGGCACACCTTCCTCACGCCTGAGTACCAGGAAGACACTCACGGCCTGAATGTGAAGGCCATCTACATGGAGGTCGATGTGGCTCCGAGCGATCACATCAAGGAAGCCGACGCCATCGTGGCGCAAATCCGCGCCCGCAACACACCGACCGTCGCCGCCACCATCGGCGGGCGTCCCGCTTCTGCCGACTTCGAAAGCTACGTGCAGCGCTACTCAGGCACTGGCAGCGTCAAAGGACTGCGCGAGGTGCTGCATCGCCCCACAACGCCGCGCGGCTACTGCCTGCGCCCGGACTTCGTGCGCGGCGTGCAGACCCTCGGCAAACACGGGCTCAATTTTGAGCTCACCATGCGCCCTACGGAATTGCACGATGCCGTGAAGCTCATCCAGCAGTGCCCGGAGACGCGCTTTGTCCTCGACCACTGCGGCAACGGTGACCCCAAAGCATTCAATCCCAAGCTCGGCCCCGGCCTCCCGCGTACCTGCACCGCCGATGGTTGGAAGCGCGGCATCGACGCTGTCGCCGCACAGCCCGGCGTGATGTGCAAGATCAGCGGCATCGTCGCCTTCGTCCCACCCGGCGAATGGCGCGCCGAAGACCTCGCGCCTGTGGTGAACCACTGCCTCGATGCCTTCGGCCCCGACCGCGTCTTCTTCGGCGGCGACTGGCCCGTGTGCCTGCTCGGTGGCCGCGTCCGCAGCTGGGTCGAGGCCCTGGATGAGATCGTGGCATCCCGCCCCTTCGCCGACCAGCGCAAGCTGTGGTCGGGCAATGCGACCAAGTTTTACCGGCTGTAGAACCGCGCGCGAAAGCGCGAAGCAAAGTAGCCCTCTCGCTCCGCGAGAGGAGCCCAGCGCTTCCGCAGGCTGCCCGTCGTAATGATATGAGAGCGCTATAGCAAGTTCGCTCGCGCTCAGCTCATCTCGACGGAGCGAGATGGCTACTATGCCTCAATCCAGCGTCTGCCTATAGCGGAACACCCCGATGAACAACGCCACCACAGCAAACAGCCCGATCTGCCAGAGCTGCAGCGAGATGTCCGCAAAGTCGTTCCCCTTCAGCAGCACCCCACGCACGATGCGCAGAAAGTGCGTGAGCGGCAGCACCTCGCCAATGTTCTGCGCCCATTGCGGCATGCCGCGAAAGGGAAACATGAAGCCAGAGAGCAGCAGGGAAGGGAGGAAGAAAAAGAACGAACCCTGCACCGCCTGAAGCTGATTCGTGGCCAGCGTCGAAAAGGTGATCCCCACCGCGAGGTTCGCGGCGATGAACACAAACGCCGCGACAAACAGCAGTCCGATGTTCCCCACAAACGGCACATGAAAAAGGAAATGCGCCGCCAGCAGAATGAGCCCCACTTGGATGTAGCCCACAAACAGGTACGGGATGATCTTCCCCAGCAGCACCTCAAACGGTCGCGTCGGCATCGAGAGCAAATTTTCCATCGTGCCGCGTTCGCGCTCACGCGTGATCGCCAGCGCGGTGATCATCACCATCGTCATCGTCAGCACCACGCCCATCAGCCCGGGCACGATGTTGTACTGCGTGACGGCCTCCGGATTGTACAGCGCGTGAATGCGCAGGTCGATGGGTGCATCGCCCTGGGCCAGATAAGCGAGAGGACCTTTGAAGTCATTTTGCAGCGCCGTGGTCAGCAGCGGGCGCAGAATGTTGATGGCGTTGCTTGTCGCCGCAGGGTCGGTGGCATCCGCCTCGATCAGCACCGTGGGCTTGTCTCCGCGCAGGAGGTCGCGTGAAAAATCCTGCGGGATGGTGATCACAAACTGCACCTCGCCATGCTCCAGCACCTCGCGCGCCTCGTCCTCGCTCCTTACCTGCCGCACAAACTCGTAGTAGCCGCTGTTGCGGATGGCGCTCAGCAGCGTGCGCGCCTGCGGTCCCTCGTCATTCATGAGCACCGCCGCTGGCAGGTGCTTGGGGTCGGAGTTGATCGCGTAGCCAAACAGCATGAGCTGCAGCAGCGGAATGCCCACCATCATGCCAAAGGTCACGCGGTCACGCCGCATCTGGATGAACTCCTTGATGATGATCGCCAGAAAGCGCGTGATGGAAAAGTAGCGGTTCATGCAGCGGCGAAGTTGTCCTTCGATTGATCCATCAGGTGAATGAACACATCCTCCAGGCCGGGACGGATGAGCGTCCACTCATAGTCATTGCGGAAGGGCGCAATGGCCTGCTCCAGCGCCGCCGCATCGCCACCGCTGACATGCAGCGAGGTGCCAAACGCCACCGCCTGATGCACGCCGGGCTTGCCGCGCAGTTCTCCCGCGAGCTTCAGCAGTTCATTCCCTTTCACCTGCCAGGTGGTAAGATGCGCGCTGTCGATCACCTCCTGCACCGTGCCATGCGTGAGCAGATTGCCATACGCCAGATAAGCCAGCCGGTGGCAGCGCTCCGCCTCATCCATGTAGTGAGTGGTGATGAGAAACGTCAGCCCTTCGGCCGCCAGTTGATGAATCTGCTCCCAGAAATCACGCCGCGCCTTCGGGTCAACGCCCGCAGTCGGCTCATCCAGCAGCAGCAGCTTCGGTTCATGAATCAAACAGGCCGCCAGTGCAAGCCGCTGCTTCCAGCCGCCTGACAACTGGCCCGCCAGCTGCTGCTCGCGCCCGGAGAGACCCAGCCGTTTGATGGAGCCGCCCACCGTCTTCTCGCGGTTTTTGACGCCATACATCCGCGCCACGAAATCCAGGTTTTCACGAATGCTCAGATCTTCATAAAAGCTGAAGCGCTGGGTCATGTACCCCACCTGCTTTTTGATCTCCTCGCTCTGTTTGATCACATCAAATCCCAGGCACGTGCCGCTGCCCTCGTCTGCCTTCAGCAGACCGCACAGCATGCGGATGAAGGTGGTCTTGCCGCTGCCGTTCGGGCCCAGAAAGCCATAGATCTCACCCTTGCGCACCTGCAGGTCGATCTTGTTCACGACCGTGCGCGTGCCGAAGACCTTCGTCATGCCCTTCACGTCGATGGCCAGTTCCTCGCTCATCGTTCAGGGCGCAAATTCCACATCCACCGGCTGCCCCGGGTGCAGCTTCGCCGCCGCTGCATCGTCGAATCGTAGCTCGATCATGAACACCAGCTTGCTGCGGTTCTCCTGGCTGTAGATCACCGGTGGGGTGTATTCCGCCTGTGGCGCGATGAAGCTCACCTTCGCATTCAGCGTCTCCGCCGCACCATCGAGCCGGACCTTCACCGCATCGCCCACATGCAGCTTCGTCAGCCGCGTTTCCGGCACAAAGGTGCGCACCTTGATGTTCGCCGGCGGCAGCAGCGATACCACCGGATGGCCTGCCACCACCATTTCGCCCGCACGGTAGAGCGTGTCATTCACCACACCTGCCTGCGGCGCGCTTTGCTGCTTCTGCGAAAGATCCCACGCCGCCTTGGCCAGCGCCGCCTCACGCGCCTTCACCTCCGCCTCCAGCGCCGCCACCGCATCGCTGCGCATTCCCAGCCCTGCGGTTTTCAAGTCAGCCTCAAGTTGTTCGACTCGCTGGCGGCTCTGCACATTCGTGCTGCGGGCCTGGTCCGTGCTGTCCACGGCCACTGCACCGGATTTTGTCAGCTCAAGCTGCCGCGCCAGCTCGATCTCCGACAACGCCAAAACCTCACGCGCCTGCTTCAGCTGCGCCTCCAGCGAGGCAATCTCCGTCGGCCGCTTGCCTTTCTTCGCATCCTCCAGCGTGTCCTTCGCCTGCTGCAGCCGGTGGCTCGCCTCATCCCGCGCCGCCGTTTCCGCGATGTCTTCCAGCGCAAACAGCACATCGCCCGCCTTCACCTGCGCACCGCGCTGCACATGCAGCTTCGTCAGCTTGCCGCCCAGCGGTGAGGAAACATAAACAAACTCACCCTCCACGTAGCCTTGCAGAAGATTCGACGGCGGGCGTTTGCAGCCAAGCAACCCGAGGATCAGCACCACGGCGCCGAAGGAATGGAACAACTGCTTCATGTGTGATGAGGAACAGGGCAGCAGTTATCCCCGTTCCCGGCTGGATGCAAGGCGCGGACGCCCTTGTTCGAGCTTCGGCTCGACTTTCTCATGTCCGCACACAATCATTGGCGAAGTCCGATTAAGCACGAAAGATTTCCATGCGCACGTCAAACGACCCGGATCATTCCAAGGCAGAGATCAATCTGGCGCTGACACCGGAAGCCAAAATTCATATCCTGCGAGGCATGCTCCGCATTCGCGCCTTTGAGAACATGGCGCGGAGCTATTACATGGCCGGACACATGGGTGGGTTTCTCATTCTTCAAAGCGGACAGGAGGCCATTCCGGTGGCTGTTCGTTCCATGATGACGGCGGAAGATCACACCATTTGCAGCCTGCGCGGCATGGGCACAGCGATAGCAGCGGGAATGAGCATGCGGGCGGGCATGGCGGAGCTGTTTGGCAAGGCCACAGGCTGCTCCAAGGGCAAAGGCGGTCTATTCGGTTTTTATGCGCCTGAGCATCATCACTGGGGAGGCCACGGCTACGCCGCCACACAGACGGCCCTGGCCGCAGGTCTGGCCTTTGGGCTCAAACACCAGGGCAAACAGGGCGCGGTGTTCTGCTACTTGGGCGATGGCGCGGTGAACCAAGGAGTTTTTCATGAGTCGCTGAACCTCGCTTCCCTGTTCAGCCTGCCCGTGATCTACCTGATCGAGAACAATGGCTATGCCATGGGCACTTCGGTGAAGCGTTCTTCCGCCATCAAAGACGCGCTGGCAGGCCGCGCCGCCGGCTACAACATCGAGTGGGATATCATCAATGGCGACAGTGTCTATGAAATCCGCGCCAAGCTGCAGCCCGCCATCGAGCGCGCCTATCGCGATCAGCGCCCCACCGTGCTGGAGCTTTCCACCTATCGGTTTGAGGGATTTACCATCGCGGACGCCAATAAATTCAAGTACCGGACCAAGCAGGAAGTCGAAGAGAGATGCGAGAACCATGATCCGCTGAACTTGTGGTCGGCACAATTGCTGAACGAAAACGTGGTGGATCAAGATGGCCTCAAACGCATCAAAGCGGCGGCCTTGGCTGAAGCCAGAGCGGCGGCGGAGTTCGCCAGATCGAGCCCATACCTGCCGCCTGCCGCCATCATGACCGACATCTATTGGGAAGTCGATTGCGCCACTGCGGCCGGGTCCACAGGCCGGCATTTCTTTGGTTCATGAGAAGCGCTACTTCTTCACCACGCCCAGCACTTCCAGCTCATGAATGGACCAGTAGGTCCCTTTCACTTCACCGGTCTGCGAGATGCGGATGGATTTGGCCTTCGCCGGTTTGGGGAAGAGGTAGTCGATGGCTCCGGCGTCGCCCTTGCCCTGGAGAATGGGCTTCTCCCATTCGGTGCCGTTGAGCGAGAGCTCGATCTTGTACTGGCGCGGGTAGTCGTTGTGGGACTTGCCCGTGTCGAGCACGAGCCCGGAGATCTCCGTGGCTTCAGGCAGATCGATCTGGAACCACATGTCAGGCGTCTGCGGCTTGCGGCTGTCCCAGCGCGTGGCGATGTCGCCATCGACGGCTTTGCCGGTTTCCTTCTCATTGTTGCTGGCCGTAAGCTTCCATGCAGCGCGATTTTTCAGCGGCTGCGGGTACAGGGCCTGTAGCTCCTCGATGGTCCAGGCCGTGGTGCGCTTGGAAAGCTCTTTGCGCAACGATTCCACCTCCTTCTTCTGCACCAGCTTCCCATTGTTGCCAAAAGCCTTGCGGATGTAGCTGGTCACGTCGGCGATCCACTGGTCATTGTTCGTCGCCATGGGCACCATCTGCGCTTCGTAGGTCTTGCCATTGATGGGCCCGGTGAGGCCGTTCATCATCACACGCACGATGGCGTCTCCCTGCACTGCCGTCTTGGAACCAGCGAGCGGCGGGGCCAGCGTCGCACCTTCACGGCCTGCGATAGGCATGCCATTGCCATCAAAGCCATGGCAGGCAAAGCACAGCGAACGAAAAATTTCCTGCCCACGCTCCAGCTGCTTCTTCTCATCCTTGGTGAAACTGCCGCTGATTTTCGGTGCCTCCACCAGCAACTGCGCGCCGATTTCCCTCACGCCGATGCTAGCCGATGTCATCAGCACCGTCTGCGCTTCAAGCTTCCAGTTTGGCCAGTTGAAGTGACGGCTGGTGTAAAGTGTCTGCAGCACCACAGTCGGGTCTTTGTCAGCACGCATCGCTTTGATGTCGGCGATCAATGCGGTGTCACCTTTTTTCAGCAGCGATTCCGCCACGCGGATGGCACTGGCGCGGAGTTGCGGATGCGCATCCTTCATCGCGGTGTGGATGATGTCAGGGGTGACGGCATCGAGTCCTTCCAGCGTCCAAAGCGCGTGCAGGCGGGCGAGGTGGTTTTCATTCTTTGCCGCCATCTCGATGAGCGCGGGCACCACGGACTTGTCGTTCTTCACCACCAGCATGCGCTGCGCAGTGTCGCGCCAGAAACCGTTCGGATGCGTGAGATGCGCCACCAGTTGTGCAGACGTCTCACCGATCATCTTCGGCTGCGGGCCGGGCTTGAAATCCTTGTGCACCAGACGCCACACGCGGCCATGGCCGGTCACGTGCTGCATGCCGGTGGGCTCGATGGCCCCGCGCAGGAAGCTCCCCGGCTTCACCCAGTTGCCCTCTTGAATGATGCCGCGATATGCATCGACGATGTAGAGGCAGCCATCCGGACCCGTCGTCATGTTCAGCGGGCGGAAGTTCGGATCGCTGCTGCGGATGAACTCGCTCATCTCGGCCTCATACGGATTGGTCACGGTGGTGATGCCATCCTTCACTTCCACGATGGCGCGGCGGATCAACCGACCCACGGGCTCCGGCAGAAAGACATTCCCATACAGCTCCTTCGGCAGACGATCACCACGATAAATCGTCTGTCCCGCGCAGCCGGTGAAATGATTCAAACGCAGGTCTTCAGGCGAATGAAAGCGTCCCGGCCCTCCTTGAAAATCTCCCAGCGCCACGATGGGCCACACGGTGTCAAACTTCTCACTCTTCTGCTGCGGCACATTGATCGCGGCGTAGAGGATCGGTGCCTGGTAGTTCCACAGGCCCTTTTCGCCACCGGCATTGCTCCACCACATCTTGCCGTAGTCATCCTGCGTCAGGCCCCACTGGCCGCCATTGGGCGCAGTGTTTTCCTTGAGCGGTGCGTCTTTGCCATTCCAGCGCAGGCGGTAGCTGTTGTAGGTCGTGTAAATCCAGTTGTCCAGACCCCACACCAGTCCACTCGGCTGATGTTCCATGTTCCCGCCGCGCGGCCCGCCCACATACCACGGCGCTTGCTCATCCGCCACGCCGTCGCCGTTCGCATCGCGATGCAGCGTGATGTCGTTCGTGTCCGTGATGCCGACGAGCACCCGGTCATCCAGCGGCAGCACCATGCGGGGAAGCAGAATGTTGTCCATGTAGACGCTGTGCTTGTCATACACGCCGTCACCCTTGGTCGATTCATGCAGGGAGATGCGGCTCTTCGGCGTCAGCTCGTCCGTGCCGTCGATGTCCTGCATGTACGTCCGCATCTCCACCACATACATTTTGCCGTTGCCATCAAAGGCGATTGCCGTCGGCTCCTTGATGAGCGGATCACTCAGCACCAGCTCCAGTGAGTAGCCATTCGGCAGTTCTATCGTTTTAAGCTCCTCCTCGGCGGTCAGCGCCTTGACGGGGAAAGTGTAAGTCGGCTTCGTTTGAGCGAATGCCGCAGTGCTGGCGAAGGCGAGGAAGGAAAAAAGACGGAGGTGCATGACGGACGGAGGTTGAAACTATCTCCCTATACCTACTTCCGCCACCCCTCGTTCGTTTGGTGACAGGCTGCCAATTTTTGTTAAAATCCAGCCATGTCGCTGCCACGCCTCCAAGCCGAATTTTTCGCCCGGATCGCCGATCCGCAGGGCGTGCGCGCCATCTTTGAGCACATGCCGGGCGTGTTCTTCTTCATGAAGGATGACCAGGGGCGGCACATCGCGGCCAACAGCGCCACGTATGAACGCTTCGGCATCAAGAACGAGCGCGAGCTCGTCGGCGCGATGGACGAGAAATTCTTCCCGCCCGAGGTCGCCAAAGCTTACCGGGAGGACGACCAGAAAGTCATCCGCAGTGGCAGGCCGCTCATCAACCGCCTCGAAGTTTGGTATGACGAGCAGCATAAGCTCAACTGGTTCCTCTGCACCAAGCTCCCCGTGCGCGACAGGCGCGGCAGGGTCATCGGCGTCATGGGCATCACCCGCCGCGATGAAGACCGCATGCGCCAGCATGACGTGCGCGAAGTGACCGCCGCCATCCAATACGCCCGCGAACATTGCCAGCAGGTCGTCACCACGGCGGAGCTCGCCCGCGCCGCCGGCGTCTCCGAGCGCCACCTCCACCGCAAGCTCCGCGCCGCCCTCGGCCTCAGCCCCTACGAGCTGCTGCTGCGCACCCGCATCCAGTCCTCCGCCGAAGCCCTGGCCAAAACATCCACGCCCATCATCCAGATCGCCCTCGACCACGGCTTCTGCGATCAAAGCGCCTTCACCCAGCAGTTCCGCAAACGCACCGGCATGACGCCCAAAGAGTTTCGCACCCGGCATCACGGGTGAAGCACGCCATTATTCATTAGAGGATGCCTCGCGCAGAAAAGCCAGCCTTTGGCGCAAACTGTTGGCCGCAGACGTGTCCGGCAGCAGGGATTCATCAAGCATGAGCGTCAGCTCCCATCCTCCATGCGGATGTCTGACATGGGCCGCGCCAAGACTGCTCCACCACGTGAGCATCACATGGTTTTCATCCAGCACCTGCGCCACAAACTTCCGGATGCCAATCGAGTACGCATGCTCCCAGATCGCAGCCAGCAGAATCGTTCCAGCACCCTGGCCTTGAAACTCATCCGCCACCGTGAAGGAAACTTCCGCCGTGTCTGCATCTTCGCCCATCCGCCAGAATGAGCCCCCTCCCACGCCTGGAACATCATCGTTGTTTTCGATCACAAGGATCCAGCTCGCATGCTGCCCCTGGTCTTCCGCGCAGAGCCGGTCGATGAAGGTCGGATTGGCCCCGCGAAAACTCGTCCAAAACCTGAAATACGTGGATTCAGGCGAAAGCCTCCTGAAGGCCTCAATGATCCGCTCCCGATCATCCGGCAGCAGAGGCCGCAGGATCACGGGAAGTTGGTCACGAAGTTGCAGTCGGTATTGGTCCAGCAAAACAGGGAGGTTTGATTTGATCTCAAGTAATGGCCAATTGCCCTTCTCTTCAACCACGACAACGCAATCGCATTTGTAGGCAGGCGCAACCTTGTCTAGCCTGCACCCATGCCAGCCCCGCGAAACACCCCCAAATCCGAAGTCCTGCGCGGACTCGTGGATCGCGTGGTGTTTCACAACGAGGACAACGGCTACTGCATCCTCAAAATCGTCCCCGAAGGTCGGCGCGATGTCGTGAGCCTGATCGGCAAAGCGCCCCGCGTCGTCGCCGGAGAGGAATTCGAAGCCCGTGGTGTGTGGGAGCCGAATCGAGACTTCGGCCCGCAGTTCAAGGCAGACGCGCTCAAGCTCCGACGCCCCGATTCGCTCGCTGGCATCGAGCGCTACCTCGGCAGCGGCTTGATCGAAGGCATCGGGCCGAAGTATGCCAAGCGCATGGTGGAGAAGTTCGGACCGAAGGTTTTCGACATCATCGAGAACGAATCCAAGAAACTCGAAGACGTGGAAGGCGTGGGCAAGAAGCGTCGCGTGGAAATCCGCGAATCATGGATCAAGCAAAAGTCCATCCATGGCATCATGCTCTTCCTGCATCAGCACGGCATCAGCTCATCGCGTGCCTTGCGCATTTATAAAACGTACGGTGAGGAATCGCAGGCGGTGCTGAAGGAGAACCCCTACCGTCTGGCGCAGGACATCCGCGGCATTGGCTTCAAAACGGCGGACGACATCGCCTATCAGCTCGGCGTCGCCGAAGACGCTCCGGAGCGAATCAAAGCAGGCATCCTGCACGTGCTCGAAACCGCCGCCGGCAGCGGCCACTGCTGCCTGCCCGAAAATGAAGTTATCAAAAAAGCCATCGACCTTCTTGGAGTGGAGGCCTTGATCGCACCGCAGATCGAAGCTCTTATTTCCGAGGACAAAGTCGAACGCGTCAGTGATGCGGGCACTCCTGCCCGCAATGAGGACGTCGCGATCGGAACTGCGGGCAAGAGTGCCCACATCACTTATCTCTATCTCCCCTACCTCCGCGCCGCAGAGCGCAGCATCGCCGCAAACATCCAGTCCCTCGCCGCTCTCCCCGCAGCCTATCCGAGCATCGACGAAGACGCCGCCCTGGCCTGGGTGATGAAGAAGACCGGCAAGGAACTCGCCGACAGCCAGCAGCGCGCCGTGCGCGAAGCCCTGCGGCATCGCCTGCTCATCATCACCGGTGGACCCGGCGTGGGCAAGACCACCATCCTGCGCAGCATCTTGCTCATCCTGCAAAGCAAGCAGATCAAACTCGTGCTCGCCGCCCCCACCGGTCGTGCGGCCAAGCGCCTCACCGAAAGCACCGGCTTGGAAGCCAAGACACTCCACCGCCTGCTCGAATACCAGGGAGAAGGCCAGTGGGGCCGTCATCGCGGCAAGCCCCTCGCAGGCCATTTGTTCGTCGTGGATGAAGCCTCGATGATCGATGCTCCGCTCATGGCACAGTTCCTCGCCGCCCTGCCCGACGGCGCGCATCTGCTCATCGTCGGAGATGCGGATCAGCTCCCCTCGGTCGGTCCCGGCATGGTGTTGTTCGATTTGATCGCCAGCGACAAAGTGCCCTGCGTGAAGCTCACCGAGATCTTCCGCCAGGCCGCCAGCAGCCGCATCATCACCAGCGCACACGCGATCAATCGCGGCCAGGTGCCCGATCTGAAACCCTCACGCAGCAGCGACTTCTTTTTCCTCCAGGAGTCCGAGCCGGAGGAGATCAAGCACACCCTCGTCGAACTCGCGCACACCCGCCTCGCCACCAAATACGGCCTCGATCCCATCCGCGACATCCAGGTGCTCACGCCGATGAATCGCAACCTCCTCGGCACCCTATCGCTCAATCAATCCCTGCAGCTCGCGCTCAATCCGCCCAACGAACTCAAGTTCGAAATCGAGCGCTTCGGCGTCACCTTCCGCGTAGGTGACAAGGTCATCCAGACCCACAACAACTACGACAAGAATGTCTTTAATGGAGACATCGGCCACATCGTCACCATCGATCCCGACCCCGTCAAAGTGCACGTCCGCTACGATGCCGACCGCCTCGTCGAATACGAACCCGGAGAGCTTGATGAACTCCAGCTTGCCTACGCCCTCAGCATTCACAAAAGCCAGGGCAGCGAGTTCCCCTGCGTCATCCTTCCTGTCAGCACGCAGCACTACGTCCTGCTGGAGCGCAGTCTCATCTACACCGCCATCACCCGCGCCAAAAAGTTGTGCGTTCTCGTTGGCGATGAGCGCGCTCTGTCGCTCGCCGTGAGCAAGCAGGAAAGCCGCAAACGCTGGACCGGGCTGCGCCAATTATTGTGCTCGTCATCTGTGGGATGATCGCGTATGAATCCCGGCATGACGGATCAAGCTCAGCTTTCCACGGCCTGGCTGAAACAGGCGCGCCGCACGCGGCGCAAGGTGAACGTCGGCTGGTGGCTTGCACGGGCGATGCCCCTTCTGGTGATGGCGGGAGTGCTCGGCTTTGGCGTGATTTTTGTGCTCCGTTCACGCGGCATGGAGCTGGGATGGCACCACGTCTGGCCATGGGTGGCATCCGGCTTTGTGGCTTTGATGATCACCGCCTGGCTGCTCGCACGGCGGCAGTTTGTTTCCACATCCCAGGCCTTGGTGCGGCTTGAGTCAGAACTCCACCTGCACAATGCCCTGACCACAGCGGCCGCAGGCCGTGGTGCCTGGCCCGCGCTGCTTCCATCGGTGGACGACGGCTGGCGCTGGCGCTGGCAGACCTTGGGTGGCCCCATCGTCGCATTCGCCGGCAGTCTCGCCTTGGCGATCTTCCTGCCCGTGGCTCAGGATGCTGAAGCCAAAGGACCGACAGTGGAGCCCCAAGCCTGGGCCCAGATGGAAGAATGGCTGGAGAAACTTAAAGAAGACAAGATCGTCACCGAAGAGGAAAAACAGGAGCAGCTTGCGAAGATCTCGGAACTCCGTGACCAGCCCCCGGAAAAATGGTTCAGCCACGAGAGCCTCAATGCGGGGGACACGCTCAAAGAGCAGCTTCAGCGTGACATCAAACAACTGGCGCAAAATCTCACCACCGCAGAGCGCAGCCTGAATGCGCTGAAAAATTACGCCGACCAGCTTTCGGTGGAGGCCAAGGAGCAGCTCCTCAAAGACTTCGATCAGGCTTTGGCAGACATGAAATCGAGCTCCTTGGAGCTTGATCCTGAGCTGCTGAAGTCGATTGCGGGCCTCGATCCAAAAAATCTGAAGAGCCTTTCCAAGGAGCAGATGAAACAACTGGGCGAGTCGATGAAAAAGAAGGCGGGCTCCTGCAATGGCATGTGTAAAAACCCCGGCTTTCTCGGCGATGGCGAAGGCGAGGACGACGAACTGGCCGAGGCTCTGGGACTGTTGAAAAAACAAGGCCAGGGCAGGGGAGAAGAGGGAGAGGGCCCCGGCAATGGCGGGATCTCGCGCGGCCCCGGCACGGCACCGCTGACGCTTTCCGATGAAGAAAACGATTTCGGCACCAACAAGAACGAAGCGGTGTCAAACACCGACATGTCACGCGCCCAGGTCGGCAACATGCTGGCACTGCAGGACGGCAAGCACGAAGTGGACAAGACCAGCAAAGGTCCCCAGACCGCCGGCGCAATTCAGAACGCCGGCCAGGGCGGCGAACAGGTCTGGCGTGAGTCTTTGACGCCTGAGGAGAAAGCCGTGCTGAAGCGCGTTTTCCGCTGAGCATTGGCTTACACCACGCAAAGTTGAAAAGAGGTCTGGCTTCATTTCGAACGCTGGGAGTTTGAGGGAAAAGCGGAGGGGGGTAAACTCGGAGCGTTGAGGGACCTGGAGGGTCCCTCTCCTCCAAGGCATGCGCGTGGCGAAGCTCTGCGGAGTGGGACCATCCTGGTCCTACAGCGCACCGCTGGGTCTGGCGTTCTTCATGCCACCGGCCCTTGAATCTGTGTGAAAATCAGACTCTTTTTCAAAGGCTCATGGTATGACACGCCGGCACTTGGAGCTCATCTGTGAAATGTGTGTGAAGTTCCGTTTTCGCCTCGACTTCATGCCTTGGTTCTTGTTTTAGTCTGAAGAATGACCGACGCCTACGCTTCAGACTCAGAGATCCAGTCAGCATCCCTACCCGTCGATTCCCTGCGGCGCACCCTGAACGAGGTGCTTTTTGGACAAAGTGAACTCATCGAGCTGGTGCTCTGCGGCGTCATCGCACGCGGCCACGTGCTGCTCGAAGGTTTGCCCGGCCTCGGAAAAACCGAGCTGGTGAAAGGACTCTCAAAAGCCCTCAATCTCAACACCCGCCGCGTGCAGTTCACACCCGACCTGCTTCCCGGCGACATCACTGGAAATCCCGTGCTGCAGGAGGTGGATGGCAAACGCGAGTTCGTGTTTCAACCAGGGCCCGTGTTCACCAACCTGCTGCTGGCGGATGAAATCAACCGAGCCTCCCCCAAGACCCAGTCTGCGTTGCTCGAAGCCATGCAGGAGCGCCGCGTGACGGTGCTGGGCCAGACGCACACGCTGCCAGATCCGTTCTTCGTGCTCGCCACGCAGAATCCCATCGAGCTCGAAGGCACCTACCCGCTCCCAGAGGCTCAGGTGGACCGCTTCTTGTTCAAGCTCGAGGTGCTGCGCAATTCGGCCGCGACGCTCGCAAAGATCGTCACCCAGCGCGAGCTCGGCGTGGAGCCGCAGGTGGCCTCCGTGGTCACACGCGAGGCGTTTGCGCTGATCCAGGCCACCGCACGGCGCATTTTCCTGCCGGAGATCGTCGCGGACTACATCGCGCGCATCGTGGATGCCACACACCCGGGCCAGTCCCAGGCATCGCAGGGCGTGCGCTTCGGTGCCAGCCCGCGTGCGGCGCTCAGTCTGGCGGCAGCGTCCAAGGCGCGCGCTCTGATGCACGGCCGGCCGAATGCCAGCTTTGAAGACGTCCAGGCCCTGGCGCTGCCCGTGCTCAATCACCGTGTGCTGCTGGACTACACCGCCCGCATGGATGGCAAAACGAGCGCCGGCGTCGTGCGTGCCATTCTCGCGGAGGTGCCCGTACAAAATCTCGCCACACCACGCACCCTGAAGGAGGCCGCATGAAGCTGCTGCAACACACGCTGCTTTGCGCGGTGCTCCTCGCGGCCACGGCGGCACATGCGCAGAAAAGCATCGCCAATGAGGAGCTGGACATGGCCACCGGCACTCGCGTGCAGGTGCGCAGCGTGTTTGATCCACTGCCTCCCTCAGGCTACGCGCCCATGCGCATCGTGGCGACAAACGGCACCGGTCGGAATGCGCGCTGGGGTTTCGACTTTCATTCACAGACCCAGCACTACCGGCAGCAAAACGAGCACGACAGCAGCTTTGCCATGGATGTGCCTGCGCGCTCCACGCAGTCAGCCTTGTTCCTGGTGCCGCTTGCCGTGGATTATGATGACAGCAGTTCGGGAAACTCCGGCCACGTGTTGCGGGTGGGCATTTCGGGCACAGGATTCGATGGGGCGCCCAAGTTCGACCATGAGAACCGGATGAACGGTGTTCCCGCTCTGGCGCTCAGCGAGTCTCTGGCCGAGTTCAGCATCACTCAGCTCAACAAGGAGATGGAGTCCAAGATGCACTCCGGCCATGGCAGATATTATGGCGGTGCCGTGACCTTTGGCAGCCGCTTTGAGCCGGCCGATCTGCCGGACTCATGGCTTGGCTTCAGCGGTTTTGATTTCATCCTGCTCAGCAGCACGGACTGGCAGAAACTGAAGCCGGGAGTGAAGCGTGCGCTGCTGGAATGGGTGCGGCTGGGCGGAAATCTCCATGTCTATCTCTCGCCCGGGACTTCCCCCGAATCGCTTGGTCTGCCCGCGCTTGACGGTCAAGGCTCCCATGCCGTGTCACTGGGGAAAATCATCACCATGAGCTGGGATGGCAAAACCCTGCCTGCCACCCAGACGGTGAACCGCTACTGGGGTGAGTCGCAGCGCGTGAACAGCCTCAGATCGGATCATTCCAAACTGGGTTCATGGCCGCTGCTGGGGCTGCTGGGCACGCGCAGCTTTGCTTCCTGGCAGGTGATCGTGTTTCTGGTGGCCTTTGGCATGCTGGTGGGGCCGGTGAATCTTTTCGTGCTGGCTCCCGCAGGCAAGCGGCACAAGCTCTTCATCACCACGCCCTTGCTCTCCATCGGCGCCAGTTTGGTCATGGTGGTGCTCATCCTGGTGCAGGACGGCACTGGCGGCGTCGGGCGGCGGTTCGCCGTCATCAATCTCGAACCCGGCGAGGCGGCGGCATACGTGACCCAGGAGCAGATCTGCCGCACCGGCGTGCTGTTAGGCGCAGGTTTTGAGATGAAGCAGCCGGTGCTGATCGAGCCGCTGGTCATGCCGGACACACAGTGGGCAAAACTCAAAGACACCCCCAACAGCCAGCCCGCGAGCCTGACCCAGGACGGACGCGAACGCCGTGGTAATTTTTTCCAGAGCCGCGCGGAGCAGGGGCAGGTGCTGCGTGCCGCCGTCTCGACCCGCGCCCGTCTCGAACTCAAGGCCGGTGCCGCGCCTGACGCCGCGCCGACACTGGTCTCAGCACTCGGCTTCACGGTGGATGAACTGTTATACACAGATGCAGAGGGCAAGTTGTGGAAGCTCGAAAAACCGCTGAGCACCGGCCAGAGTACGGCGCTGGTTATGACAGATGCGAAAACGAAAATTCCCTGGCTGGCTGATGCTTTCGATCCTGCCGTGGACTCGCTGCGCATTTCGCTCAACAACACCACCACAAACCGGCGCTCGTTCTTCATCGCGAAGGCCCGGCAGGCGCCTGATTTCACACTCGACACCCTGTCCTCCATTCGCTGGGAGGACGATCGCATTGTTGTCTTCGGCCCGGTCACGCAGCCCTGAACTCCGCCTCTTCGATCTTCATGTCATCGACTGTTTCAAACTCCGCCCCTGCTCACGAGATGGACCGCAGCCAGCCTGCGGTCGTGGTGGAGGATCTGCACCGCACCTTTGGCGCCCTGAAGGCGGTGGACGGCGTGTCCTTCAGCATTGATCACGGACGCGTGGTTGGCTTCGTCGGTGCCAATGGTGCGGGCAAGACCACCACCATGCGCATCATGGCCACGCTGGATTCCCCCGGCAGCGGCCGCGTTTGCATGGGCGGGCACAATGTCGTGCATCATCCGGCCAAGGTGCGCCGTCTGCTGGGCTGGATGCCGGACAGCTTTGGCACCTATGAGCACATGACCGTGCTCGAATACCTGGACTTCTACGCACGCGCACTCGGCTTCAAAGGCGCGGACCGTCTCCGCCGCATCCAGGAGGTGATGGATTTCACCGATCTCACGCCGCTGGCCGACCGCATGAGCAACAAGATGTCCAAAGGCCAGACCCAGCGCCTCTGCCTGGGCCGCGCGTTGCTGCATGATCCGCAGATCCTCATCCTCGATGAGCCTGCGGCGGGCCTTGATCCCAAAGCGCGCGTCGAACTGAAAAACCTCATCCGCATCCTCGCGCAGGAGGGCAAGACCATCCTCATCAGCTCCCACATCCTCAGCGAGCTCGGGGAAATGTGCGACAGCCTCCTCTTCATCGACAAAGGCCGCATCGTGCATCATGGCGATGCCGAAAGCATGGTGCGTGGCACCGCGACCGCCGGCGAGACACTCGTCAATGTGCAGATCGCCGGCGAACCCGCCAGGCTCATCGAATGGGCGCTCACCGCCCCGCTGATCAAGATCGAAGAAGAGACCAAACGCGGCGCCCGTCTGCGCATTCAGGCTGCCGATGATGACACTCTCTCCGGAGTGCTCCGCCGCATGATCCAGGACGGCCTCCCCGTGCTCGACTTCCACCGCGAGGAGCGCCGTCTCGAAGACGCCTTCATCGATATGCTCGGCCAGATCGACAAGAACACCTTCAAACCACCGCCGCTGCCGGCAGGCTTGCCGCAAAAAAACGCAGAAGACGCCAAATAATGCACCCACTCCGGCCCCTCTTTTGCCCTGCGTTGCGGCCACCCCGCTCATGAACGTCGCCCTCACACTCTCCGACTTCCCCGACCGCCTCTCGCCGATGGTGGTCAAGGAGCTGCGTCAGGGCCTGCGCACGCGGCTCTTCGGTGGCGTCCTGCTCACGCTGCATCTCATGCTGGTGCTGCTCACGCTCATGAGCGGCGGGGCGGAAAATGCCGCCGTGGTCAGCGGGTGGTTCGACGGCATCGTCACGCTCGTGCTCTGCATCATCATGCCTCTGCGCGGGTTCTCCGCCGTGGCGGATGAGCTGAAGTCCGGCACGCTGGACATGCTGGCTCTCACGCGCCTCTCAGGCGGTCGCATCATCTTCGGCAAATGGGCCGCCATCGCCTCGCAGTCGCTGCTGCTCATGCTCAGCATCCTGCCCTATGTGGTCGCTCGTTTCGTCTTTGGCGGGCTGGATCTCTTCGGCGAGATCGCGGCACTGTTTTACAAATGGCTGGCCGGCGTCGTGATCGCGGCGGTGATCGTGGCGCTCTCCACCCAGCGCCAGTTCTGGATGCGGGCCCTCGTCGTTTTCCTGCCGCTCATGATTGGCGGCTGTGGCGCGTTTTCTTTTATCGTGATGTCACGCATGGGTACCGGCACGTCGTCGGGCTCGATGTTCACTTTCTTCACCAAGTCCGGCGGCGGCAGCGCCTTGCTGGTTGCGGTGGGATTGGCCGCCTGGACGATTTTCTTCTTCCTCAGTCTGGCGGCCACGCGCATTGCGCCGGCCGCTTCGCTCCTGAGCGTGGTCAAGCGCTCCGTGCATCTGGTCATGCTCCTGTCCTTGCTGCTGCTGGGCTGGCTGACCGGGTCGGGAGCCGACATGAGCATGATCGCTGCGGTCGCGCTCACCTTGCTGATGATCGACGTCCTTACCGAGCGCGTGAATGAAGTTCCCTCGGTTTACGCCGCCTTTTATCAGCGCGGCTGGCCGGGCCGTGTCGCCCTGTGGCTCCTGGCGCCGGGATGGGTCACAGGTCTGGTTTACTCCGCACTGCTTTTGGCTCTGGTGGCGGTGTACGTGGGTTGGACTCGCAGTGTGGACGAGGCGAAGCTGGTCGCCGTGAGTGCCTCCGGCACGTGGATGATCGCGGCCTTGGTGCAGTTGTTTTCCACACGCAGGTCGCGTGATCTGCTGCCGCCGTTCATCGTCTTCTGGCTGTTTGTCAATGTGGTGATTGCGACTCTCGGCCGTCTGTTGGTGATGCCTCTGGCCATGAAGAGCAGCACGGCCAGGTTCACCTTCGCTCTGCCGCAGTTGTTGCCAGCGGGTTATGCGACCGCGCAACCGGCTGACAAGGCGGCCCTTCTCGATCTCGGAGTTCTCACCGCCTGCGTCTGGCCTGTGATCCTGCTGTTCGCAGCAATGCTTGCCTGGCGGCACGCACGCCCTGCGCGGCAGGAAGGCTGGCGCATGGTCCACGGCCAAAAGGGAGGCGACGCACTCTGATATGAACGCCGCTCTGCCCATGCTGCGTGATTTCAGTGATCGCTTCAGCCCCATCGTCGTCAAGGAGCTGCGCCAGGGTCTGCGCACACGGTTCTTCACCTCGGCGCTGATCTTGTTTCACACCCTCATCATCCTGCTTCTCATCACGGTCACGTTTGGTGCGCCAGTCGAGGCGGTGAACGGCATCTTTTGGGGCATCGCAGGTTTCATGCTGCTGGCGGTCATGCCGCTGCGTGGTTTTGCCGCCCTGCATACGGAAGCCGCCGACGGCACGCTGGACATGCTCACGCTCACCTCCATCGCATCATTCCGCATCCTTTATGGCAAATGGGTGGCGCTCTACAGCCAGGCGCTGCTGGTCGCAGGCTCCATTCTGCCCTACATGGTCGCACGCTACTTTTTTGGGGGTGTTGAAATCCTTCGGGAGGTCGTGGCGCTGGTGGTCCTCTCGCTCGGCTCCGGCATCATCACGGCGGCCCTGCTGGCCTTTTCTTCGCAGGGCCCTTTGTTGCTGCGGGTCTTTCTGGCGCTCTGCGTGGGTGCCGGTGCGGGGCCGCTGGCCGTCTTCACCACCTTCCTCGTTTCGGCCTCGCAGGCAGACTCGATGGTGCGCGAATTCTTTGCGCTAGCTCTCTGGGAGCAGTGCAGTCTCATTGGCGGCATTCTCGTTCTGGTGGTCTATGCCGTTTACTACTTTCTCGCCCTCGGCTCCTCACGCATCGCTCCTCCCTCGGAAAATCACAGCACGCTGAAACGCCTCGTCGCATTGGCCGTGCATGGCGCGTTGATGGTGACGGGCCTGCTGCTGTGTTTCCTCAACGCAGATCCTGATGAGGGTTTTTGGGCCTTCATCCCCCTCATGGTCCTGACGCTCATCGTCTGCATGGACGTGCTGACGGAGGAGATGCCGCGCTACCCCACCGTCGTGGTGGCGCTGGCACGGCGCGGGCGTTTGGGCCGGTTGTCAGGCAGGTTGTTGTACCCCGGCTGGGCCTCCGGCGTGCTGTTCTCTTTCGTGATGTGTGCCATGGCCTTGAGCATCATTGCTGGCATCACCCTGCGGCACTCTTCCTGGGACTGGGATGACGGCCCCGGCGTTTACATGAGCTGCATTTTGCTGGCTGTCTTCGTGCCTGTGATCGTGCGCATCAATCGAACGAACACTTTTGTGAATTGGTGGATGGTACAGCTCTGCTCCGTCATCCTCGGGATCATGCTGTCGATGTTTTGCTTCACCATGAATGCACGTGAGCTGGGCGTCGTCGGCATTTTCACCCCCATCACCGCCTTGTTCGGCGTCGAGTGTGTGGACTATGGCAGCCGCGACGGACTCATGCTCCTTGGCTGCATGTTCAGCGCTATCTGGCTCCTCGCCGCCATGGTGCGTGCAAAGATGAACTTCAAAACCTACGCCTCGCTCGAATCCGAAGCGCTTGAGCAGGCCGCTCAGGAAACTCCTCGCACTCATGATGCTGCTTGAAGATGCCAGCGCATTGCGCACGCTTCACGTCCGCGCACGTGGCTGGGCCCGTGTGCTGAAGCTGCCCTTCCGTCAGCAGCGCTGGCGTGGCCATGCCGGCGAGTTTCTCGGCAGCGGCACCGGCAGCAGTCTCGACTTCCAGGACCACCGCCTCTACCTCCCCGGCGACGATCCACGCCAGATCAACTGGCAGGCCTACGCCCGCACCGGCACCTACTCGATGAAGCTCTATCGCGAGGAGGTGCGCCCGCTTGTCGATGTGGTCCTTGATGTCTCGGCCTCCATGTTTGCCTTTCCTGCCAAGGAGCAGCGTGCGCTGGAATTGTTCGCCTACACCATCGAGTCCGCGCTTCAATCCGGCGCGACCCTGCGCTGCTACGCCATCGCCGGATCACAGCATCAGCTCCTGGAGCCTGAGGTCATCCTCAGCGGTCAGTGGCACGCACGCGTCAGCGCCTTGATCCCCACTCAGGAAATTCCCGCGCTCAACCGTCTCCCCCTGCGTGCCGGGGCCATGCGCGTCTTCATCAGCGATCTGCTCTTTCCCACCGAGCCCGAGTCCATCCTCGCCTGCCTCAGCACCCGCAGCGGTCGCGGCATTGTCTTCGCTCCACAGGCTCAGGAGGAGTCCGATCCCGGCTGGGACGGGAACTACGAATTCATCGATCCCGAGACCGGCCTGCCCCACGAGCACCGCGTCGAAGCCGCGCTGCTGCAGCGCTACGAATCAGCCTACCGCCGCCATTTTGAACTTTGGAAAGCCGCCGCCCAGAAGCACGGCATCGCGCTCGCCCGCATCGCCGCCGAGGCGGATTTCCAAAAGGCGCTGCAACTTGAAGGAATCCCCAATGGAGCCGTGGAAACCGCATGAGCTTCACCCTCGCCAACACCTGGGGCCTGTGGGCGCTTCTCGGCATTCCTGTCGTGATCGCCATCCATTTCCTCCAGCGGCGCAATCGCCGTGTGCCAGCCACCACGCTCTTCCTCCTGCAGCAGATGAAGCGCGAGAGCCGCACCGGCAGCCGCTTCGAGCGCCTGCGCACTTCCATCCCCTTCTGGCTGCAGTTGCTCATGGTGCTTCTCCTCACCTGGCTGCTGGTGCAGCCACGCTGGCTCAAACACGATGCCGTGCAGCGCATCGCCATCGTCATGGACACCTCCGCCAGCATGCAGGCCTTTCGCGCTCCCGCTGCAAAAGCGGTCGATGATGTTCTCGGCCTGCTCGAAGGGCCGATCGCACGTGCAGAGCTCACCCTTCTCTCTTCGGATGCCGAAGCGCCCAGCCTCTACCACGGCACCATGCCTGCCGAGTTGAGGCAATCCCTTGCTCAATGGGAGCCGCTGCTCGGCGTCCATGATTTCACTCCCGCGCTGCGCATCGCACGCGGGCTTGTCGGGCAGCAGGGTGTCGTCGTGCTCATCACCGATCACCCTCTGCCAGTGCCACCGCTCTTTGCCGCGCAGGTGGTTTCCGTGGGTCAGGAAACCGACAACGTCGGCTGGGCCGGCGTGACCGTGGAAGAAAAAGACGGCCAGTGGGTGTGGCATGCCCTCGTGAAAAACTACAGTCCCACCGCACAGGAGCGGCAGTGGCGTGCGCAGGCCGGTGCTACGGAGTCTCCCTGGAAACCAGTCAAGCTCGGCCCCGGTGAAACCCAGACTCTCTCGGGTCCTTTCCCCGCAGGTGAGATCCAGCAGATCGCGCTGCACCTCAGCGATGACGCGCTCTTACTCGACAACGATCTGCCCCTCGTGCGTCCTCAGCCCAAAATGCTCTCACTCTGTCCGCTTGAAGGCAAAGTGCCGCTGCTCGCCGAGTTGTTCAGCCGCTACGCCCACCTGCGCATGGTCACTGTGCCGGGTGAGTCAGATCTCGTCGCAGCCGTGATGACACCGAGCTTCGCGCTGCCAGAGCAGCGCCACGGCTGCTTTTTTCAAGCCCCGGCAGACGAAACCTCATCCTATCTGAAAGGCAGCATCGTCGCTGAACCTCATGCGCTTGTCGAAGGCCTGAACTGGCAGGGCCTGCTCGTGCGCGAATCGAAAGCCATGCCACGCCAGTTGCAGGATCGCGTGCTGCTCTGGCAGGGCGAGCGCCCGTTGATCACGCTGCGCATCATGCCCGCAGGCGGACGCCAGTTGATCTGCCAGTTTGATTTGGAAACTTCCAACGCCCGCAAGCTGCCCGCCTTCGCCGTGCTGCTGCATCGCTTTCTCGAAGAATTGCGCGCGGACAAACTCGCCCCCGAAGCTGCCAATTTCGACGTGCGCCAGCACCTCGTCGTCGCGCACCGTCAGGATGCCGAAGCCGCCCCCTTGAAGCTCGGCGACCAGCAGATCCCTCTCACCCAGGCCCGTCTCTTGCGCGCCCCCGCAAAGCCCGGCCACTTCACCATCCATCAGGGTGAAACTCTCCTCCTCACCGCCGCCGCACACTTTGCCGACACCCGCGAGGCCGATCTCACTCAGGCCAAGCCATTCAGCGAACTCGACAAGATCAAGGCCGTGCAAATCGAGACCCTGCACGAGGCCGATCCCAACTGGCGGCTGTGGCTCCTCATCCTGCTGCTCCTGCTGTTGGCCAGTTGGTGGTTCACGAATTCCAAACGAGAAGTTCAGGAGGTATCGCGCGCATGATCTTCCGCCATCCAGAATGGTTCGCTCTTCTGCCCGTGCTGCTGCTCGCAGGCTGGCTCCTGCCACGCCTTTCTCTCTGGCGGCCCGTGCGGCTGCTGCTTCTCGTTTTGATCACCGTCACACTGGCACAGCCGCAGTGGCAGCGTCTCGCGGACGGCGTCGATCTCTGGGTCCTTCTGGACTCCTCCACCTCCGCCGAGCAGCCCATGGCCAAAGGCATGCAGGAATGGGAGAAGCTGCTCGAAAAAAGCCGGGGCCGCGAAGACCGCATCTTTTACCTCAATTACGCGGCGGAGGTGATGAAGCGCGGTGCCGAGGGCGCGGAAATGTATGCCCGCAATCAAACTCAGACGCGCACCGCCCAGGCCGTGAATCAGGCGCTCGCCTTTGCCCAGCGCGAAGGCCGCGGCAGGCCGGCGCGCATTCTGGCCATCACGGACGGTTATTCCACCGAGCCCCTCACAGGTCTTGCCTCCAAACTCACGCAGCAGGGCGTGGAGCTGGACTACCGCCTCGCCCGCGAAATAGAAACCACCGACTACCGCGTCTCCGCCATGAGGCTCCCTGCGCGTGCTCAGCTCGGCGAACCGTTTCTGATCGAAGTCGAACTGCGCGGCACCATCGATGGCAAGGTCCCCCTCACTCTCCTGCGCAATGGGCGTGAACTCAAAACGAGCGAAGTGGCCGTGAAGCTCGGCAGCGGCATGATCCGCTTCACCGATCGCCTTCCGGCGGCTGGCGTGGCTCATTACGAGGCCATCATTCAGCCCGCCAAGGACGCGCATGCAGGCAACAACCGCCATGAGGCCATGATCGAGATCGCCGGCGGCCCGCGCGTTCTCCTTCTCACCAAATACACCAACGATCCCGTCGCGGAGACTCTGCAGCGCCAGGGCTTCACCGTTGAAACCGTCTCGGAGCTCCGTTCGCTGCGCCCAGGTCAGCTCGCGGGGGTGAAGTGCGTCATCTTCAACAACGTCCCCGCATTCGAACTACCCTCCGAGTTCCTGCCAGCCATGGATTTCTATGTGCGCGAGCAGGGCGGCAGCATCCTCATGGCCGGTGGCAAGCAGAGCTTTGCAGCCGGCGGCTATTTCGAGTCCCCGCTCGATCCACTGCTGCCCGTGTCCCTCGAAATGAAGCAGGAGCACCGCAAGCTCATGGTCGCCATGGCCATTGTGATGGACCGCAGCGGCTCCATGGGCATGACCGTGCAGAATGGCTTCACCAAAATGCAGCTCGCCGATGAAGGCGCAGCCAATGCCATCCGCTTCCTTGGGCCGCAGGATCTCCTGGCCGTCTTCGCCGTGGACAGCGAAGCGCATGAAATGGTGCCGCTGCAGCAGGTGGGACCCAACCGCGAAAAAATGGAAAGCGCCGTGCGCCGCATCGAAAGCACCGGCGGCGGCATCTATGTTTACAACGGCCTCAAAGCCGCCTGGGACCAGCTCAAAAATGCACCCGCAGGCCAGCGCCACATCATCCTCTTCTCCGATGCCGCAGACTCCGAGCAGCCGGGCGACTACCAGATCCTGATCGAAGACATCATCAAGAACGGCGGCACCGTCAGTGTCATCGCCCTCGGCACCCGCAGGGATGTGGATGCCTGGATCCTCGATGACATCGCCAAGCGCGGAAAAGGCCGCATTTTCTACACCGACAAAGCGGAGGAACTGCCCAGCATCTTCAGCCAGGAAACCGTCGCCGTGGCACGCAGTGCCTTTATCACCGAACCCGTCGCCACCAAGGCCGCAGGCGGCTGGTTTGAAATCAGCAGCCAGACCTTTGAGTGGCCGAAGGAAGTGGACGGTTTCAATCTCAGCTACCTGCGCGACTGGGCCAGTCAGGCGCTCATCACGCAGGATGAATACGCCGCACCTCTCGTCGCCTTCGGTCCGCGAGGAACCGGTCGCACTGCCGCCATCAGTTTCCCTCTCGGTGGCGACCACTCCCAGCGTGTGCGCGACTGGCCTAGATACGGCGACTTTCTGCAGACCCAGGTGCGCTGGCTCATGGGCGAGACCGTGCCGCCCGGCATCGGCGTACGTCATCGCATTGACGGCAACACCCTCACGCTGGATTTGCTCTACGATGAGGAATGGGAGCCCAGGCTGCGCGCCAAAGCCCCGCGTGTCGTGCTTGCACATGGCCTGCGTGCCGAAGGCTCGCACGAGCTCGCCTGGGAGCGCGTGGCCCCCGGCCATTTCCAGACCAGCACCGAACTCCCCGAAGGAGAAATGGTGCGCGGAGCCGTGCAGGTCGGTGGTCAGGCGATCAGCTTCGGTCCCACCATCGTCGGCACCAGTACCGAATGGGCCTTTGATGAGTCACGAGTGGAGGAGCTTCGCCGCGTCTCCCAAACCAGCGGTGGTCGCGAACTCCTCGAAATGAGCCAGGCCTGGCGCAGCCCCACCATTCCCCGCTTCACCGATCTCGGCCTCTACCTCATCATCGCCACGCTGCTGCTGCTCCTCTTTGAAGCCTTCGTCACCCGCACCGGCTGGAAGCTTCCCCGGCTCGCGCGCTCCGAAGCCACTCAGCGGCCCAAAGCCGACAAGCCATCCCGCGAGGCCGTGCAGCATCAGCAGCGCCTGCAGCAAACGCCGCTGCCTGAATCGCCCAGAACCACTTCAGCGGCGTCGGAAACAAAAGCCGAACCCATCACTGATGCCGAGCGCCAGAGCCGTTTTAAGCGCGCAAAGAAACGCTGAGGTGGCAGGGAACGCCCAGATAAAGGCTGGAGCGTCCTTGATCCAGGTTCTTTTCCAACGGCTCATGGTACTAAACTGCCGTTCTTTGCCTTTCGAGACAAAGAATCCGGCGTCGCACCGTACCTCTGTTTGAGACACTTCAATTCATCGCCGCTCATCATGCCCACCTCTCGCCGCACCTTCCTCAAAAACTCCACCCTCGCCTCCGCCGCTGTCGCCTTTCCCGCCTTCGTGCGTGGTCAGAATCTCAACAGCAAGCTCCAGGTCGCCTGCGTCGGCGTCAATGGCATGGGCTACAGCGATCTGCACAACGTGGGCTCGCATGCCGCCGTGAAGTTCGTCGGCTTCTGCGATGTGGATGCCAATCGCTTCGACAAGGCCGACAAGGAATTCCCGGGCGTCACGCATTTCTCCGACTACCGCGAAATGTTCTCCAAGCTGGGAGACGGCTTTGATGCTGTCACCGTGGGCATTCCCGACCACATGCACGCCCCGGTGGCCATCGCCGCCATGCAGAAGGGCAAGCACATCTACTGCCAGAAGCCCCTCGCCCACACCGTCTGGGAGGCACGGCAGATGAAGCTGTGGGCTGAGAAGAAAAATCTCACCACGCAGATGGGCAATCAGATTCACTCATCCATCGAGTACCGCATGGGCACGCGCCTCATCAAGGAAGGCGCGATCGGTAAAATCAAAGAAGTCTATTCCTGGGTCGGTGTGACCGGCAATGAGCGCACCCGCATGTTCCAGCCGCCGCCCTCCGCTCCCGTCCCGGCCAATTTGAACTGGGATCTCTGGATCGGCGCCGCACCCATGCGCGAATACGCACCCTCCTATCACCCCTTCATCTGGCGCGACTGGCAGGACTTCGGTGGCGGCGGCCTCGGCGACTTCGGCTGCCACATCATGGACCCCGTTTTCACCGCGCTCGATCTCACCGCCCCCATCAGCGTCCACGCCAAGAACAGCGGCATCAACAACCAGATCTGGCCCACCCATGAGACGGTCAACTACGTCTTCCCCGGCACCGAGTACACCGCAGGCAAGACCATGAAGCTCACCTGGATGGACGGCGGCCTGAAGCCGAGTCACAAGCTCGCGCAGATGCCCGGAGACGTCGATCTCCCCGGCAGCGGCTCCATCTTCATCGGCGAAGGCGGCACCATGGTCCTCGCCCACGTCGCAGGCCCGCGTCTCTATCCGCTCGACAAGTTCACCGGCTTCAAATATCCCAAAGAAGAACCTCGCAGCCACTGGCACACCTGGGTGGACGCCTGCCTCGCCGGCAAAAAGACCAGCGATGGTTTCCACTACGCCGGCCCGCTCGCGGAAACCGTGCAGCTCGGCAACGTCGCCACCCGCCTCGCCATTCCGAAGATCGACCCCGTCACCGGCCGCATGGAGGAAGCCAACAAGGTTCTCGAATGGGACGCCGCCAATCTGAAATTCACCAACGCCCCCGAGGCCGACGCCCTCCTCACCAAAACTTACCGCAAAGGCTTTGAAGTCGCCGCGGCGTAAAACATCCCTGAAGTCCTGATCAATCAGACGCGCGCTGAATCTAAAAATTCAGCGCGCGTTTTTTTTGATGGCAATTGAGTGACTGGCGTAGTTATTGCGTCAGACATCGATATGAATTCGGAACACACCAACGAATCATCGTCTTCCCTCAGCGGAAGCCTCCTGCTCGCCTCACCGGCCATGCGCGACTCCAACTTTGCCCGCTCCGTGGTCTTCATGGCGGCGCACAACGCCAAGGACGGCGCCTTCGGTTACATCCTCAACCGGCCGCTGGAGCAGTCCGTGGCCGATCTCCTGCCGGATCAGGATCTCGGCGCGCTTGGTGAAGTTCCGGTCTTCATCGGCGGACCCGTTTCCACCGACAAGCTCGCCTTTGCCGCACTGCATTGGAACAAGCGCCGCCGCACCCTGCGCTGCCAGACCCACCTCTCCGTCACGGACGCCCTGCACGCGCTCAGCCTCGGGCATGACGTGCGCGGCTTCGTCGGCTACTCCGGCTGGAGCGGCGGTCAGCTCGAAAGCGAGCTCGAAGTACGCTCCTGGATCACCACCACGGCACGTCCGCTCGTGCTCACCGTCGAAAAGCCCACTCAGATGTGGTCCGCCATTCTCAAAGACATGGGCCCGGTTTACCAGGTGATGGCCGGCATGCCTGAGGATGTGAGTCTGAATTAACCCAGCGTGGAGTGGTCCGCACTCTCGTGCGGCTCCGGATTTGCCTGCCCGCAACTACTTCGAAAACTCCTTGTCGATCGCGTCCAGGTACTTCGAGATCGGATCGGTCCGTTGCGGAAGCTCTTTCTTGATGGTGGCCGGCAGGTTCAGGAAGTCATCAAACTTGCCGGACATGCGCCCGCTTTCACTGGCCTCAAACCAGTCCAGGTAGTCACGCACGGCGATGGACTTCTGATACGCCAGGAGCGCAAACTCGTGCAAAGCGGCGAGGCGCTTGTCCATGTCCTTGGTCCTCCCGGCATCAATGTCATGCACCGCCACGAGATACCCCCGGATCACAGGCCGGAACAGGATGCTCACACGCAGTTCCAGCGCGCGCAGCGAGGCCAGATTGTAAGCCAGTATTTTGGAGCGATCCGGGTGCTTGAGGATGTGCTGGTATTCTTCCAGCGGCAGATCCACCTTCACCAGCGCGGGCCCGGTGGCCGAGGCTGCAGCAGCGGGCATGGCTTGGATTTGCTCAAGCGTGGCGGGCCTGGCATTTGGATTGGTGGTTTTTGGTTTGTCCGGCGTATTCGCGGATGATTTGGTGGCCGGTTTGGAATTGGGATTGGTCGTGCGCGGCTTGCTGCTCTTCTTGACGGGAGGTCTGTCCTCCTCGGCATTCTTCGGTGCAGGCGGTTCCTCCTTGGGGGCCTCTTCGGCCTTGGGTTTGCTTTTGCGGTAACCAAACAGCGGCTCCGCGGTCGGGTGCGGGGCGGCAGGGGCCAGCATCTGCCACGCATCCGCCATCATGGGCGAAATCAGCCGTGCGACTTCGAAAGTGTCCGGTGGGGTGAAAAGCGCCTGCTTCTCCTTCGCGGGTGCCTCCTCCTTCTTCTCCTCCGCAGGTTTTTTTCCGCCACGGAACCAGTTCAAGGGGTTGAGCTTCGTGCCCTTCTTTTCTTCCTGAGGCTCCTCCTTGGCTTCCGGCTCTTTTTTGGCGGACACCTTGGGTTTTTCGATGGCGGCCGCTTTTTCCTTCTCCTTTTCGGAAGCTTTTTTGTCAGCAGCGGCGGTCACTGCGGGTGGGTCGGCGGGCTTCTTCTCATCGCCACCGGCGCCAAAGAGACGGCCCATGAAGCCGGGCTTCTTGGCCTCCTCCGCCTGGATCTCTTTTTCAGTCGTCACCGCAGCGGCAGCCGCAGGGGCCTCGGTCGTTTTTTCTGCGACCTTGGGCTTGCTCTCCTGAACCTCAGGCTCGTCTGCCGTCTTTTTCTTGTCACCGCCCGCACCGAAAAGGCGGCCCATGAAGCCAGGTTTCTTATCTTCCTCGGTCGGCTGCTCTTTCCCGTCGGCGGTCTTGGCTTCCGCCTCGCCTGTCTTGGGCTCGGCTTCTTTTTCACCGGCATCTCCCAGGAAAAGCAGGCGGCGTAGCAGGCTGCGCTTTGTCTTGGGATCCTCCTCGGCCTGCTCGTCACTGGTTTCGGCGCTCGTTTCTTTCGCCTTCTCCTTCGCTTTGCTTGGCGCGACCGATGCTTGGGTCGGCATCGGCTCCTGGGTTTCCTTGGCGGTGATCACTGCCAGCGGTGCCGGGAGCACAAACGGGTGCAGCTTGATGTTCTTCGGCACTTCGGCAGGCAGTGCCTCGTAATGCAGCACGAGGGCTTCTTCGATGGCCTTGAGACTCTCTGCCGGCGTGAGCGGTTCGGCCACCCCGGGATTGGCCAGCGCCGCAAGCTGCAAAGACCACCACTTGTTCAGGCTTGAGGCCGATGCGGCAAAGTTTGGAAACGCGGCGCTCAGCAGCTCACGTTCGGATCGTGGGTCGCTCGCGAGGGAATTGAGAAACTTGTTCAGGTTCTGCGGCCCGTTTGGCTGATCCACCAGCGCCAGCACCAGCGCGCAGCAGGAGGTCTCGTAAATCGTGCGGGAGAGATTGTCCATCTCCACCGGAGAGGCTTCGATGATCTCCTCGATGCCATAGATTTTGCCGCTCTTGAAAAGCGAGGCAAACATGGCGCTGGGGGCGGGGCTGGCACGATAGTCCAGCGCGTGCAGCACGCCGGTCATGATCCAGTCGGGCAGCAGCAGCCGTCCCTTCGGCGTTTCGATCTTCTGATGATTTCGCAGGATGCGCTCGGCCAGCAGCGCACGCACGAGCTCCTTCCGCAGATCCTCCGCCTTCAGCCCCGGGCCTTCGTTGATTGTGACCTGAAGATGAAATCCTCCGAACGACAGCTCGGAAATCGTGGTGGTAATGGGCGGGCCTTTCGCCTTCGCCGCCTCTTCTCCCGTGTTCAGCAGCACCACGATCGGCAGCACCCACGGCTCCCGGTCATTGAGCACCTTGCGCACTTCTTCGGAAATCTCTTCACACCGCGTGGACATCGCGCTGCGGGTTTCAAACACCTTCCCATGCACGATGAATTGCCGGCTCGTGCTGGTGGAGCTCGTGACGGGCACCTTCTCCGCTGGCGTCGCCACGTGCGGAACCACCGTGGCCCCGGACTTTCGGGTCACGGCATCCAGCACCTGCATCTTGCTCGCCGAGTTGTCAGAGGCTGCCGGAGCGGCAGGTGTCGCCGCCGCAGGAGTGCTCGCTGGGGGGGCATTTTCAAGCTGCCCCGGCGGTGGAATCGCAGTCTTGGGCGCTTCGATTGCAGCCGCGGCTTCCTTCTGCGCCTGCGTGAGCTGCGGTGTTGGAGGTGCGGGCGTCTGCCCCACCGCAAGCAGTGTGGCGCAGGCATGCAGGAGCACGCCTGCAAGAGCGGATGAGAAACGGCGGTTCATGCGGGAGGGAAACGGGGATCGAGCACGAGTTTGTCCTTGGCGATGGTGATATGCGTCATCAGAAACAAGGCCCGGATTTCCAGGTCAAGCGCCTCAGCCAATGCCTCCAGGGCGGGTTGGAGCGGCCGCATCATGCCACGCGGCAGTTGCAGATGGCCGTAGGCTCCGCGCAGCACCTCCACACGGAAATTCTTCTCATCGCGGCTGATGGCCAGATCCACGCTGGCCGTGCGCGCGTGGCCTTGGATCTTCCAGATCAGGATCAGGCGTGCGCTGCCCGGCTCCAGATCAAGCCGCGCGCCTTCAAAAGCGACCCGTTCACTGAGCATCCCCGGAATTTTTCCTGACAGCGTCGTGGCGAGGTGACGGTTGATTTCCGCCTCGCTGATCTCCATCACCGCCGCACGTTTGATGGTCGTCTGGCGCATGGTGTCGATGATGTCATCGACTTTGGCAGGCTTCGGCACGGCCACCTGGGGCAGATCAGCCGGACGCTGCGCCACCCACGCGGCTCCCGCCAGCAGGCTGACCCCGAGCAGCCGCAATGTCTTGAGCAAATGGCGAATCACGGCGGCTGGGGGTTGGATATGAATGCAGACCTGTCTCTAGGCTCTAGGCTCCCGACGTCTTGGCAGGTGCCGGCGGAGTGGCGGCGGGAGCAGGCGTGGAACTGGTGGAGGCTGAGGCGCTCTCAGAATCCTTCTTCGCCGCCGCCTTGTACGAATCACTCCGGTAGTCCGTGATGTAAAAGCCGTTGCCCTTGAAGATGAAACCTGCGCCCATCCCGATCTTGCGCTTCACCGGTCCCGGGCAGCCCTCTACCGGGCAGTCCGTGAGATGTGGGTCCTTCATCGATTGCTTGGCCTCAAACTGATGGCCGCACGTCTGGCATTCGTATTCGTAAGTGGGCATGGTGTGTTGGAAAATGCGTGCGCGGGGGTAATGAGGTGCGCCGCAGGGGGCTAAGTATGCCGCTTGGGCCCCTCTGCTGCAAAAGGATTTTCCCCCTCCGGTGGATCAGGTTCATAATTCAATGCTCGACACCCACGCGCTCTTGAATGTATTATCCGGCCATGGCTACGTTGTTCCAGGAAACCGTCTTCATGACGAATCTTTACGCCACACCCGCAGACTGGCAGCGTGATTTGTTTTATTCCGTGGTGCGCGCGGGCCATTTGAGGGCGGGCTTCGAGCACCGCATCGAGCGCGAAACCTACCCCGGCCATGAGCTGATCCTCTGCCTCAGAGGCCGCGGCTGGGCCCAGATCGCAGGCAAACGGCATGAGGTCGGGCCCGGTGCACTCCTCTGGGTCAACTGCCATCACCCCCATATCTACGGGGCCGCAAAAAAAGATCCGTGGGAGCTCTACTGGATGCGCATCGAGGGCAGATCCTTGGACCGCATCGCCGAACTTCTGCAGGTGCGTTCGCAGCCCGTCCTCGAAGGCATCAATGAGCAGGCGGTGAAGCAGGAGTTTGAGCGTGCCTTTCAATACATGAGTGGCACCCGCCCCAGCGATGCCGCACTCGCCAGCGCCGCCGTCGCCGCCATCATCGGCCTCGCCTTCCACGTGCGCCTCTCAGAGCCGGGCCTCGTCCAGCCGGAGCTCCCCTCTGCCGTCTCCAAGGCCCTGGAGCGCATGCGCCTCTACTTTCATCTCCCCATGCGCGTGGTCGAGCTCGCCCAGCTCAGCGGCATGAGCGAAAGCCACTTCAGCCGCCAGTTCAAAGCCGCCATCGGCACCAGCCCCATCGACTGGCTCCGGCGCGAGCGCATCAATCAGGCCAAGCGCCGCCTCATCGAATCCGACGATCCCGTCAAAGAAATCGCCCGCCAGGTCGGCTACCACGATCAGTTCTTCTTCTCCAAGGACTTCAAGAAAATGACCAAGCTCACCCCCACGCAGTTCCGCGATCAGGAGAAGCAGCCATAGATAGTAGTCTTCTCGCTCCGCGAGAAGTACTCGACGCGTTCTCAGGCAAAGATCATTCCCGAGTCATCAAAACGCATGCCAATCATCAAAGGCATGGGCTCATAGCCCCCCGCGAGATGGCCACGCTCTCGAGCTACCCCACCAGCGCCTTCCGCTTCATCCGCAGCTCCAGCCACGCATGCGAGCGGTGGAAAATAAAATCCAGCATCAGCACTAGCAACGCGCCGGCGAACGCACCTCCTAGCGCTCCGAACAAGGGGATCTTCCACTCCCAGCCCCCAAGCCGCCACCCTTGCCACGCAGCGATGCTGTTAATGGCTCCATGCCCCACCCACGCCGTCACAGCACCCGCCGGGATGCCCGCCAGAATGCCACACTGCAGCAGCAGCGCCCGCACCGCCGTGGCCGGCTGCTTCGTGAGAAAGCCCAGCGCCACTGAACTCGACACCACCCCAGCATCGCCAGCCCCGCTGCAATCGCGCAGGCAAACAAACCCATGCCGATGCCCGCGCCGATCAGCACGACCATCACAATCAGCATGATGAGGCCGGGGAAAACCATGGCCTCAGCATCAAACCCAAATCTCGAATTTCAAATCCTCATTTCACCGCCACTGTGACACGCATGAGCATTCCCCCCGCACCCCAGGGCCTCCTCGGCATGAAGCCGGAGGAGATCTCTGCCGTGTTCGCAGAGCTCGGCCAGCCCGCCTTCCGTGCCAAACAGCTTGTCGAGTGGGTCTTCGCCAAACGCGCCGCCACATTCGAGGCGATGACCAATCTGCCCAAGGCCACCCGCGAAGCCCTCGCCACGCGCTTCGTCACGCGCACGATGACCATCGCCAAAGTCACCGGCTCCAGCGACACCACGCGCAAATTCCTCCTCAAGCTGCACGACGGCCGCTACGTCGAAACCGTCCTCATCCCCGCCAATCCCGCCCTCTACGGCGGAGCCTCAGACCGCCGCACCCTCTGCGTCTCCAGCCAGGTCGGCTGCGCTTACGACTGCAAATTCTGCGCCTCCGGCCTCGCCGGATTCACCCGCAATCTCACCGCCGCTGAAATCGTCGAGCAGATCGTGCAGGTGGAGGCTTACGCTGCCGAGCGCGTGGACAATCTCGTCTTCATGGGCATGGGTGAGCCCCTCGCCAATTTCTCCAATGTCACCAAGGCCATCGAGATCCTCAATGCCGAATGGGGCATCGGCATCGGTGCCCGCCACATGACCGTAAGCACCAGCGGCCTCGCGCCGCAGATCAAAAAGCTCGCCGACTTCCCGCTCCAGATCCGCCTCGCCATCTCCCTCCACGGCGCCACCGATGAAGTGCGCGAGAAAATCATGCCCGTGAACCGCAAGCACAACCTCGCGGAACTCTTCGAAGCCCTCGACTACTGGAACCAAAAGCGGAAACAGTTCCTCACCTTCGAGTTCATCCTCATCGCCAATGTGAATGACAGCCTCCAGCAGGCCCACGCCCTCGCCAAACGCGCCCGCAGCGCCAATGCCAAGGTCAATCTCATCCCCTACAACACCGTCGATGGCCTCGACTGGGTGCGCCCCACCGAAGCCTCTCAGGATGCCTTCCTTGCCGTGCTCCTCAACGCCGGCGTCACCGCCACCCTCCGCCGTGAAAAAGGCCACGACATCGCCGCCGCCTGCGGCCAGCTCCGCCTGAAACAGGAAACCGAGCTCGGCATCATCGAATCCCCCATCCCCGCCAAACGCATCACCATTGGCGCGGGCGCGTGACGAAAGTAGCCATCTCGCTCCGCGAGATGAGCCCAGCGCTCACGCAAGTCCGCAGATCTTTCCCCAGCACACGCAGGGTAGCACCTGCTTTGGCAGGTCCGGACACACCTCCCGGCGTCTGCAAATACAGTCACTCCGATGACGCGACGCTCACTGGAGCGCGCTACCTCACCCGCGCCGGTTTCCTCACCGCCGCTGCAGGCACACGTTTCACCGGGCGCTTGAGCTTGCTGGGCGCAGACGCCGCCTTGCCATCGACAGGCTTCGCGGTACCTTTCGCTTCCTTCAGCTCCCGCAGCTCCTTTTCCACCTCGGCCAGACGCTTGGAGGTCGCCTCCAGCTTCCGCACCACAAGGCGCGCCACAAATTCATACAGAGCCGCATGGAAATCCGGATCTTCCTCACGCGGATGGATGTCCTGCAGGAATTTCTGGTCCACCGCCAGGCACACCGCCTTCGTGGAGGCGATCACAGACGCCAGCCGTTTGTCATGGTTCACGAGCGCCAGCTCGCCAAAAACTTCCCCAATGCGGGTGATGGCAGCCACTTTTTTGCTGCCGACCCGCACCTCCAGCTCACCGCTGAGCAGGACATAGATGCGGGAGTCGATGCTGCCCTCCTTGATGATGTGATCGCCCGGCTCGCACTGGAGCAGGCTGCTGGAGTTCAGCACATCATCAAGCTGGTCATCGCTGAAACTGGCGAGAGCCGGAACCGCGCGCAAAGGCGACGGGCTGTGCTTCTCGTCGTGGATGTAAGCAAACTCTTTCATGGAATTGCCCGGATTCTGTCAGGAGGAAGGCGGGCGGGAAAGATAAATTTTGGTCATTTTCCGCCACTCTTCACCGCCGCATCATACGCGGCCCAGAAGCTGGCCGGCGGCATCAGATCCTTCCCTCCGTCGTCAAACCGCGTCCCGATCTCCTGCAGCGGCAGCGATTTCGCCACATCAATCCCCTCCGTAATGTTCGCGGGTGTAAACACCAGCCGCGTCAGGTGCATGCCCTTCAGCGGTGTCAGATCCGTCACCGGAGTCTCGCCAATGTGCAGCCTCTGCAAATCCGAACCGCTCAGCGGCGTGAGGTCCTTCACCTTCGTTCGGTGCAGCGTCACGCTCACCAGCGGCACCGTTTTCAGCGCGCTGATGTCCGCCACCGGGCAGTCCGTCAGCCACAGCATCTGGATCGGGCATTTGGCAATCCCCGAGATGTCACCAATCGGGCAGCCCACCGCATTCAGCTCCACCAGCGGCATGTTTTCCAGCGCCGCCAGATTTTCCACCGGCGTGCGGCTCAGGTACAGCTTCTCTAGCGGCATGCCCCGCAGCGGCGAAAGGTCCCGCACCTTCGTGTCCTCCAGATACAGCTCCACCAGCTTCTTCCCCTGCAGCGGCCGCAGGTCAGTGATGGGCGTCTCGCTCAGGTCCAGCGCCAGCGGCTCAATGTGTTCGAGAAACTTCACATTCTCAATCTTCGCCCCCCGCAGGCTCAGCGCGATCACCTTTCCCCCTTCGATGTTGAACTGCCCGTTCCCTGCATACCCCGGATTGTGATACTTGATCTCCGTGTGCATCATCTCCGGAGTCCAGTACACCTTCTTCGGTTCCTCCTTGGCCGGAGCTGCGGGCGCTGCGGGTTTTTCCGTCACAGGCTTCGCCGGAGCCGCAGGTTTCTTGGGCTCATCACCGCACTGGGTCAAAAGGAGAGGAAGGAGGAGCAGGCAGGGCTTCATCCCATGGGCATGCTGGAATTTAGGTCGGCCTGCAAGCATGAAATTTGATAAGAGTCTGTGTGTTTGAGATTGCCGAGACTCAGGGTTTCACGGCAGACTTCAGCCACAGACCATGCGCCGGCTCCTTTTTTGTCACACATTCATCGCCCTGATGTGCGGCGATGCCCGAAGTGATGAAGCGCCACACATCGATGCCGGCATCTCTGATCTGCTCGCCATGCCCGTACCCGCCGCTGACTGGGAGGAAGTGCTGGATCAGCGTAAACGCTCCGGCTGGGTGCCTCCCAAGCTGCCAGCATTGTCGCCGGATGATTCAGCGGACATCGCCAAACTGCTGCGGTACTGGCAGGCCAGCTACGAGAGACACGCAGATATTCCCAGTCCTGCGGTACGCGAACGGCTGCTTGCCTACTGTGAAGCACATCCAGAGCTGTTTGAAAAAGTGTCTCGGTGGTTTGATCCGGCTCAAGGAGACATTGTAAAGCGCATCGCACAACTGCATGAGCGACTGCCCAGTGACAAGGAAGAAGAAAAGAAGATCAAGGCTGCCGTTCGCTTCTGGCTGATGACTGAAGCCGGAAAATATCCCGATGAATTGCAGGCCGAGGCGGAAGCCTTCTTCCAACAGCCCGACGATGAAAGGTTGGGCGCATGCTTCGAAGCCCTCCAGCGGCTGGAGCCAGCTACGGCAGCCGAGATGCTGCTGAAGCATGCCGATGACCCTTCTCCTGCAGGCCGGTGTGCCGCCTTGATTCGACTGCATGCCATGAAAGACGCTCTCGCAGACAAGTGGCGTGCGGGTCTCCAGAAACTCGTCACAAGCCAGGCTCCGACCGAGATCCGGGTGTCCGCTTTGAAAGAGGTAATCAAGGTGGAATGGCCTGGCAGGACCGAGTGGATTCTCGGCTTGTTCAAAGACGCCGACCTCGGGACGGTGAGCCCCGAATATGGAAGTGAGGAGCCGCTGGCGGCCATCGTGCGCGCACAGCCGGATTTTTGGGTGCCCAAGATCATTCCTCTCGTGGGCAGCCAGAACCGTACCGTGCATGACAATGCGGTACGTTGTCTGGTGCAGTTCAATCTTGAGGACAAGCGCCAGGACGCCATGCAGCCATTGCTTCCCTGGCTGTTCAATCCGCGCTGGGCGCTGAATGAAGGAGACTATGGCCGGCTGCGGGTGCTGCAAACGCTCGACAAGATCAATCTTCCAGAAAGCGTCCCCGGTCTGCTATGGGCCGCAGAGCATGATTCGGACGCATGGCTGGCTGCCGCCGCATCCGCGCTGGTTCATTACCATGCCACCCAGGCGGTTCCTCTCTTGCGAAAGGCTCTGCAGCGTGAGCCCGACGCGCGTTATCGGCGCAATATCATTCGCTCACTCCTGGATCTGGGAGGAGTGCCAGTGGAGGAGCAGGCAGCGGCGGTTGAGAATTACGCGGCGCAGACATTGACGAAGGAAGGACGCGAGGCCTTGGCAAATGAAAGCCTGCCTCCGGTGTTACCCGATAAAATTCCGACTTCTGCAACAGACGGAGTACGCCTGGCGATGAGCCTAGCCTTGGTGGAGTCTGGCCGCCCGCATTCGGAGGCGCTTGCTCAGGCGCTGATTCAAAGAATAGGCGAACTGCGAGTCGAAAATCCACCTCTGACCGAGGCCATCGAAGATCTGGTCAGTCTGTGGGACACTCCTGCCAGCACCAAACTGGCCTTGGAACGTCTGCGCAGTGGCAGATTCGCGGCGCGGTGGGTGGCGACATTGCTGGAGGAAAACCACCTGCCTGCTGCCGATTTGGAAGCTTTGACAAATCTGCCCGGCAGATCAGCCGCTCTCGTCGCCACGCTGCTGAATGATGAAAAGCGCATGCGAGCGATCTTTGAAGGAAGCGACCCCGTGGCTCAGGCCATGCTGTTGGCCAGCGTCCGGCTGCAACGAAAGCCGCTGCCTCTCGCTGAAGTAGCCCGCCTGCTCGACTCGAAAAATATTCTCTGTGCTCGTGCTGCGGAAAGATATTTGGAAGCAGAGGACAGCAAAGAGGCGCGGACCTTGCTGCTGCGCCGCTTCCAGGGTGAGGCCCGGATTCTCGGAGCCCGCATGAGCCATGATCCGGGCCATTACTCCTCGGACTCAATGAATGAAATTGAAAACAAGCTCAGAGAGCGTGTGCTGACCTCCAAATCTCCGCTGACGATCTACGCGCTGATCAGTGCCGGCTATTGGGGAGACAATGGTCAGGTCTGGGTCGAAGTGAAAAATGACAGGGCCTCCCTGATCAACGAGCAGGGCAATGGGAGATTCCGCACTCGAGATCTGACACCGCGGGAGTTTGCAGGCCTGACGCAGTTCGTTTCACACAATCAAGTGGATGAGCTGCCACCCCTGACTCTGGATGTGTATGACGGTATCCAGTATGAATACGTGAGCCTCACGTCAGCAGGAGGCCGGCGAGTCTTCATGAACAATCCAGGTTCCTATCGGAATCACGGCGAGAAGGAATGGGACAAGGATTCGGTGTATGTATGTCTGGTGGATTTGTTTCAAAAGCTGACGGACGACCAATCCGGGCTGTCGGTGAACTACCTTGCGGCCACGCAGGTCAAAGGGCTGAAAATCATCGTTCCCAAAGAGCAGATGAATGTGAGGACTGTCATGATGCACCACGGGCGTCTCATCATGCATGCGGTGCTGCCGGGAGATGAGAACGCACGCTGGATGCCGGTGAAAGATCGTGAGAGATCGAAGCCAGTGACAGACGGCCCCGAATTCACTCTCCCAAACGGCGGTTTCTCAGAAGATTTCAGTGTGTCGGAGCACTGGCTGAATGCTTCCTGGCTGGCAGCCGTTGGTGATGGATTCGTAAGACCGGCTCATCGCAAAAAAGATGATCTGCACGGACTCTGGCTGTGTCGCGAAGGGAATGAACCGAAACTCATCGCCAAGGGTGTTTACGCTTCACCCATTGCCTCGGCAGATGGCCGGTGGATCGTTGCCGCGCATGCATTGGGGACTTCGTGGGCCCAGCCAAATGACGTGGTAAGGATCAACGCACTCACCCATGAAATCATACCCCTGAAGCTCGCGCCGGCGGATGAATTCAACCCTGTCACGAGGCTGCCGCAGAGCGGAAAAATTCTGGTGCACCGAGTTCGCGATGCTCCCGCTCCTGGCTTTGAGCCGAAGCAAGGACCAGAGAAAGACGAATACCATCTCCTTGATCCCGACACAGGAACGACTGAACGCGTGACCGGAGAGTTCCGCCCGCTGCATGATGAATCGTGGCGGCCCTTGCAACCAACAGAGCAGCCTGGGGTCGTCTGGGCCGCAGTTTCAAAATTGAATCACGGGGAGGTCGAGGCCACGACGATAGGCCGCTATGACCTGCGCACCTTTGTGTTCACTAAAGTCATGGAGATTCCCAGGATGTATTTCACCAGCATGAATTTTTGGGTGGACGACCAAGCGCACACAGTCTTTCTCGCAGTCAATGGCGACCTGCTCAGCTTTCCATTGCCGGGGAGTGAGGACAATAAGAGCCGGTGAAACAATGGCCCAGGTTGCTCGTTTTGACGGGCCTCATGCGCCCGCTCCTCGTCCTCGCCTCACTGCTCCTCACCGCATCCGCCTTCGCCGCCCAGCCCAACATCCTCCTCATCGTCGCCGACGATCTTGGCTACAACGACGTCGGCTTTCAGGGCTCCAAGGAAATTCCCACGCCGAACCTCGACAAGCTCGCCGCCCAGAGCCTCGTCTGCACCAACGGCTACGTCTCGCACCCCTTCTGCAGCCCCACACGCGCCGGCATCATGACGGGCCGTTACCAGCAGCGCTTCGGCCATGAAAACAACCCTGCCTGGCTCCCTCAGGACACCGTGGCCGGCCTCCCTGTGACCGAGACGACCTACCCGCAGCTCATGCAAAAAGCCGGCTACACCACTGGCGCTGTCGGCAAATGGCACCTCGGCGCGCATCCGCAGTTCCACCCCAACAAACGCGGCTTCGACGAATACTTCGGCGCGCTCGGCGGCGGGCACATGTACTTCCCCGGAGACAAAGGCGGCGTGGAGTACACCATCCCGCTGAACCGCAACGGCAAGGACGAGGCCCAGACCAAGTACCTCACCGAGCAGTTCGGTGATGAAGCCGCCTCATTCATCGGTCGCCACGCCGGCGAGGACAAACCCTGGATGCTTTACCTCGCTTTCAATGCCCCGCACACACCGCTCCAGGCACCGCAGAAGTGGCTCGACAAATTCTCGCAGATTTCCGACAAGAGCCGCCAGACCTACGCCGCCATGGTCTCTGCCATGGACGAAGCCATCGGCGAAGTGCTCGCCAAAGTGGACGCCACGAATCAGCGCGACAACACGCTCATCTATTTCGTCAGCGACAACGGCGGCCCCAATCTCCAGGCCAAAAGCGGTAGCAACTTCACCAGCAACGCCCCCCTGCGCGGCTCGAAAGGCATGGTCTATGAAGGCGGCATGCGCGTGCCTTTTCTCGTGAGCTGGCCCGCCAAAATCAAACCCGGCACCTACGAGCAGCCCGTCATCGCGCTCGACTTCCTGCCCACCTCGCTGGCCGCCGCAGATTCCGCCGACTTAACGCCAAAGAATCTCGATGGCGTGAACCTCCTGCCCTTCCTCAGCGGTGAAAAAACTTCCGCCCCGCACGACACCCTATTCTGGCGCACCGGTGGTCCCGGCGGCAACAACGCCGTGCGTCGCGGCAATATGAAGCTCGTGCGTCTCGGCAAAGCCGAACCCGAGTTGTACGATCTCTCCACCGACATCGGCGAATCCAAAAACCTCGCCGCTGAAAAACCCGCAGTCGTGCAGGAGCTCGTCGCAGCCATCGCAGACTGGGAGAAGGGGACCATCGCCCCCATCTTTGAAAGCCCCCGTGCCGGCAAACCCACACCCAAGAAGAAAAAGAAATAGGCGCATTCGCGGCGTTTCTGGCAGGATGCGATTCTCCATGCCGCGCCTGCTCATCTTTCTCCTCCTTGGCTCATTCGCACACGCGGACGAGTTTGCCCCCCTGCGTGCAGTGGTCAGCAAGGCCGTCGCCAAAGGCAATCCGCCCGGTGCCGTGCTCTGGTTTGAAACCGGCGACAAAAAGCTCACCCTCGCCGAAGGCCAGCGCGCCCTCGTTCCGGCAAAAGAAGCGATGACCGAAGACACCGTCTTCGATGCCGCCTCGCTCACCAAAGTCGTCGCCACACTGCCAAGCGTGCTCCTGCTCATGGAGCAGGGAAAAATCGATCTCGAGGCTGAGGTGCGGCGCTACCTACCGGAGTTCCGCGCAGGCATCACCATCCGCCATCTTCTCACCCACACTTCAGGCCTGAAAGCAGGCATCCCCAAGGAGCCCGAGTGGACGGGCTACACTGCAGGCATCGCTCGTGCCATCGCCACAGAGCCCGACGGCCCGCCTGATCGCTTCTTCCGCTACTCAGACATCAATTTCATCCTCCTTGGCGAAATCGTGCGCCGCGTCAGCGGCATGCGCTTGAATGACTTCGCTACGCAGCACGTGTTCGAGCCTCTGCACATGGACTCCACCCGCTTCCTCCCACCCGATGAGTGGAAGCCCCGCATCGCGCCCACGGAGAAAGATGAAAACGGCACCATGTTGCGCGGCGTCGTACACGACCCCACCTCGCGCAAGATGGGCGGAGTCACCGGCCACGCCGGCCTCTTCACCACCGCTGGCGATCTCGCCAAATACGCGCGCATGATCCTGCAAAATGGCGCAGGCCTGCTCAAACCCGATACGATCAAGCTCATGACATCCTCGCAGACCATCGCCATAGTCTTCGAACGCCGCGGCCTCGGCTGGGACATCGACTCCACCTTCAGCCGCCCGCGTGGCAAAACATTCCCCATCGGCTCCTTCGGTCACACCGGCTTCACCGGCACCAGCCTGTGGATCGATCCCGCATCGCAGACCTTCGTCATCTTCATGAGCTCGCGCCTCCACCCCGATGGCAAAGGCAGCGTGCGCGATTTGTACGAAGAGATCGGCACCGCCGCCGCGCAATGCGCAACACTCACCCCCGCCACCGGCCCGCCCTGGCCCCGCGCCGAGACCGAAGTCCCCACCGTGCTCAACGGCATCGACGTCCTCGCACGGCGAAAGTTCGCCGATCTACAAGGCCGCCGCATCGGCCTCATCACCAATCAAACCGGCATCGATGCCCAGCGCCACAGCACCATTGATCTCCTCGCCCATGCCCCCGGCGTGAAATTAATAAAACTCTTCAGCCCCGAGCATGGCATCCGTGGCGAACTCGATCAGGAAAAAATCAGCAACTCCACCGACAAGAAAACCGGCCTGCCCGTCCTCAGCCTCTTCGGCGAGCAGCGTGCCCCCACGCAGGAGCAACTCGCGGACGTGGACGCCCTCGTCTTCGACATCCAGGACATCGGCTGCCGCTTCTACACCTACATCGGCACCATGCGCCTCTGCATGGAAGCCGCCGCGAAGGCAAAGAAAGCCTTCTATGTCCTCGATCGCGTCAACCCCATCGGCGGCCTCCAGGTCGAAGGCCCCGCCCTCATCGATGCCGAAAAACCCACCGCCACCCACGCTATCCCGCTGCGCCACGGCATGACCGCCGGCGAACTCGCGGCGATGATGAACACCGAGCGCGCCATCGGCTGCGATTTAAAAGTGATCCCTCTCGAAGGCTGGCAGCGCCACATGCTCTTCGATCAAACCGGCCTCCCATGGATCAATCCCTCGCCCAACATGCGCTCACTCAATGCCGCGCTGCTCTATCCCGGCATCGGCCTCCTCGAGTTCAGCATCACCGTCGGGCGCGGCACCGACACCCCCTTCGAAGTCCTCGGCGCACCCTACGTGAACGACCTCCGTCTCTCTCATGAACTCAACAAGCTCGGCCTCCCCGGCATCCAGTTCACCCCCATCCGTTTCACTCCCACCGCCAGCATTTTCAAAGGCGAACCCTGCGGCGGCGTCCGCATCACGATCACCGACCGCATCGCATTAAACGCAGTCGATGCAGGCATCGCCATCGCCAGCACCTTGCAACGACTCCACCCCAAACAGTTCAAGCTCGATCTGGTAAACACCCTCCTCAATCGTGCCGCCAGTGTGAAGGACATCCGCAGCGGCGATGCCTGGAAAAAAGTCGTCGCAGACTGGTCTGCGGAGAGGCAGGACTTTGCGAAAAGGCGGCAGGGATTCTTGCGGTATGCCGAGGAATAAATAGTCTGGCGACGTAGCCGCTTTGGAGTATTTTATATCATGACCTCCAATGCTCCAGAGCTGCATGGCGAAGCGGATGTGTTTCAAGATTTGCTGGCGGATGCGCTGGCAATTCAGGACCGATTTGTCGCTGAGCCAAAGCTCAAGACGACCGGAACCGGTCATCTGAAAAGCCGTGGTGTTGATGGCTTGAAGCAGGATGCGGCGGAACTGGCGGCCAAATACTCCAAGCACCGTGTGGAAACGAAACTGGCTCGATAAATTCCCCTGGGAGATTGTGGAACGGCTGAACGCCGCGCTCTGCCAGCGCCAAAATGTGGTGCATAAACCCACTTCCGACGGTTATGCACCCGCACGCAGTTTATGGGAGCTGCATCGCGGCCAGGAACTTACTCTGGAGCGCGCATTGTTGATTGCCTACGAATGCCATTGCCTGGCTCCGTTCTGCTTTTTCAATGGCAACACATTCGTGGCGGTGTCGCGGCAGATGATCGAACCGATTCTGGCGCAGGTGGCTCCAGACGATCCGAATCTGGCCGCGCAATTTCGTTCCGTCATTGGACATTTCGTCGCAGGAACGGAAGGCGTCGAGGAGTTAAGAGATGCGATTCGTTCGATGGAGCATCGCGTGTCTGGGGCATGAAGTTGAATGCTGCGCGGAACAATAACAGCATCTCCAGACTTGCACCCTTCGGTTGTTTCTATGCTACCATGCTCACAATGAAATCCCGCCGCCTCCTCCTGCTCTGCACCCTCCTGCTTGCCGCCTGCGGCAAGCAGGCGGAGTCAACCAAAGGCACCATCGGCGTGTCTCTTCTCTCCCTGCAAAATCCCTTCTTCAAAGTCATCGCGGACAGCATCGAAGCCGAGGCCAAAAAGCAGGGCTATGACACCCTCATCGTCAGCGCCGACTCCGACGTTGCGCGCCAGAGCAACCAGATCAAAGACTTCATCGTGCGCGACGTCGCCGCCATCGTGCTCAGCCCCACCAACTCCAAGGCCATCGTCACCGTCATTCAGGAAGCCAACGCCGCCGCCATCCCGGTCTTCACCGTGGACGTGCCCTGCAACGAGCCCGGCGTCAAGATCGCCACCCAGGTCGCCACCGACAACTTCGGCGGCGGCAAAATGGCCGCCGAGGCCATGATCGAGGCCTTGAAAGGGCAGGGGGGCAAGATCGGCGTGCTCGACATGAAACAGGTCGAGTCCTGCATCCTCCGCGTCAAAGGCTTCAAGGAAGTCCTTGCTGCCCACAACGCCACAGCAGCGAGAAAAATCGAGATCGTCAGCGAGCTCGACTGCGGCGGCGCCAATGACAAAGGCTACAAAGCCACCGAAGACATGCTGCAGGCCCATCCCGACCTCGTTGGCATCTTTGCCATCAATGACCCCGGCGCCCTCGGCGCACGCGGTGCCATTGAAAAGGCGGGCCGCACGGACAAAGTCGTCATCATCGGCTTCGACGGCCAGCCCGAAGGCAAGCAGGCCATCAAGGACGGCAAGATCTACGCCGACCCCATTCAGTTCCCCGATAAAATGGGCGTTGAAGTCGTGCGTGCCTTTATGCGTTATTCCAAAGGTGAAGACCTTCCACCCCAGATGCTCATCCCCACCAGCCTCTATCGCAAGGCGGATGGCGTTGCGGATGCTTCCCTGAAATGATCCCCTCATGAAATCTCTCCCATTGTTTTTCCTCCTGTCTTTCGGCTGCCTCCTCGCCTCCGCAGCAGACCCAAAGCCCGACTCCGAATTCACCACCACCGATCCCAAGAAGGTCAAAATCCTCGAAGACTCCTCACGAGAAAAAGATCCCGAGATCGATCACTTCAAGCACCTCTGCCCCGGCCTCGGCGGCTATCAGGTCATCCATGAGGGCGGCGATCTCCGCAGTTGGATCAATCTGATCTACGACGGCAGCAAGACCGACCTCATGAACGACACCCTCACCGCCTGCCCCGGCCAGTTCCCCGCCAAGGCCAACAACGTCGTCCAGTGGCGCGGCTTCCGCAAAGGCGACACCTTCATCCCCTACGCCATCATCTACCGCATGATGTCCAGCGCCGATGACGAAAAGCAGACGCGCCTGGAGACGCTCATCATCATCAAGCTCGACAAGGACAAATCAACCGTCGTCGGCCATGTGCCCGCGAAGGAAGGAAACGAAAAGGCCGAGATGCTGGCGGACAAGCTCTGCAAGCCATGAACTCAGGAATGCCTTTCACCCTTCGCCGGCTTCTGCTGGCAGTCCTCATCACCCTCGTCGCTCCTTTGCCTGCGCAGGAGCAGGGCGTGGCGGAAGTGCGCATCCTCTTCTTTGGCAACAGCTACACCGCCTTCAACAAGCTGCCCGCCATGGTGGGCGAGCTGCTGCTTTCCTCCGGAGTCTTCGCTCCGCACATCGCCAGCAGCCTCCAGGGCAGCTACACGCTGGAACGTCACACGACCAACACGGAAGGCCTCGAATTGCTCAAAAAAGGCGCGGACGACGGCAAGCCCTGGGACATCGTCGTCGTGCAGGAGCAGAGCGTCGTGTCCGCCGCCGCAGCGGTGGATGAAGACGCCCGCAAGCTCATGGAGAACGGCCTCTCCAAGCTCGTCCGCCTGGCCCGCGAGCAGAACCCCAAAGTCCTCATCATCGACTTCCAGGTGTGGGCCCGGCACGAAAAGCTCTGGAAGGCAAAAGACGCAGACGCCCTTCTCACCGGCCCCTCTCCCGCTGAGGCCCGCAGGCGCATCCACATTGCCAATGCCCGTTCCGTGAAGGCCGCTTTGGAGAGCAATCCCGGCGCTCAGATCCTTGTCAGCCCCGTCGGGGATTTTTGGTGGCTGGTGCATGATCTCTATCCCGCCCTGTCCCTCTACGATGCCGACGGCTCTCATGCAGACGTGCTGGGCACGCTGCTCAGCGCCTACGTCATCGTCGGCACCATCGGCGGGCGCGACATCCTCGAAAACCTCTCCTGGCTGCCGCCAGACTGCCCGGCGTTGCAGGCCGGACGCGTAAAAAAAATGGTCCTCGATCACCCCGAGGTGTTCAAAGCCGCAGGAAAATAAAACTGCCCGCGCAGTCCCCGTCGCAGATACCATGTGGGCGGAGCCACCGAAGCGGATCGGTGAAACGAAGGGAGTGTTGAAAAGCAACCCTTAACCCACCACCCACATGGCCAAGCAAACTACCAAGAGCAGCAAGACAAACAAGAGCCTCAAGGCAAAGAAGATAACTTTGAGCAGCGAGCAGGCAGAGGCATCCATTCCATCAGCAGCCCCCGCCGCGGCCCCTGCATCGCAGACATCAGCAGCTATGCCGGCGGTGCTGCCCGAGCTCATGGTCCTGGGCATCGACGTGCATCTGCGGCAGCATGTGGTCTGCCGCAAGACCGACGCCTCCACCGTGCAGCCCGTCCAGCGCATTAAGCCGGAGGAGCTGGTCACCTGGGCCGTCAGGCAGAAGAGCCACGCCAGACGCGTCGTGTGCTGCTACGAGGCGGGCCCCTTTGGCTACACGCTGCAGCGGCAGCTCGAGGCGCAGGGCATCCCCTGCCGCGTGGTGCGCCCGCAGGACTGGGACCGGCACGGTGAGCGGGTGAAGACCGACAGCCGGGATGCGCGTGAGCTTGCCGAAGCACTCGCACGGTATGAGGCCGGCAACCGGCACGCGCTGGCCATCGTGCGCGTGCCCGAGGTGGAGCAGGAGCGGCGGCGGCTGATCACCCGGCAGCGCGAGAGCTTCGTGCGCCAGGTGCGCCGCTTCGGCGCCATGGGCCGCAGCCATGGCATGAGCCAGGGCCATGAGATCAGCAACCACTGGTGGCGCAAGGGCGCGTGGAGTGCGCTGAGCAAACGGCTGCCGCAGCATCTCAAAGACCTGCTGGAGCCGCTGAGCCAGCTGCTCTTGAAGCTTGAGGAGTTCATCAAACAACGCACAGAGCAGATCAAGGCTCTGGCCACGGCGGCGGCAAAAAGACCCAAGGGGCTGGGGGCGCTCACCGAACGCATCATCGAAAACGAAGTGCTCGACTGGAGCCGGTTCAGCAACCGGCGCCAGGTCAGCAGCTACACCGGGCTGTGCCCCAGCGAGCACAGCAGCGGCGGCAAACGCAGGCAGGGCAGCGTTAATAAACATGGCAATCCAAGGCTGCGGCACGCGCTGGTGGAGTGCGTGTGGCGGTTCATCCGCCTGCAGCCCGGATGGAAGCGGCTGCTCAAAGTGGTGGAGCGACTGAAAAAAGCAAAAGGCGCGGGCCGAGGGGCCGTCGAGAGGAAAAAGACCGCCGTGGCCCTGGCGCGAGAGCTGGCCGTGGACCTGTGGCGGCTCAACACCGGACGCACCACCCTGGAGGCTCTTGGACTGATCGGCGCGGAAGCCGCCCCATGACGCAGAGCTGGTGAGCACGCGATGTGACGCATACCCAAACCCGAATGAAAACCACCGCAACCTCGGAGAGCAAGACAACAGCCACCCACGCAAAGACAGACCCACCTTTTTGCCCATAACCCTTTGGAACGGCGCGGCGCGCTCGGCGGCCGACCTGGTCAGTGCAAGCTGGCCGACTCGTAGATGGAGCCGCCGCCCGTTCCTCCAGCCGCAGACGAATGAAGTAACATGCACTGATCCTCCAAGGTCACGTGCGGATAGCAGGATGGAAAGCGCTTGAGCCCAGGCGCCCTCGCTGGAGGAAGCCGTCACCCAATCTCATCAACAACGCACCCCAAACGCCAGGCGAAAGAACTCGCCGCAGAGCCTTCCCAAAAAAGAAACACGAAGAAAAACAACAACTCACCTTTGACAATGCCCTCATAGCAGGTCGGCCGTGTTTGGCGCGCTGGAGTCACTCCATCACCCAGCACCCCTTCGCCAAACCGCCCGACTGCGAGGACATTCCCACTCCCCAGAATTTGCCATGCGCTCACAGACCCCTCCCATTCTTCGCACCGCAAACCACCTTCGCCTCTCCCAGCACACCGCTCTTCATTCAACCTCATTTCCAACAACTCCAGGCATGACCTTCTCCCGCTGTTCCGCCAGCTTGGCCTGAAGTTTCCCCAGTTCCTCTTCCAGATCGGCAATCTTCTTCTCCAGCGCAGCGCAGTACTTTGCCGGGTCGCGTTGCTGAAGCCGTTCAAGGAGATTGAACAGCAGCGCCAGCCTCCAGAGCCGCGTCCAAAGTCCCCGCAGGCGGTACGCGCGCAGAAGTTTCCCAGCACGCAGCATGCGCGTGAAACGGAAGAGATTCAGCACCCGCAGGAAGGCAACCAGCGGCAGCAGGATGATGACAAGGTTGATCCAGTTCTTGAGGCAGTAGGTCAGCTTGTTGGGAGCCGCCGCGATCATCCACAGGAACTCCATTGTGAATCCGATCCAGATCACGCAGGTGGTCAGATGCGTCGCCAGCGCCATGCGCGGATGATTCTCCAGCGTGTCACCTCCGGTGAGCTCAGCCCCCAGCACCGGCAGCACCAGCAGCGTCAGAATGACCATCGGCAGCGCCAGCTTTTGCTCAAGCTGCTCGGAAGTCTCCTCCCCCACCGGCTTCCACCCGATGCCGGGCAGCCAGAGCCATCCGCGTGGCTTGCTGCTCGCGGTGATCATGCGCAGCGGCGGCAGCAAAGCGGTCAGCAGCAGGCGCTTGAGACGGGCAGGCCAGGCATCGTTGGCGACAAACAATCCCGCGATGCCTTCAACGAAGACGGCGGCCCACAAGGCGAGGATGAGCCTGCGAAAAAACTCGTGCGCCAGGAACCAGTCACGAAACTCCTCACCGCTGTCACCATGCGGCAGCACCAGCCCGACCACGGAGAGAAAAGCCGTCGCGACGAGAAGCATCAGGCCATGGCGGAAGGCACCACCTTGGGGTGCCGTGCCGGAGGTGCTCAAAGCGCTCATCATGGGTGGCAAGTTAGAGCCAGCCTGCGCCCGTTGGCAATCCCAGGGTTGAATTGCCATCAGGATCAGCCACCGCCCAGCGCATAACCCACGCCACGCACCGTGCGGATCAGCTTCTTGTCATGGTCCTTGTCGATCTTCGCACGCAGCCGTTGGATGTACACCTCCACCAGATTGGTTTCGGGGTCCATGTTGTACCCCCACACATGCTCATAGATCTGCATGCGGCCAAACACCCGCCCCGGGCTGCGCATCAGGTGCTCCAGCAGTTCAAACTCACGCGTGCTCAGCTCGATGTCCACCCCGGCCCGGCTGACCTTGCGCTCAAGCAGGTTGATGCACAGATCATCCACCCGCAGCAGATGGCTGGAATCTCCCGCCTTGCGGCGCACCACGGTGTGCAGACGCGCGGCCAGCTCCTCCACGAAGAACGGCTTCGTCATGTAATCATCCGCGCCAAGATTCAGGCCTTCGATTTTTTCCGGCAGCGTAGCGCGCGCCGTCAGCAGGATGACCGGCACGTTGTTGCGCTTTTCCCGCAGCCCGCGCAGGATGCTCAGCCCGTCCCGCCCAGGTACCATGATGTCCAGCACCAGCGCGTCGTACGGCACCGTCGTCGCCATTTCCCAGGCCTCATCACCATCGCTGATGGCGTCCACCTGGATGCCCTGCTCCTCCAGCCCCTTCTTGGCAAAGGAAAGCAGTTTGGCCTGGTCTTCGACGAGGAGAATTCGCATGGGCCCGGACGATGCGGTGTAAAGGCGGATTGTCCACTCACACATGAAGGTCTATGTTTCCCGCATGAAGCCCCTGCTGGCATTCCTGCATTTTTTCACCTTCTCATCTGCGGCGGAAACGCTGCCGACGCAGGGCATTCAGGCCGCATCAGCCTATTCCGCCGCCCACGGCGGCCACGCTTTCCTGATCAAGCAGAACGGCAAAATCCTGCACGAATCCTACACCAACGGCCACACAAAATCGGAGCCCCACCGCATCTACAGCGGCACCAAGGCCTTCTGGGGCCTCACCGCCTTCGCCGCAGAAAAAGACGGCCTGTTTTCCTTCGACGAACGCGTGGCCGACACCATCACCGAATGGCAGAGCGACAAACGCAAGAGTCAGATCACCGTGCGCCAGCTTCTCGATTTCAGCCACGGCCTGGAGCCTGTCTTCAGCCTTCATGAAAACACCTTCAAAGACCGCACCGCCGCTTCGCTGAAAGCCGGTGCCGTCGCCGCGCCCGGCAAATCTTTCATCTACGGACCCGCCGCGCTCCAGGTGTTCCACGAATTCCTCGCGCGCAAACTCCAGCGCAAGCAGACCCCCACCCGCTATCTCGAGCGCAAGGTGCTCGGCCCGCTCGGCCTCGGTTCCCAGCGCTACCTCCCGGATCAGCACGGCGCCCCGCTGCTCGCCGCCGGCTTCATGCAGACCGCCCGCCAGTGGTCCGAGCTGGGCACCTGGATGCTCAAGCACGAAGACGTCCTCATGAAGCTCCAGGGCAGCAGTGCCAACGCCGCCTTTGCCTTCGGCTTCTGGAACAACCACGCCGCCCAATCCAAATCCGCCCGCGAGGTGGACGCAGAGGCCATGCTCGACAAAAAATGGCAGCAACAATCCTGGCGCCACGCCTGCCTCTCCCGCTCCGCACCCGCCGACCTCATCGCCTGTATCGGCTCCTACGGCCAGCGCTTGTACATCGTTCCATCCATGAAACTCGTCATCGTACGCCTCGCAAAAGATTCAAAACCAAACGATGCGCAGATGCTGAAGCTCTTGTTTGCTCCGAAAAGTTGAGCGCCTTATTGCGCCACTGGCAAGGCTTTAGGTGCCGGGGCTGGAGTCGGTACAGTGAGTGCTCCAGGGTTTGGCGGCGACGCAGCAGGCTTCTCCTCCACCACCGGAATCGCCTTCCTCACCATCATCTTGGAAACCCCATAAATGAGCGTACTCTGCTTGGGCCGCCACTGGTAGCCGATGCCAAAGGGAATCATGGGAACTTCATGAGTGCGAAAATACTCCGCCAGATCAGGCTGGTAGTGCTGCTTGAAAAGGGCGATCGGTCCTGGATACCACCCATAAGCCTTCACCTCCCACGAATCACGCGGAAAGTCCTTCCACATGATGCCCGAGTCATCCTGCGTCATCGTATGGCAGTGGGTGAGCAGATAGTCGCGGATGGCATGAAACTCATCCATGTGCATGAGGTAGGAGGCCGACTTGGTGAAGCCGTTCATCATTCCAAGCCCGTCGCAAAACCGCAGAAACGAGGCGTCCTGCTTCAGCGCCCAGTTCGCGATGTTCGTGGAGAAATAGTACAGTGTCTGCTGCCTCCCTTGCGCACCGAGGAAGGTGATGCGCGCGCCGGCAGTTTTGGTCTCCTTGTCCGTCAGGATTTTCCCCTCGGCATCCAGCCAGATTTTTTCCACGTTTTGGATCAAGCAGCCGCAGCGCGCCAGGAAGACGTACAGCACCGGCAGCGTGCCCGTCAGCTTCGTGGCCTGCAGATCCTTCTTCATGTCCGCCGTGATGAAAAAGCTGAAGCTCAGAGAGGCATTGAGCGTGTTCCGCAGATTGCGCAGCGATGCCCCCAGCTCCCCCTCGCTCAGTTTCGTCACATCCGGCAGCTGGCCCACCGGCTCCACCGCAGCCAGCACGTAGGTGGAGGCATTTGGGAAAAAGGTGTGCGCATGCAGAAAATCGGGCCCGCTGAAAACATACAGCAGCGCCCCGCTGTCGCTGACAGCCTCCGGCAGCCCCAGCGGCGCCCATTCCCGGATCGCCCGAAGCTGCCTCTCCTCCGCATCCGCCCAGGCCGCGTCGAGTTCCTTTGCATGCGAGTTGAATTCCCCTCGCTGCGCCAGCCCGGCCAGCGACGAGCCTTCCTGCGGCATGCCCGCAAGGAAGCGCGCCTGCTCATTGGGCGTGGGTGGTTCCGCAAACGCGGTTTGAGCCAGGGCAAGCAGCAGAACGAGTGTCTTTTTCATGGAGTGCGTGGAGTACGCGGCGAGATGAAATAAATGATCCAACCCAGCAAAATTAACGCCATCCCGGTCAGTGTTTCGTACGGATGCTTCTTGGCCACGAACACCATCATCCACGCACTGATGCCGAGAAACAGGAGCGGCGTCACCGGATACCCCCAGCACCGGTAAGGACGCGGCAGGTCCGGCTGCCGGATGCGCAGCACGATCAATCCCACCACCGTGGCAAACGACCCAAGCTGAATGCTGAACTGCACGCAGGTCAGCACCGTTTCAAAACTCGCCGTCAGCAGCAGCGTCACCACGATCGCCAGTTGCACAAACAAGCCCGCCACCGGCACGCCGCGATCATCGCTCACCGCCAGCGGCGCGAGGATCCGCAGATCCTGCCCCATCGTCTTCATCACCCGCGGCCCCACCCACGTCATCGCGCTGATGCTCGACACAAGCCCCAGGCAGATCAGCCCCGACATGATCTTCCCGCCCGTCTCGCCAAAAATATGCACCGCCGCGATGTGGCCCACATCCAGCTTGCCATCCAGCTCGCTCATCGGCGCCACGTGCAGAAACACCGCATTCAGCGCAAGATACAGCCCAGCCACCAGCAGCGTCCCCAGCGCGATCGCCAGCGGCACATTCTTCTGCGGCTCGCGAATATCCCCGACAATGTAAGTGGCGGCATTCCAGCCCGCGTAGGCATACATCACATACACCAGGCTCACGGCGAAGGGCGTGCTACCCATCAGATTCAAATCACCAGCCACAGGCAGAAAGTGCACCGGCTGCGCTTTGCCGAGCCAGAATCCAGCGCCGATGAAAACCAGGATCAGCGCCACCTTGAGCCAGGTCGCGGTGTTTTGAAACTTCGCCGCCATGCCGATGCCGCCAACATGGATCAAAGTCACGATCCACACCATCACGAGCGACCACGTCGTCGCCGGCGCATGCGGGAAGATGCCCGAGAAGTACTTGCCAAACGCCATCGCCGCCAGCGCGATGGGCGCCGCAAACCCCACGGTCACCGAAAGCCAGCCGGAGAGAAACCCCACGGCAGGATGAAAAATCTTCGAGAGAAAGTGGTATTCGCCACCAGAGCGTGGCAGCGCAGCCGCCAGCTCGCCATAACACACCGCACCGCAGAAAGCGCACACGCCACCCACCACCCACAGCATCAGCAGCACAAAGCCCGAAGGCAGGCCGCCCACTTGAAACCCCAGCGAGGTGAAGACCCCCGTGCCGATCATGTTGGCCACCACCACCGCCGTGGCCGTGATCAGCGAAATGCCCTGCGTGCGTGTGGTGCTCATGGGCGCGATGGCTACCCTCACCATGGGATGACGTCAACATCACTCCTCGGGATGACACCGGGTTTATGGCGGCCTGCAGTCCACTTAATGTTGCCTTTTCGGTATTTAGAACGTAAGTTACCCCCGTGAAGCCGAACTCACGCCACGACATCTCTTTCGCCATTCTGGTCGAAAGCAGTGTGATCCATCCGCTTTGCCACCGACTGGCGGCAAGCCGGGCTTAAGCGGGCATCCCCTGAATTGGGATTGCCCGCGCACTCAGCAGGTGCCAGAGCCTGCGCCATTCATCTCCAGCCCGCGTCTTCATGACGTGCAGGCATCCTTCTGGTCGTCATTCCCGCGCATGCCCCACGGTGTTTACCACACCCGCAGGGTCATGTTTTGCCTGCCTGCGCACATGCCGTCAGCCAGGCTTTTTCCAAACCCACCCACATCTCAAATTCTCTTTTTTATGAAGCTGTTAGAACGACCCGTTACTCAGAATGACAACCCCGCGCGCGTTGACAGCGCTCTTCGCTATGAACGTCCCACATGGCGCGTCACCTGCGTGTTCAAAAGACAGGAAATCTCCGGAATCATCTCCACCGAGGCCACCTATGAAGTGGCCGCACGCACCGAAGAAAAGGCGCGGAAATCCGTCCGCTCATTCGTGCTTCGGACGCATTCGGAAAGCTCCATCGAGTCCCTTCAGGCCGTCCGGCAATGACGCTCTGACACCGCGCTTCTGACGCCACGTTCATCCTCGGAAAGGCTCCTGCCACTCTCTCGGCAGGAGCCGCTTCCGCCTGCCCTCGTCGCAGGCATTTCATCCTCAATTCATTTCCATTTTACCTCTTCATGAACACTCTTTCGATCCATCACTACGATCACGTCACCCTGCGTCCTCTCAATGAGCTGGCCACGCTGCACGAGTTCGACATCACCATCCAGGTCGTCCCCGGATATGAGGCCGATGCTGACCACGGCCGTATCTCGGAGGATGCCCCTCTCGGCCGCGCGGTCCTGCGCCGCACCGCAGGTGAAAAGATCGACATCCAAGTGCAGGGCCGCAAATTGACCATGCTCATCCTGGCCGTTGAAAAACAGCACGCGTTGTCCGCCGAGCCCGTCAGTGGATAATCCGCTTTCAAAGCAGGGCTTGCAGGGCACGAAAAAAGGAATTCATTTTCCTCATGAAAACGACATCCTCAAAATTTTACAGGGGGGTGATGTTGATCGCTGCCCTGCTGGTGCCCGCCACCACCTGGTGGGCGGGCACCAAATACTACAATCAACAAAAGGAGACGGAAAGCCGCCAGCAGCTCGCAAAACTTCAGGAGATCCGGGATAAGTATGCCCACATCGTGAAGGACAACGAACGGCTCAGAGAAGCGATCCAGAATGAAGACAAGCGCAGAGCTCTCTTCAAGGGCCTTGCCGAAGGCACCACCGAATTTGCTCTGGAAACGAAGCCTCGCACCACCTGGAAGTGGCCCACAGATCCGGACCATGTCTGGCATGACCAGCGCCGCCGCGCTCACGAAATGCTGATCAAGCTCAACGCGACGGATCAGGATCAGTTCAATAATGCCCCTCCGCCCCGCCGTATCCCGGCCCGCTGAGGTCAAAAATAAACGCGTATTCATCTGGGCCCCTCCCGTGGTGTTAACCATCCGGGGTTCTATGTGGTGTGATTCAATCATCCACCACCATGAAACTCGCGCCTTTTTCCGTCCCGGTTCGTCACAGCTCCCAGCCGCAGGATCTGGCTCTTGGCACCGGACCCGCCGCCTTTCATTTCCACACCGTCACCTGGCAGGCCGATGGTTTCGGCTTCGATGCCACCAGCGGTGAGTTTTTCACCGCCAGCCCCGCCGCGCTCATCGTCATGCAGGCGTTGGGAGAGGGCATGCCTCGCCCGCAGATTCTCGATCGCCTCACCTCGCACTTCGAGGTCACCCGCAGCACCGCCGAGCGCGATCTCGAGTCCTTTCTCGCAGAGCTCGCCCACATCGGCCTCACCCCGGAATCAAACTGAGCCGCCGCCACACTCCAAGTAATTCATCCTCCCATGAATGCTTCCCCCGTCATCGCCGTCACCGGGCTTCATCGCGGTGAAAATCCCCAGCCCGGCTCCGCCGTCATCCGCAGCCTTCGCCGCGTTTACCCGGAGCTGCGCATCATCGGCCTGGTTTACGATTCGCTCGAAAGCGGTCTCTTCAGCGAAGAAGACGCCCCCGACGCCGCCTTCACCATGTCCTACCCCGGCGCCGGTGTGGAGGCCTTCTGGCAGCGCATCGATGAGATCCGCGAGATCGAGCGTTTCGATGTCCTCATCCCTTGTCTCGATGCCGAAATGGCACCCCTGGTCGATGCTCCCGAAAAACTGCGCGAGCGCGGCATCCTCACCTGCCTGCCCACCGCTGCCAGCTTCAAATGCCGCGACAAATCAAAGCTCGCCGAGCTCTGCGAGCGCACACACTGCCGCACCCCGCAAACCCTGGCCGTGAGCGATGTAAACTCCCTTCATCAGGCTGCGGTCACACTCGGCGGCAATGTCTTCGTCAAAGGCCGCTTTTATGAAGCCCGCCACGCCATCACCCCTGCCGCCCGCGAGGCCGCCTACTGGCACATGCTGGAGCAATGGGGCGCTCCCGTCCTCGTGCAGGAAAATGTTCAGGGGGAGGAATACAATGTCGTCGGCCTTGGCGACGGTCGCGGCCACATCCTCGGCTCCTGCTCCATCCGCAAGATGCTCCGCACCGCCAGCGGCAAAGGCTTCGGCGGCATGATCGTGCGTGACCCTCAGTTGGACGCCATCGCAGAATCGCTCATCGCGGAACTCCGCTGGAACGGCCCCTTCGAACTCGAATTCGTCAAATCCGAAGGCCCCAAGGGCGAATACTGCCTCATCGAGATCAATCCGCGCTTTCCCGCCTGGTGTGATTTCCCCTCCTCCCTGAACTGCAACCTGCCCGCCGCCGCGTTGGAGCTCGCCCTCGGCTGGCAGCCGCGCGAACCCTTGCGCCATGCCATGCCCGGCAAGTTCTTCATCCGTCATGCCATCGATATGACCGGCGACCTTTGCGATCTCGCTGCCCTCACCACCATCGGCCAGTTCTTCCGTCAGCCGCGCGAGTTCATCCCCCACCCCGCCGCCTCCCGTCCCCATTAAATGGCTTGGATTCCTCATTCCTGAAAATTCGCGGCTATTCGCGCCCATTCGCGTTGAAAAATTCTCCATTCAAACAGCCCCCCTGAGTCTCCGCCTTCCGCACTCCGCATTCTGCATTCTGCATTCCGCATTCCGCATTCCGCATTCGTCATTCGTCATTCGTCATTCCACCGCATCCTCCCATGCAAACGCTCCTTCCCTACTCCCCGCCGACCATCACCCGGCATCTCAGCGGCCAGAACAGCGCCGCCAATCGCAACCGCCATGCCCACGGCCTCAACAGCAACGTCTGCGAGCGCATCGATGGCGTCCCCGTGGCGGATCTCGCCGCCCGCTTCGGCTCGCCCCTCTTCGTCTTCTCAGAGCGCACCCTGCGCGAGAAAATTCAGCGCGCACGTGAGGCCTTCGAGAGCCGCTACCCCAACACCCGCTTCGCCTGGAGCTACAAAACAAACTACCTCAATGCCATCTGCCGCGTCTTCCACAGCGAAGGCTCCATCGCCGAGGTGGTGAGCGAATTCGAATATGAAAAAGCTCGTCGCAACGGCATCGCCGGGCGCGACATCATCTTCAATGGGCCGCACAAAACCCGCGCCGGCCTCGAACTCGCCGCCAGCGAAGGCGCCATGATCCAGGTCGATAACTGGGATGAACTCTTGCTTCTCGACACCATCGCCAAAGAGCAGGGCCGCAGCATCGACATCGCCATCCGCTGCTGGCTTGATGCAGGCATTCAGCCGGTGTGGAGCAAGTTCGGCTTCGGCGTCGAAAACGGCGAAGCCTGGCGTGCCATCCGTCGCATCGCGGAAAGCAAGGGCCGCCTCCGCCTGCAGGGCCTGCACACACACATCGGCACCTACATCCTTGAACCAAACGCCTACAAGGTCGCGGCGGAGAAGCTCATCACCCTCATGGAGCGCTGCCGTGAGAGCTACGGCTGGTCCTTGCGCTACCTGAATCTCGGCGGCGGCTTCCCATCCCTCAGCACCCTGCATTACTCCTACCAGCCCGCCGAGCAGATCGTCCCTCCCATCGAAAAATACGCCGAAGCCATCACCTGTGCGTTGAACACACTGCCACGCGACCGCCGCCCGCGTCTCTACCTCGAAAGCGGTCGCGCTCTCGTCGATGAAGCCGGTTATCTCATCACCAGCATCGTCGCCGTGAAGCAAACCGGTGCCTCAGGCCCCATCACGCTCGCAGGCAAGGCATCCAAGGCTCCCGCCTACATGCCTGAATCCAATGGCGCCGCCTACGTCATCGATGCCGGCATCAACATTCTCTACAGCGGCAACTGGTACCGCTTCAATGTGAAGCCCGCCAAAGCCCAGCGTGAAAGCGCCCAGCATCCCATCAAGCTTTACGGCTGCCTCTGCATGAACATCGATGTCATCCGCGAGCAGGTCTCCCTGCCCGCCATGACCACCGGTGATCACCTCGTCATGCATCCCGTGGGCGCCTACAACATCACCCAGAGCATGCAGTTCATCACCTACCGCCCCGCAGTGGTCATGATCGGCCTCGATGGCCGCGTCGATGTCATCCGCGAACGCGAAGACCTCGACTACGTGCAGCGCCTGGAGCGCGTCCCGGAACATCTGCTCACCTCATCACGGCTATGAACTCAGAAGTCCCATCCACCCTCCCTGGGATGGCCATTCTTGAAGAGGCCCCAGGTCATTCGCCTTCCTGGTGGAAGCGGAGCATGGCGCGCGCGGCAGCCTGCGCCAGAGCGTGCCGCGCTCATTTTCCAGGGGTGGCCACGCCCCTTCTCGAAGTCGCACGCGCTGCCAGCTCCATCTTCCTCTCCGGCAGTTGGAAAACAGGGGCGCTGCTCTGTGCCGCGCTGCTCTTCATGCCGCGCTATTTCGCCATCGCCGTCAGCGCCTGCCTGCTCGGCGGCTTCATCGCGAGACTCCTCCATCTCCCTGCGGCCATGCGGAAAGACGGCACCCTGCTCTACAACGTCTTCCTCAGCGCCCTCGCCGTCGCATGGATCACCCGCGGTTCCTCCCTCCCTGCACCGGCCATCTGGGGCATGCTGGCCGTCGTCAGCATTTACACGCTGCTGCTTTCCGCCGCCTTGTGGCATTGGTTTCCGCTGCGCGCCGGCCTGCCGCCGCTCAGCGTTGCCTTTGTCGTCGCCTTCGGCACGCTGCTGACCTTCTTCCCGCACTGGGCTGCCGCCACCACCCTTCTCGACATGGGACTGCTGGATGAGCCCGCCCTGCCTTTCGTCGTCACCGCGTTCCTCCGCAGCATGGGCACCATCCTGTTCCTGCCGAATGTGTGGGCCGGCATCGCCGTGACATTGGCGGTTCTCGTCTGGTCACGCGTCGCCATGATCAATGCCCTTGCCGGTTACGCCGGCGGCATTCTCATTGTGAAGCTGCTCGAAGCCTGCGGCCTTCACTGGCTTGGCTGGTTCGCCGGGCATAACTACCTGCTGGCCGGCATGGCGCTCGGCGCGGTTTATTTCGTTCCCTCCTGGAGCAGCTTGGCGCTCGCCTTGGTCGCGGGTGCCGTCGCCGCATTGCACGTCGCGGCGGTGCAGCATTTCCTGCGTGGCTCCGGCTGGGAGTACCTGCCTCTGCCCTACCTGCTCACCATCTGGAGCATGCTCTGCTGCCTGCGGCTGCGTGAGAAGCCGGGTTCTCTGCTGCCCGTCACCGGCCTCTTTGACAGCCCCGAAGCCGCCGCTGCGTCACTGGCCCTTGCGAACGCCCGCTTTCCTCATCGTCATGAAACCCACGTGCTGCTCCCCACCGCACGCGAAGTCACCGTCACTCAGGGTTTTGACGACAAGCTCAGCCATCGCGGTGACTGGAGGCACGCCCTCGATTTCGAAGTGCATGACGCTGCCGGCCATGCCTGCCCGCCCGGCTGTGACGAGGACCTGGGCCGCTACTACACTCAAGGTCTCGAAGTGCGCGCTCCCGGCACGGGCGAAATCATCCGCGTCATCGACGGCGTGGCCGACAACGCCCCCGGCGGCTGCAATTTTGCCAGCAACTGGGGCAATCACCTCATCCTCCGTCTGGATTACGGCGGCACCGTGAAGCTCGCCCACTTCATGAAAAACGGCATCGTCGTCAAAAACGGTCAGCGTGTCAGCGCGGGGGATCTTCTGGGCTATTGCGGCAACTCCGGCCGCAGCCCCGTCCCGCACGTTCACCTCCACGCTCAGACCACCACCGAGACCGGCGCTCCTACCTCTCCCTTCTGCCTCACCAATTTTTTCACGCGCACCGCTGAAGGCATGCGCTGGAACTTTGCCAGTGTGCCCAAAGTGGGAGCCCGCATCGCCCCCGCGACGGTCTCCTCCACCGTGCTGGGCACGCTGGCTCATTTCGCTCCCGGCGTCGCCACCTATCGTGTCTGCACGGGGGAATCCACCTCCTTCGAAACGATCACCACCACCCTGGATGAATCCGGTCGCTATCTGCTCCGCAGCGGCAGGGATTCAATCACCGCAGTTCTCGGCCTTCACGCCCTGCAGATCACAGATGGCAGCCTCGGCGGTCATTCGCAGCTCCTGCATCTCCTTTCGTTCGCCATGCCCACCGTGCCATTCGCTTATCAGAGCGGCATGATCTGGGAGGACAGTGTCGCTTTGCAGTCAAAGCAGCACGGTCGGGCATTGGCGGGCGCTTTCGCGCCCTATATGGGACACCCCACCCAGCGCGTCATCACCCGCCACTCGCTGCACCCCACTCCCCAGCGCCTTCACCTCGCCACCACCCTTGCCGATGCCACCGGCGATCTGCCAGCCAGCATCGAATTCACCCTCGAACCCATTCGCGGGCTCTCACAGCTCACCGCGCATTTCAAAACCCACGTCACCACCTTCACACAAACCAGCTTCACCCCCACGCTGCCGAACGGTGATGCCGCATAAACCACTCTCCTCTCAACCATGAAAACACACCTCCTCATCCTCGCCTTCGCCTGCGTCACCGTTGCGAACGCCGCCGACAAACTCGCCGCCATTTCCGAAGCCTGGCAGCAATCCCTCACGGCTGAATCCAACAGCGATTACCCCGCCGCGCTGGAAAGCGTCCTTGCTTTCAAAAATGCCGGTGGGGAGACCTACCTCGCCGCAGTGCGTGCCGGATGGCTTTCCTATCTCAGCAAGGACTACGCAAAGGCCGTCCAGTATTACACCACCGCCGCCAAACAGGAACCGCGCGCCATCACCCCTCACCTCGGCCTCATGAACGTGTATCTGGCGCAGACTCAGCCAGAGGACGCCCTGCGTGCTGCGCGTGAGGTCCTCAAAATCGACCAGTTCCATCGTCCCACACTGCTCACCGCCGGTGAGATTCTCTTCAATCACCAGGACTATCGCAAAGCCGAGGTGTACTTTGAGCGCGCTTACAAGCTGATGCCTGAAGACCCCCTCGGCATGAGCTGGTTCGGCTGGTCGCTGATCAATCAAGGGCAGGCCCGCATCGCCGCGCCCCTGTTTGAAAAGCTCATGCAGATCAATCCGGACGGCTACATGGTGCGTGACGGCTTTGCCCTCACCCGCTCGGGTCCGCCAGGACCTCCTCCCGGTCAGCGTTGATGGTGCTATCGCGCATCACAAACTTTCATTTTGAGAAGATGCTCTTCCAACTGCTGCCTTGACTCCGTGCTGGAAGCTCCGCCACACGAACACGCGCCGCATTTTCAATCACATCGCATGCATCATCCCTTCCATTCGGGAAGGCACCCTTTTGAAAGTTTGTGACGCGCGGCTGTATAAACTCACGAAAGCTCCTTTCTTGAAGGCGACCGGCCTTCCGTATCATAGCCCAGGGATGCCGAGCCTTGGCGAGCGCTTCCCTGGGTTGCAAGCATCAGACTGGGAAGCAAACCGGGCGCTTCGTCACACCCAGGGGCCACCAGCAGCGTCTGCAAAGAGCCCCGCCACAAATGGGCACCGTCCCATCCCAAAATGAAAACTTGTGATGCGCGTCAGTAGAATGAGACCCCCATGCACTCTCCCTCCCAGATTCGCGCCCGCGGCCGACACCTCCATGCCGCGCTCGATCAAGTGATCGAACAGCGCGGCTGGAGCACGGCCAGGCGCCGGGCTCACCAGTGGCGCACGCTCCGCTCCCTGGTGAAGCATGCCCACACCCACATCCCGCTCTATCAGAAGCTCTTTGCAGAGGCCGGATTCACCCCCGCAATGCTCGAAGACTGGGACGATCTCTCCAAGCTCCCGATTCTCACCAAATCCGACCTGCGCACCGCCACGCGGGCGGATTTGATCGCCAAAGACAACCGGAGTGACATCCTCTGGCTGGCGTCCTCCGGCTCCACGGGCACACCCGCCAGCATGGCTCGCACGGAGGAGTCACTCTGGCATTACATGGCCTGCAACACGGCCTTGTACTATGACTGGTGCCATGGCCGGCCCCTCACCCATGGCCTCTATCTCGTCGATATGGCTCCCGACAGCATCGACTTCGCCACTGCCGATCTCCTGCGCACCACCGTGCCGGATTCGCGCATCTTTTCGGTTCACGATCCCGTCTCCAAACTCACGCACGAACTTCTGAATCTCGCCCCTGAGTTCATTTCGTCCTACCCATCCACACTCCGCGCCATCGCACTGGATCTGCGCACCCAAAAACGTGTCATTCGCCAAACACGTCTCATCCATCTCACCTCCGAAATGCTGGATGCCCACACGCGGCATCTGCTGGGACAAATCTTCCCCAACGCACGTCTCATTGAGACCTACACCAGCACCGAGGGCGGGCTCGTGGCCTGGCAGTGCATGCAAGCCTCGCGCTGGCACGTCACCGAGACCAACGTTCTCTGTGAAATCGTCAATGACAACGGCCTGCCCACCACCGGCCTCGGCCACATCGTCATCACCGATCTTACCAACACCGCCACTCCCATCCTGCGTTATCGCGGACTCGGGGATCTGGCTCGCTGGGATCCGGAGCCCTGCCCCTGTGGCAGCAGTGCGCGCGGCATCCGGCACATCGAAGGCCGCACTGCCGCCATGCTGCGTGCACGCGACGGGTCCTTGATCTCGCCTTATGTCATCACCAACGCCATCGAGGAGGTTCCCGGCCTGGCTCAGTATCAGGTCGTGCAAAAGCAGCCCGGCCTGTTTGAAGTCCGCGTCGTGGCGGATTCTGGTGCGCCTCACAATGATGTCGAACTGGGCATTGCAAATGCGCTCGCAGCCGCTCTGGGAGGCGCGGACGGTTTGCAAATCACCTTCGTCTCCAGGATTGCCGCGCCTCCAGGATCGCATAAGGTGCCGCTTGTGATTTCAGAACTCCCCACTGACGCATGAAGCGCCTGCTCGACCACACCTTGCGGGGTTACGGGCAGATGCTCGTGGCAAACAGCCGCGTCACTGGCGTGTGCGTGCTCATCGGTTTGTTCGTGCTTTCCGTGGATGCCGCATTGATGAGCCTGGGCGGCGCACTCCTCATCTCCGCCCTCGCCCAGTGGCGTGCGCAGAATGACGCCGTTCTCAAAACCGGCCTCTTCAGCGTCAACGGCGCCCTGCTTGGTGCTTTGTGGTATCTTTTTCCGCAGGTGCCTCTCTGGACTCAGGCGCTCGCCACCGCTCTCGGTTGTGCAGCCATGGCCTGTTTTTTCGTGCCCGTCGCTGAACGCATGCACGAAAAAAAGTCGCCCTACGTCCTCTTCAGCCTCCCCTACGTCGCCGCTGCGTGGGTCGTGCTGATGGCGCTGATTTTCTTTGGCCTGCATGATGCGGAACTCACCCGCGGCTGGCGCGCTCTGCTCACAGGCCACTTTGAAAAAGCCGAGAAGCATTTCCTCAACACGGAGGTCAGCACCGACATGGCGGAAGCCTATCGTTGTGCGGGCCTTGGCTGGAGTTTGTACCGCCGCGGAGATCAAACCGGCGCACAGACCGCCTTCTCACGCGTGCTCTCGCTCAAGATTGGAGTTCCAGATGCCTATGACGGTCTTGGCTGGAGCCGCCTCCGTCAGGGACGCTACGAAGATGCGGCGCTGGCGTTCCGCCGTGCCGTCGCGCTGGATTCTTTTTTCGCCGACTCATGGGACGGCCTCGGCTGGTGCGCCCTGCAGGCCGGCAATCCGGATGAAGCACGCCACCACTTCACCACGGCGGCGCTCTGCGCTCCCTTGTTTGCCGATGCCTACATCGGCTTCGCAACCACCCTGTCGGGAGGCTCCGCTCAGAAATACGCAAAGGCATGGGGCGAATGGGTTGGCAGTCATCTCAGCCTGACCACGCAGTTCACCTCCACCCGCGTGCTGCTTTGCTGGCTTTGGTTCTTCATTGGCATTCTCTGGCATTCACGCACCAGCGCTCTCGTGGCTCTGGGGGCTCTCCTCATCTGCATGGCGGGGTCCGCATGGAAGCCCGTCTTTGGAGATCCCGCCTTCGCCATGAACGTTGTCGTTCTCTCTCTGGCCCTCGGCGGCCACTACCTGCGGCTGAATGCGAAGACCATCGCATGGATGCTGTTCGTCACCCTGACCATGGCTCTGCTGTGGGATCCACTCTCAGAAGCCTTGCTGCGTCTGGCGCTGCTGCCTCTCTGCCTGCCCTTCAACTTCTTCCTCCTCGGCAGCATCGCTTTCTTTGGCTGGCTGCACCGCCGTGGCCTGCGGGACGAGCGCATCCCCATTGACTGGGCTTCCAGCACGCCTGCGGAAATCCGCTCTTTTGCCGCGCAGAGAGAAGTCGCTGACGCCTGCTGGGACAAGCTCAAAAAAGCGGACCCGGAGCCGCCGCAACCGCAGACCGAACGCTCACTTCAGCTTCCGGCCAAAGTGAACCTCAAAGTAAACGCCGAGTGATTCCGCCAGTGCCACGGCAAACCGGCGCTGGTGCTCCGGCGTGTCACGCACATGGTTCCAGGGGCACTCCACCTGGATCGCGCTCACCGTGCCGCCGGAGCGTGATCCATGCGCGGCCACGTCATACACCCCGCTGAAGTAGCTCGCCATGAAGCCCGGACTCGCCTTGGACGGACTCGGCAGGCAGCGAATGCCACGGAACTCCAGCAAACCGCCCAGACTCTGCGGTCCACGCAGCAGTTCTGCAAAGCTCTGCGGCGAGCGCTTGTCCAGCTCACGGATGCAGGTCGCGGCGATCAGCGCCGCATCTCCGTTCAGTTCCGCGTCGGAGCGCTTCAAGAGGTCTCCTTTCACCAGATACCCCAGTTCGACTCGCTGATCCAGATGGCGGTGTCCGTGAATGTCCAGCAGCAGGCCTGCGCCGCTCTTCTTCATCACCGTGTCGCAGGCTTTTTGGGCGCTGTCATGAAAGCGGTGCCACGCCGCGATGGCGGTTGGATCACCCTGCGCTGCCTCTTCAAGCTCGCGGTTCGGGTCCAGCTTGGTGCGGTGCAGGCGGGAGATGATGGCATGCGGTTTGCCGCCATAGCGCTTCTCCAGCTCTTCGATGATCATCTCGGCCAGCGGCACCGTGTTGGCATCGGTGCCCGTGACCCCATAGCGCCGCGCCAGCACGTTGTCCGGTTTCAAACTGCCCCCATGCGGCACCGTGAGAACGATGGGCAGCGTGCCTGATCGCACCTCAATGTACGTTTCGAGCTCCGCTGTCTGGGCTTGCAGGACGGTTGCGGAAACAAAAAGAAAAAACGGGATGCGCATGGTCATTCTCAGTGAAAGACAGTTCTCCGTCGCCTGCCACGTTTTTTTCCCGCTCATGATTCACCGCATTCTCCTCCCGCTCCTGGTTCTCGCCTCGACCTCCCATGCCGGCAACTGGCCCGAATGGCGCGGCCCTTCCGCCCAGGGCCACGCCAGCGCCGCCGGCCTCCCGGAAACGTGGAGCGAGACGAGCAACATCGCCTGGAAGACCGGGCTTCCCGGCCGTGGCCATTCCACACCCGTCATGTGGGGAGATCAGATCTGGCTCACCACCGCCTTTGAAAAACCAGCCACTCCCGTGGAAGCCAAACGCCGCCTTGAATCCAACACCGGCGACCAGCCCCTCACCGTCCTCGGTTCCGTCAGCCTGCACGCCCTCTGTGTGGACCGCAGCACTGGCAAGCTCCTTCACGACATTGAATTGCTCAACGTCAAGGACCCCCAGTGGGCGCATCAGCTCAACAGCTATGCCTCACCCTCGCCCGTTTTGGCAGCGGGCCGGCTCTACGCCCACTTCGGTTCCTTCGGCACCGTCGCCCTCGACACCCAAACTTTGAAGGTGCTTTGGAAAAACGAGGAACTCCACGTCATGCACGAAAACGGCCCCGGCTCCACCGCCGTGCTCCATGGCGACAGATTGATCGCCCATTTCGACGGCAGCGATCAGCAGTTTATTGCCGGATTCGACACACGTAACGGCAAGGTCGCATGGAAAACAACCCGCAGCGGCGACATGGATCCACGCCCCCAGCAGCGCAAAGCCTACGGCACCCCGCTCATCGTCCAGTCACAAATTATCAGTTCCGCCGCCAATAACATCTACGGCTATAATCCATTGACCGGTAAAGAGCTATGGAAGGTCCACTACGGCGACCTCGGCTTCTCCATGTCCACCGTCCCCGTGGCCGATGACCAGCAGATCTATTTCAGCACCGCCTTCGGCAAATCGGCAATGATCGCCCTCAAATACAACGGTTTAGAGACCCCCGAAGTCGCCTGGCGCAACAACAAGAACGCCCCCAAGATGTGCTCCCCCGTGCTCCACAATGCACTTCTATTCTACGTCGATGACGGCGGCATCGTCAGCTGCGTGGACACAAAAACCGGCGAAGCCTTCTTCCGCGAACGCATCGGCGGCAAATTCAGCGCCTCCCCGATCATTGCCGATGGCAAACTCTTCTTCTGCAGCCGCGAAGGTGTCGTCACAATTATCAACGCTTCCAAGGATTTTAAAATACTCGCCCAGAACACTTTAGACGGCCCCATCATGGCCAGCCCCATCGCCGATGGCAGCGCCCTGTTCATCCGCACGGACAAGGCGCTCTACAAAATCGGAAAGTAATCACTTCAGCGCAGCACGTAGCACAGGCTCGAAAATCTCCGCCTGACGAAGAAAGCCGAGGTCGGTTCCGTGGGAGGCGTCGTTGGAGCCTTCAGCGTCGGTGCCGTAGAGGGCGTCTCCGCCGATGTAGTGGAGGTTGGCGACTTTCTCCTTCTTGAGCTGCTCGTAGGCGGCCTTCAGCGCGGCGTGGTTGTCGTCGTGGAATTTGGCTTTTGCAGGGGTGATCCAGGAATTGGTGAAACGGCGGTCTTCGACCAGGATGATCGGGGTTTTGCCATGCTTTGCGCGCAGTTGCTTCACCAGCGGCACGCATTTGGCGGTGACGTCGGCGGGACCCATGTTGGGCAGGCAGTCGATGACGATGACGGCAGGGTCCAGCTCATTGATGAGATCGCCCACGGCCGCATCCATTTTGCCATTGCCCGAGAAACCGATGTTGATGACGGGATGATCCAAGTGACGACCCAGAATGGCGGTGTGAACCATGCCGGGGCGGGAGGCGTTGGCACCATGCGTGATGGAGGTGCCGTAGAAAACAATGGGCTTTTCACGCGGCTTCAATCCTTCAAACTTCGCGCCCGCAGGCACGCCGATCTCCAGTTTTTCGATGCCGTTGTAGAGCGGCAGGTAGGCGGCGAATTCGTGCTCGCCGGGGGCGAGGCCGGTGATCATCACCGCTTCCATGTGCTGTTTGTCCGGCTTTGGGCAGGCCACCCAGCGCCATTTGCCCTCGGCATCACGCGCATAGAGGTCGAGTCCGCTCACGCCCGTGGCGGGCATGGCCGGCATCGCCAGATTGGCTTTGAGGAGATCGTAGCGGCAGTAGATCGCGTTCGCGTCCGTCTTGAAGCGCACCATCATGCCAGCACTGTCGCGGCTGAGGCCCCATACGGCGGGCGTGACGGTTTTCTCCGCCTTTGCCGGGAGGCGGTCAAACCAGCGCAGCCGTTCCTGATCTCCCCAGCCGCGTCCTTCGACGCCCCAGCTTGTCACATCGTGCCACTGCGCATCTGCGGGAACGGTGGGGCCTTTGGGTTTGGCTGCAGGCGCAGGTGCTTTGGGTGCGGTGGTTTGAGCGATCAGCGAGGTGCTGACCAGGAGGGAGAGAAAGAGAACGGCTGGTTTCATGAGACGCATCAGTACGTCCGGCGTCGTCATGTTCTCACGTCAATTGCTTGACGGCAGGTTGTGTCGATGGGTTCAGCCGCGCACTTTGGCGAGCGCCTTTTTGGTGGCCTCGTAGGCTGTTTTTTCCCAGACCGGGAGGGAAGCTCTGGCGGTGGGGTTTTTCAGCGGGGGAACGGGGC
>Ga0209066_10000164_pt1 | contig 100507 bp, 76 predicted proteins | sample All_14_2_FD_187198 | JGI IMG/M metagenome (GOLD analysis project Ga0209066, IMG submission 187198) | Freshwater microbial communities in response to fracking from Pennsylvania, USA - Allegheny Zone_MetaG_DW_15 (SPAdes) (version 2) ...
TCGAGAAAGGCAGAGGCAAAGAAATCCGATGTGTCATCTAGGGTTTTTGCCCGAGGCGAGAAAATCTGATTTTCTGGCCCGAAGAAGCACTTTCTCTTGACCTCGATCCTTTTGATGGGTGACCCTCGATTTCCTAGTAAGGGAACTAACCTATGACGAAAAAAGCCACTCTTCCTGCCTCAGTAATTCCTGACATTCAGCACACAATTCCAGAAGTTTTTATCTTTGAAAGCCTCAGCAGGGCTGACGAAAAAGCAAAACGTTTTGAAGGCCAAATCCTTGCTGACATGCTTAGACTAGCCGGCAAAAATCCGAAATATTATTATTTTCAGTCAGAAGAAGAACTTCCGCACCTGCTTGGCCTTTTTAGGCAATCCAAGTACCGTTACCTGCATATTTCAGCACACGCATCTAATACCGTAATTGGAACGACAAATGGAAGCATCTCATACAAAAATTTTGCTAACATATTCAATGGTCATCTGCAATTGCGACGCCTTTTCTTTTCAGCGTGCCAAGTAGGAAATCAAAATTTTGTAGATGTAATTTCTGAGAAAAACAAAGGAATGCACTCTGTAGTAGCACCAGCTGAAGATATTCAGTTTGATCACGCTGCTGCAATATGGTCTACATTTTACATTAGCATGTTTAGTGAAAACGGAAAATCAATGAAGAGATCAGGAATTGAAAAGCGTATTAAAGCTCTAACATCATTGTTTCCTGTCGATTTCTTTTTTGCTGCTTACTCTGCGGACAAGGATAATTGGAAATGTCAAACAATTAAAAAATCATAGAAAGTGTTCTGGTGTATCGTTAAAAAAATTCTATGTTTCCGCTCGCTAAACTCTAACGTTAATCAATTCAGAGATATTTCATGAAACTAAAAGAATTTATCAACGCTGCACTTTCTGAAATAGTTGAGGGCGTAGCTGTCGCACGGACCGAAGTCGAAAAGTTCGGAGCAACTGTTGGCTCCGATAGAGTATACGGCTACTTACAAGATGCCAAGGTAATCACTGATGGGCATGGTAGGCCAATAACGTACGTCGAGTTTGATATCGCCTTGGCTGAGGCTAGTGCAACGGACACAAAAGGCGGTATTGGTGTTTTTCTTGGATCAGTTGGTTTGGGATCTCAAGGAGCATCTCACGGTGAAACCTCGTCTCATTCACGTATCAAATTTTCAGTTCCCATTGTATTCCCTAGTGATCATGAGTAAGCAATTATCCTCGAAGGCCATCAAAAATTACGCTTTCTGCATCTGCATAAATTCTTAATTCACATTTGTTTAAAAATAAACAAGGACTATGATTTGGATAATGCGAAATTTTGTTTGCGTATGATTGGGAATGAAAAAATAGATATGGACGAATCACTCTGGCGATACTTCAAAGTTAATAGATTTTTAGAGCTTTTGAATTCAAACAAAATTTATTTCGCTTCCGCGAGACAATTTGAAGATCCGTTTGAAGGAGCAGTCGCTGTTTTCCTCCGGGTGCCCCTGCCGAACCTCGAGACTCCGTTTTTGAATTAGGGGAGCATGCCTTTGAGCAGCTCCGACGTCTAACGAAAATCAGTTGCTGGCATAGGGCTTGCTATGAAAGTGATGCTATGTGGCAACTTTACGCTGGATCTCGGAAGGGTGTCGCTATACGCACTACAGTCGAACGGATCCGAGCCGCGGCAAAACCTTTTCGATTGGAACCGGAGTACGGCTATGAGCAGTTCTGGGCCGGAAATGTGAATTACGTCGATCTACTGAAAGAGCACTTGGCAGTCAGCATGACTGAGCGCTTTTTGTACAAACACATGTCCTTTCAGTGGGAGCAAGAGTTTCGCATGGTAATCTCAGTTCGAATGGCAGAAGAGTATGGTGTGCACGTTCCCGAACTTGGAATAAACGTTGATTTCGACATCCCGAAGCTCATTGAATATATCTATCTTGGTCCCTCTTTGACCAATACTGAGATTGATGCAATTCGTAGCGCGGCAAGTGCACACGGTCTTGAAGATCGAATAAGGGTGACAAGCATGCTTGGAACTCCTCGGTACATTTAGTTCGGGCTAGCCCATTAATTATCATGACAGCCTACGCTCATCGGTGATTTCAAATGTTGCTAATCATAAATCTGTGGGTTTTTTGTGGGTTTTTGAACCCACGGGAACCCACACGAGACTGCGTGAAGCTACGTAACTAGCTGAAATACGGTGGGATAAAGCGGCATTCATCGTCCTGTCACGCCGGAGGCCGTGGGTTCGAGTCCCATCGGCCCCGCCATAGAAATCAAGAGCTTGAGGTTGCTAAACTTCAAGCTCTTTTTCTTTTTTGGGTTGGGGTGGGCGGGAATGGACGATCTGGACGTGATGGACCACATGGACGAGATGGACCCTGCCGTGGCCTTGGCCATTTTCTCAGTTCTCTATCCCATGCTTCTTGATGAGGTCGTACATCGTGGGCCGGCTGATGCCCAGGGCCTCCGAGGCCTTGACGATGTTGCCGTCGTATTTGGCCAGGGCTGCCGCGATCATCTTTCTCTCGACCATGGCCCGGGCCTCCTTGAGGGTGTGTTCGCCGAGACTGAAGCCCCCTTCCTGGCCGCATCCGGCCTCGAAGCCGAGCACATCCGCCGTGACGAGATTCGAGTCGGTCAGAAGCACGGCCCGTCGCAGCTTGTTCTCCAGCTCGCGGATGTTGCCCGGCCAGGCGTAGGTCTCCAGGCCGGCCAGGGCGTCGGGGGAGAAACCGGTCACGTTCTTGCCCAGTTCCGAGGCGATGCGGCCCAAGAAGTAGTCGGCCAGCAGGCGCACGTCCCCCTCCCGCTCGCGCAGGGGAGGCAGGTGGATGTTGACCACGCCGATGCGGTAGTAGAGGTCCTCGCGGAAAGTGCCGGCCGCAATGGCCGCAGCGATGTCGATGTTGGTCGCCGCCACGATGCGCACGTTGACGGGGATGTCCTTGCGGCCGCCCACGCGCTGGATGACCATCTCCTGCAGGAAGCGAAGGAGCTTGACCTGCAGGTTCACGGGCAGCTCGCCGATCTCGTCCAGGAACAGGGTCCCGCCGCTGGCGTACTCGACCTTGCCCTGGACCATGGACACGGCGCCGGTGAAGGCCCCTTTCTCGTGGCCGAAGAGCTCGGACTCGATGAGGTTCTCGGGGATGGCGCCGCAGTTGATGCAGACCATGGGGCCACTGCGTCGCAGGCTCCCTGCGTGGATGGCGCGGGCCACCAGTTCCTTGCCCGTGCCCGATTCGCCGGAGACGAGGATGGGCACGTCCGAGGCCGCGACCTTGCCGATGAGGTTCAGGACCCCGCGCATGGCCGGACAGGCCCCGACGATGCCGTAATTGCCCATCGCCGCAGCTTCGGCCGCCCCCTTCTGCTCCGTGTTCTCTCGCTCTATGGCGTGCAGCTGGATGGCGCGGCGGATGATGACGCGCAGCTCGTCGAGGTCGATGGGTTTGCGGAAGAAGTCGAAGGCCCCGAGCTTGATGGCCTGCAGGGCGTTCTCGCGCTCGTCGTTGCCCGTGACCACGACGACCTTTGTCGCGGGATTGATCTTGAGCATTTCGGCCAGCCCCCGGAAGCCCTCCTCGGAGGTGTCCGCATGGGGCGGCAGGCCCAGGTCCAGGGTCACGACGCCCGGCGAGAACTTGCGGAAGATGTTCAGGGCCTCATCGACGCGCGTGGCCAGATGCAGCTTGTACGATTCCGATGCCAACCCCCATTTGAGTTGGGTCAGGACGTCCTCATTGTCATCGACGATGAGCAGATTTTCCACGGTATCCCTCGATTCTTGCAGGACGGGCGCTCACGCCGGCCGCTGTCGCCCCGTCCGGATGCGCATGCCCACCGGACGCCGGTTCGCAACCTGTCCGTGTCGTCCATATGGTCCATTCCGTCCATCCAGTCCACACAATACTTTCCCCCTCACGCCTCAGCTCCCGGCAGCCACACCGTGAATTCGGACCCCTCCCCCACCGCGCTCCTGACTTCGATGCGGCCGCCGTGGGCCGCGACGATCTGCTTGCACTGGTAGAGACCGATGCCCATGCCCTTGGCCTTGGTGGACTTGAAGGGTTCGAAGAGCGCGGTCCTGATGAACTCCGGATCGATGCCGCCGCCCCGGTCCGCGACTCGCACGAACGGCTCCGGATCGGCCCCGGTCGTGACGCTGACGGGAAGCCCGTCCGAAGACGCCTCCAGGGCGTTGAGACAGAGGTTGAGGATGACCTTGCCCATCTCCTCGACATCGACCATGGCCATGGCATCCTCGCCCCCGAAGGCCAGCCGTTCCTGGTGCAGCAGGCGCGTCGACTCCCGGGCGAGGGTCAACAGCCCGATGCGGGCGCGCTTCAGGGTCTGGCGGTCGGGCAGCCCTTTCAGTTGGGAGATGAGGATCTTCATCTTGCCCACCGTGCTGGCCAGGGAGTCCACCAGGTCTTTCTGGAACTCCGGGTTGCCGATGAACTTGCGCGCGTTCTCGACCACGAGGGACAGGGTGTAGACGTGGTTCTTCAGGTCATGCAGCACGAAGGCCGAAACCTTGCCCATGATCTCCATCTCCCGCGAGCGCGCCAGCTGCTCGGTCAGCCGGATGTTCAGCAGGGCCGAGGAGATGTGGCGGGCCATGGTGTCCATGAGTTCGAAGTCCTCCTCATCGTACTCCTCTGCGGGGTTGATGGGGGGGCCCAGGAGGACGAACCCGTCGAGCGCGTCATCCCGGAAGATGGGGATGGCGAACCGGGCGGCGGCCATCCACGGTGAGGGATCGTGCACGTCCGGAGTGCGGACCACGCTGCGGCGGGTCCTGAGGGCTGCGGCAAGCCTGGAATCTTCGCCGAAACCGCCCTCGTGCCGGTCCGTCTCCACCAGACTGACAGGCATGTAGATTCGACTGCCGTGATCGAGGAGAAAAAGCGCCGCGCCGACGATGCCGAAGGTCTCGCAGCAGGCCGACAAGGCCGCCTGGTGGAGTTCGGCCTGGTTGCGCGCCGAGATGAGCCTGTCCGTGAACTGAACCCATTGGATGCGGTAGTCGTACTTCTCCCCGTAAAAGTGCAGCTGCAGAAAAAGCCTCAGCTTGCGGCGCATGGTGTCCGACAGGAAAAGCATGAGCAGGCCGATGCCGGCCACGAAGCTGACCCCGAGAAGGACGGCCCGGCCCAACTCGTTACCGAACAGCCGCACCCCCTCGCCCATCAGCCCCAGCACCACCAGATACAGGCCCGCGACCACCAGCACCACAGACTTGAAGGCCAGCCGCCGGGAAAAGCTGACGCGCACCTCCGGCCCCCGGCGCAGGTCCGAAAACCACATCATGCCCGCACCCAGGAGCAGGGCCACGGAGCGCAGCCCGGCCAGGTTCATGTCGATGGAGCGGTACAGCAGCCCCTGGCTGTAATAGAGAATCAGGGCGGCCAGGATGCTGACGGCCCCCAGCAGGACGAACTTGATCTTCCAACGGCGGAAATGCACGGCCGCCGTCAGCGTGGCCTCGATGTTGAAGAGCGCCGCCACGAGGCACGCCGACAGGCCTATGTAGAAATAAAAGCCCCCCGGAAGCAGAAACAGCAGCCCCTCGGTGGCGAAATCCGGGGCGAAATAGGCCCCGGTCACGGCAAGATGGATGCTCCAGGGCAGCATGAAGGACGAGCAGAGGACGAGAATGCGCTGTACCGGCGGCAGACGCCCTTCTTCGTAATCGCGGGCGAAGAGGGCCGTGAACCAGACCCAGGCCGGACACAGGGCGCCTTCCATCACCAGGCCTGCGGATCTCCAGACCGGCATGCTGCCGGGGAAGAGCACGCACAGCAGATCGAGGGTTTCCAGCCCGGCCGTAAGCAGCAGAGCCGCCCCCTGCAGCCCCGAGGCGCGCGACCGTTCACCGCGCAGGACCCCGAGCCACATGCGCAGCGCAAACCCCACAGCCACCGCCACCGCGGCCAGGGTAGCCAAGGTGAGTACAAGCGAATCGCTCATGCCACCGTCCCGTCCACCCCATCCAGGCGAACCTGGTCCGTGAGGTCAGTACAGTCCGTCTCGTCCATACCGTCCACCAACTCCGCCTTCACCAGTATTGCCACTGACCCGTGCCTAGCACGAAAAGCGCCAACGCCACATTCGACGCCGCATGCGCGGCGATGCAGGAAACAAGGTCCCCCCGCCAGGCCCACAGACCGCACATCAGCAGCCCATAGGCCACTGCCGCGGGCCACTCGGCCATGCCGTGCCCCGCGGCGAAGACCGCCGTGGAGACGAGCACCGCCGCCCATGACCATTCACCGGGCCGGACCGAATCAAGGGAGCGGTTGTCCAGGACATCCTGCAGGGCGTCATCGTTCCCCTTTCGCCGCTCCAGGTCCCACTGCAGGGCCAACCGGAACACGAAGCCGCGCATCATCATCTCCTCGAAAACGGGCACCAGGGCCCCTGCGGCCGCAAAGCGCAGCCAGAAGGCCAGCGGCGACCACCCTGCCCCACCTGACGAAACAAACGGGGCCAGCAAGGCCACCCACACCGCAGCCCCGGCAATTCCCGCGACGATGCCCCACCCCACCGATGCCGAGGCCGGACGAGGCCCGGAAAGGGAGAAGTACCAGCGTCGCGCCCAAAGCAGCAGCACGCCGACGACGACAATCCGCAACCCGTAGTTGGCTTCCCGGCTCAGCACGGACACGGGCACGGAAGCGATCCCTACGTAGGCGAAATACGGCAGGATATAGGGAACTATGAGCTGTCTGTTCGTCAGCATCGGATACCCCGATCTCAGGGTTCTGAAGGAGGCTCTCCGGACTTCATGCGGGCCTTGTAAGCCTTTTCGCTCTTCCAGGTCTTGAAGAAGTCGTAGGCCGCCCAGGGAAGCAGGATGGCGCTGCCGACGCGGTTGAACATGAGATGCTTCTGCATGTCGGGGTTCGTGCTGATCCAGCCGTCGTAGAAGAACCACAGGCCGAAGCAGAAGAGGCCGACGGGAAAAAGATAGGGGCTGATCTGGGGTGGTTTGTGTTCGGTCATGGTCACTCGCATAGGTGTAAGAAATTCCGACCGGGACCAGGGGTCCAAAAATCCCGGCCGTGTCGACCGCTGGTCAGGGTACCCCTAAAACGCCGGAGTTCCTGTGCGCCATGGAGCCAAGCCGCTTGTGCGGCACCGGAAACGCACATTGCGCGTGGTCGGGGTTCACCAACGTTCTTACCCCATTACCTGTGAGTTTTCCATGACAATTTACGAATCGCCGTCTTACGGAAGGCGTATGCCATCATCGTGCGCGCATCTTCCAGACAACCGATTTTCGTCAAGGATAGCTTATACATTGCAGCAAGTTACCCGCCCTGAAGCGCGCCTGCACCCAGAGGACAGGACATGGACTGCCGGCACTGCGGATCACGCCAGCTATCCGGCATTGTCTTTTTCGAAAAACTTTACACTTTCATTGCGCACGGCGCCACGCCTCTTCACGACAAAAGCTCGAAATTGCTGGATATTCAAGAATATCGTGTCGGCGGATGCAGTTACTCGACATGACGTTCCCGGACTGGGGGTTACGCCTAGATGAAAAGTGTCGGAAAACTTAACAATGACAATATTGCCGCAATAATATTCAAATATTTCAGGAAGATTAATTCGGCATTTTTATTGCTGAATATGTCTGATTTGATTTTTTCAATCCACATTCAAGCACATTGTTGGCCAGCATTTGATCCGGACGCACCATTTCTAACTCATCACGACAAGGAGGATGGATCATGATGAAAAAGTTAATTGGAACATTGATTATTATGTTATTACTTTCCAATCAATGTATTGCCGCAATCATTGATCCAGAAATTGACTTTGATATATATTTTTATGACACAAATACTGAATATAAATGGTTTGATTTGTCGTATTTTGAAAACAAATCATATAATTACGTTGAAACATTCTTGCAATCAGACTCTAAATATGATGGATTTCAAATTGCCACTCTTGCTCAAATCGAAGAACTTTTATCTTCGAAACATGACGTGAATGGTATCGAAAAGTATTACACAAAAACATACTATCCATATTTATGGAATATTATGGGCGGCACATCTGTCCCAACGAAAACGGGAAGTTATCCCATAATAGGCGGACTTTTCGATTTTGGCTTCGAGGAATTTTCAAATTTAGGGTGGCTCTACAATTATTCAAACCTGGGACCTTCCTATGCATATAATGGTCTCATTATGGAGTATGTACCAGGCGGCAAGGATCCATTCATCGAAAAAGATCGAAGCTATGGTTATTTAGGAGTATGGGTGGTGAACACCTTGACCGCGGACAACGACATCGAACCGCAACCGGATGCCATTGCGGCTCCCGAACCGAACACGCTGCTGCTCTTGGCAGCAGGGCTGCTCGGGCTGGCTGCGTTCAGAAAAACGAGACGATCCTAGCGCTCCCTGGGAATTCCAGATACTTCCAGGCAGGACCGGAATCGGTTCTGCCTTTTGTTTTTGCTTCCCATGAATGTTGCGTGACCACGAAATCGCGCATGAAAACAACAATCGCCCGGGTATACAGCCATGAAAACCGCCGTTTCTCTTGCAACATGCCTCGTTTTCGTTCTCCTCGACACCTTTGCCTTGGCCATGGGCGGCCTCGGCGCAACGTGCAACCCCTCCACCGCGAATTGGGGAAACTGCACGCTCTCCCCCGTCCCGTTCCAGGATTCAATTACCCATCGCGTAGAGATTCCTTCAGGTCACTATTCAGCCCCGTATCAGGTCAAACGACCCAACACTGAGTACATCCTGCAGGGGGATGTCACTGCGGACGGGACGGCGATCGAAATCAGGGCGGACTATGTCGTCATCAACCTCAACGGGCACACCATCACCTACAACCTGACATCCCCGGGGGAAGGGATTGAGCCGGGGGCGTATAACTTCGACCATGTTTCGATACGCAACGGTTCCATCATCCAGGGTCCGGCAGTCATGGGCCGGATCGTGGGAGCAGCGATCGTTTCCGGAGGATCCGGGTATACGGTCGGGGACATTCTCATCCTTGCGGGTGATCGCGTGACGGAAAATGCGACAGTGCGGGTTTCTGCAGTCGGGGACAACGGGACCGTAATCGGGATGACCCTCGGCACCCCCGGAGCCGGTTATGAGATATCCCACTACATGAATGACGCCTGGAACGGCTACGCTCCGACCGGAGTGACCGGAGGCTCCGGCAAGGGCGCGCAGATAAAAATCACGAAAACAACCACGGAAGGAGATATCTACGGAGTCGGGATGTCGGCCATCTCCGCATCCCCGATACCCATGAACCATCTGCACGTCGCCAACGTCTACATCAAAATCGTCGGCAGGGATGTGGGCGGGATCGTCGCCAACAGCGCCCATGCCCTGGTCGAGGAAACGACGATCGAAGACACGTACCATGTCGGGACCGTGAAGCACCGCCACCAAGGCGTCGATGCCCTTACCACGACAAAAAACGCCAAGATGCCCGGTGCCGTCTTCAGGAACAATACGATTCTCAACTGCCGGCACAGAGGCATCGCGGTTCCAGACGGAGGATCCGCTTTCGGCAACCACATAACCACACGGACAATCGCAACCAATGGCGCAGGCATCGGCATGAGCCTCATCGACACCACCGTCCACGGCAACACCGTCATCTCGAGGGGGCAGCACCCCATCGGCATATTCGGCTATAGCGAGCATGGATCCGGGAATGCGGACATATACGACAACTATCTGGATTCCAGGACAACGGAACTCGGCGCCGAATACGGGGGCGCCTTCCTGGCCAACCCGAACGCAACGGTGACCGGCAATGCGGCCGTCGGCTTTCGGACGACATGGGGCGGGAACGGCATCAGCTTTCACGACAACGAAATCCATGTCGCCACCGATTCCCGCTACGCAGGGATCTATACGCCAACAGGCGAAACAGCCTACATCAATGCCAGGGGAAGGGGCTTGATGGTTGGCATCAAAGCCGGGGAAAAGGCGACATTCCACGACAACGCGATCACTGTCCTGGACAAGGACGGAACCGGGTTGGCGTACGGCATCGCATGCACGGGAAATTATGCAGACAAGTTGTTCTTTATCGGAAATACGGTCACATCCAACGTGACGAATATAGCGCTTGGGGATGAATATTCTCGTTGCAATGGTTTCCCGCTGTTCAAGGGCAACACCTTCATCAAGGCGGACAATCATACCTCATACAGAACAATATCAACCCAAGCTCGCGGTCTTTCCGATGCGCAAGCTCGCATTGTGGACAATATCTACCAGAATGGGGCTTCTGTCGACTCAATCGAGCTCAACCCTTCTGGATTTGGAATTGTCGACGTCTATTTCGGATCTGTCATCAACGGTAAATACATGTATGCATACAGGCTGCATGATGGCAACAACACGAGCAAAACACTCATTCGCGAGGACTTCAACCCGATGATCCCGCTTCCGTACGGACATCCGGACTTATGACGTCACGACGAAAGCCATTCGTTATGCACGGATGGATGCAGGCATCCATCACGCAGGATCAGGCCACGATGCCTCTCATGGCATCGGACAAACCCTTCGTCACGGCAAGGTAGTCATAGGCGTCGATCTTTCGGGGATCAGGCCTCACGTTCACATTCCCCTTGGCGATCCCGGCCAGGGTGTCGGCAATGGCAGGAATATCCGCTATGTCACAGACTCGATTGCCGGTTTCGCGCAAGACCCTGGCGCTCGCCCCCTGCAAAGGCGTCATGCCGACGATGGGCTTATGGCTGCCGAGATAATCGACCAGCTTGGAAGGAAGGTAGACGCTCTCCCCAGGCGAGGACAACGGGGCATCGATCAGCAGCAGATAGTCCGCATCCTTCATGGCGCCCAAGGATTCCAAGTACGGCACCGTTCCCTGCAACTTGACGACATCGGCAAGGCCGAAGGTTTCGATTGACCGCCGGTGCTCCTCCTGCATGCCTCCATAGAAGACAAACTCGAAACAATCCGCCGGGTTCAGATCATTTCTGAGAAGCGCCAACGCTTCCAACAGCGGCAAAGGCGTCCTGGGCCCGTAAAAGTGCCCCGTCTGCACGATGCGTATCTTCCCGCCCGCACGCAGATCCCTGCCCTCGCGGCCTTGATACCACTGCGGCACGAAACTATGCGGCAGGACGCCGGCTTTCTGCCGAATACTCTGGGGATACTTGCCCATGACCAAATGCCGTATCTCTGGAGAGGTGAAATAGACCGCATCGGCTTCCGTCATCACGCCCTCCTCCAGGGCGAGATGACGCCGAAACACCCGGGGGGAGGTGTAGTCCGCGTACACGTTGTCGGTCCATGGGTCGCTGAAATAGGCAATCCACGGCTTGTTCAGCTTGCGCTGCAGATACTGCCCCAGCAGATGGTTGCAGTGCGGTTGCGAGCAGGACAGGATCACATCGGCGTCATCCGGCTGCGGGCGCCTGCGGACTTGGGAGCGAGCGGCAAAGGTCCATTCGATTTTCTTGGGTTCCAGAACGGGGAGGAACAACTCCCTGGACAAACGGAACCGCTTGGCGAGCCTGAAAAAAGGATTCGTCTCCCAGGACCTGATGAATCGGACCACCACGTTCGGCGGCACCAGGCTTCCTATGGTGTCGTCCTTTTTCCATCTTCCGGGGTAGTCGAACGTGTCCGGATCAACGGCCAGCACCGTCACCTGATGGCCATGCTCCTGCAACCCCTTCGCCAGCTTCACGTAACACATGGTCGCCGGGAAGAGGAGGGGCGGAAAGGTGTAGGCGATCATGAGAATCTTCATGTCCAGCGCCTCCGCGGTTCAGTACAGGGGAAAGTCCGCAGTGGGGAATTCCCTCAGCAACAGGGCGTCGATGAAAAACTTCGCGGCCCAATTGGGCAGCCGATATGTTCCGTAGCCGCCGTTGACCGGGAAGGAACCCTTGATCCCCCCGCGCACCCCATCGTCCGAAGCGTCAAGATCCTGGGTGCCCTTGAGAAAGGAGACCACCTTTTCAACCGCTCCCGCATAATGATCCGTCCCGTCCAGGCGGTCCAGGCGCTGCCAGACGATGGCCGTCTGGGCCATGCCGGTCAGGCAGCACCACGCTGCCGCGGGATTCCAGGAACTGTCGAAGCGCCCCGGCATCCTGCCGTTGGCGCCCACGCGCTCCTTGAGTTCGGCCGAGGTTCTCCGGGCCGCATCGATGCACCGGGCGTCATCGAGGAGCAGCCCGCATTCGAACAACCCTTGTGACGTGTAGGCGATGGTGTGGAGCAGCGGACGATCATTGTCGTTGAGGCAGTTTCGCCGAAACCAGCCACGCCCCTCTTCCTGGCCCAACGCCCAGTCAACGAACCTGCCCGCCGCATCGGCATAGCGGTGCTCCCCGCTGGCCCTGGCCAGGGCGAGGAGCGCCCAGGCCACGCGAACGTTGTAGGTATGAATACTGTCCGTGCCCGGGTTCCCGAACGCGCTCCAGGTCCCGTGTCCATCCAGCCCGCTCACCAGCCAGTCCCCGGCCCGGGCCGCCGCGTCCATGAAACGGCGATCCCCGGTTTCCGCATAGGCGCCGAGCCAGCCGAACAGCACCTGGCCGGTGTCGAAAACAACGGGCTCGCCGTTGACCAGGCCCGGAATGGCCCCGTTGTCCAACTGAAGCCCGAGCTCCCACTCGGCCATCTCCAGGGCGCGTCCCAGCAGGCGCCGCTCGCCCAGCAGGCGTGAACAGTTGATGAACGTGGGAATGATGTACCCGGTCGTTTCAGGATAGGAAGGCATCCACCCCTTGCCGATGAGGTAGCTATGGCTGACGCCCCGGTCAGGAGTAGCGTCCTGGGCCCGGCACAGCCACGCGACGGCTGCGGCGCAGTGCGCTCCGTCATCGAGAGCTTTTCCCGACAGCACGAGATCCTTGAGACGAATTTTCAGTCTGCCAAGTATCGGTGATGCCAATTGCCACCTCACTCCCCCCGAAGAGGGAAACATGCGCTGCGACGACGCGTCATTTCGCGTTCAATTCGATTCACTCCTAGGAGCCGTGTCGCGTCACATGCATTTCCATAAGTATATTTTTTACCAAAAGCCTCAGCAAAGGCCATGAGAAATCCTTGCCAAGATATCTGCATATTTCCTTTCGTGCATCGCTCAACAATCCGTTCTCATTGCAGCGCCAACAATAATCGTATTCCAATTCTTTAATTTTATCTTTAATAATTTTATATATCTTATGGTCGTTCCGATAGTAATAAAGTTGATGCTCTGTCAGCGCGAGATAGTCGCGTGCGTTACGCAACTTTGTTCCTGGATTGTGAATAAGGCTTGCCGAGTGATTTCGCTTTCTTGACAAGACCCTGTCTATGTACCCAGACACGGAGTTGTATGCTGCACGGGCATATAACTCGTCATCCTCACCATAGCAGTACCCTTCTGCAAAATATCCGACCTCTTCAAAAAGGGATCGCCTTAAACACGACCCACTCGTATGCATGAATCCGCCATACTGTATGATGTACCGAGATATGGATTCAGAAAAAATCCACTCGCCATCCAATCCTTCATAATGCGGAATTGCTCTGAAAATTTTCCATGTATCTATCCCAGATGGATTGATAACGCCATTTTCATCAAATATGTCGTAATTGGAGAACAAGAAGTCGACGCCACTGTTGCGATCAATAAAATTTGCCAAAGACTCAACGCACGTCTCATACAAAACATCGTCTGAATCAAGCAGTACGACATACTCTCCAGCAGCGTTGCGTATTCCGTTATTTCTTGCCGCACCAGGCCCTGAGTTATTCTGATAGATGTATGTGAATTTTTCAGACGGAAAATATTTCCCGACAACATTTCGCGTATCGTCGATCGAACCGTCGTCAACGACAACGATTTCATAATCTTGAAAAGTCTGATTCAAGACAGAATCGACTGCCTCAGTGATCAATCGTGAGCAGTTGTATGCGGGGATCACAACGCTAAATTTCGGCATCGCATTTCATTGATCCATCAGACGTTGCAATTTCTGCCACTTTCACGACGTAACATTGCATGTGAAACCGGCGCAGGCACGGGGCATGCCCCCGTAATTACGCTTGTAGTTGTAAAGACCGTGCTGCGGGTGCGAATCTTCGGCAGCCTCGGCTGGAACCCCGCCAATGTTCAACTCGGAAAAACCACGTTGCGCCAGCCTTCTGATCAACTCATACTGCAACAGATACATGGCCGACGTCTCGTACCCGACCACGGTGGACCCGGAGCGGACCGTGACGGCCTTCCCCCCGAACTCCAGATAGGCGAGGGCCGCGACGATCTCTCCGTCCTTGCGCGCGAACAGCACCCTGCCCGGGCCATCGCGGTAAATCGCCTCGAACGACTCACGATAGAATCGTTCGTCCTGGATGGCGTACCTGTTTCCCTTTTCAGAGGACCGTTCCGCCGAGGACTGCTGCATCTCCCTGACGGACAGAAACGCCTCGAGCGTGGCGTCCTCGACAACCTCGAGGCCGGATTCCTGGGCCAAGCGAAGGTTCTTGCGGTGCTTCTTGTGCATCGCCCGCAGGATCGCGTCCTCGCCCCTGGTGAGATCAACCAGAAACTCCACCAGAGAATGCTCGGCAGGGACCCCCAGCCGCCCGGCCAGATCCGGCGGCTCCCCCCACCGCGAATCTACCACGATGTTCCTGACGCCGCGTTCAGCACAAGCGCTCCGCAAGGCGACATACAGGTCTTGCCGGAGCACGCCGGAGCCATCCCGCAGGACAGGCGCTGCGGGAAGATGGAGGGCAACGCTTCCCGGCAAGAGCCGGAACAACCGCCTTTTCTCGACAATCCCGACCGCGGCGGCCACGGGCGCTGCGTCGCTCGTCCAGACGAGATAGCGAAGCATATCCCTGTCCGCGCCTACGCCCCACACCTCAGGCAGATGAAACGGGTTTCCGTCGAGCCGCACGATCAATTCCCGCCACTCAACAGGATCGTATGAATCTGCAATACAGGAAATCTCTGCTTTCCGTTCGCTCATTCGATCCTCTCAATTGAACGCACCCAAATTTTTGAGCAAATCAGTTCCGGCGCTATGCGCAGCACAATTTTGTCACATCCAAAGCTGCATGATGGATTTGATCTTTGTAAAATGTGTTCTTCAAATGCAAAAAGTTCTGCGATTCATCCAAAAATTCGTATTCACATTCAATCAGTTCGACAAGTCGGTTTTCAAAAATCTGATCGCATCTGACATTGTTCTTTTCCAAATCCATACTCGCCATAAAATCACGACACTTTGGCCGATATTCTATCATAATGACAGGCGTGCACGTGCATGCCGCCAATACTACTGAGTGTAATTTTTCTCCAACAAAAACATCTACGCTTCGCAATTCGTTCATAAACACATCTGTATTCAGGAAATCTTCAATGATATATGGATTTTTTTCCTCCAATAATGCAGCAGCCCGCCTGATATACTCCATATCCGCTTCCCACACGGGGAAAAATTTGAAACTCCATCCCCTTGCCTTGAGAACCTTCAACTCCCTGACGACATCGCGCAGCACGCGTTCTTCATCACCACCCCATACCTGGCCACGCGATACGCCCAAGTTGACACCCAGACTCTTCCGGCGTTTTTTTTCCACGACCTTGTTATCCGCAATATACAAAACAGGATCTCCAATGACGCGAACATTCCTGCGCACACCCCAATCAGACAAAATCTGTCTGGAAATAGGCCCCCGCACGCTGATGTAGTCGAACGTATTGAGTTGCGAAACCCATTCATTTCGAAGATCTACATGGGACGGTATTTGCAGCCAGTATTCAGGGTTCATGACTCCGCACCCGAATGCCACCTTGAGTGGCGAGGGATACTGCTCCAATTTTTGCAAATACAGAGGTCTCCCAATCAGAGTCCCCCCTCCCAAAATAAAACAATCAAAGATGTCATTTTTTATTTGTGAATATGTATTTACAGCCCTGCTCAAGTATGACTTGTCATACAAAGCAATCTTGCCCCCCAACAAATCAACAATTACATCATGCAGAACCTCGTCGCCTAAATTACCATGTCCTGCCCATCCGCAATAATACCCTTTTGCCTTACTGGACAGGATAAACTTCATGTCTTTGAACAGCGACTTGATTTTATGCATGAAAGAATCTCGATTTAAACATTAACAAATTCACAAAAAAATGAATCTTCACACTTTATGATAAAATTTTTCAATAAAAAACTTTTTTTCCGATTCAGTCAATAACACATAAAAATATACTACCGCACAAAACACAGATCCGACAAACGACACAAGCAAAAGCTTAGCATAACTATCGCAATTTACCATATTAGTCATTAAGTACATAAATAATGATATAATGCACCAGCTTATCACCGGCCTAAAATGACAGTTCAGCACATGATTAATTAAAGGTATGTTTAAATATCGACACACATAGGGCATATAAAGCATTTGAGTCGCAACGGTTATCACAACGCTTGCGACACCGATACCATCTATGCCAATAAAATGTATGAGAATCGCGCCAAGCATCAAATATACAATCGTCCCGATTGAAGAAACGGCAACCAGAAAATTGACATTCCCGACGCCGATCATAAGCCGCGCCACCAAGGGCTGTAAGCTTTGCATCAGAAACGATAACGACAGGTAATAAATTAAATTTCCGCCCTTGATCGCCATATCTTCGCCAACCCAAAGACGCATGAATGGAACGCCAAGAGCCATGATAAAGGAGATGAATGGAATAACCATGATTAACGTGTAGCGCGTGTACTGCTCATAGATCTGCGCAATCTGCTTCACATCACCACGCCCATGCAAATCACTGAACATCGGCATAAAACCAGTCGTAGCAGCCATGGATATCTCCCTAACATACTCCACCATTCTTTTCGGAACGGAGAAAACTGTAGTCCAGGAGTTTGACATGGCAAAGCTGACAATCACCGGCTCAGTATTTATTGCTATTCGAGTAGTTGTTGAGGAAATAAAAATCTTTCCGCCAAGACTAAACAATTCTCTGAAAGAGGATACTGTAAGTTCACTGAAACTGATTTTCAGATCTGGAACGACCCTTTTGACCAGCAGGAAGAGCGACAGAATGCTGCCAACATCGACGGTCATCTTCACCAACGCGAGGCCGACGATCCCCTTGTCTTGTTCCAAAACCATGAATGTCAGACCAGCGTTTACAATTGCGAGAAAAATATCCAGAAAACTTTTTGCAACGTAACGCTGCATTCCGAAGACAACCCCACCGAGCACGTATGAAGGGAAACAAATGGCAGTATTGATCCCCAAAATGACGAAAAGCATCCGCACCATCTCATGATGCTCAGGGGAGGAAACCTGCTCGGCAACAAAAATGTGCGCGGCAAAGATCAGGACACCGGCAATGAGCAGCCCGGAAATTTGAAAGAACGCATACGCCGTCGACACGATGCGTTGCAGGCCATCTTTGTCATTGGCCGCGTTTTTCTGTGCCACCAGCTTGATCACAGAGGTCTGCACGCCCAGTTCAAGCAGTCCCCCATAACCGACTATGGCCAGCACCAGCACCCAGAGTCCGTAGTCGTCCAGGCCCAATTTCCGGATCGTGTAGGGGGTCATGAAGAACGTGACGACCACGTACACCGCGTAGCGGGCCAAGTTCGCCAGCGAGTTGATGGACAGTCTTCTGTGGATACTGGTCGAAGTCATTTCCGGTGATTCCCCTTGCCTCGCGCATACCCCAATGTCACCGACAAATCTCGTGTAATTTGGCCCGAATCGCTCGAAAAATCGACCCGTGCCGGCTTGATCCCCGGAAACCCCGTGTCCTGGCCCGACCAGCTAATCAAGATGCCCTTCCAGCTCGATTCGTTGCCCGAAAGGGTCCATGAGTTCCATCCTCCACAAGTCCCGATCCCTGGCTTCCTTCCAGGGAACGAACACGACGGGCCGTGAGGAGAACCGCTCGAAGCGGAACACAGCCGTCGCCTCGTTTTTCGCCGGAGTCAGGCGCATCTGCGCCACTCGTGGATCAGAGGCCGACGCCGCAAGGTCCGCCATGACCAGATAGCCTTTCCCCTGTTGTGAATCCCGCATGCTCTCCACCCGCACTGTGTTCCCCCAGGTCAGGCCCGTCAGGGCCGGGGGCCGCCGCGGTTCCATGGGCAGGTGGTACAGCGGGTCGCCGACAAAACTGGTGATCCAGTTCAGGTGAACCTGGTTGGCGAGCAGGATTTCGCCCATGGGAAGGCCTTTCAGCAGCAAGGAAAACAGGGTGGCGTCATCCCAGAAACTGTGGCTGTGGATATGCGGCGTCACTCGCGGCTCCACCCTGGCCGAGCCGGCCGTGATCGTCACCCCTTGCCGCAAGTACGCGCGGAACCGGGAATCGGTCACGTTCCAGCCTTGATCCGATTTGACGAAGGCGGCGATGCCGCCCGGCAGAAAAGCGTTGCCGACATTGAGAAAACCCGTGTTTGGAGCCAGCCTGAACAGTTCCAGCCGGGCTTCGCCCTGGGGATGCTGGAACATGTGCCTGTATCCCAAGTCCCAGAAGCGCCGGCCGGGAGAATGGGTGCCGAGCTCCCCCGTCCGGCCCGTGTCCTCGCCCAAGGAAACGTCGGGCATGACGCCCATCATCGGCCCGGCATAGCGGGACGCGTAGACCGCCCTGTCCACCAGTTCCATGGACTCCAAGGCCTCAGCCCCGTCGATGCGCATGGCGAAAAAGAGATGCCTGTCCCTGCGCAGGGACCTCTGGTCCCGCGTGAACGGGGCCGGATCGGCGCGGTCACTGTCCTTGCGGTAGGCGTTGGGATGCGCGAAAGGGTTGATGTCCCCACCCATGAGCGGCCTGCTCAAGGGAGTGCGGAACACGTAATTCCTGAACGCCTCCTGGCCGGCCCGGGCACGTTGATCCAGGCGCAGCGGCCAGACCTGATTTCGATGCAGCTGCTCGAAATCGTAGTACATGATCTGCAGCCGCTGTCCGAAATCGATGTGCGAGCCGAAATCCCGCAGCTGGTCGTTGACGCCGGTGGCGATGCCGAAGGGGGCGGCCACCGTGCGCGGCAGCCCGTAGCACACCGCGAAATACAGGATGTGGTCCTTGAGCAGCGTCCCGTCAGGTCGGGCATTGGCCGGATCTTCCAGGAAGGTTTTGATGGGGTTTTCCACGCATTCCAGGTAGTTCTGGTCGTCCCGAATCCCGTCGGGCCCCGTGGCGCTGAAGGCCGCATGTTCGATATCGTGGTACTGGGCGCTCCACACGTGCATGTTTCCGAGGGAATCGGCGCATTGCGCCTTGGCCGTGAACGGCCCGGACATGAACAGGTTGTCCATGGCCCGGATCTGCCACGCCCCCTGGTGCTGGACCTTCACCTTCTCGGGGCGAAGGCTGACCCCATTTTCAATGAGCAGGACGTTGCCCTGGTCGGACTTGGAATCCGGCTCGAGCTCAAGACGGAGGGAATGCATGTCCCAAGGGATGTCGGACTTGGGAAGGGCCACCTCGACCACTCGACCGTCCCGCATTTCACAGGCGGATACGGGCTTTCCGGTTCCGGGCGACTGGTACACGACTCCGCAGCCATTGTCGCGGCTTTCCTCCTCGAGATGGTCGCCGGCAAGAAGACTGCGCAGGAATCGCTTCCCTGTCAGGCCCAGCATGTACGGCTTTTCGCCGGATACCGGATCCGTATGCATCCGCACATAATGTTCGGCCACAGCCCTGGAATCCTGATCCGCACCGAGCAAGGGGTGGCGTTCGTCCCAATCCGCATTGTACAGAACCAGAACCTGGGAAGGACTGCCGCCATGCGCAGACTCGTATGCGCCCGCCGGAACGAGAAAATGCGTGCTGGCCGCCAGCACGCCGAGAACGACGCGCAGAAGAAGCACCGCGATGCGGCTGCGTGTCCGAAGGACCGGGGCTTTAAAGGGCAAGGCACCAAACATCGAAGTTCTCCTAGAGATTGTCGGCCAAAATGCCCACGATCCTGTCTGCGGCGCGACCGTCCCCAAAGGGATTGGCGATGGTTGCCATCCTGTCGTACGCGTCCTTGTCGTCCAGCAGCCGCTCCACTTCCCCCACGATAGTGTCCGGAGACGTGCCCACGAGACGCGCACAGCCGGCCGCGACCGCTTCCGGCCGCTCCGTGGTTTCCCGCAAGACCAGCACCGGCTTGCCCAGCGACGGCCCCTCCTCCTGCACCCCCCCCGAATCCGAGAGCAGCAGGGTGCAGGCCTTCATCAGACTGACGAAATCGAGATATTCCAGAGGGGGGACGAGATGAACCGTCTCGATCCCGGCAAGGGCTTCGAACACCGGTTTCTCGATATTGGGATTCGGGTGCACGGGATAGACGATGTCGACGTCATTGCGCTCGGCTATCCTCCTGAGGGCCGTACAGATATCCCTGATCGGCTGCCCCCAGTTTTCCCTGCGATGGGCGGTGACCAGAATGAACCGCTCATGCTTGAGGCGCAGCTTCGATGGAAAGGGAAGGTTGCGGGAAGCCGTCATCAGCAGGGTATCGATGACCGTGTTGCCGGTCAGGAAAACGCGTTCTCCGGGGATGCCTTCCGCCAGGAGATTTTGGACCGAACCTTCGGTGGGCGCGAAGTGAAAGCTGGACAGGACGCTGAGCATCCGCCGGTTGATTTCCTCCGGGTAAGGATTGAACCGGTCATGGCTCCGGAGTCCGGCCTCGATATGGCCTACGGCAACCTTGCTGTAGAAGGAGGCCAGACCCGCCACCATGGCTGTGGTCGTGTCCCCCTGAACCAGGCACAGTTCCGGCCGGTGCCGATGCAGCACCTCGGTCACCCCTTGCACAGCCTTGGCTGTCAACCCGGCCAGGGTCTGGTTCTCCTCCATGAGGTGCAGGTCAATGTCAGGCGTGATGTCGAACACCCGCAGCATCTGATCCAGAATGGCTCGATGCTGGCCTGTCGTGCAGAGGATGGGGTCAAAGCGGCCGTCCTGCCGCAACCGTCGTATGACCGGCGCGACCTTGACCACCTCGGGACGGGTGCCGAAGACTACCAGAATCCTTTTGGGAGCATCCTGCATGACCTTCTCTCTCGCTTTCGGGCCGAACAGACATGCCGCCACCCAGATCGGACCCTTCGCCGATGCGTGGGTTGCGCAATGCGTTCAGCCGGTTTCGGACATCATCATTCCCGTCATGAGGGCAGGAACTCCCGGATGACCGGATAGAATGCCCGCAGAAAATCCTTGATCCGCTCCTCGGCCTGTTCCGTATTATCCCTGGCCAGCATGGAAATGCGGATGAAACTCTGATCCTTGCGACTGTGGAACATGGAGCCCGTTATTTCCGACAGTTTCAACGAATATTCGTCGGACATGGTCTTGCCGCGCATGGCGAACCAATAGTAGATCACTTCCTTGCTCTCGCCCTTGGCATAGGCGGATCGGACAAGATTGATCTTCTCCCCTCCCAGATCAATCGTCGTGGGCCGGGAATACAGTTCCGTCCAACCTGCCCCGGCAACGCAGTGCTTGGGGGAATGAATCCCCCCTGAATCCGGGCCGCCGTTGAAATAGCTGAGGTACATGTCCACCTTGCTGCCGTCCTCGGCCACGTAGCGGCGGGACAGATAATCCGTGGGCATGAGGACTTTGAGCACGTTCGAACTCAGGACGGATTGCCCGGCCATGCGCCAGCCTTCATGAGACGGCGGGAACTCGGAGAACGGACGGGCCATGGGCACCATCTGGTCCCGATGCAGGGCCATGTACAGGCCCATGCCGGACAGGAGGGCGTAAAGGACGAGGAAACGCAGACGCACGTTCATGACCACCTCTTCAGGACTGCGCCCAGGGCCACGAACATGACCACGGCCCCGGCAAAGACGAACAGTCCGGCAAATTCGTGAAAGAACCCTTCCGCAGCGGCCGAACCGAAGTACTGGGCAAGGATGCCCGTGGCGATGACCCGCAGGCAGTTGGTGAACACGGCGATGGGCAGGGTGGACAGGATGAGGATGACCCTGTCCCTGGCTCTGGGGAAAAACACGAAGGCATAGGCCGCGCCCAGGGCCAGCAGGGACATGATGGACCGCAGCCCGCTGCAGGCGTCGGCCACCTCCAGGGTGATGTTGGGGAACATGAGGATGTTCCCTTCCTGCAGGACCACCACCCCCAGGGCCTTCATGGACAGCACCGAGACCTTGGTCACGAACAGCTTCAGGGGGAAGGCGGCCGCGTCGTAGATGATGTACGGGATGGGCACCATGAGCAGAAGATATGCCAGTGGAGCGAGAAGGATCGTGAATATCTCCCAGCCAAGAAGATACAGGACAGCCCCGGCCAGGATGACCACCATGGACGAGCGCATGGTGAAATACTCCGTGCCCAGCCATCCCAGAAACAGCAGCATCAGGCCCAGCGCGACGAGTCCCAGGCCGGCGTCGGCCGGCCTGACCTCGGCCGCCAGAAGATCGTCTTTGCGCATGAAGGCCAGGTAGCCGGCGATGAAGGGCACCAGAAAGCCGTGGGAATAGTTGTCGTCCTTGGCCCAATCCAGGACCATATCGTGGGCGATGGAGTGATACACCGCCCCAAGGAGTACGACAAAGGCAAGCAGTTCAAACTTGTGGGCCTTGATTGTCTCGGAAAACGTCATTGTCTTCTCCGCTTCGCTGCAGGCATTGCAGGCATTTTCATTCCGGCAACCCGTGAACATTGCCTTGAGACGCCATTTCTCCTAAATTTCATCATCCTGCTTCGACCATTCAACCCGCGAACATGCATGCGCATACTCGACAAAGTCCTCTCCTGCGCAACCTGGGCCTACCTCGCCTTGACCATCCTGGCCCCGATTCTCATGTATCTGGCCGGGGACAGATGGTGGCCGGGCACCCTGCTCCTCTTCGGCCCGCGCTGGGCGCTGGCCCTGCCGCTCATACCGCTCCTGCCCCTGGCCCTGTGGCGAAAACCAGGACTGATCATTCCCCTTGTGCTGGGAGCAGTCCTGGTCGTTGGCCCGTTCATGGGACTGCGCTGCTCCTTTTCAACGCCACGCAGGGCGAGCGAGGGCTTTGTCCGCGTCCTGTCCTGCAATGTGGGCGGAACGAATTTCGATGCCCCCAAACTTACCCGGCTGATCCGGGATTTCGGCGTGGACATCGCGTCCCTGCAGGAATGCCCGGAAGGCCTGCAACTCGACCTGGGTGCGCAATGGCATGTCCTCCGCTCCGGCCGCCTTGCCATATTTTCCAGGTTTCCCCTGCAGGACCTTCCCCCGGTCAAGGGCATACCGGTATCCGGTCCCTGGCCGCTGCATCCTCTCTTCCCGTGCATCGCGGCCACCCCCGGCGGCGACATCCTTGTCTATGCCGTGCATCTGCCCACGGCCCGCTATGGCCTGGAAAACATGCTGGACCGCACAACGGGACTCAACTTCCGGAAAGCCCGATACCTTATCGCGGAAACCCAGAAGCGGTCGCACATTTCCCGGGAGGCCGGGAACTCCGTCCAGTCCAAGGATCTTCCCCTTGTCCTTGCCGGCGACTTCAACATGCCGGCTGAAAGCTCCATCTTTCGTCAGCACTGGGGCGGATTCCGCAACGCGTTTTCCTGCTCCGGTAGGGGCTTCGGGTTCACATCCGTCGACGTTCACAAGGGTATCCCGATTGCCATCAGGGTTGACCACATCCTCACCGGCAACGGCGTGAGGCCGCTGGCCTGTGAGACAGGTCCGGACGTCGGATCGGACCACCTCCCGGTCATCGCTGACGTTGAAATCCCCATGAAATGAGTTCGAACTCACGACGAATCCTCATTTTTCCTGCACGCATGACGCTTCAATGCGATTACCGGTTCAATGTGCGTTCAAAAAGCTCGGCGACTTTTTGGGTCGTGCGTCGCACGTCGAACCGCTCGGCCGCCTCCTGGCGGAACGCCGTGAAGACCGGCCGATGGTCCTTGCGCATTAAACCTTCCATGGCCGTGGCCAAGCCATCGGGATCGCCACCGGGAACCATGATCGCCGGTGTGTCGCGGACCACCTCGCGAAGACCGATGCAGTTCGAGGTGACAATAGGAACACCGCTAACCAGGGTTTCCATGGCGAGCAGACCGCATGCCTCCCATCTTGAGGGCATCAGCACGGCGTCCAGATCACGATATATTTCAGACACATTAGGCTGAAAGGGCAGGAACTCAATCCGATGCTCAACGCCCATTTCCCGGGCCATTTTTTCATACCGGATCCTGCAATCCCCTGAACCAACGGCCACAAGGCAGTAATCGCGGGACATTGCATTTTTCTCCAACGCAGCCAGGGCGTGGATGATCTTGTCGAAGCCTTTCTGGGGCATGAAACGTCCTAAAAAACCAAACAGAAAAAGGCTGTCGGACAGTCCATTACGCTCCCGGAACGCGCCGGGTTGTCCAGATTCGAGAAAGACACCCGGCTCGATTCCGTTCAGGATGGCCACTTGGCGCACTTCCGAACCGACCAGGCCCGGCACCTCCTGTCGCAGGTGCTCCAGGATGTCCTCACTCACCCCGTAGACCGCGTCCGCGGAACGGACGACCCGGCTGGTCACAGCCCGCTTGATGCGGCCATTCACTCCCTGCAGCAAGCGGTCTTCGAGGATTCCATGCACGGTCAGAACGTGCGGCACGCCGAAGAAGATGTTCGCCGCGCTTGTGGCGGTGGCGGAGATGAACCCCTGGCTTTGGATCAGATCATGGCGTCGCTGGCGAAGTACGCGCAGCACGGCCTGGAAAAAGCCCATCGACGAGGCCGGGGCCAGGATCAGCTCCGCGCCGAGCACGGCTGCGTCCTCCCGTAATGCCTCGCGCTCCTGCACATCCGCGGCCAGGATCGTCACGCGCCAGTCGCGTCCCAGGTGTCCGTACACGTAACGCATGTACGTTCGGATGCCGCCCAGGGGCCAGCGCACGACAGCCAGAAGACGCTTAGTTTTGGCCATTCCGTTTCAATTCCTGGTTGAAGAAATGCGTGCCCAGCACGGTCAGGGCCGCCAGCAGCAGCCATGTGTAGCGATACAGGTTATGATCGGCCCACCCCTTGAAGAGCAAGAGGATCATCGTCTGGATGATAGCCTGCCCCACCAGCGAGTGAAACCTGGGAACCGACTCCACATCCAACGCGGAGATTTTCCGCTGCTGCGGCGCGGGCGAAGGCCCATTGCGCACATTCCCGACACTCCCGTTCACCCGTGCCGTCCTTGCGACCGGTGCAGGGGGGCTTCCCCGGTCCGCTGCGGGCTTCTGCGGAACCAGGCGCTGGAAGCGGACGATGATGTTCCTGTTCTGGCGGTACAGAAGCCACAGCAACAATCCGAACGAGAGCAGGCCGGCGGTTCCGAGTTCGCTCAGCAACTGTCCGTACACGTTGTGGGCGTTGGGTCCTACGGCCATCCCCGGCCACGTGAGCGGAAAATTGTGCGGTCCGATACCCAGTATCGGGTAGCTCTTGTAAAGCTCCAGGCCGCGCAGGAATCCTTGGGTACGACCATCGGCGGAGGCCTGTGCCCCCACTGCGGCATACTCGCCGCTGAATGTCGACAGGAAGCGCTTCTGGAGGTCCTCGGGCATGTAGTCCCAGGACACGACAAGAACCATTCCCGCGAGAAGGATTCCCCATATCTTCCGGGACGAGCCCAAGACGATCAGCAGCAAAAAGAGGATGAAGGTGACCATCCCGCTACGTGATCCCGTGAACATGACCGCCGCCAGGGAGAGTATCCCGTAGATCCAAAGGAACACCGTGACCCAGGCGCTGCGAAACCGGCTCTTGATCAAGGCCCAGGCCAGCGGCAGGGAATAGCAGATGGACGCAGCAAAAGCGTTCGGGTCCCCGTAGGTGATGTCAATTCCCATCATGCGCTTGATGCCCATGCGAAAAACATATCTGTCATGCACGAAGAACTCCCAAGCCGACTTGCCGACATAGAGGAACATAACCACCAAGAACGCCAGCAACACAACCCGGAAGTCTTCCTCATCACGTACGGAAAGAATGACCATGAAATAAAAAATGACGTATTTGAGGTAGTCCACGATGAACGGCCACGAATGCGTCCAGCTGATTCCAAATATGCCGGACAACAAGAGCGTCAATGTGAAACATGCCACAGCGCCGTTGAGCGGGTTTGAAAGGAAGCGCTTGTCCTTGTGCAGAAGCACAACTATCATGAAGATGAGCATGTAGACACGTTCGATCCGGAGATCCCCAAGAATTGACCAGTATTCGTAAGGCCTCAAGACCAGAAGGAACAGATAGCCGGCAAGCATGAGTGGCAGCATGGAATCAACTCCCTGGCAGCAGTTCGTACGATGAAGACGTGCAACGCGGTTCGGTCGAAATCCGAGGGTCATTGCAGGGCAAGCTGTATTGGAACACTCTTTGACACTCCTCCATCTTGAACCGCAGAACCGGACGCATGTTCTGCCACTACAGAGCCGTATCCGCAGTCATCAGACGAATCGATTCGATGACGTGTGCAAAATGCCTGGCGCAGTCCCGGGCCGCATGCCTGTATGCAAACCGCCTTGCCAGTGTGAAACGGCGGGCCAGCCTCTCCCGCAAACGACCGACCACCGACATCGGCCCATCCCTTCTGGCGCCGATGACTTCATGAGCCGCATGCCTGGCCAATTCGTCGGGCTGCTTTCCAAGCTCCGCGCTCCGTCGCAGCAAAGCCGAAACGGTCTGGCGATACGGGCCGGCGGCGATCCTCTGCACGTCGGGGTACGAAACCCCGCGATCAAACAGCGAGGACCCGAGCACCCCCCCGGCGTTGCCGACAAAACCGGGCACCACGGGGATATTTCTCCTATGCAGGGCCTCCAGCGCCTCGGGGGTACACGGAGCATTGGCGACCGACACCACGCAGCGCGCCTCCACCCGCCCCACATTCCCCATGCGGATGCTGCCCACCCTGGCCGCGGGCACCAGGATATCCACCGGCAGATACAGCGCATCTTCCATGGATTCCAGCTTCCGGCCCGGCAGGTGTTCGATCAGCGCGTCGCCGTGAACCGCGCGGGACTCTCTGAGCGCGGCCAGGGAGAACCCGTCCGGGTGATGGACCGCCCCGCGCACCGTGGACAGGCCCACGATGCGGAAGCGTTCCGGTTCGAGCATCTCCGCCAGATGCGAGGCCACCTTGCCGAAACCCTCCACCGCCAGGGTCAGAGGGCCATTTTTTCCAGGGAACACGAAGTCGGCGCAGGCGCGTACAGCCTCCGCGGCGAAGACGGCCGTGTAGAGCGAGGTATCGGTCACCCTCCCCAGGGTGAAGCCCGCTCCCCGGTAGATGGCCTCCAATTCCTCGGGGCCGCAGTTCATATCCATGCCCGGATAATAGATGCCCGAACTGATGATGACCCGCAGTCGGCGGCCCACATCCTCCAGGGCGGCGAGCCGTTGCTCCCGGGTGAAGTTCGCAGGCATACTGATTCCGCATTTGGCACCACCCCGGGGCAGACCGCAAAAGGCGTACTTCAGTGTCATTTCGGCGGCGAGCATGCGCACTTCCTTGATCTCAAGATCGGGGACGATGCGTACCCCGCCGGAACTGGTGCCATTGACGATAGAATCAACAACGACATGGCCAGTGAGGCCACAATTTCCTTTAAAAGAGATACTTAAAAGTTGATTTGTCATGTATATACCTTCTATCAGTCCATACAAGTACCAACACAACAATCATTGAAATAATATATACGGTCAATTTCTTGCATATATTAAATTTAAACAATTTGCATTAATCATATAATATATTCATGAACATGTCGCACCTGTTACGAATTCAACCATTTTAGAATATCTGACCTAAACCATAACATAAAATAAGATACTGGAGTGTATTTATTCGATTCATACATAACTTTGCGTGTATTCGACTTGGAAATAGCAAGTTCTGTGACATGCGAATCTGACTTGTTGAATAAAAATCGACCACCATTAATTTCAATCAACTCTCTCAGATAGATCAGATGAGGACTAATTGTCCTGATCTGCGGATCAAAAAACCAACTCGATCCGGCAATCCCTTTGATGCGTGGATGGAGAACCAACATTTCACCTACAGCACGAAGCGCATTGAACCATCCATGCGGTGTGAAATCTTTTGCATATCGCACATCAAGATGAATTTCATAGAACGGGTTGAACCCTTGAGCCCTCATGGCCAACCTCAGCCACGAAATAATATCTCGCCCCCGGTTGTTCAGTACATAACTTCTGGGAATGCCGGCATACGACTCAACCTTGAGAAGTCCTGCAGAAAACATTCGTAACGATGCTGTCGCCAAATCCTTGCAAAACAAGTCATTGGAGTAGTCATAGAAGCCATTTTCATTCGAATTCATATCATGAACAATACGATCATATTCTACTATTATAAAATTTTTAACTTTTTCTGTATATTTATACTTTTCTAATTTATTAATAGACGATAAAATTAAATTTAAAATAACAAATTTATGATATGAATCCAGCCCTTCTACAGAAAAATCTCGAACAATTTTTTTGCATATTTCATTATTTTGTTTATCGTACACCCTGTAACTTGCGTATTTATTAATGTTTATTATGTTATTTATATATACATCCACAGGATACAAATACAATATATTTTCACATTTTTTTTTGGTTATCTCTAACATGCAATTGCATGTAGAATTTATTTTATATAGTTCATTCATATTTTTTATTCAATATACACGAAATATAAAATTCAAACATGTCCGGAGAAAATTTATTGTAACAATCTGTAGACATATTTGTCGTCACATCTATTCTTTTCAATGCTAATTTATCACAATATTGAATATTCAATCCTGAAATTGTAGTGCATGCAGCAGCGTATTTTGATTTTTTTACAATGGATTTTATATCGTCGTTGATATCTTCTTTTCCGCCATTTGGATAGGCAAAAAAGTCAACGGATTGCCCAATCTTGGCCTCCAGAAGACGTTTGCAGTCCATGATCTCGTGCACGGCCTGATCATGCGAGACTCGTGAAAGGATGGGATGTGTGATGGTATGGGCCCCGATAGTGAACAGATCATCCTCTGCAAGCTGCCTGACTTCATCCCAGTTCATCATGGTTCTTTCAGCCGATGATTCATCTCCGTATTTTGAAACCACATGGCCAACGACCTCTCGCTTCAGGGAGTCGGCCTGCCGTTTTAGCTGGCGATGCAACGCGGAAACCGCTTGCTCGCGGAGGGACTGGCTCTCGAGAGGGTATTCGCCTAACCCCCAATCATTGAGGTCCAGCTTTGCCTCGGGAAAGTTGAGAATCGTCCTGTCGAAGGCGGTCCATCCGAACCGGCCGGATTCGATAGCTTCATACGTGACGAAAATGGTTGCAGGCACGCCATGCTCCGTCAGGAGAGGAACGGCTGTTTCAAAATTATCACGATATCCGTCATCGAACGTGATCACGCAGCATCTCGTGTCCACCGAACCCTCGCCGAGCATCCGAACGGCGTCTTTCAGGCTAACGAGGTGGAAACGTTCTTTCAAATATCGAAGCTGAAGCGAAAACAACTCTGGAGGAACGGTCAGACCCAAGCAATCCGGATTCCTGTCTACCCTATGGTACATCAGGATCACGACGGATCGTCGCGGAGTCCACCTTGCGATGAGGCCGAGCCTGTTCAGAACCCGGGCACCGAACACTTTGATCTTTTTATTCATTTCGATCTTCGCCGCTGCAATCAAATCCCGGAGGTTTTCATGTGCGTATCCGCGCGGATATCAAATCACTGTAGAGACTTTCGTAAGCCTTACGATACCTGCTCGCTGAGAAATTTTTCTGGACTCGCCTTGGATGATCGACCCTGGCGTATTCCCGCAACCTCTCTTCGGTCAGCAAATGCAGAATGGCCCTGCCAAGACGGCCAACCTCTCCGGGAGAAACGAGGATGCCTGCCGGACTGCCTTCCAACGCCTCTTGACATCCGCCCACATCCGTCGCCGCGACAGGCAAACCCGCAGCCATGTACTCGACCACGGCGTTGGAAAAGCTCTCGGAATCTGAACTGAGGACGGCCACGTCAAAGGAAGGAAGCAGAACCGCCACGTCATTTCTGCTACCCAGGAACAGGACGCTATCCCGCAACCCTAGGTCGCTGGCGAGTTCCTCCAGACCGGCACGCTCCTCTCCCTCGCCAACGATCACGAAAAATGTGCCCGGCATCTCCGCATGAACCATCGCTGCGGCACGCAGGAACACATCGATCCGCTTCACCGGCCGCAGGTTGGCCACAATGCCCACCACACGCGCATCCACTGTAAGGTCCAGCAGGCCCCTGGCCACAATGCGGGACCCATGGTCATTTGGAATGCCATGGCCCACAAAGCCATTGTGGATGACCCGGATCCGATCCAGGGCGATCCCCTCGACCCTATGTGACCACTGCCGGGTGGATTCGGAATTGGCCACGAAAACGTCTGGCAACATATTCAAGAATCGCTGCATAATGGACGGGTTACCCTTCATCCAGTAGCCTTGGTTCTTGCGCATGGCGATGATCCCCGGCACCCGCGCCACCCATGCCACCGGGATGCCCATCAACGAAGCGTCAACAAAATGGGTCTGTACAATATCAATTCTCTCTTTTCGCAACCACAGCGCAAAGCGTAGAATGCTCACCAATGCTTTCCATCTCTTGAAAGAATCTATTCTTAAATCTTGCAATGGACAGACTGAAAAATGCTCTCGCGTCCATGGAGAATGTCTGAGCACGCACAAGTACGGTTGAAAATATTTACGATCAAGTCCATCCAGCAGAAGAAGCAGTTGCTGTTCCGTTCCGCCTGTCGGCGAAATGATGCTGTCGATCAGAAATGCTATGCGAATGGGACCGTCGAATCTCCTGCGTCGACGGAGATACCACCCGACCGGGACAAAGAACTCTTCCCACATGCCCAACCCCAGACCCCCATGCACCGCTGGAAAGATCAGGGGCAGACGCCAGGCATGGCTCCAGCCGAACTCGCGACAGATGCGGAACGTGGTCAGGCCGACCAGAACGGCGTAGGCCAGCAACGCAAGGCCCAACGCATTCAGAATAAAGGTCAGAAACACCGAAAGCCCGAATGCCAGATCCAAACCCAAGAGCGCGACAAAGGCCGATGCGCCGCCCGCGAAGCAGGCCGGGACCAGGGCCGAAAGGCTCATAAGGGCGGGATGCTTGCGATAGAGACGTGTGCGCCCCCGGCCGTAACGTCGCATCTGGCCGACCAGGGCCGAAAGGTTTTCGCGGGGGTAGTACCGTACCGCAAGCTTTGGGCTGGTATAGGCATTGAGGCCCGCCTTCTCCACGCGGTAGTTGAATTCCACATCCTCGCAGGCGTCGAAATTTTCATCCACGTAGCCGACCTTCTCGAAAACTTCCCGCCTGTATGCCGCGCCATTGGTGACCGGACTGGCGATTCCCTCGTAGTCGCCGTAAATGAGCGAATCCGTTCCATGGCCAAGCCTTGAAGCCCGGGCCAGGGCCACGGACATCTGAAAAGGGGTCAGGCTTGGAGGGTCCAACGGTTGGGGGCGGCCCAGGCAATCGGCACCGCTTTTCTCAAAACAGTCTGAAATATTGCGGAAAAAATTATCGTCCGGAATGTGGCAGTGTCCATCGACAACAACGAAATAATCACCCTGCCCGGCCCTGAAGCCCACATTGCGCCCGGCGCTGGAACGCTTTTTGGGATTGTCGAGCAGGCGGACGCGGTCGTCCTCCTTTGCAATGCGGGCCACGATATCTCGCGTACCGTCATCGGACATTCCATCAACAACCAGTATCTCGAAGCGGTCTTTCTGGTAATCCTGCCCCTGCAACTGTTTCAGAGTGTCGGCAATGAACCGAGCCTCGTTGCGCACGGGCATAACCACGGAGATGAAGGGCATGTCCCCGCTCATCCCCTGCTCCTCACTGGCTGTCCTTCCAAGGCATGCAGCGATTCGTACAGTTCCAAATAAGACGCGGTTTGAGTGGCGAAATCAAAGGCCATGCGCACATGCTCATACCCACTTGTGCCCATCCGCAACCTCAACTCCGAATCGGCGGCGAGCTCGAAGATGCATTGCCCTAATTCCTCCATGGCCCCCAGGGGGACAAGCAGGCCATCCAACCCGTGCCGCACGACCTCGGGCGTACCGCCAACGCTGGTCGCCACCACGGGCTTGCGGCAGGCGAATGCCTCCAGGACCACGTTAGGCAATCCTTCTGTATGAGAGGGGAGGACGAAGATGTCGGATTCGTGCAAGAGGGAGCGCACGTCGCTGCGGTAACCCGGCAGAAGGAACCTGTGTGCCATGCCGGAGTCGGCCACGGCCTTTTCCAATTCCGGCCGCATGAAACCTTCCCCGAAGACTACGAAATAAACATAAGGATTTTCAGATACAACCCGTTTTGCGGCCTGTATAAGGCCCAAATGGTTCTTTTCAGGACTGAGTCGCCCAGCAGTGGCCACCACAATGGCGTCCTGAGGGATACCCAGTTCGGCCCGCATGCTCTTTTCCGCAGGGCCGGGATAGGCCCCCAGGTCGATGGCGTTGTGGATGACGCGGACCTTGTCCGGCCGCACCCGGCAGGCCAGAACCTTCTGTCGCTGCCCCTCGGACACGGCCACGACGGCATCGGCCATGCGCAAAAACAGCTTGTCCAGAAACTCGTAGAATCTGATCCTCCTGCTTTCGGCGGTCCATCCTCGTGAAATGGCAAGAAACGGAATTCCGGCGCGCCAAGTTGCCAGGCGTCCGATGACATTGGCCTTGTACCCATGACCGACCAGGAGGTTTGTCCCCAGGCTTTTCATGAAGCGCCCCAACTCCATCACCGCACCGGGGTGAAAAGGATTGCGCAGGGCCAGTTCCCTGCAGGCAACGCCCTCGTCGGTTGCACGGCGCAGCAGCTCGTTGTTCCTCCCATTCACGGCGAAGGAAAGGATCTGTGGCGTGACGCCATGAGCGCGCACCCGCAGGGCATGGCTCAGGATCTGCCGCTCGGGGCCCCCGAAAAAATTCGTGCCTATGAGGTGCGTCACATTCATATGCCGCTCACGTCCGCCCGGTCCGGGGCCAGCACTTTTCGCGGAAACCAAAAAGGCCCAGAATCGAAATCCCCACCAGCCAGAACAGATGGAACGGGACTGCCAGGGTGAGCCGCAAACTGCGGGACGAAACTCCGGCGGCCAGAATTCCGGCACAGAAGTACGCCGTCCACAGCAGAAGAACCGTCGCGCTCCACGGGATCATCGTTCCGGACCCAAGCGCCGCGGCGAAGAGCAGCACGGACACGGTCAGGAGAAGCGGCTTGCTCCTGATCAGCATGCTCCACCCGGCGTCCATCATGACGAATCGCCCCGTCGAGATCCCCTTGACGATCATGCCCACGGCCGTGCTCTTTGCCAGCCTCATGTTTCCCGACGCCCACCTAATGCGTTGCGCGGCAAGCATCTCCACATTCACCGGGGCATCGGACAGAACCTCCGCTTCAGGGGCGAAATAGACCCGCTCGCCCATGGCGATGAGCCTCAACCCGTATTCGGTGTCTTCCGCGACGGAACAGGTGTCCCAGGGCATCCGCCTCAGCATGGCGGAGGAAAGGCACATGCCTGTGCCGCGCAACGGGCTGGAAAGATTCAGATTCTCCTTCCCCTGGGAGTAAAGGAGGTTCTCGATGGCGTTCCCCACCGCAAGCATCCAGGTCAGGGCGTTCTCCAGCGGATTTCTCACCGAGTTCCGGGACTGGATCACGGACTGGCCGACACGCAGGCGTGCGTCCATGGCCTGCAGGAAGTTGGCGCTCATGATGTTGTCGGCATCCACGACCACCATCGCGTCAAAATCCTCCTTCATCAACGCGGCAAAAGCGAAAGCAAGGGCATATCCCTTGCCGCGACGGGCAGGGTCGAAGCGTTCCAGGCAACGGGCTCCGGAGGTTTTCGCCACCTCGGCCGTCAGGTCCGAACAGTTGTCGGCCACTACGACAATATCGAACTGGCCTGGCGGGTAATCGAGGCCGCGCAGGCTGGAGATGGTCGCACCCAGCCCCTTTTCCTCGTCGTGGGCCGGCACGACGATGGCGAAACGGCTGGTCGGGATGCGGGGAGGGAGCGCCTCCGGCATCCTGACCCGCGAGGCGAGGCCCAGAGCGCTCAGATAGGAGACGGCCAGCGTCATGAAAAAAAGGGGAATGCCGAGGATGAGCGTCATCATCACGGCTCTGCCTTTCGTCCGCCTTCGAACCACCCGCCGCCGGGCAGCTTGGACACGCAGAACCGGTACTTGCCCGAGGCCTCGGACTGAATGGAATCCACGTACTCGGTATCGTGATGCATGGACGATCCGAACCTCCGCCGCACCAACGCCGCGATCCGGTCCGGCAGGTCCTCCCCCCCTCCCTCGCCCGGCACCACCCGGAACACGAGATGGTCGATTTCGTCCTGCACGATCTGCATCTGCTTCACGCCCTCAAGGACCATGGCAAAATTCTCGGTCAGCGAGATGCCGGAGATGTACTCTCCCTCAGGCGTGCGGACATAGTCGGCGATGCGGCCCTCCAGGGACTCGATGAGGGGGTACGTCCGACCGCAGGTGCAGGGCTTTTCGCCCATGCGCGCGGTGTCTCCGACGAGGTAGCGGATGAAGGGCATGCCGCGGTTGGTCAGGTCCGTGACCACAACGGCCCCGGTCTCTCCCGCGCCGGCCGGCCTGCCGTCGCGCAGGCACTCGAAATACAGGGTGTCCATGTTGACATGCAGGCCCTGATGCGCGTCACATTCGCAGGCGATGAGGCTGACCTCCTCGCACCCGTAGCGATTGGTGACCCGACAGTCGAAGACTTCCTCCACGAGGCTGCGCTCGAAGTCGTGCAGGACCATGGCCGTGGAGATGATGCCCTTGGGCCGGATGGGGGGGAGCTTTTTCGCCTGCACGAAACGGGCGAACAGGTACAGCGAGTGGGCGTGGCCGAAAAGAAGCGGCGGTTTTTCCCTGAGGATGTGCGCATGAAATTCGGCCATGGCCCCCTCGTCCATGCGCAGGGTGTCGAGAAAGGTTGTCCGTTCCAGAAGAAAATTTCGCACGTAGCCGCGCCAGGATTTCTTGTATTCCGGGTTCCCCCAGACTGCCCCGACCCGCTCGCCAAGCCGCCACCCCGTCCATTCGTCATGCCGGAGCGCGCACCCGCGTTTCCACTGCAGGCTGTCCTCGTCCACGAAGAAGGAGAGCGAAACGCCCGTGGACCCTGAAGTCTTCTTGGGGAGCAGACGATCCGCGGGGATGTTGTCCGCCACCATGGCGTCGCGGTTGGCGCGGATGTCATCCTTGGTCAGCAGGGGCAGACTTTCGAAGTCCTGCCAGGTGCGGATCCCGTCCGGGGTGACGCCCAGCTTGTCCAGGCGTTCGCGGTAATAGCGCGTGTGCCGGTAGGCGTGGTCAAGGAGCCCCTTGAGCCTTGTCCACTGGTCCCGGCGCACCTCGTCGAGCGGTCGGTACTGGGAGCGCAGAAAATTTCTGTAATGCCTGAGATACGGGCTTTTTTCCTTCATCGCCCACAGAGGGGCGACAACGGCTCGCACCACATGGGAGTAGAGATCGCCCTGATTGACGGTGCTCATACCCGCCCTCCATCATCCGCAGCCCCCTTTTCCACCGCCGCGCCGTTCATCCCCAGCACCTCGCTCATGGTCCCGAACTCCAGGGACTTGAACAGATGGCACAGCTTGTCCTCGGTCAGGTCCAGGTTGACGTAGTGCCGGAAGCGCGACCGGAGCCGTGCCTTGATGCGCGGCTGATCGGGGTCAAGTTCCCAAGGGTGGAAGTAGAGGACGGCCGGCTGCTTTTCGACCTGGTTGATGCGGCGCATGCCCCAATGGATGACCTCCGCGGGGAACAACCGGAGATAGCCGCCCCCGGCTATGGGCAGGGGCATGGTCCTGCCGGGCAGGGACATGTTCAGGGTGGTCAGCGGGAATTCCCGGATACTGCCGTTCTCTCGCCTGATGTCGTGCGGGAAGCGCTCGGCCCCGGGGATGCCGTAGTTGTCGTGGACGATGGGGAATATGCTCGAATCGTAGGCAAAACCTTCCTCGATGAGGATGTCCAGGGCCCACATGGATTTCTCGGTGATTGAATAACTCGGGGCCCGGTATCCCAGGACCTGGCTGCCCGTGATGTCCTCAAGCATGGCTTTGGTGCGCCGCACATCCCTGCGGAACGTATCGGGCCCCTGGTTGTAGACCAGTTCGTGATCATAGCCGTGGCAACCGACCTCATGCCGCCTGTGGGCGATCTCCTTCACAAGGCCGGGAAAATGATCGGCCACCCATCCCAGGACAAAGAACGTGGCCTTGAGGCTGTATGCGTCCAACAGGTCGAACACCCGCCGGGTGTTCCCCTCGACCCTGGACGGGTAGATGGGCCAATCATCACGTTTAACGACGCCGGAAAAGGCGGTGACCTGGAAATAGTCTTCCACGTCGACTGTCAGTGCGTTCCGCATCTTGCCTCCGGCAGGGTGAAACTGGTGAAAGTGCCATTCTGGCTGCGGCCCCGTGCACCCTTTTCAAAAAAGGTACGTCAGCTGAACTCCCACTCTGTTCACCCGATAATCCTCATCGATGTCATCCGACGACGAATCCTTGAATCTGTACCAGGCCGAAAGATTCAGTGTCTCGCTCAGGGCGTAGGTCAGGCCCAGATTGGCGTACCAGCGTTTGGTGTTGTCGTCGCTGTCGTCGAAATCGTGGCCGAGACCGAAGGTGCCGGTCAGGCGGGCGCTCAGCTCGTGGGAGACGTTCAGGCCGAAGACCGTTCTGCGCGTCGACTCCAGGTCGTCCGATTCGTCGCTCGAACGGCTGCCGTCGGCGCTCTCCTCGTAGTCCTCCAGGGAAGCGGACAGCCGTGCCGTGGTCCGGTCCCAGATCTTGGTCAGCGCCAGCGTGACGTACCTGCGTTCGTAGGTCTCGCCCGTGTCCGGGTCGTCGTCGAAGGAGATGCCCGAGGACAGGTTCATGAGCACGGCGCCGAAATCGTGATTCAGACCCGCGTCCCAGTACAGGCTGGTGGAACTCCTGCCGCGATCCCTGTAGCGCGAATATTGGGGGCCCATCTTCAGATAGACGTCACCCTGGGAGGAGTATTCGTAATGTCCGCCGAAATACGCGATATGGCGATCCAGCGTGTCGTCTTCGGACAACTCCATGGCATAGGAGTAGCCGGACAGCAGGGACGCCCGATCCGAGAGTTCGTAATCCCCGTCCAGGAAGCCGCGATGAATGTCCTTGGCGTCCTTGTCCGAGTCGTCGTACCAGATGTTCGTATAGGCGTAGCCGACCCTGGCCGAAGTGCGTTCGCCGAAACGGGGCGTGATGAAGGGCGAGAAGGTGAAATTGTTCTGCTGGACGAGCTCTGAGGTGGAGTCCTCCTCGCGCACGTCACCCCGTCTGCGGTCCTCGTTGACCAGCCGATAGGTTTCGGAGGCGTCGATGAAGAAGAAGTCTTCGGACGCCTCCAGCAGGGCGCGCATCTTCAAGTCGTGGTTGAACTCCTCGTCCTCGGTCTCACGCGTATAGTAGCGGTAGTCCCCGCTGTAGGCGGACTGGAAAAGCAGCCGTCCGCCCTCGCGATTGTAGGACAGGCTGGGGCGCAGCGCGGTGATGATGTCCTCCTCGCCGTCGTGCTCCTCGCCGGCGTTGTCCGTGTACTCCGCGCCGACACCCAGGGAAGCCCTCCACCCCGACTCGGCGTAGGCGAGACCGGCCCAGGCCAGGGCCGCGAGGACAACTATTGAGATTCGCGTCATCTTGTTCATTCGTGCTCCAGCTGATGGCAGTTTATTGTGGTGCATCGAGCGCCTATCCGTGCAGCTTCCGATCTCCTGAACACTCCGTGAACCATGGATTCCCGTCATCATTTGGATGACGTCGAAACGACGCCACCGCCTTTTTTCCGATACCCCAGAACCGACAATTTCCGGGGCGGGCGCCTGAGAGCCGTTGCCTCTCGCCGCAAACCCGTTCTGAACGCGTATGGGGCCGCCTGCATGAGTCGATCGAAGCCGCTGCATCGACGCAGTCCCTCATGGCTCCCATCCCCCCTATTCGCCCCACAGAAACTTCCAGAGCCCCCCCTTTTTCCTGGGCGGAATCGGCTCGACCGGCTTCGGCAAGTCCTTGACTATGAAGTCCGAACGCAGCTGGCGAAGCGCGACCCAGAGTTCCCGGCCCATGGCTTCGCTCTGCAGCTCAAGCCTGTCCATGCGCTCACGCATTTCCACCAGGGCCGCATGGTCCCAGACGGGCATGTACTCAAGGGACTCCAGACGCTTGTTCAGCGAGCCGATGACGCTCAGGATTTTGGCCTGGCCCGAGACGGCGTGGGTCAGGATCTCCACGTTGGACTGACACGTGTCCGATGCTTTGCCGCCCGCCTCCGCCGGTCCGGCCACGGGCGGGGCGGGGGCGGCATTATCAGCCTTTCCTGTGCCGGAGTCCCAGTACTGGGACTCGAAGGACAGGTCCGTGGCCAGTTCGTGCACGGTACTGCCGTCGATGTCTCTGGTCTGGGCCGAGTAGGCGTCGATCATGATGTAATCGCAGAGGATGTTGATCAGGCGCGGAATGCCGCGGCTGTAGGCGGCGATAGCCTCCACGGCGTCGTCCGAAAAGGTGAGCGCGTTCCGGTTGCCCCCCTTTTCCAGGCGAAAGGAAATGTATTCCCGGACTTCGGCGGCTGACAGAGGCTGCAGGTGGCAGTTTATCTGGATGCGCTGGCGCAGCTGCATGAGGCCCGGGGCGGACAGGATGTCGCGCAGTTCGGGCTGGCCGACAAGAATGATCTGCAGGAGCTTGTCACGGTCGGTCTCGAGGTTGGAGAGCATGCGCACCTCCTCCAGAATCTCGGCGGAGAGGTTCTGGGCCTCGTCGATGATCAGCACGGACTGGCGGCGCCGGGCGTACTGCTCGATCAGAAAATCGTTGAGCTCGCGCAGCAGCGTGGACTTGTCCTTGCCGTCGGTCTCGAGGCCGAAGTCGCCGTTGATCTGCATCAGGAGCTGCAGCGAGTCGACACGGGTATTGAAGACCTTGGCCAGGACGCTGTCGCGCAGCTGGCTGCGGATCATGTTGCGGATCAACGTGGTTTTGCCCGATCCCACTTCTCCGGTCAGCAGGATGAATCCGGTGCGCTCCCTGATGCCATGGGTCAGGTAGGTCAGGGCGCGCTTGTGAGCCCGGCTCAGGTACAGAAAGTCCGGATTAGGCAGGAGGTCGAAAGGCTTTTCGCGCAAGCCGAAGAAGGATGTGTACACGGCTTATCCTGAATATGATGAGTAATAATAATACGAAGAGCCGGCATGAGACTGGGCCGCGTTGTAGACGACGCCCAAAACCTTGTTGTCCAGGGCCTCCACGGCCTCCTGAATCTGGGCCAGGGACGGCTGTCCCTCCCGCACGACCAGGAGCGTCCAGTCTGCGATGCCGGCGATGGAACGCGTCTCGGCGAAGGGCAGAACCGGGGGCGTGTCGATAATGATATAGCGATCGTTGTAGCGCGACTTCATCTCCAGGAAGAGGCGCCGCATGGTATCGGAAGAGAAGAGTTCCACCGGGTTGGCCACCGGCGTGCCGGCAGGCAGCACCGAGAGCTTGCCGATCTGCGTTTTTACCAACAACTCACCCACGTCCAAGCCTTCGCGCAGGCAATCCGAAAGCCCCTTGCCAGATTTCAGACCCAGATACTTATGCACCGAGGGACGACGCAGATCCGCGTCGATGAGCAGGACAGTGTGATCGTACTCGCCGGCCAGACTGGCGGCCAGATTGATGCCCGTCACGCTCTTGCCCTCGCCGGCCGTGGCGCTGGTCACGGCGATGAGATTGTCGAATCGCTCCCGCTTGGTCATCTTGACCAGTGCTTCCTTGAGTTTGCGAAACTCCTCGGCAATCGGCGACAAGGGTTCATTGATGACGACCATGGTCTCCTCGGGCAGACGCAGACCCGGTGCTTGCACCGCCTCGGGCATCGGCGAGCGAGCCTGGCCGTTGCCGTTGCCGGGCACGCCGGGATAACCCGGCGAGGCAGTCCGCAACACCTGCGTTGCCGGTTTCATCCCGGCGGCCTTGGCCAATGCTTCTTCTATTCTGCTCATTGTTTTCCCGATGGAGAAAGGTTGTTGAAAATCTCTTTCCGGATGCGTCACGGCCTGGAAGGGCGAAAGTCTCGCGTGCGCCTGAGCGGACTTCGACTTCCACGATCAACATGCTCCGTATCGGAATGATCTTCGAACAACCTCCTCGCATTATATGGTTTACGTTGTTGCGTGGCTGAAAATCCCCTCATCCCGGCAATTCCTCAAAGCCAGAAACCCATCACCCCGTCGAACAAGCGTTCCATGTACGGCGTGTCCATAAATTCCAGCGCACAGATAAACAGAAGCAGGGAGAAATACGCGGCCGCCCCGGCCAGGAAGAAACGATCCCCCTTCTTGCGGACCTTCTCCTCCTCGGGTTTGGGGATGACCTGGACCACGGCCAGGACCCGCAGGTTGAGGGCGCGCAAGTCGGCGACGGTGTTGACGGCGCCCCCCAGGATGTACGGCAGGATGATCACGGCCATGCCCGAGCCGATGCCGACGAACAGGCTTCCGATCATGACCAGAGGCCGGTTGGGGCTGACGGGCTTCTCGGGCAGTACTGCCGGGTCCACGATGCGGAAGTTCATGGACTTGTTCTCCATCTCCATCTGCTTGGACACTTCGGACTGGCCGTAACGGGTCACGAGCTGACTGTAGATTTGCGTCTCGTTGTCCTTTTTGCGCAGGAGTTCGTTCAGACTCGTGCGTATGGTCGGAATCTCGCGCAAGAGCTGACGCTTTTCCTCTATGGCCTGCAACTGCGCCTTCTCCTGGGCCTTGTTGGCCTCCAATTCGGCCTTGAGCAAACCTCGCGTCAGGGCGGAGGCGCCGCCTCCGCCCGCAGGCGCCTGCGGATTGTCCCTCAAGGCCGCGATTTCGCCCTTGAGCCGCACGATCCTGGGATGGTTCTCGGTGTAGGAGGTCCGCAGGGCGGCCAGCTGCCGCTCCATGTCGACCAGAGCGCCGCCCCGTCCCCCGCCGCCCGACGGCAGCAGTCGCTCCTGTGTTTCCAGTTCGAAGCGGCGGGCACGGATGGCCTCAAGCTTCTTCTCCGCTTCGGCGATCTCGAAACGGATCATGGTTTCGTCCACGGCCAGCTGCATGCCGTGTTCGGCCTTGTAGGCGTTGATCTCGTCATCCACGGCGTCTATGCGCTTCTTGAAGCTCTCGATCTGATCAGCCAGAAATCGCGTCGCTTCCAGGGACTCGTCGCGCTTGGATGCGGTGTTGGACTCGATGTAGACCTGCGTGATGGTGTTGACGAGGTCACGCGCGAACTGCGGGTCCGAGTCGACGAAGGATATGAAGAAGACCCCGCGCTTTTCGTCGAGCTTGATGGAGATGCGTTTCCGCAATGATTCGAGATAGGCCTCACGCTGCGCGTCGGAGTCGAGGTGGAGGTCCTTGTCCAGAATCCGCAGGACCTTGATCAGGGTTTCACGGCTGAGCATGGAGACCGTCAGCAGACTGATCTTGGCATCCATGGAGGGTGAGATGGCGATGCCCTTGACCAGGTCGGAGATGACGCTCTGCTCGATGAAGACCGTGGACTCCGCCTCGTATTTCTTGGGCAGGAGATAGCTGAGAACTACGCCCGATGTCATGACCAGCAATGTCATGAGGACCAGCAACCGCTTGCGCCGCAGTAACACACGGGCATAGCGCACCAATTCAAGATACAGTTCGTGGTTCATTTCGCTGCCCTGTTGCCAAATTCTGTTGAAAATCAAAGAACAACACAGCCCGGAGCGGATTCTCCATGCCGTCTAAAAAAACGACTCGTTGGCAATGAGGTAGTCCCCGCGCTGCAGCACGATGTTCTGGGACAGGTCCTTGCCTTCAACCAGGTCCGCGGCCCTGACCGTGATGCGCTTTTCCGCGCCGTTCTCGCGGCGGACCAGGACCGTCTTGTTCCGGTCGGCAAACTTGGTGAAGCCGCCGCACTCCACCACGGCGTCCAGGACCGTCATGCCGTCCTTGAACGGCAGGGACCGCGGCGCGGTCACGGCGCCCAGAACATACACATACGGTTCGGGCAGGGCCGGGAAGAAGATGATGTCATTGTGCCGCAGATCCAGGTCCTGGCCCACGTCGCCCTTGTGCAGGAGGCTGTCGAAATCCCGGTCCAGACGCGTGCCGTCGCGCATGACATGGGCCCCGTGCAGGTCCGCGCGGGTCAGGTCCATGCTGGCCAGGAGCTGCAGGAGGGATGTCTTCTGCTTCAGCTCGAACACGCCCGTGGGCACGCCGCCGCCGATGATGTAGACCTTGTTGTTGACGATGTCGCCCAGGGACACGGTCACCCGAGGATCCTTGACCAGGGCCGTGAGGCGCTGCGTGATTTCGTCCTGCAGGGTCAGGGAGGTTCGCCCCTCGGCCATGATCTCCCCGGCGCCGGGCAGGGAGATGCGGCCGTCGGGCCGGACCAGGGCCGAGACGCTCAGATCGGGCTCGCCCCAGACGAAGACCTGCACCCGGTCTCCCGCGCCGATGACATATTCGTTGGCCGCGGCGTGTTGATTCAGACACAACACAGCCATGAGCAACACCAGGCCTTGCATCACAACGACTTCTTTCTGCAAAAACTTCCTTCCACTGTGTGAAAAAAACATTTTTACCTCCCTTTTCCAAGCAATACAACTCTGAATGTTTTCATAATGACGCACAAATCAAGAAGTAGTGAAATATTTTTGATATAATACAAATCATATCTCAATTTTTCTATGGCATCATTAACGGATGACCCATACGGATAACAAACTTGCGCCCAGCCTGTCAGCCCGGGCTTCACGTAATGACGTTCGGAATAGTACGGAATCAATTTCTTCAGTTCGCCCACGAACTCCGGGCGCTCCGGTCTCGGCCCGACAAGGGCCATATCGCCCTTGAAAATATTGAGCAGCTGCGGGATCTCGTCGAGGCGTGTGCGTCGCAGGATGTTTCCGACCCTGGTGATCCGCGGGTCGTTTTCCTGCGACCAGACGGCTCCGGTCGAAACTTCGGCATTCTGTCGCATGGAGCGGAACTTCAGGAGGGTGAAAAGTCTGTCGCCCTCGCCCACCCTGGTCTGCCTGAACAGGATGGGGCCGGGTGACTCCAGCTTGATGGCGAGGGCAATGAAGGGAAGAACCGGCAGAAAGAACAGCAGCCCAAGGGCGGAGGCAATAATGTCCATGATGCGTTTGCTCTGACGCAACAGCCAGGTAACCTTGAAGCCGTGGCTGAAGATGAACCAGCTGGGGGTGATATTCTCGATGAGCAGCTTGCGGGTTGCCGACTCGTAGAAGGACGGCGCGTCCAGCACTTCGATCCCGTTGAGCTTGCAGCTCAGGAGTTCCTCCACCGGAAAAATGCCCCGCCGCTCAGCCATGGAGACGACGATCTGGTCGGCCATGAAATTCTTGGCCATGCGCAGCAATCGGTTCGATTTCCCGTCGACGGCCTCGATATTCGGATCCGAGGATGCGGCAACATGAGCTGACGGGCTTGGCACCCTGCCCAGGAGGACAAACCGGCTGCGATTGCCGGAGATAAACTTCTCCATGAATTCAGCCTGGAGCCCCTCACCGACTATCAGCACGCGCTTGCCCTTGCCGAGGCAAGCCCGACAGAATTTGACAACCACGAAATCGAGAACCTTGAGACCGGCAAAAACGCCGAAACCGAGCAAGGCCACCCGGGTTTCGCTCCCCGAAATGTCCCGGGCATCGTTCAAGAGGTAGAAAAGGGCCATGGACAGGACGGTAACGATGACCTGACAGCACAGAGCCGCGGGAACGCGGAACTTGAGACCCTTGAGGCCGAAAACCGACCAGACCAGGACCGAAGGCAGGACGGTGATGACCAGAAATCCGCCCGCCTCGGGCCAGAAGGGCGTGTTTGTGACGAGGGCGGACAACGAAGGGGTCAGGATGATCAACGAAGTTCCCAGAGCCAGCAGGGCCCAGATGATATCGTGCGCAAGGTTGCGCAGAACGACGGTTGCCATGATTCCCCCCCCTGACGGACTTTTCCGGAGACCCGTTCCCCGTCAGAACAACAGCTCGGCGTATCCGCCGGGCTTCATGAACCGGTTTGCAATTTTTTCAACAAGGCCTCTGCATTGGGCTTCTGTTCAAAATCCCCTCCGGCCAATGCAGCCTCAAGGGCCGAACGCGCTTCGTCGGCCCGCCCGAGCTCGGCCAAGGCCAGCCCCTTGTGGTACATGATCTCCTGATTGCCCGGGGCCAGAGCCAAGGCTCTTTCGAGGACCTTCAGCGCCTCCTCCGCGCGATCATTGCGGATGAGCGTGTAGCCGAGGGTGTCGATGACCGACGGGTTCGTGTTGGCCCGCATGAAGGCGGCCAGGGCCAGATTCACGGAATGCGGTCGGGTCTGTTCGCTGTCGGCCCAAAGCATGGCCAGATTGTTCAAGGCCGGAACATAGTCGTGTTGGGCCTGCACGGCCTGCAGGAAGAGCTTGGCCGCCTCGACCCTGTTCCCTCTCAGTTGCACGACCATGCCCTTGCCGGTCAGCGCCTGGGCGTTGGTCGGGGCGTAGTCGAGCACCTTCTGAAAACTGGCCAATGCCTTGTCCAACTCACGGCCGCGCAGCTGAAGTTCCCCCAGCAGAACACCCAGCTGAGGGTTCCTGGGTTCAATCTCAACGCATTTTGTCAACACCTCCTCGGCTCCCCGCCGATCCTTGCGGGATTCGAGGATTGCCGCCAACGGGAGGTAGGAATGAGGCTTGCCCGGGCTCATGGCGATGAGCTTGCGGGCCGTGTCCTCGGCCTTGTCCGCCTCTCCCAGCGCCATCCAGGCGCGCGTGCGCTCCATGGTCCCGCCCCAGGGGTCAGCCGCCTCGAGCTGGCCGTAGACGGCCATGGCCTTGTCCGTTTCCTTGCGGACGATGTGCAGCCTGGCCTTGGCCAGAAGCAAACCCTGGTGGCCCGGCTGCTTGACCAACTCTTCGTCGAGCACCTTCAGGGCCGCTTCGCCCTCCCCATGCTGATGCAGAAAGTTGGAGAGCATCAGGGCCGCGCCCAGGTCGCCCGTGGCCCGGGCTTTTTCCAGCCGCGCCCTGGCCTCTTCGGCCTTGCCCTGCTTTTCGAGAACTGCAGCCGAGGCCGTTAGAGAGCGCACATCGTCCGGCTTGACACCCAAGGCCAGGTCGTACTGTGCCAGGGCCTCGTCAGCCTTTCCCTGGGACAGCTTGAAGACGGCCGCGTTGTAGTAGGTTGGAAGAAATGCGGGGTCGGCCTCGCGGGCCTTCAGGAGATAGCCCTCAGCCCCCTCGTTGTCCCGTCTGCCAAGGGCAGCCTTGGCGAGGGCGTTGTAGAGCATTGCGTCGGACTTGCTTCCGGAGAGGCCGTCGGTGAGCACTTTCACGGCCTCGTCGCTTCGACCGTTGCGCAGGTAGAACGAGTTGAGGGCCATGCGGGCGTCCATTCCTTTGGGGGAGGCCTTCAACGCGGCAAGCAGGTCGGCCTCGCCGGAGGCGTCGCCAAGGGACAGCTTGAGCAGCCCCTTCTTGACCAGCAGGCCGTAATGCGCAGGCGCGAGATCTACGGCCTTGGTATACGCGTCCAATGCCTCACGGGGCTTGTTCTGCAGGAGCAGCGCGTCGGCCAGGAGGGCGTAACCGCGAAAATCCCCCGTACCGGAACTTATGAGCTTGTCGGCCACGACCTGGGCCTCGACTCCGCGACGCTGGCGCAGAAAGATTTCGCCGAGCATGATCCGGGCCTGGGCAAAATTCGGGCTGTAGTCGAGGACGGTCTGAAACTGGGTCACGGCCATCTCCAGGTTCCCCTGGTAGTAATAGGCCAAACCCAGCAGATAGTACGTCTCCAGATCAGGCTTGATGCGGATGGAGCGTTGCAGCGAAGACACGGCTTCGTCGAAGCGCCCCTCCCGCGACAACCAGAGCCCCAGGAGCCGGTGTCCCTCCGGCTTGTCAGGGAATTCCTTGATCATGGCCTCGGCCGAGGCCAGGACCTTCTCCCCTTCACCTTTGTCGATCAGCAGGCTGCCTTCCTTGTAGCGGGCGAAAAGGTCGCTTGGATAGGTTGAGGAAATGCGGGTGTAGACATCGAGCATGCCGTCGGGGTCGCGATCCTGAGCCTCAAGTTGACCCAGGGCGTGCAGGGCCGGTCGGTTCTTCGGGTCTTCGGCGAGCAGGGCCTCGATGACCTCGCGAGCCTTGTCCCGTTCCCCCTGTGTCATATAGTTGTGGATCAGCGCCAGCCTGGCCGACATGCGACCTGGCTCCAGTGCGATGACCCTGAGCAGGTGCTCCCGGGCGCTGGCGTAGTCCCCTGAGATCGTGGCGGAATAAGCCAGCTGCTCCAAAGCTGCAGGGTCGTCGGGATTCTCCTTGAGGAAGGCCCTGAGCAGGGAGGCCGCCGCAGCGGGCTCGTTTTGAAAATTAGCGATTCTGGCCAGTTGGAAATTCACCCGCGCATCGTAAGGGTTCTGCAGCTGGACTTTCTGGAACTCCCTTTCGGCCTGGTCCAGCTTGCCCGTCTCAATGTATGCCAAGCCAAGGTTGAAGCGGGCGTCGAGATAATTCGGGTCTTTTTCCAACGCGTTTTTGAAATGCACGATCGCCCCGTTGTAATTCCCTTGGCGGAACAGGGAGAGCCCCTCATCGCTGAGTGACTCCTTGGTGTGTTCTTTGCATGAGGACACTGAACAACATAGCAGGATCAGGAGCGCCAACAGTGCTGAGTTTCTGGCCATCATTCCTCCATGAGATAAACTCAACCGCTTGAAGTATTGAATCAGACTTCTCGAAATTATTTCCCGAGCAAAAAAAACATCAACGACATCTGCTCCTAAAAAGGACATCCTCTACACACGGAGAACCGAAGTGATTTCAGGAGTCCAAAGGTATCAAAACAAATGACTATTTATCATCAAATCAAGCCTCAACAATCAAATTGAGGCACGCAATTCGGAGTTTTTGAATACATATCTTACCAATTTGATCAAAATTTTACCACAATCTCTACATCTATCGAAATTCGTTCAATAATTTTACGTATAAATTATTTTTTATTTTCAACTCCATTATTACACTTTTTAAATTTTTTTGAACAGTATTAAATTTTAAAATTTTTTCTGTAAGACTTATAATTTTACTGCACGATTTTTCGCGCAAATCTCGACTTTGTGAATTTTTTTATAGAAAACCCTTCCGAATCAAAGAGGTACGGCAACTCTCCCGGTGATTGCCTGCGCAACCACGGGGATCAATTTTTTGCTGCCCTTCACCAAAAAAGCCCTGGACGTATGACTCTCGACTCGTACCAAAGCATGAAAAATCAAGACAGCATGAAGAACTCCTCAAGAATTGCGAGGCCCGAGGTTTCCCGGCAGGCCGGCTTGCCGAACCTCATAATTGGATGACTCGCCTGCATGCCTGTCAATTTTTGCCCGTTCCGTGTCGACATTCCTTACACTGGCGGCCGTTCCGACCCCTCCTTGAGGAATTCAAGGCAGCCGTGATTATCCAACCATTCGTTGACTCTTTCTTCGTTATCCACGAGTGTATAAATTCTTGGAAACTTCACGCTGCCGCCTCATAATGGGAGGGAATCATGCATGCCCGGTCGTTGTTCCCGAAAGTAACCGCGCTGTTGGCCATCCTTATGGTCATGACACCGTTCACGAATTCGGCGCACGCCCAGCCCACGGGGCAGGAATTGGCCAGGATGGTCCATGATCGGGATGTCGGTGACGACATGACGTCCCGACAAACCATGGAACTCGTGCCGTCCGAAGGCACAAAGCGTGTCCGGGAACTGGACATCGTCGCCGCCGACCGAGAAGGACTGCGCAGAACCCTGATCCGTTTCACCTCACCGGCGGATATTCAGGGGACGGGGTTTTTGGCCATTGAGGACGGGCAGGGAGGAACGGAGCAATTCCTGTATCTTCCTGCGCTCAAACGGACGCGACGCATCGTGGCCGGACAGAAATCCCGCAGTTTCGTGAACACGGATTTCACCTACGAAGATATGGAAAGACGTCCCGTAGAAAATTCGGAACACCTTATCAGCGGTGAAGAAGCCTTGGGCGGGGTACCCTGCTGGATTCTCGAAAGCCGTCCCAAACCGGGCAAGGAGTCTCAGTATTCCCTGGTTCGCGCCTGGGTGGCCAAGGACATGCTCCTTCCTTTGCGAGTCGATTTTTTCGTCGGCGGGCAGCAGCCCGTCAAACGTTACACCGTGCTGCAGGTGGAAAGCATTCAGGATATCTGGACTGAAACCAAGGTCGTCATGGAAGACCTGAACTCCGGACACAAGACGGTGCTGGAAAGCAAGGAAGTCAAATACAACTCGCAAATACACGACAGCGTCTTTTCACAACAAACCATGGAGAATTGATAGCCCTGTTCGTAATCAGCACTGTTAATAATGATCGAGGAGAGGCTTTCGAAGCGGTTCAAGCCCCATCCGGACGCTGCGTCAATACGGCATGCTGCGAACCCCTCATCGTTAAAATCGAACTGCCTGCACTCCGATTCATTGAACAGGAGGGCCGATGCGGCAATGGCCGGGCGAGTTAAAGAATTTCATGGTAATGCCGAATCATTCTTACATGAAAGGGCCCTCGAACATGCCGGAGGCCACACCGCCTCTCAACCGTCGCGCAAATCCGCATTCATCCGTGGTCAATTCTCCGGAATCCCGGACTGCACTTGCCGACCTCATGCGTGGACTGCGCGCAGCACTCCTCATTTTTTTCTGCGTCAGCACTGCGCGCGCCGCGGATGTCGCCACCGTGTCGTCCCTTGATCTGAGCCGAGCCGAGCCGCTGACCCTGACCATCACTCTGTCCGGTGAAGCTCAGAACGTGCGCGCCTTCCCCCTCTCGGATCCTGAACGCCTCGTGCTCGACATCGCGCCGGCGCGGCTGTCCGGGACCAAGCGCAGCCTGTCCGTGGAGCACCCTCTCGTCCGGGGGATCAGGGCGGCGCAGTTCAGTCCGCAGTCGGTGCGCGTGGTTCTGGACCTGAAGCAGGGCATAGGCCACAGTGTCGCCACCCGGCCCGCCGCAGGATCGGGTTCCGGGCAGCAGGTCATCGTACGCGTGTTCCCGGCCGATCCCCCCCCTGCCCTCTCAACCGGCACAGCGCCCCCGGTCGGCATTCTCCAGCCTGAAGAACGGTCGGCCCAGGCGTCCGCCTCCATCTCCGCGACCCGACCAGGCGACACCGCCCCCAATGCGTCGAACAAGAAAATCATCCTGTTCGACGACTCCCAAGCCAGCCAAAACGTCACCGACAGCCCGTCTCCATGGGGCACGTTCGCTCTTTCGGGGTCGGTCATGGTCAAGGGAACCCAGGAACTGCATGAATCCGGCCATCCCGAGCAACCCCGCTCGCTGCGCAACACGGTGCGAGCGGAAGGCAAATGGACGCCGCCGATCTCCGGCCAGCCGCAGACCGGACAGTCCGGCACGCCGGACACATTCGTTCTGGCGTCGGTGCAGTCCGACTACCTCGGTTTCGGGCCGGACCCGTCTTCCGACGATTACGATCTCGACCTCCATGAAGCCTACCTCTCCCACGCCACACCGACCTGGGACCTGCGTCTGGGGCGGCAGATTCTGCGCTGGGGCAAGACGGATCAGATCAGCCCCCTGGACAACCTGAACCCCCAGGACATGCGGGAGTTCGTCCTGCCCGATCTGGAGGAACGCAAAATCCCCGACTGGATGGGCAGACTGCGGCTCTTCCCGGGCCGGGTGACGCTCGAGGGCGTCTTCATCCCCTTCGCCGAAGAAAATGACTTCGACTTCACCGGCACCACCTGGGCCCTGCTGGGACCTGAATCCGACGGGTTGCGCATCCACGAGTCCGAACCGGGCAGAGGGTTGGATGACGCGGGTTGGGGGCTGCGCGCAGGCACGACCGTAGACGGGTGGGATCTCGCCGCCAGTTTCCTCCACATCACGGAGAAAAACCCGCACCTGAGTCTTTCCCCCTTCAATCCCGATGGGCCTGTCCTGCACGCCGAGTACAGGCGACAGAGCATCCTTGGCCTGGAGTTCGAGACCACCCTGGGCAAATTCGGCTTCCGGGGCGAAGCGGCCTATTTCGACGGCCAGTCGCTGCCCACGGAGAGCCTCAATTCGGAACGCCCGCCGGTGCTCCATTACGTACTCGGACTCGACTACATCGGCGAAGCGGACTGGTACGCCAACATCCAGTTCTCACACCAGCACGTCTTTGAGTACGAACCGGACATTCTTTTCCTGCGAGAGGACAATTTCTACCTGAACGGAGAGGTCAACCGCGAATTTTGGCGCGGTCAAGCCATGCTCAAACTTCGCTACGCCGTCGACATCCTGGATGGAGGGTCATTTTTCACGCCGGAGGCCATCCTGACCTACGTCAAGAACCTGGAACTGTCCCTCGGCCTCAATCTCTTCTTCGGCCCCCAGGACTCATATTTCGGCCGCTACGAAGACAACGACCAGATATTTCTCCAAGCCACATATTTTTTCTAAAAAGCTGCGCTGCGCCAAAAAAACCTCTGAATGGACAATTTTCAAGCGCCGGACAAACCGTCAATGAATTCGTTTCGTTGTCGCGCGGCATCATAAACCCAGGCTTGCGAAACGACATTTTTCTCCCCGACGGCCCTCTTGTCCCCGCCATTGCAATTCGTTCCACCTTGGTCTAGGTCCTCAATGGTTGCGATATTTTGGAGACGCCATGCATTTGACCAGCCTCAGACAGTTACATTTTGCCTCACCCCTCCCGGACCAATCAGCTTGCCAACCCCGACCGGAACAAATCGATCATGTTTTCAAGATCGCGGACTCCAGTAATGAGTTGCTGCAAGCTTTTTGCCTTTTGTATCGTGAGTATCTTCACGCAGGATATATACGCGAAAGTGCGAGTGAACTGCTTTTCACAAAATACCACCTTCTTCCTGAGACAACAATTTTCGTTGCCAAGGACAATTCAGCAGTGGTATCAACTGCCACAATCGTGCGCGACAATCCCCAATTCGGCATGCCTATGGATGAACTCTATGACAACGAGCTGAATGTCCTGCGAAAGCGAGGAAGAAGGATACTTGAGATCTGCTCCCTGGCTTCCGATAAGCATAAATTATCACGAAGCGGCATTCAGAACTTCATAAAACTTATCTTTTTGTATTGTATTTTTCTGGACGCAGACGATATATGCATCATAGTCAACCCCAGGCACGTCAAGCTTTATACTGCTATGTTCGGCTTCAAGACTTTTGCTGACGAAAAATACTACCCAAGAGTAAATGCACCCGCCGTACCCCTGCACGTGGACATCCTCCAAGCCAGAAACAATATTTCGCAAACGTGCTTCACGTTCTCATACAGCGAGCAGCTGCACTCCCGCTATCAGGCCCTCAAAATTGCCGTGAGCGACAAGATTCTCGGCGCCTTCCAGAATCGCAGACACGCCTCTCCGAACCCCCTGGACACATGCCTGCTCGGCCACATGCTTTCCGTAAAAAACGAGATACTTCAGAGTTTGAACCAGGAATGCCGCAAGCTGCTTTCAAGTCGTTATCCGGGTCTGTGCATCGAATCGTCCTGACCCGGCGCGCCCTCATTGCCTTTTGACTGCCTGACTCCCCAAGCCGCCTCTCCTTCTCGCGTTCTCGGAACGTGACGTTGTTCTTTTGGTACCGGTATTGTATGCGCATGACCGTATGAGCATCTGCCCCTGCGGATCACAACGGCCATGCCCGCACAATTCCGGTTGACGCCTCGGCATGGCGGGAGTCCCCAATGAAAGCACCATCCGAGGATCCTTCGAGCAGCGACGCGTCTCCACTGGCGTTTTTAACCCTCCTGCCGACCAGGCGACCGGGCCTGTGTATCCTGCTGTCCCTGCTTGTGGCGCTACCTCTCCTGCTGCAGCTGCCGCGCGTGCAGACCGTGGACAACGTCGACTATTTCACTGTCGAGGGCGATCCGGACGCAGCCTTTTACGAGACCGTCAAGGAGACATTCGGAGACGATGAATTCTTCGTTATCGCCTTCACGAGCCCCGAACTGTTCTCTCCTCCCCTGCTGAACATGATCTCCCGAGTGACCAGGGAACTGGAGGCCCTGCCCGAAGTCCGCGAAGTGCAAAGCCTCTCCAATGTGGACTATGTGCATGGCGACGATGAGTTTTTCGAGGTCCGCCCCTTCCTGGATCGCATCCCCGAGGATGCCGCGGGCCTTGATACGCTCAGGAAACAGGCCCTGGACAACAGGCTCTATGTCGGCAACCTCGTTTCGGCGGATGGCCGAACCAGCGCCATCGTCGTCTTTCCCGCCATGAAGGGCTCCGAGGACGGCGGATTCCGCAAGCGTCTGTTGGACAAGACCAACGTAATCCTGGACGGACACAGAAGTCTGGTTGATAAATTCCATCTGGCAGGATGGACGGTGACCAATTTCAGCCTGAGCCACTACATGAAGGCGGATGTGTCCGTGTTCATCCCGTTGTGCTACCTTTTCGTGACCCTGACTGTGTGGCTGGTGTTTCGCAACACGCGCCTGACGCTGCTCGCCGTGGCCAACATCTCCATGTGCACGGGGGCGACCATGGGCGCTTTCCCGCTCCTGGGAATCACGCTGAACAACATCACGACCATCGTCCCGCCGCTGATCATGGCCATGGCCCTTTCGGACGTGGTGCACATTTTCGCCCACCTGGACCGCGACGCCCTCGCCAGAGCCCAAAGCCCCGCGGCGGCACTGCACGCGATCCTGCATCGCATCATCGCACCGAGTTTCCTGTGCAGCCTGACCACGGCCGTGGGCTTCATCTCCTTGGCCGTCAGCGACATTCCGCCCATCAAGGACTTTGCCTACACGGCCTCACTGGGCATGGTCTTTGAGTTCCTGTTCTCTTTCCTTTTCCTGCCTCCCCTGCTGCTGAGGTGCAGGCCCGAACGCATCTTTACCCATGAAGGGACTGGAACAGCGTTCACCAGGCCCCTGCAGGCCCTGTCGGGTTTCGTACAACGACGTCCTGCGGCCATATCCGCAGCAGCGGCCCTGTTGATCGGGATTTCGATCTGGCAGGCTTCCGCCATAAAGGTTGAGACAAACCTGCTGGAGTTCTTCAAGGCCACCACTCCCCTGCGCCAGGAGCTGACCTTTGTCGAATCGCGCTTGAGCGGTGTCGGTTCTCTCGACATCTCCCTCAAGGCAGCCGCGCCTGACGCTTTCCGCGACCCGGCCAACCTGCTCGTGATCGAACGCATCCAGGCTCACGCCGAGGCCCTGGCCGGCGTGGACCGCACCATGTCCTTCGTCGATTTCCTTAAAGACATGAATCAGGCCTTCCATAACGAGGACTCGGCCTTCCACGTCCTGCCGGACAGCCGGGAACTGGTCTCCCAGTACCTCCTGCTTTACGACTCCGACGACATCGAAGATTTCATCACCGCCCAATACGACCACGCACGCATCCTGGTCCGCATCTCGGAACACAGCTCTGCGGGGCAGGCCGCGATCATAGAGGACTTGCGTTCCTTCATCGCGGCGCTGGACGCGGTTGGACTGGAGATCCGCATCACCGGCCGAGCCGTGCAGGACGTGAACACCATCGACGCGCTGGTCTGGGGTCAGGTGCAGAGCCTGGCCCTGGCGGCGGCCGTGATCTTCCTGATCATGTTCCTGGCCTTGCGCTCTTTCGCCACCGGCGCGCTGAGCATCATTCCCAACATCTTCCCCATCGCCCTCAACTTCGGGATCATGGGCGCCCTCGACATCCCCCTGAACACGGCCACAGCGCTCATCTCCGTGGTCGCTTTGGGGATAGCGGTGGACGACACCATCCACTTTCTGACGGAATACAACCGCAAGCGCACCAGAAATCAACCTGTCCGAGATGCCCTCGCCGAAGTGACGACAGAAAAGGGTGTCGCACTCAGCGCCACTTCGATCATCCTGACCATCGGCTTCGGCGTGCTCATTTTCAGCAATTTCACACCGACCATGAATTTTGGGGGATTGAGCGCGGTGATCATGATCACTGCCTGGGTTGGGGATTTGATCGTGCTGCCGGCGACGATATTACTCTTTCAAAATACATGGCATCCGGACACACCACAGTCCCTGTAACGAGCTGAATCCTCTGCATTCTACTCCGCGATTCATGCGCCTCTTGGCGACCGCAGAGCCAAAATTGGCAAGAAAAAGGGCCTGGATTTTACATCCAAGCCCTTGTTTTCATCTTGGTGCGCAATGCAGGAATCGAACCTGCGACCTTTAGCTCCGGAGGAACGTCTGCCGTCGGGCAAGATTGCCGTAAATTCCGCCTCTCTGCGCTTGGGCATGCTGGCCTACAACACGCTCCAGGTAGCCTCCATTGAACATTGGTCTGGTGCGGACAGTCCCTGGGGCACAAGGATTTGCGCGACGGATCTGCCTTCGGGACAGGCCGTCAGATGTTGCGGCTGCATCATATGCTGCGGATATTATGTCGAACCATTCCACCACTCCAAAAACCCTTTCGACTTTTTTCCTATATAATCATCGTGTTGTGAATTCGCGCTCACACAACTTTCTTGGCGCGATCATTGCACACAACGATATTCACATATAAGATTCAACTTGATAATATAGAAAGACACAATAAATTCATATATTCATCTATAATATAATATATATATATATATATTTTTAAACATATAGTCAGCAAGTTATTATATTTATATATCGAAATTATATATTGATATTTAATTAATCATAAAAATATAAAATCCATATTTCTCGTCCGAATATTTTTCTCCCTAGACAACAACCCATATGCGGCATTGCCGCACCGCGACATTGTACAATCGAATCCACTACTAAGTAGCAGGAGTTGCATCCGATGCCGACTACCGATCGAGAGCTGTGTCACGACGCGATACGGACTGCCCTGGCGCAACGCGCGGGAGACCTTTCCGATGCGGGCCGGATCGCAAGAGCCACATCCGACACGTGGAACCGAATGGCCGCCCAGCTCGTGCCGGTGATCGGCACGCTCGGCGTCGAGGCTCTCTTCAAACGGTCAGTGCGGCTGACGGGCGGCGCCTGCCCGTGGATGACGCCCCTGGGCGAGGAGACGGACGGCGCGTCCCTGCCTGCCCGGGTCACGACGCTGCTGGCCGGGCGCGAACCGGACACGGCGGCGCAGGCGGGCTATTCCCTACTGACAACGTTCACGGAGCAACTCGCGATCCTGATCGGACACTCCCTGACCAAACGCCTGTTGGCCCCGGCCTGGGCATCCACGCCGCCTGAAGCGGGACAGGAGACGACACCATGAACCACAAAGTGACCATAGCCCGGCTCCCAACCGGCGTTCCTGGATTCGATGCGATTTTGGGCGGCGGGTTGCCGGAATATTCCTTCAATCTCATCGTGGGGGCTCCGGGTTCCGGCAAGACGACGCTGGCCCACCAGATCATGTTTGCGCTGGCGACGCCAAAGCGCCCTGCGCTCTTTTTCTCGGTGCTCGGCGAACCGCCGCTGAAAATGCTGCGCTATCAGCAGCAGTTTTCATTCTTCGATCTCGACAGGGTTCACGAATCGGTCCACTTCATCAGCTTGAGCGAAGAAGTGGCGACCGGGACGTACGCCCAGATTCTGGAGCGGATCTCGCGCGAGGTCGAGACCTTCGCGCCGGCGCTGGTCTTTGTCGATTCGATCCGCTTGTTCATGCTGGAGACGCGGCAACAGCCAGAAGGATCGATCAGCCAGCAGCAATTCTTCCAACAATTGGGGATACTGCTCTCCAGCTGGGAATCAACGACCTTCCTGATCTGCAATTACGCCTCCGAGACGAATCCTCCTCCGATCTTCACCCTGGCGGACGGACTCATACTGCTTGCACAAAGCGTCCACCGGAACTCGATGGTGCGCAAGATACAGATCTTGAAAATGCGCGGACAGCCCACCCTTCCCGGGATGCATACATTCCGCATCACCTGCGACGGGATCGTCGTCTTTCCGGCCATAGAGGTCCGCGACGACAGCGACCTCACGCCGAGGCCGCAACGCGGCGAACGCGGCGGAAAGCGACTGTCCATGGGCGCACCCCGTCTCGACGACATGCTGGGGGGAGGGCTGCCGGCGGGTTATTCGCTTCTGGTTTCGGGCCCATCCGGTTCAGGCAAGACCATCCTCGCCACGGCATTTCTTGTCGAAGGCGTGCGAAGGGGCGAAGCGGGCGTGATCGTCGCCTTCGAACAGACGCCGAGCCAGTCCCTGACACGGACTATCGACGACCTGGTCCGGGCGGGGCGCATCGGATTGATCAATACCCGCACCCTCGACCTGTCCATGGACGAGATCATCCAGCACCTGATCGGCCTCATCCGACGCATGAATGCGACCCGTGTCGTGATCGATTCACTCTCGGGGTTTGAACTTGCCGTGGCGCCGGCTTTCCGGGAGGACTTCCGGGAGTCGCTGTTTCGCATGGTCGCCGCCCTGTCCAACCTCGGAGTGACGGTGCTTATGACCTCGGAACTCGAAGACCGCTACACAGACCTGCGTTTCAGCCCCTACGGATCGGCATTTTTGACCGATGCGATCATCGTGCAGCGCTACATCGAGATTCAGAGCCGCCTGGAGCGGGTCATGGCCGTCGTCAAGGTGCGCGCCAGCGACCACAGCAACGAGCTTCGCAAATACGTGATCACCGATGACGGGATCGTCATCGGCGACATCGTGCCCGACTACGTGGGAATCCTCAGCGGCAGTCCGTCGCCGGCACGGGCGCCCGATGCTGTCCAAGCAGGCGGACATCAATGAGCACAATGCATTTCTTTCCCTGGAAGTACTTGGCCAGACGCGCGTCCGAACAGCGCGAGCATCCCCTGTCACCATTCTTTACGACGATGAAAATCTCGCCCGGACGCAGAGAAATGCTCATCGGCGTCGCAAAGGCAGCGCCGGGCGCGCACTCGCCCGACCCCGACAAGACATTTCCCGAAAGGCGAGCACAGGCGCCCCCGCTTTTCCGGAAGGCGTTACGCCCCTGCAGAAATGCCGCAAAAGCCAGAACAGGACTCAACGCGGAAATGGAAGCGCACTTGCGGGAGGCAAATGAAAATCTCGTCATCGCAACGCTGAACGCACTCATGACGACCGAGGCCGCCGAACGGAACGGCGCACAACTGTCCTACATGGTCGAGCACGACCTGCTGACCGGGTTGCCGAACCGCGCCCTCCTGACCGACCGCCTGGCTCAGGCCATCACCCTGGCGCTGCGCCATGCCAACAAGGTGGCGCTGATGTTCATCGACATCGACAACTTCAAGCACATCAACGACTCGCTGGGCCATGCCATCGGCGACCAGCTGCTCCAGTCCGTCGCGAACCGCCTGCAGTCGAGCGTCCGCAACTCCGACACGGTCAGCCGCCAGGGCGGGGACGAATTCGTGGTCCTCCTCCCCGAAGTCGAGCATGCGCAAAGCGCTGTCCTCTCCGCAGAAAAATTGATCGAAAGCGTGAGCCATCCCCATGTGGTCGGTGGCCATCGGCTGCACGTCACCTTGAGCGTCGGCATCAGCCTGTACCCCGACCACGGCGCCGACGCGGAATCGCTGATGAGAAACGCCGACACGGCGATGTATCACGCCAAAAGAAGCGGCCGCAACAACTGCAAGGTCTACGCCGCGTCCATGGACAACCGCCTGGCCATGCGCAAATCCGTGGAGCAGGCGCTGCGGCGCGCGCTCGAACGGCACGAATTCGTGTTGCATTATCAGCCGAAGATGAATCTCGTGACCGGATCCCTCACCGGCGCGGAGGCCCTCCTTCGCTGGCAGCGCTCCGAACTCATCCTCAACAGCCCGGGTCAGTTCATCCAGATCGCCGAGGACTGCGGCCTTATCCTGCCGATCGGCAAATGGGTGCTACGTGAAGCCTGCCGTCAGGCCCAAGACTGGCTGCGGCATGGATTCAAGGTCGACCGGATCGCGGTCAATGTCTCCGCTGTAGAATTCCACAGCAGGGATTTCCTTGCCGACGTCCGCTCCGCCCTGGAAGACACCGGGCTGGACCCGCATCGCCTTGAAATCGAACTGGCCGAAAACGGACTGTTGCAGGATACGCAACCGACACTGCAGACATTGTACGCACTCAAGGATCTGGGGGTGCAGATCGTCATCGACGACTTCGGCACCGGTCATGCCGGTCTGAGTTTTCTGCGGGATTTCCCGATCGATTCCATTAAGATCGACCGGTCATTCGTACAGGATACAGGCCGCGATCCCGGCAAGGCCCTGGTCACCGCGCTCATCGCCATGGGCAGGAGCTTCGACCAGCGCATCGTGGCCGAGGGGATTGAAACGCCGCAGCAGCTTGCCTTCCTCAGGGTCCGGCATTGCGCCGAGGGACAGGGGTATTATTTGGGCCGGCCAATGACAGCCGAAGCCTTAACGGCGTTGCTGGCCACCGAGAGAGACAAGGGCTCTTCAGGAAACCCTGCCGGCAGCGTGTTCGAACCGATCCCGGACACGGGCCGAGCCCGCCGCGGAAAAAACAGGCCACCGTCCTGAAACGGCCCGTGTCGCCGCACCAGCACGCCTTTCGCCCGATGCTCTTGACCAGCCCGTTCAACTCGTGCGTCCCGGCTTGCGACCCGACCTCATCCGACGAATCCACCACGCGCCGACGTTGGGCGGATCGTGGCGGCCCAGGGCTTCCCCCGCACTTGCCGACGCATATATGCTACTCTGAATGGATCGCAAAATCCGCCCTCCCCTTTGGCAAGACGGCTTTGCGCAATTTGGGCATAAATGTTATGCGTGTTGACTATGACGACAGACATATGGGATTGGGCTGCCGGTCACATGCTTGCAACGGACTGAAATAGCGGATCAAAAGTGAGTCGCATGTCAACACGAGTGCCTAACATCGCCGACATGAAGTGCCGCGTTGTGCACAGCCAACCGAGGACTTCATCATGAAACCAAAATCCAGGCGCGAAGACGCGGCACCCTCGGAGCAGAAACTCGCGACCTCGGCAAAAACGAATCCGGAGTTCCCCATCGTCGGGATTGGAGCTTCCGCCGGGGGGCTGGAGGCGCTGGAGCAATTCCTGCAACATGTACCCGAAAAGTGCGGCCTGGCTTTTGTCATCGTCCAGCATCAGGATCCGACCCACAAGGGACTCCTGCCGGAGTTGCTCCAGCGCGCCACCGCGATGCCGGTCCATCAGGCCAGGGACAGGACTCCGGTCGAGCCGGACTGCGTGTACGTCATCCCCCCCAACCACGACATGTCCATCCTGCACGGCGTGCTGCACCTGTTCAAACCGACCGCGCCCCGCGGACTGCGCCTGCCCATCGACTTTTTCTTCCGCTCGCTGGCCGAAGACCGGCAGGAGCGCGCCATCGGCGTCATCATGTCCGGCATGGGTTCCGATGGCACCAAAGGGCTGCGGGCCATCAAAGAAAAGGCCGGCCTGGTTCTGGTTCAGGACCCGACCTCGGCCAAGTTCGACAGCATGCCCAGAAACGCCATCGACGCCGGACTGGCGGACCTGGTGGCCCCGGTGGAGGAACTGCCCGCAAGGCTCCTCGATTTCATCAGGCACGCACGGGTCCTCGCTTCGTCCGTCAAGCCCCTTGAGGACAAGTCTCAAAGCGGCCTCGAAAAAATCATCCTCCTGCTGCGCGCGAAGACCGGCCATGACTTTTCCATGTACAAGAAGAACACCCTGTACCGCCGCATCGAACGGCGCATGAGCATCCACCAGATCGACAGGATCATGTCCTATGTCCGGTATCTGCAGGAAAATCCCCAGGAAGCGGATCTCCTCTTCCGGGAACTCCTGATTGGGGTGACCAGCTTCTTTCGCGATCCGGCGGCATGGGAGCATCTGCAGAAAAACGCCCTGCCGCTTCTGCTGAAGTCGTGCCCGCCGAACGGCACGCTGCGGGCCTGGTCCCTTGGCTGCTCCACAGGGGAGGAGGCCTATTCCCTGGCCATCGCCTTCAAGGAAACCGTGACGCAACTGGCCCCGGAATCCGGAATCAAGCTGCGCGTCTTCGCCACCGACCTGGACAAGGACGCCATCGACAAGGCCCGCCACGGACACTTCCCGGCCAACATCGTGACCGACGTCTCGCCCGAACGTCTGGACCGCTTTTTCGTGCAGGACATGAACGGCTACCGGATCGGAAAGGAGATCAGGGAGATGATCACCTTCGCCACCCAGAATGTCATCATGGACGCGCCCTTCACAAAGCTCGACATCCTCGTCTGCCGCAATCTGCTGATCTACCTCACTCCGGAACTGCAGCAACGCCTCCTCGCGCTCTTTCATTACAGCCTGAACGCCGGCGGGATCCTTTTGCTGGGGAGCTCGGAAGCGATCAACGCCGGCGTCGACCTCTTCGCGCCCCTGGACGGCAAGATGAAGCTCTTTCGACGACGCGAACCGGCCGTGACAACCCTGAAGACCGTTTTTCCGGCTTCATTCGCCCCGGTCGGCCCGGGCATTCCACAGGAGGCCACGATGCTCAAACCGACTGTCAACATCCAGTCCCTCGCGGAGCAGGTGCTGCTGCAGCGCTTCTCCCCGCCCGCCGTGCTGGTCAACAACAAGGGGGACATCCTCTACATAAGCGGCAGGACGGGGAAATACCTGGAGCCGGCGGCCGGCAAGGTCAACTGGAACATCCACGCCATGGCCCGGGAAGGGTTGCGATTCGAGCTTGGAACCGCCTTTCAGCAGGCGCTGCGGGTCAAGGAGGCGGTCACCGTCAAGGGGCTCAAGGTCGGGGAAGGCGACGCCGTGCAGATCGTGGACCTCACCGTGCAGGAGATCCATGAACCCGAGGCGTTGCGCGGCATGGTCATGATCATCTTCTGCGACGCGGCGCCCCTGCCGAAAAAGAAGGCGGCCCGCCGATCGAAGCTCGGCGAGGAGGAAAGCGCCAGGATTCTTGAGTTGGAACGCGAACTCGGGCGTTGCCGCCAGGAGCTGCAGGCGACCCGCGAGGAGATGCAGGCTTCGCAGGAGGAATTGCACTCGATCAACGAGGAGCTGCAATCCACCAATGAGGAGCTGCAGTCCGCCAATGAGGAGCTGACCACCTCCCGGGAAGAGATGCAGTCCCTGAACGAAGAGCTGCAGACGGTCAACGCCGAGCAGCTGGCCAAGATGGACGAGCTTTCGCGGATCAACGACGACATGCGCAACCTGCTCAACAGCACGGAAATTGCGACGGTGTTCCTGGACAACGATCTCCATATTCGTCGCTTCACCCCCGGCGCGAACAAGATTTTCAAGCTCATCCCGGGCGATGTTGGCCGCCCGCTTTCCGATATCTCCAGCGACCTGCTCTACCCTGAACTGTCCGAGCAGGCGCGGGAAGTGCTTCGCTCGCTGGCCTTTTCGGAAAAACAGGTCGCCACGGTCGACGGACGATGGTATCAGACGCGCATCATGCCCTACAGGACCATGAACGATGTCATCGCAGGACTGGTCATGACCTTCACGAACATCACCTCGGCCAAGGAACTCGAGAGACAACTGCGTGAGGAGAATGAACAGCTCAAGTTTCGACTTGGAGGAGGGTCATCGTGAAAGCAGCCAAGAAAAGGAATAACGGCGCACCCGGTCCGTCCCGGCCTGCAGGCGCACCGGTGCGAGACGAGCATGTCGACACCGGCCGCATTCTGCCGGAAGTCGAGATGAGACGGCTCGTACAGGAGCTTGAGGTCCACCAGCTCGAACTGGAGATGCAGAACGAGGAACTGCGCGAAGTTCAAAAAGAGCTTGAGAAATCCCGCAATGCCTACGCAGAGCTCTATGACTTCGCCCCCGCGGGCTATTTCTCCTTTGACCGGCAGGGACTGGTGCGCAGCGTCAACCTTCCTGGCGCCCAGCTGCTCGGCCTTGAACGGCAGCGTCTGCTGGGCAAGCCCATGAGCCTGTGGATCGCCGACGCGGATGGGCGGGAGCGCTTTTCGAGGCACTGCGAGAATGTTCTGCGCAGAGAGGGAGACTATATCTGCGAAATCTGGCTGCAGAGATCGGACGGGGTGAAATTCTTCGCCCGCCTGCGCAGCGTCGCCAAGGATCCGGGTGAAGGCACGATCGGCGACATCCGGTCCATGATCGTGGATGTGACGGAGCAGATACAGCTTGAAACCGCTCTTCAAGACGCACATGACCAGCTGGAGCGGAAGGTCGAGAAGCGAACGCAGGATTTGCTCCTGGCCAATGAACGTCTTGTCAAGGAAATCTCCGAACGCATGGACATGGAAGATGCCCTGCGTCGGGCGTTCAGGGAAATCAAGTTGCTGAAAGACCGCCTCCAGGCCGAAAACATCTACCTCCAGCACGAGGTCGCGCGGGAATTCAACTTCGGCGAGATCATCGGCCAGAGCAAGGCCATCTCGAAAGTCTTCGACAAGATCGAACAGATCGCGCCCCAGAATACGACCGTGCTCCTCCAGGGCGAAACGGGAAGCGGCAAGGGGGTCGTGGCGCGGGCCATCCACGCCCGGAGTTCCCGCAAGGACCGGCCGATGGTCACCGTAAACTGCACGGCGTTGCCGGCAAACCTCATCGAAAGCGAACTCTTCGGACGGGAAAAGGGGGCCTTTACCGGGGCCAGCGCCCGTCAGATCGGCCGCTTCGAGCTCGCCGACGGGGGAACCATCTTTCTGGATGAAATCGGCGAGATGCCGATGGAACTGCAATGCAAGCTCCTGCGGGTGATCCAGGACGGCGAATTCGAACGCCTGGGAAGCCCGCGCACCATCAAGGTCGATGTTCGGACCATCGCGGCCAGCAACCGCGACCTGGAGGAGGAAATCAGAAAGGGCAGTTTCCGCGAGGATCTCTATTACCGGCTCAACGTCTTCCCCATCACGATCCCGCCACTCAGGGCCCGCAAGGAGGACATCAGACTGCTCGTCAATTTTTTCGTCGACAAGTTCAACAAGAAGATTGGAAAGCGGATCGAGACCATTCCCAAGGAAACCTTGGAGATTCTGGAAAGCTACGGCTGGCCCGGCAATGTCCGGGAACTGGAGAGTGTGATTGAGAGGGCGGTCATCTCCAGTCGCGGAACCACCCTGCACGTCGAGAACCGGTTCACGTCGTTGTCGACGACCGGCGATGCAGGCAGGCAGGGCCTTAAAACCCTCGTCGACCTGGAGCGCGACCATATCCTGCAAGCGCTCCAGAAGACGAACTGGCGCGTTGAGGGAAAGAGCGGCGCCGCGTTCATCCTGGACATAAACCCCAGCACCCTGCGCGCCCGCATGCGCAAACTGGGCATCCAGCGCAAATACATGTAGCCCCGCCAGGCCTCTTCCCCCGTCCTGCTCCTCCACCGTTCGATTGGCGCGCCCCCTTTCCTTCCGTCCGACAGCCCTCCACATATCGCGCTTTTACCGGATTCAACGGGCCGGGTTGACGGATTTCTTCCCACTCGGAACCACATTTACGCCCATCCCCTTTCTTTTCAAGAAGTTGCGCCGCTCCATCCCGTTTCCGATTTCCGGCACGGGAGTTGCCTAGTCATTGTGCGAGGAGTTCCGACCGGCGCACTGTCCGTCCAGCGCAGAGCGGATCCGCCAGAATCAGCCCGAGCAAGACGTATCATCCCCCCTCAGTCAGCATTCACCGAGCGATGACGGAAGTTTCATTTCACATGTACGTCCCAATGATGTTCCAAAGCGCATAAACCAAGGCAAGGTCATCGCCATGACACACAAGACGATCCTCAAAAGACGATGGGCGCGCACCGGCGGCCGACAGATGTGCCTGATTCTTTCACATCAAAAATCGAGGGCATTCTTCATCGGCGCCATCGTCAACATATGCAAGGGAGGGCTTCTCATTGAAACGGATGTGAATTTTATCCACGGCGACAGGCTGACGATCATGAAGCGAGAGGACATAGACATCAATGGGCTGTGCATCGAGAACGACGTTCACGGGACCGTGCGCTGGGGCCTGAAGGCCGAGCCCTTATCCATGGGACGATATTGTTACGGCGTGGAACTGGACGAGGTCCTGGCGCGCAGACACGTCTGGGACAATCAGGACGAATCGCTCCCCGACGACGCGCAAGAGCATCATACCGCACCGCCAACTCGTAACACTCAGGACTGATTGACACCGACGGGAGGCAGAAACGTGGCAGCAAACCAATTCTCACCGACCATTGAATCCTTGGCCGAGTTGACCGCAACGCACCAACCGCCCTGCCTGTCCCTGTATCAGCCGACACATCGGCATGGTTCCGGGCAGCGGCAGGATCTGATCATATTCCGCAATCTTTTGAAAAAACTGGAAACATCACTGCGGCAAAATTATCCTCAAGCCGAAACGCGCCATTTCCTGGAACCGCTTGAAGCGCTCGAATACGATCGCGATTTCTGGAACCAGTCGCTGGAGGGTTTGGCCGTCATGAGCGGAGCCGGACTGTTTCGGGTGTTCCGGCTGGCGAGGCCGGTCGCCGAGCTGGCAATCGTGGCCGACAGTTTTCATCTCAAACCCTTGCGGCGATTCTTGCGGTACGCAGGCCGTTACCAGATTCTCGGGCTAAGCCTGGACCGGATCCGACTTTTCGAGGGCGACCTGGATACCCTGGAGGAAATAGAGCCGGGCCGGGAAGTCCCGCGCACCATCACCGAGGCTTTGGGTGCGGAGCTGACCGAGCCGCACCAGACCGTTGCCTCCTACGGGGGCGTGGGTGGAGGGATCGGCCCCATGCGTCATGGCCAGGGCGGAAAGAAAGACGAGGCCGACAAGGATGTTGAGCGCTTCTTCCGGACCGTGGATCGCGCCGTGCTGCAGCATCATTCCCGGCCCTCCGCCCTGCCGCTGCTTCTGGCCGCCCTGCCGGAGCACCACCATCTGTTCCGAAGCGTCAGCCACAACGCCTTTCTCGTGGAAGAAGGCCTTGAGCTCAACCCCTTCGCGCTGACCACAGACGAAATGCTCGAACAGGCGCGGAAAATTCTCGAGCCGCGGTATCAGACCTGGATCAACACGCTGGTTGATGAATTCAGGGCCGCCAAGTCCCGCGGACTGGGCAGCGACGACCTGGGAGAGGTGGTGCAGGGCGCTGTCGCCGGACGTGTCGAGATGCTGCTGCTTGAATCCGATCGCATGATCGCCGGACGCATCACAGACGACACCGGCTCCATCGAACTGGCGGACATCAACGAGGCAAACGTCGATGACCTGCTCGATGACCTGGGCGAACTGGTCGACAGGACGGGCGGACAGGTGCTGGTCCTGCCGGCGGAGCGCATGCCCGGCACGACGGGCCTGGCTGCCACGTTTCGATGTTGACCGGCTTGGCTTGCGCCGAAGCGCCCCCACGTGAACGACGCTACTCTTCGAAATCCGTCATATATTGCCGATACGGCGCATATGACTGACACGGCCGGAGGATTTTCTGAGCGGCTCGCCGACTTGGCATGTATTTATCAATGGATATAAATTGTTATTGCAGAGCCAGCCCGAGCAGCCATTGGAACGGTTGTTGCCATTAAGAAATCGTAGTCGAAAAAATATAAATCACGAGGTGAGTATGAAGAAATTGAGATATGCGTGTGTGTATTTGATTGCCGCATTGATTTTCTCAACCGCATCCCCCTGCTTTGCCCAAGGCACAACAGGGAGTCCGTCTCCTGATGTCGACGGCTACGTATGGATGAAATCGACCGATCCGGAAAAAAAGGCGTTTCTGTTTGGCGCGGGCACGGCCATTGCCCTTGAATACCAGATGCGGGCGAAACGCTCGGAAGAGCCGTCCAAGTTCGTCAAAGGCTGGATCGAGGTGTTTGACAACATGAGCTGGGCTGAGATGGCCTCCAGCCTCGACCGGTACTACGATTCACATCCGGACAAGGCAAGCAGGCTCGTATTCGATGTCCTGTGGCATGAGATGATCAAACCGAATCTGAACAATTAAGGACGTGCATATGCGGAAAATACTTCTTTCCATCATGATACTGATTCTTCTGAGCGTTTCAGCCTGCACCAACATGTCCCGTACGCAGCAGGGTGCGTTGTCCGGTGGCGCCATAGGAGCCGGTGCGGGCCTCGGAATCAGCGCCCTGACCGGCGGATCCCTCGGGGCAGGCGCCTTGATCGGCGGTGCGTTGGGCGGAGTTGCCGGTGGGATATATGGCAATCAGAAGGAATGATCCGACTCGCACCATCAAACAATGGAGTGAACATGAAAGCCAATATCGATAAATATATCACACGCAAAAAAATCAATGTCTGCTTATCCTCAGCGTTGCTCATACTGTGCATATTTCCAGGCATTGTAATGGCAAGGACGGCTGCAGAGATCGACACGCACGCCGACATGACGTTGCAGAGATTCTACAAAGAGGTCAACGGCGGCAAGGAAATTGCCCAGCAGGCGAAAGCGCTGCTGGTCATGTCCGACGTCACCAAGGCGGGCTTCGTACTTGGCGGGACCTATGGCCAGGGCGCGCTCCGGGTGAACGGCAAATCCACGGGATACTACAACCTTGTCGGCGGATCCTATGGGTTCACCTTTGGCGCGGAACAGATGGACATCGTCATCGCCTTCATGACCGAGAAGGCTCTCGACGAATTCGTCAGCATCGACGGCTGGGAGGTCGGCGTCACCGGCAACGTCGTGGTCCTCGACGTCGGCGGCGGCAAGAGGCTGGACACCACGTCACTCAAGGACCCTGTCGTGGCCTTCGTGTTCAGCCCCCAGGGGCTGATGGTCGATGTGTCCCTGAAGGGCGCGAAGTTCACAAAGCTCGACAAATAGGCTGTCTTCGCAGCGCAAGCCGGGATCGCGCGCCCGCACGGCGCGATCCCGCCATGTCCGGCAAGGAAGGAAACAACCATGGGACTCATACTCATCATCGTTCTGGTTCTCATACTCATAGGAGCCTTGCCGACATGGCCGCACAGCAGGAGTTGGGGATATTACCCCAGCGGCGGACTCGGACTGATCCTTTTGATCGTACTCATCCTGCTGCTGATGGGACGAATCTGAACCTCCGTTCGGAGGTGTCTCCAATCCGTCCGCCAGAACAGGGACCGAAGCCTTTCCTGGCATTCGCAACAATCGAGGGGAGCACTGCCACCATGGACACGCAACATTCAACCGACGCAAACCTGCAATCCCTGATGAAAATGCTGGAAAGCAAGGATGGCCTGATCCGTCAGAAAGCTCGGATATCGCTGGTGGAGATGGGGGAATCCGCAGTCATCCCCCTTTCGGAGGCGCTGACGCACTCCAAGCTCGACCATACCCGCTGGGGAGCCGCCAAGGCGCTCGGCGAGATCGTCGATGTGAGATCGATACCCGCGCTGGTGGAGGCACTCGACGACACGGACAGCGACGTGGCCTGGCTTGCGGGAATGGCCTTGAAAAAATTCGAAAAGTCGGCCTGGAAAATCCTGCTGCAGCAATTGATCAAAAGCGGGGTGGATTCCGTCAGACTGCGCAACGGAACACGTCATGTGTTCAGCGGACAAAAGGAGGATGGATTCGACGATCTGCTCGAAGAACTCATGACCGCCCTCGAAGACACTGCGCTCCCGGAATCGAGCGCGATCGTCGCAACGGAAATCCTGAAGCGCATGAGGAGCGACGACGCGGATTGGGACTGATACGCACCGGCCGATCCTCGCGACGGGCGATATCCGGGTCCTGAACACGTTCATTGATTTTCAAGAACGACACCATGTCACTGACTCATACCGGAGACGACTCCATGGAAAGCTTCATGAATATTTTCAAAATCATTCTCTGTGCGCTGCTGCTGGCATCGCTCGTGGGCTGCGCCGGCACAAGAACGAAGGAAAGCACCGGGCAGTATGTCGACGATTCCACCATCACCGCCAAGGTCAAGGCGGCCATCTTTGAAGAGGACTCGCTCAAATCGATGCAGATCACCGTGGTGACGTTCAAGGGCGTCGTCCAACTGAGCGGATTCGTCGACTCCTCGCGAAGCGTCAGCAAGGCCGGACAGATTGTCCGAAACGTCGAGGGCGTCAAGTCGGTGAAAAACGATCTTGTCGTCAAATAATCTTCTTGCGCAATACAGCGAGGAGAAACAATGAATCATGCATATTCCGGATCTGACGTGCAATCTTCAGATCCTGGTCAAACGGAGACAAGCGCAATGGCCTCTACTCAAGACAATGTAAAAAATATGAACAAGGAAATGCGACATATAATGGAACATGCAGAAGCCCTCGTGGACGCGACCGCAGGTGAACTTGACAGCCGCATCGCATCGGCCAGAGCCGCGCTCAAAGATCGCCTGGATTCGGCCAAGAACGAATACGGGGATTTGGAAGTCAAATTCATGGAAAAAATCCAGTCAGCCGACGAGTTCGTTCACCTCAAACCATATTATATCATCGGCGGAACCTTCATCTCCGGCCTGCTCCTGGGTTGGATGATGACAAGGAAATAGCGTGAACAGGCTTTCAACGGGGATTTTCGAATCCTCCGGAGCGGCAGCACGGCTCGGCAGGATTGCATTGAATGTCCTTCAGGATCGTCTGGAACTGCTGGCGCTGGAAGTACGCGAGGCCAAAATCCGTTTTGTGCAGGCTTTGATCCTGGTCTGTCTGGGCGTCGTTTTTTCACTGCTCGGCCTCGTTCTGCTGGTTTTGACCGGAGTGAACGAACTGCCACCTGAATGGCGAGGATACGGCTTCGCGGTCACGGCCCTGGTCAGCCTGACGGCCGGAGCAGGCGCCTTTCTCGGTCTGCGCAGGATTCTGGGGCAAAGTCCCCCGGCTTTTGACCAGAGCGTGGCCGAACTCAAAAAGGACGCGACATGCTTCTTGACCAAAAATTGAGCCGAATTCGGGACGAAAAGGCCAGGCTTGGCATCTGCTGCGACCTGCGCCGCCATCTGGTCCGGATCGAGTGTCGGGAAATGGTGTCCGTAGCGCTCCGAACGGCCTCGAACGTCGCCTTGGTGCTTGCGGTGGCCCAACAGATCATCCAACTTCTGCGCGACCGCAAAAAAAGTCGGCAATGACATGCGCCTTGCCCATGCGAACACGGACACCTGCAGGCAAGGATGGGCACGCTTTTCAAGGTCCGAAAAATCTTCTCGCGGCTGCGACACCGCGCATGAATGGCATGAACAAATCCCTCTTTTGCTGAAGTCGGGAGTTCAATACTCCATTCATGCGCGACCACGCAGCCGCGAGTCGACGATACCCATCCCGCGCCCCATGGCTGTCGGGATGGGAATTTTTTTGGATACCCGCATGCACAATGAACACGAAACCACGACTAAATCGTGGCAAGCAGTTACATTATAAACACAATCTGAACACAGAATATACCTGACGGACAACAACACGGAATAAACAAATTTATACAAAGCTCAAATTATAATCCATTTAATCTCAATCGCAATAAGCAGAAAATCACGCTGAGCATCTCGCAACATCTTACAGGTGCGCCATATATGGCGGCACAGGCTATCGAATTCTCTCGCACCATTCTCGAAGTAATTCATTTTGTCATTTATTATCATCACCTTATCTCACGCTAACGCCCATACATATCTGGCACGTTCGTTGCCTTGTACATCATGCTCTCGAAAAGCGCGTCGCACCGCCAATTCATAAAAAACGCTAAGCCGCGAATAAGCGAAATATATTTGGAATTGTTGAATAAAACAGGAGAAACGCATGAAATCCAGCACGAAGAATCAGACAAAAGGAGTTTACCATGAGACCAAAGGCAAACTCAAGGAAACCGTCGGAAAGTTAACCGACGACCCATCCCTGGAAGCCGAAGGTCTCGCGGAAAAGATTGCGGGCAAGGTGCAGAAAAAAATCGGTGAAGTGGAAAAGGTTCTGGAAGAATAGCGGACACAGGACGTTCTTTCGCCCCCCATTCGCCCATCACGACTCCGCGACATGTCGAGACGGTGGCCATAGCTCCGGAGAGCGTCGCGCTCTTCGGGCATTCTCCATGCAATTAAAATAAGGATTCATAGTGATGAAAACGACTCTTCTTCGTTCCCTGCTTTTCGTAGCTGCGACGATTTTGATTCTCGGCATGCCGTTGCATGCCGCCAAATCGGATCGCGACATAGAGTCCTCCGCAAGACAGTCCCATGTATTCAAAAAATATCTACAGAATGATGACATCAAGATAGAGTCCAAGGATGGCGCAGTCACCATGACAGGCACCGTCTCCAGAAAATACCACAAAGCATTGGCCCAGGAAACCGTGGCCAATCTTCCCGGAGTCAAAAGCGTGGACAACAGGCTCGAACTCAAGGGCGCCCCTCCCGCCGCCAGTACCGACGCATGGGTGCTGGACAATGTTGTTGCGACACTTCTGTTCCACCGCAGCGTCAGTCCCACCACAACCCAGGTCGATGTCAAGGACGGCGTGGTGACGCTGCAGGGCGAGGCCTCAAGTCAGGCCCAAAAGGAATTGACCACCGAATACGCAATGGATGTCGAAGGCGTGAAGGACGTCAAGAATGAAATGACCGTGGCGAAGGTCCAGGAAAAGGACAAAACGGATAAAGCGGACAAAGAGCAAACCATCAGCGAAACCATCGATGACGCGTCCATCACGGCCCAGGTCAAGATGACGCTTCTCTATCACCGCTCGACCAGCGCCCTCAAAACCAAGGTCACAACCCAGAACGGCGTCGTCACCTTGACCGGTGAAGCCAAGAACGCGGCGGAAGCGAATCTGGCCACCAAGCTCGCCAAGGACGTGAACGGCGTGAATGAAGTCAAAAACCAGATGAGCGTCAAATAACGCTCGATGCGATCCAACAAACGGGAGTGGTCATGAAAATGTTGAGCATTGTGGGAATCCTGCTGATCGTCCTTGGGGTTGCGGCCTTTGCGTATCAGGGCATCACCTACACGACCCAGGAGAAAGTCGTCGATCTCGGCCCCCTGCAGATGACCGCTGAAAAAACGCGGACGATACCGCTGCCCCCGATCCTGGGAGGGATCGCCCTCGCGGGCGGCATCGTGCTCCTGATTGTGGGAAGAAGGAGGGCCTAGCGCAATATCCGTCTTGCCCGGAAAGCGATCATCTCTTCTGTCTTCGAACATATCCGCGGAGGATAAAATGTTATATACTATAGCAGGCGTACTTGTGATTTTGTGGTTACTCGGAATTGTCAGTGGCTACACGATGGGTTCATTCATCCACATACTACTCGTCATCGCATTGATTGTAATTATTATTAATTTCATTCAGGGAAGACGCACACTCTAACAAATAAGGATCGTGAACATGATAAAATTCATCCTAGGCATTGCATGTGTAATTTTTTCATTGTGTATCGCAAACATGGCCTTTGCACAAGAACCGGCGCTATCCTACTTTATAACTCCATATGTCGGCTACACATGGTATGATAACGACCAGAATGTCGAGAACAATCCTGCTTACGGTCTACGCCTAGGGTACAATTTCACGAAGTATTTCGGGCTGGAAGCATCCGCGGAGTACACCGACACGGACTATGACACGGACAGCGATTCCCGATCGGTCAACATCGGCAACTATCGACTGGACGGCATCTTCAATCTGCTCCCCGACAGCCAGATTGTTCCCTTCGTTTTTGCCGGCGTCGGGGGACAATATATCGATTATCCCAGCGGGAACGACAACAGAAACGCCGCAACCGTCAACTACGGCGCGGGGCTGAAGTATTTCCTGAACGAATCCATGGCCCTGCGGGCCGACATCCGGCAGATCCACGCGTTTCAGAACGTCGAGGACATCGGGGAAAGAAACGACATCGAAGCCACCTTCGGCTTCGTCTACTACTTTGGCGGACCGGAACCTGTTGCCGCGGCCGCCGAACCGGCCGCCACAGCCGTGCCGGTCCCCATGGCGACTCAGAAGCCTGCTGCCGTCGCGGCGGAACCGAAAGAAGTGGTGCTCGTGTTTGAAGACATCCATTTCGATTTCGACAAATCAACCCTCAAACCCGAAGCGAAAGCAATCCTGAAACGTAACATCCAGCTTCTGAAGGACAACCCGAAAACGCACGTCCGACTTGCCGGCTACACGTCCGCCTCGGGTTCGGAAGAGTACAACCGCAAGCTCAGCGAGCGCAGGGCGAACGCGGTCAAGGACTACCTCATAAACGAAGGGATCATCACTGCGGACCGGCTCTCCATCATCGGATATGGCGAAATGAACCCGGCCAAGCACGAGGCTTCGCCGCAGGATATCAACTCACCAGCGGCCAAGGCGAACATGCGCGTACTTTTTGAAATCATCGTGAAATAACGAAACTGCAAGAGTGCGGACATCCTCAGTATCCGCACTCTCGCCGGGGATACCATGTGACGGGGAAAAATTGTCAAACCGGAATCTGGCACCATTTGTCGCCATGAAGGCCTATGCAACGCGCTGGGCAGAATCGATGTCACAAAAGAAAACTGATCCGTCCTGACTGCAAAATCATCCCTTCACCTCTATTCCGGAGCCTACGTCTATCGTTTGAATTCAACGACGTCCGCAACCAGGGCAAGTCTCATGCTTTCGCTCTAACTCAAGGGGACACCGCGCATGAAGACGGGCAGCGACATTGGCAAGAGCTCCTTTTCCCATCTCTGGACACGCCTGGCCGGACACGGCCCGTCGGGAAAGAGCGTCGACGAGGAGCTCCCCCTCCGGGCGGAGCTGTTCAGCGCCTCCCAGATGGAGCAGCACGGCAAGATCCTGGCAAGCATGCACCAGCTTTCCCACGGGCGTACGCGCGATCGCCTCCTGTCTCGCCTGGCCGAGAACGAACGGGTACTGCGGGGGGTGCACCGCCTGCTGACCCAGGACGTCAAGGAGGACCGGCGCATAACTCCGGCCGGAGAATGGCTGCTCGACAACTTCTATGTCGTCGAAGAACAGATCCGCACCGCAGCCAAGCACCTACCCAAGGGCTACAGCCGTGAGCTTCCGCAACTGCACGGAGGGCACTCCGCCGGCCTGCCGCGGGTCTACGACCTCGCCATGGAGGCGATCTCGCACGGCGACGGCCGCGTGGACCCGGAATATCTGAGCCGCTTCGTGGCCGCCTACCAGACCGTGACGTCCCTGAAACTCGGCGAGCTGTGGGCCGTCCCCATCATGCTGCGTCTGGCCCTGATCGAGAATCTGCGCCGGGTCGCGGCCCGCCTCGCCGTACGCAGGATAGACCGCAACAGCGCCGGACATTGGGCCGACCTGATGACCGAGGTGGCCGCCACCGACCCCAAGAGCCTGATCCTGACCATCGCCGACATGGCCAGGTCGGACCCGCCCATGGCCAGCTCCTTCGTCGCTGAACTCGCGCGCCGCCTGCAAGGGCAGGGTCCTGCCCAATCCCTCCCCCTGTCCTGGATCGAACGCCGCCTGTCCGAATCCGGCCAGACAATCGAGCAGTTGGTGCGCCTGGAAAACCAGCAGCAGGCCTCAGACCAGATCTCCATCAGCAACAGCATCGGCAGCCTGCGCTCCCTGAACGCCACGAACTGGAACGATTTTGTCGAGTCCTTGAGCGCGGTCGAGGGCATTCTTCGGCAGGACCCGATTTCCGTCTACGGCAGGATGGATTTTTCCACCCGCGACCGCTATCGCCACCTTGTTGAACAAACGGCAAAAAAATGCCCATACTCCGAATCCGAGGTGGCGCGCAGGGCGCTGGAACTGGCCCGGGAAGGCGCGGCGGGCCAGGACGAGGAACGCAAGGCGCATGTCGGTTTCTATCTGATCGATGACGGACTTGCCCGGCTTAAGCGGCTCGTGGAGATGCGCCGGTCGCCCGCTGCGGCGCTGTGCGCCCTCGGCCGGCGGTTTTGGTTCTATGGCGGCGGCATCATGCTCCTGACGGCCATGCTGACCGCGTTTCTTGCGGCCAAGGCCCACGGCGACGGACTGGCCGGCTGGCAACTCGGCCTTTTCTGTCCGCTCCTCGTGCTCTGCTGCAGCCATCTGGCGGTGTCCCTCGCGAATTGGCTGGCCACGCTCCTGGCCACTCCGCGCCTGCTGCCGCGCATGGACTTTTCCAAGGGCATTCCGCCCGAGGCGCGGACCCTGGTCGTGATCCCGACGATGCTCACCAGCGCGCGCGGCATCGAAGAATTGATCAACGATCTCGAAGTCAGGTTCCTGGGGAACCGCGATCGGCACCTCCACTTCGCCCTGCTCACGGACCTTGCCGACTCGGCACAGGAAACCCTGCCGGATGACGAGGAACTTGTCGGTCAAGCCCATGACATGATCGAAGAACTGAACGCAAAATACCCGAGCGATGCGGGCGGCACGTTCTTCCTGTTCCATCGTCCGCGTAGATACAACACCGCCGAGCGGACCTGGATGGGCTACGAACGCAAGCGCGGCAAGCTCGGGGATCTGAACGCCCTGCTCGGCAAGGGTGAGGCCGACGCGACGGACCGCTTCGCGCTCATCGTCGGCGACACGTCCATCCTGCCGGATATCAGATTCGTCATCACCCTGGACACCGACACGCAGCTGGCCCGCGACTCGGCGCGCCGGTTCGTGGGCGCCATGTCCCATCCGTTGAACCGCGCCCGCTACGACGAGGCGCGCGGCCGTGTCACGGCCGGCTACGGAATCCTGCAGCCGCGGGTGGCGGTCAGCCTGGCCGGCGCGAACCGTTCGCGGTATGCGTTGATGTGCGCCAGCGAGATCGGCATCGACCCCTACACCAGCGCCGTCTCCGATGTGTATCAGGACCTGTTCGGCGAAGGTTCGTTCATCGGCAAGGGCATCTACGACGTGGACGTCTTCAGGCAGGCTCTCGACGGCCGCTTTCCCGACAACCGAATTCTGAGCCACGACCTCCTGGAAGGCTGTTACGCAAGGGCCGGGCTTTTGAGCGATGTGGAACTGTATGAGCAGTACCCGTCCCGCTACAGCGAGGACGTAAGCCGCAGGCATCGCTGGATCCGGGGCGACTGGCAGATCGCCCGCTGGCTGATGCCCCGGGTGCCCGGCGCGGATGGGCGTCTGTGCAGGAACCCCATCTCCATGCTGTCCCAATGGAAGATTCTCGACAATCTGCGACGAAGCCTGACCGCCGCGGCACTGACCCTGCTTCTGGTACTGGGCTGGACGGTCCTTCCCGACCCCTTGTTCTGGACCACGGTGGCGCTCGGCATCATTCTGGTTCCATCCCTGGTGGACTCGATTTCAAACCTGCTCAAGAAACCTGATGACGTGTCCCCAAGTCAGCACCTCGCCGCGTCGGCAAGCACGACTCGCCAACATTTAGGACGCGCGGCCTTCACTCTTGTCTGTCTGCCCTACGAGGCATTCTTCAGCCTGGACGCGATCCTGCGCACCATCTGGAGGATGCTGGTCACGCATCGGCGCCTGCTGGAATGGAATCCGTCAAGCAATGCCCGGAGCTTCCCGGCCGGTTTCGCCAGCTCGCTCAGGGCCATGTGGATCGGACCGTTTCTGGCCATCTGTGTGGCGCTCGCGCTCGCCGTATCGACGCCGCAGGTAGTGCCGGTGGCCGGAGGGCTGCTCGCGCTCTGGCTTTTCTCCCCGGCCATAGTCTGGTGGATCAGCCGCGCCATCCCGCGCCGCAAGGACGTGTTGACCAAGGAACAGACTCTCTTTCTGCGCAAGGCGGCCCGCAAGACCTGGGCCTTCTTCGAAACATTCGTCGGCCCCGAGGACCAGTGGCTCCCCCCCGACAACTTCCAGGAGCACCCCGCCCCCGTGGTTGCGCACCGCACCTCTCCGACCAACATGGGCCTTGCGCTGCTGGCGAACCTCACCGCCTGCGACTTCGGGTTCATCTCGACCGGCACGTTCCTCGACCGCACCATGAAGACGCTGCGCACCATGGGCACGCTGGAACGGTATAAAGGCCATTTCTACAACTGGTACGACACCCTGACCCTGGCCCCGCTGCCGCCGCGCTACATCTCCTCCGTGGACAGCGGGAACCTGGCCGGGCATCTCTTGACCTTGAAGCCCGGCCTGCTCGAAATCCAGGACCGCAAGATCCTGGAGCCGCGCACCTTCGAGGGCTTGCACGACACGCTGGGCGTCCTGGCCGATGCCTTGAAGCCCCTTCCGAAAGCTGCCAAGGACCCGCTGGCCAGCCTCAGGCACGACCTGACGGCTGCGCCTGGCTCCGAACCGCCCGCCCTGATCGCTTCACGGCTGCGGCTTGAGCGGTTGGCCGCATCGGCCGCGGTCCTGATCGAAAGCCTGAACGCCTCGGACGCGGACCCGGACTCGAATGCGCGCTGGTGGGCCGGAACCTTTGCCGGGCAATGCCGTGACGCGTTGGCGGAACTGAACAGCCTTGCACCGTGGACGGACCTTGCGATTGTGCGCAAAAACCTGCCGGGTCTCCCCGCTCTCGACCGGATTCCGACCTTGAGCGAACTGACGGCCCTGGCCCTGGAAATCCTGCCGGACATGCTGCGGCGTCAGGAGGAGGCCAGCCCCTCAGACTACAACGCGTGGGGAGAGCTGCAAAGCCTTGTCACCAAGGCCGGCCAACACGCCGAGGCGCGGATCGCGACCAGCCAACGCCTCGCCCTGCAATGCGACGCTCTGGCCCAGATGGATTTCGGGTTCCTGTGCGACGAGTCGCGCCATCTGCTGGCCATCGGCTACAACGTCTCCGACTGCCGGCGGGACAACAGCTTCTACGACCTTCTGGCCTCAGAGGCGCGACTGGCCGCCTTCGTGGCCATTGCCCAAGGGCAGATCCCGCAGGAGAGCTGGTTCGCGATGGGGCGACTGCTGACCACGGCCGGAGGCGAGCCGGTCCTGTTGTCCTGGAGCGGCTCCATGTTTGAATACCTGATGCCGATGCTGGTCATGCCCTCCTTCGAATCGACCCTTCTCGACCAGACCTGCATCGCCTCCGTGGCCAGACAGATCGAATACGGCAGGAAGCGCTCCATGCCATGGGGCATTTCGGAGTGCGGCTACAACGCCATCGACGTGCACCAGAACTATCAATACCGGGCCTTCGGCGTGCCTGGGCTGGGGCTCAAGCGCGGGCTCGCCGAGGATCTGGTCATCGCGCCCTACGCCTCGGCCCTGGCGCTCATGGTCGCGCCGGGCGAGGCCTGCCGGAATCTCGTCCGCCTGTCGTGCGAAGGCTTCGACACAAGGTACGGCTTCTACGAGGCCGTCGACTACACTCCCTCGCGCCTGCCGCGCGGCCAATCAAGCGTCGTGGTCCGCTCCTTCATGGCCCATCACCAGGGCATGAGCCTGCTCTCCATGGCCCACCTGCTGCTGAATCGCCCCATGCAGCGGCGTTTCGCTTCCGACCCGCTGTTCCAGTCGACCATGCTCCTCCTGCAGGAGCGCATCCCCAAGGCCACCGCGTTCTATGCGCACACATCCGAGCTGTCCGAGCTCCGGACGGACCAGGACAGCGAGGGCTCTCACATCCGCGTGTTCTCGCGCCCGGACACGCCCACCCCGGAAGTGCAGCTGCTCTCCAACGGTCGCTACCACGTCATGATCACCAATGCCGGCGGCGGGTACAGCCGCTGGAAGGATCTGGCCGTGACCAGGTGGCGCGAAGACCGCACCTGCGACAGCTGGGGCACGTTTTGCTTCCTGCGTGATCTGGACAGCCGGGAATACTGGTCCACGGCGTACCAGCCGACGCGCAGAACTGCGCAGCGCTATGAAGCCATCTTCTCGGAAGGCCGGGCCGAATTCCGTGTGCGGAAACACAATTACGACACCCATACGGAGATCACGGTGTCGCCCGAAGACGACATCGAGTTGCGCCGCGTGCGCATCACCAACCGCGCCCGGACCAGCCGGACCATTGACCTGACCAGCTACGCCGAGGTGACCCTGGCCAGTCCCGCGTCGGACGACCTGCACCCCGCTTTCAGCAACCTCTTTGTCCAGACCGAAATCGTTGCCGCGCAACAGGCCATCCTCTGCACCAGACGACCGCGCTCCCGGGGCGAAAAGCCGCCCTGGATGCTGCACATGCTGATCGTGCACGATGTGCGTGCCGTCGACATCTCCTACGAGACGGACCGCATGCAGTTCATCGGACGCGAAAACACCGTGGCCGACCCGCTGGCCATGAGCTGGAAGGGCGAGTATTTCTCCGGCGCGCTCGGGGGCGGAGAAGGCTCCGTCCTCGACCCGATCGTGTCCATCCGCTGCCGCATCGTCCTGGAGCCAGAAGAGTCCGTCACGCTGAACGTCATCACCGGCATGGGCGAAACACGGGAAGAGGCCCTGCGCCTGGTCGAAAAATACCAGGACCGCCGCATCGCGGACCGAGTCTTCGACCTGGCCTGGACACACGGCCAGGTGCTCTTGCGGCAGCTCAACGCGTCCGAGGCCGACGCACAGCTCTACAGCCGGCTTGCGGGATCGGTCATCTACGCCAATGCGGCGCTCAGGGCCGAGCCGGGCATTCTCGTCAAGAACAGACGGGGACAGTCCGGGCTCTGGAGCCATGCGATTTCCGGGGATCTGCCCATCGTGCTGCTCCAGATCCAGGACGTCGCCAACATCGAGCTGGTCCGCCAGCTCGTGCAGGCCCACGCCTACTGGAGGCTCAAAGGGCTCAAGGTCGACCTGGTCATCTGGAACGAGGATCAGGCCGGGTATCGGCAGGTACTGCACGACCAGATCATGGGACTCGTCGCCGCCGGGGTCGAATCCGGCGGAACCGACCAACCCGGCGGAATCTTCGTGCGTTCGGGCAATCGCTTCGCCGAAGAGGACCGCATCCTGATCCAGACGGTCGCCCGCGTGGTCATCTCCGACGCGCTCGGGACCCTCTCGGAGCAGATCGACGGCCGCCTCCTGGCGCGAACCAGAATCCCCCAGCTGGTGCCGAGCAGGACGCACCGCTCCGAACCGTTGCCGTCGGTTCCGCAGCCCCGCCACGACCTCTCCTTTTTCAACGGTCAAGGAGGATTCACCCCGGACGGACGCGAGTATGTCATCACCACCGCCCAAGGCCTGTCCACTCCCGCGCCCTGGGCCAATGTGCTGGCCAACCCGCTCTTCGGGAGCGTCGTCTCCGAATGCGGCGGTTCCTACACCTGGAGCGAAAACGCCCACGAATTCCGCCTCACCCCCTGGAACAACGACCCTGTCACAGACGAGGGAGGGGAAGCCTTCTACCTTCGCGACGAGGAGCGGGGGCACTACTGGTCACCCACACCACGCCCCTGTCGCGGAGCAGAGCCATACGTGACCAGACACGGGTTCGGGTACAGCGTCTTCGAGCATACCGAACGCGGGATCCGGTCGGAGCTCATGGTCTATGTCGCCCTCGACGCTGCGGTCAAATTCTCGGTGCTGAAAGTCTCCAATATCTCCGAACGATCACGGCGGATCTCCGCCACCGGGTATGTGGAATGGGTGCTCGGCGACCTGCGCCCGAAATCCGCTTTTCACGTGACGACGGAAATCGACCAGCAAAGCGGGGCCATCCTTGCGCGTAACCCGTACAGTCCCGAATTCGGCACTCGGACGGCGTTCTTCGATGTGGACGATGTCTCCAGGTCGATCACCGCCGACCGCACGGAATTTCTCGGCCGCACCGGCTCGTTGCGTTCACCGGACGCCATGTCCCGCACCCGGCTCTCAGGCAAGACTGGCACGGCCATGGACCCGTGCGCCGCGATCCAGGTCGGTTTCATCCTGGAGGTTGGGGAGGAGCGAGAGATCATCTTCAAGCTCGGCGTGGGAAGCGACCGCGAGGACGCGCAAAAGATCATCCACCGCTTCAGGGGCGCACCCGCGGCGCGGCACGCCATAGACAACGTATGGCGGCATTGGGCCCATACCCTCGGGGCAATTCACGTCGAGACCCCGGACCAGTCGCTCAACGTGCTCGCCAACGGCTGGCTTCTGTACCAGACCCTGGCCTGCCGCCTCTGGGCGCGCAGCGCGACCTACCAGTCGGGCGGGGCTTTCGGTTTCCGCGACCAGCTCCAGGACGTCATGGCCCTCATCCACGCCAGGCCGGGCCTGATCCGCGAGCATCTCCTGCTCTGCGCCTCCAGGCAGTTCGAGGAGGGCGACGTGCAGCACTGGTGGCATCCGCCCGAAGGCCGCGGCGTACGCACCAAATGCTCGGACGACTATCTGTGGCTACCCCTGGCGACCTGCCGCTACGTCGCCGCCATCGGGGACACCGGCGTCCTGGACGAAATCGTTCCGTACCTGCGGACGCGAGCGCTGAACACCGACGAGGAGTCCTGCTACGATCTGCCCGAACGGTCGGATCAGAGCGCGAGCCTCTACGAGCACTGCGTGCAGGCCATTCGCCACGGCCTGCGCTTTGGCGTGCACGGTTTGCCGCTCATCGGCTCAGGCGACTGGAACGACGGCATGAATCTGGTGGGCGAACACGGCAAGGGCGAGAGCGTCTGGCTCGGCTTCTTCCTTCATCATGTGCTCATCGCGTTCGCCACGTTGGCCGGCAGGCACGGGGACACCCCGTTTGCCGAACAGTGCCTGCAGGAGGCAGCCAAACTGAGCCGTGACATCGAAGCGAACGGGTGGGACGGAAAGTGGTACCGCCGTGCGTACTTCGACGACGGCACGCCGCTGGGTTCGGCGAAAAACGACGAATGCCGCATCGACTCCATCGCCCAGAGCTGGTCCGTCCTCTCTGGAGCGGGAGACCCCAAGCGGGCACGCACGGCCATGCAGTCCCTGGACAGGCATCTCGTGCGCCGCGAGCACGGACTGGTCCAGCTTCTGGACCCGCCTTTCGATACGTCGGACCTCAATCCCGGCTACATCAAGGGCTATGTACCTGGGGTGCGGGAGAACGGGGGGCAGTACACCCACGCCGCCATCTGGGCCGCCATGGCTTTTGCCCGTCTGGGCGACAGGACTCGCGCCTGGGAGATTTTCGACATGATCAACCCGGTCAACCACGCCCGCACTCCCGAAGAGTCGGCCATATACAAGGGGGAACCTTACGTCGTCGCCGCCGATGTCTACGGCGCGGCGCCGCATACGGGCCGCGGCGGCTGGACGTGGTACACGGGCTCGGCGGCCTGGATGTACCGCCTCGTCATGGAATCACTCCTTGGTCTGAGCCTTGAAGTGGACAGGTTGCGCATCGCCCCCTGCCCCCACCCGCAATGGAAGGAGTTCACGGTGCACTACCGTTTCCGGGAAACGGTCTATCACATTAGCGTGTCGCGGCATCAAGGCAAAAAAACCGCCACGCGCCTCATCCTGGATGGCGTCGAGCAGACAGGCCAGACCATTTCGCTGGTGGACGACCATCAGGAACACTGGGTCAAGGTGCGCACGGACGTAAAAATGGTTGAACAACCGACCGCTTCAAAAGCGTCATTGCGGAGAACGTGAACTCATCACCTCGAAAAGGATGAAAAATGAGTATGCCCCAACAACAAGCTTCGAGCCCGGACCCGGACAGAAGAACACGGAGCGGCGACCGCAGGCAACAGCAGGACAGACGGCACGGGGAGCGTCGGCGGGAAGCGGACCGCCAGCATCCAGAACGGCCGTTCCCGGCTGACGAAGACACCACGCAAGCGGAAGGGCAATCCGGAGGCAGCGCGCGCCGGCGCGGGACAACCTTGAACAGCAGGCCTGTCGCCCATGCCTTGAGCGAAGATGAAATCAGGTTTCTTTTGGACGATGACTGAGGCGGAAGCCGAGAAAGTGAGATCGCGGATGGCGCGGCATGGCTCTCAACACAATATGAAGGTCCGTGAAGGGCGATCAAAGGTTTAACAATGTGCAAAACATGGATTGTCATCTGCATCACCGCGACCCTTCTCGCGCCGCGGCTCTTCGCCGGAGACGAGGCGCAGAAGGCCCGCTCCGCCGAGGGCAAGGCGCAGACGCTCGAACAGAACGCGGCCTCCGAGGGCGACAAGTCACGCCCTTCCGCGTCCGAAACCATCACCAAACCCGAAGCGCAGGCGGTCGACCCTGCCGGGGAAAACCCCCTGGACGACGCCCTGACCTGCCTCGCGCGCAGCATCTACTGGGAGGCCCGGGGCGAAGATGCGGCCGGCATCGAGGCCATCGCGCACGTCGTCATGAACCGACTCGGACACGAGGGCTTTCCGGACACAATCTGTGAAGTTGTCCGGCAGGGCCGCGAAGAAGGCGCCTGCCAATTCTCGTGGTGGTGTGATGGCCGCTCCGACGACGCGCAGGAGGATCAAGCCTACTCGGCCGCCAAGGAGATCGCCCGAAAAGTCCTGAACAAGCAGATCCCCGACCGAACCGGAGGGGCCCTGTATTTCCATCAAGAAGACATCTCGCCCGCTTGGTCCACAAAATATGTGAAGACGGTCAAGGTCGGGAATCACGTATTCTACAAACCTCGCGACGGCGCGGCAAAATAGGACGCAGGACCACCGCGGCGGTCATGGTCTGGGAACTGGGCCAACCGTAACCGCCAATACCGAAAAGGAAGACCAAAACACTGTGATGTTTGACGACCATAAGGAGCACCAGGTCAATGTGTACGTCAGCCTGCGTTCGACTCGAAATCCGCCGACCAGAGGGAACCCTGAACGCCAAATGTAACACTTGCACAACATCTGACGGAAACCACTGACGGAAGCGTTCGCGTGTCATTCGGTTAAATCTGCATTTCCATGTATAATCAGCATGTTGATTTCTCCAGACAAGCTTCTTGGTGCTGGCACGCCCATTGCGATGCTCCGCGTGTCGTTGCGCACAGGGAAAGCGCAGGCAGGATCTCCGGCAAGACGAGACCCTGACTGGCGGAAGCGCGATTCAAAGCCGACAGCGATATGCCAGCAGAAATCAGGCTGATTAGAGCGATTCAGGAAGATTCGTCCCAAGAGTGCCACCCGTTGCACCTCTGGGGATATCAAACTGCAGATTCTGTCCGGAGCCCTTTCATGAAGATCCTTCTTGTCTACCCGCACTATCCAGACACGTTCTGGAGTTTCCGGCACGCCATGAAGTTTATCGGGCGAAAAGCGAGTTTCCCCCCTTTGGGCCTTTTGACCGTGGCCGCCATGCTCCCCGCCGCATGGGACAAAAAACTCGTCGACATGAACGTCGCCCCCCTGTCCGATGATGACCTGGAGTGGGCGGATTACGTGTTCATCAGCGCCATGACCATCCAGCAGGCATCGGTCATGGAGATACTCTCGAGGTGCCGCCAAATCGGAGCCAAAACGGTCGCCGGAGGACCGTTGTTCACCAGCGCACCCGACGATTTCCCGGAAGTCGACCACCTGGTCTTAGGCGAGGCGGAGCTCACTCTCCCCCCGTTTATCGACGATCTGCAAGCAGGCACGGCCCGTCATATCTATGTGAATCCGCAACGCGCAGATCTGTGCACGACACCCTTGCCGCTCTGGGAATTGATCGACGTCGGAAAATATGCCGCCATGAATATACAGTACTCTCGAGGATGCCCCTTTGACTGTGAATTCTGCGACATAACGTCTCTGTTCGGGCGAATATCCCGAACCAAAGAAGCGACGCAATTCCTCGCAGAACTGGAAAGCCTCCGCGTCCAGGGCTGGTGCGGATCGATATTTGTGGTCGACGACAACTTCATCGGGGATCGCGCCAAACTGAAGAAAACAGTCCTGCCGATGCTGATCACATGGATGGAAGAGCATGACTATCCTTTCTATTTCTATACCGAGGCATCCATCAATCTTGCCGATGACAACCAACTGATGGACCTCATGGTCAGAGCGGGATTCAAAGAGGTCTTCATCGGCATTGAAACTCCGAATGAGGAGAGCCTGACCGAGAGCGGCAAAGTGCAGAACAGACACCGCGATCTTCTCGACTCGGTCCGCCGGATTCAACAGGCAGGACTGCAGGTCCACGGCGGATTCATCATCGGATTCGACAGCGACCCACCTTCAATTTTTGACATGCAAATCAACTTTATTGAAGAAAGTGGCATCGTAACCGCAATGGTAGGACTCCTGACTGCCTTGCGGGGCACTCGACTGTATCAGCGTCTAAATCGGGAAGGGCGACTACTCGGCGATCCGACCGGAAACAACACGGCCATTGCCCTCAATTTCACACCAAATATGGATTCCGGAACACTCATCAACGGCTACCAAATGGTCTTAAACACCATATATTCTCCAAAATACTTCTATCGTCGCACACTCAGATTTTTCAAAGTATACAATCCCCTCTATTCCGGAAAATTTCATTACAAGCATGGTTATATGGCCGCTTTCCTCAAATCAATCCTTTATCTCGGAATACTTGGAAAAGAACGATATTACTACTGGATGCTATTATCTTGGACTGCATTCAATAAGCCGAAACTTTTTCCATTGGCGATTACATATGCCGTATATGGATTTCATTTCAGAAAAATAACAGAAGAAATTAGCGAACATGCATCATAAGATGTCATTGCATAAAAGTCGCCATCCCCTTGAAGAAGGAGATCCATACTTTCTTAACTAGCTGAAAAGAAAGGAATTCCGCCTTCGCAAGAATGACACGCAGGTTCTTCCACAACTTATGCAGGGGCAACATCATTGTGACCACATCCGCACCACGCACCTGCTCTCAGGGATTGCGCCCCTGTCATCGGCCATGGCGGCAGAATGACCCAGCTCTTCTGCGTTACCGCTGGTCATCGAATGGCAAACGCCAGATCTCCCCGGGTGATACACACCCATCCTTCCCCTTATACCCGCCACATCTTCGTCCGCGTCTTCCGGACAGGTATCGGACGTTGAAGACATTTGCCTTCTCATCCGACGCGGCCGCCTCTTATGGAGTGGGCGCATCCAAGTGTGAGCAGGGTCAACGACGGTGCGGGGAAGCGTGCGGGGAGGAAGCAGACCTATTGCCGGTTTTCCCGTAAGTCGTGCGGGGCGCGATTTTGCGTGCGGGGAAGCGTGCGGGGAAAGAAAAAGGGTTTACCGGCATGACCCGATAAACCCTTGATTTTCTTGGTGCGCAATGCAGGAATCGAACCTGCGACCTTTAGCTCCGGAGGCTAACGCTCTATCCAACTGAGCTAATTGCGCACGAGGAATGACTACCTATGCAGACGGCCCGGGCTTGTCAAGCTTTCTCGTCTGGGATAGCCCGAATGTCCGCAAACCGAATCACGAGGAGAGGTCATGAGCAGCACCCGACGCATAGTCCTGGCCGTTACCGGGGCCAGCGGCATGGAGTATGCCCGCAGTCTGGCCCGCGCCCTGCGCAGTGCGCCGGGGGTGGAACTGCACGGGATCGTGTCCGACGCCGCCAGGCAGGTGTTCCGGCACGAACTGGGCACGGACCCGGCCGAACTGGACGCGTTCTTCCATGTCATCCACGAGCCCGAAAACATCGCCGCCGGCCCGGCCAGCGGGTCCTGGGAGCATTCGGGCATGGTCGTCTGCCCCTGCTCCATGGCCAGCCTGGCCGCCATCGCCACTGGCGTGGGCACGAACCTCATCCACCGCGCCGCTGACGTGAGCCTCAAAGAGCGCCGCACCCTGGTCCTCGTGCCTCGCGAGACTCCCCTGAACGACATCCACCTCGAAAACATGCTCCGCGCGCGCCGGTCAGGGGCCGTGATCATGCCGCCGTGCCCGGGCTTCTACCACCGGCCGCAATCCGTGGAAGCCTTGGTGGCCCAGTTCACGGGCCGGATCATGGAGCAGATCTCCATCCCCCACGACCTCTACGCCCGCTGGCGCTGAAAGGAGTTGCCCGCCGGGGCGCTTGATGATAGCCGATGCAGTCTATGTTCGACTTAAGCCAGACCCTGCACCATTTTTCGATCATCGCCCTGCCCTTTTTCCTCGGCATCACCTGCCATGAATTCGCGCACGGGTACGTGTCCTATCTCATGGGCGACCCCACGGCCAAGCTGGCCGGGCGACTGACCCTGAACCCGCTCAAGCACCTCGACCCCGTGGGCACCCTGGTCCTGGTCCTGACCCAGCTCATCGGCTGGGCCAAGCCCGTGCCCATCAACCCGAACTACTACAAGGACTACCGCAAGGGCATGCTCTACGTGTCCCTGGCCGGGCCCATGGCCAACTTCGCGGTCATGGTCTTCTTCGTCCTGGTGCTCAAGATCCTCTTGGCCTTTGCCCAGGGACCGTCCGCCGAGTCGGCCGAATACGTGCTGCGGCCCATGATCAACATTGCCGTGGCCGGCATCTTCATCAACGCCATCCTCGGCACCTTCAACCTTCTGCCCATCCCGCCCCTGGACGGCAGCAAGATCCTGGCCTGCCTGCTGCCCGGCCACCTGGCCGTGAAGTTCATGCAGCTCGAACGATACGGCTTCATCATCCTGCTTCTTCTGGCCATCACCGGTGGACTGGGCATGATCCTGTCCCCTGTCTCGGCCTTCGTGCAAAACATGATCATCAAACCACTGCTTTAAGGCTTTCACCGATGAAGAAACTGACCGTCCTGACCGGTATCACCACCTCCGGAACGCCCCATCTCGGCAACTACGTCGGCGCCATCCGCCCCTGCATCGAGGCCAGCCGAGACGAAAACGTCAACTCCTACTACTTCCTGGCCGACTTCCACTCCCTGATCAAATGCCAGGACCCCGAGCGCGTCCACCAGTCGCGCCTGGAAGTGGCCGCCACCTGGCTGGCCCTGGGCCTGGACACGGACAAGAGCACCTTCTACTGCCAGTCCGACATCCCGGAGATCCCGGAGCTGACCTGGATCCTGACCTGCATGACGGCCAAGGGCCTCATGAACCGCGCCCACGCCTACAAGGCCGCGGTGCAGGAGAACGAGGACAACGGCAGCCCCGACCCGGACAAGGGCGTGACCATGGGGCTCTACTGCTACCCCATCCTCATGGCAGCCGACATTCTCATGTTCAACGCCAACATCGTACCCGTGGGCAAGGACCAGATCCAGCACCTGGAGATGACCCGCGACATCGCCCAGCGCTTCAACCACCATTTCGGCGAGCACTTCGTCCTGCCCGAGGCCCGCGTCGACGAGTCCACGGCCGTGCTGACGGGCCTGGACGGCCGCAAGATGAGCAAGAGCTACGACAACTACATCCCGCTCTTCGCCCCGGAGAAGACCCTGCGCAAGCTGATCATGAAGATCGTGACCAACTCGCAGGCCCCGGAAGAGCCCAAGGAGACCGAGGGCTGCGCCCTGTTCGACATGTTCCGGGCCTTCGCCACGCCGGCCCAGGTCGAGGAAATGCGCGCCAAGTTCGCCGCCGGCATCGGCTGGGGGTACGTCAAGCAGGATCTCTTCGAGGTGGTCAACGCGCAGCTGGCCGAACCGCGGCAGAAATACGCCGAGCTCATGCAGAACCCGGCCTACATCGAGAAGGTGCTGAAGGAAGGCGCCGAGAAGGCCCGGGACTACAGCCGCCCCTTCCTGGAGCGCATCCGCAAGTCCGTGGGCATCCGTACCCTGACGGCCTGAAACCGGGGCTGGCCTTCGGACCGGCCTTTGTATAGAAGCATCCTTATTTGTTCGAGACGGAGGATACGATGGGAGCCGCCAAGAAAGTCGTGCAACTGGAGCGCAAGGCCAAGAAGCCCGCTCTGGCCGAGGTCGTCAAGGAACCCAAGTCTGCCGCAAAACCCGCCAAGGTGACGTCCTACGAGGATTTCGCCGGACTGGCCCGGGAGCTGACCAGGGAAAAATCCATGACCCATGAGGAAGTGGAGGAACTGCTCCAGGCCAAGGCCGAGCCGGTCCAGCTGGAGCCGACCGACATGTCCGCCGGGCATGACGAGCATGTTTCCACCGCCGAGCCCGCGGCAGCCCCCGAAACCCCGCGCAAGGACATGAGCAAGGCGGCGCTCTTCGCCTCCCTGGTGGCCGTAATCCTGCTCCTGGGCTTCTATTTCAACCTGAACCAGAACATCAAGAGCCTCACGGCCCAGGTCCAGGACCTGGCCTCCATCAAGACCTCCGTGGCCACCCTCGACACCAAGGTCGGCACCATGGAATCCAAGGTGGCGGACCTCGAAACCCTGCCCGCCAAGACCCGCGCCGCCCTCATGAGCAGCATCCTGGACGAGATGAGCCAGAAGACCTCCTACATGTCCGGCCAGCTCCAGTCCCCGGAGCAGCAGGACAAGCTGATGAAGGCCAAGGAACTCATCCAGCAGGTGCAGACCGAACTGAACGCCCAGAACTAGGCGGACGTCCGACGCGCGCCCCCCCCGTGGGACGCGCGGAACCTGCGGCGCCCCGCACCACGAGTTCGCGCCGTCAGCAATGACTTTTGAACGACCAGGGGCCCGGGCAACCGGGCCTCTCGCTTTCCGGGACGACGGGGCCGGCTCCCGAGGACTCGCAACCGATGCGCCTTGTCCGCTCCTCCCCTTTTCTGTAGACCGGAACACGTCACAAACATCCCTATGCCAAGGACCGCCATGCCCGAGCACAACCCCATCCTGAACTGGGAGATTTTCCCGGACTTCCCCGCCATCACCGCCGACCATGTCGTCCCCGCCATCCAGGAGGCCGTGGCGCGCAGCACCGCGGAACTTGAAATATTGGAAGCCTCGCTGCCGGCCACCTGGCACGGGCTTCTCGTGCCCCTCGAACGGCTCACGGACCGCGTCTCCAGGGCCTGGGGCCTGGCCACGCACCTGCACAACGTCAGAAACTCCCCGGCCATGCGCAAGGCCTACGCCGAGGCCCAGCCCCTGGTGGTGGATTTCTCGAGCCGCCTTGGCCAGAGCCGCCCGGTGTACGAAGCCCTCACAACGCTGCTGCAAAGCCCCGAATATCAGACCTTCAGCCTGGCCCTGCAGCGCACCGTAACCCTCCTGGCCCGCGACGCGGCGCTGCAGGGTGTGGGCCTCGAAGCCGAGGCCCGCGAACGGTTCAACGCCATCAGCCAGGAACTGGCCGAGCTGTCCACCCGCTTCACCAACAACGTCCTCGACGCCACGCAGGCCTACGCCCTCGTCCTGACCAGCCCGGACGACGTCGCGGGGCTTCCCGCGGACTCCCTGAGCCTGGCCGCGGGCAAGGCCAGGGCACGCGGCCACGAAGGCGCCACGGCCGAAGCCGGCCCGTGGGCCGTGACCCTGGACCTGCCGTCCTTCCTGTCCTTCATGCAGCACGCCTCGCGCCGCGACCTGCGCGAGGAGGTCTACCGGGCCTACATCACCCGGGCCTCCTCGGGCGAGAACGACAACCTGCCGCTCATCCTGCGCATCCTCGCCCTGCGCCGGGAGCAGGCCGGGATGCTCGGTTTCGGGAATTTCGCGGCCATGAGCCTGGCCCGCAAGATGGCCCCGGACACGGCGGGCATCGAGGCCCTCCTGCACACCATCCGCGAGGCGGCCACGGACCCGGGTCTGGGCGACCTCATCGAACTGGGCGATCTGGCCCGTGAGCGCGGCCAGCACGAGGAAATCCAGCCCTGGGACGTCATGTTCTGGACCGAGCGCCTCAAGGAGGAACGCTTCGGGCTGCGCGACGACCTCGTCCGTCCCTATTTCCCCCTGCCGGCGGTCCTGAATGGGCTGTTCGAAAGCATCGGCGAGCTTTTCGATGTCCGCATCGAGGCGGCCGACGGAGTGCCCGTCTGGCATCCCGACGCGACGTTCTACCGCGTCCTGGACGGCCGGGGCCTCGAAATCGCGGGGCTGTACCTCGACCCCTACGCCCGGCCCGAGGAAAAGCGGGGCGGGGCCTGGATGGACGAACTCTGCGGCCGCAGCACCGTCTGCGCGGCAACGGGACGCGACGTCCGCCTGCCCGTGGCCTACGTGAACTGCAACCAGCGCCCCGGCCTTGACGGGGCCCCATCCCTGATGAGCTTCCAGGAGGTCACGACCCTTTTCCACGAGTTCGGACACGCCCTGCAGCACATGCTGACCACGGTGCGGCACGGCTTCGTGGCCGGCATCTCCAACGTCGAGTGGGACGCCGTGGAACTGGCCAGCCAGTTCATGGAGAACTGGTGCTACCACCGCCCCACCCTGGCCGGCCTGGCGAGGCACTACCTGACCGGCGAGCCCATGCCCGAGGACATGACGGACAAGCTGCTCGGCGCCCGCACCTTCCGCGCCGGCTCCAACGCCCTGCGCCAAGTCTCCTTCGCCCTGACGGACCTGGCCCTGCACACGGCCGACCCCGAGGGTCTCGACCCGCTGGCGGTCGCCCAGTCCATCGCCCAGGACATCCTGCCCCTGCCGCCCCTGCCCGAGGACCGCTTCCTGTGCTCCTTCTCGCACATCTTCTCCGGCGGGTACGCCGCGGGCTACTACAGCTACAAGTGGGCCGAGGTGCTGAGCGCCGACGCCTTCGGGGCCTTCGAGGAGGCCGGACTGGATGACGCCGCCGCGCGCAGGGATCTGGGCCGCCGCTTCCGCGACACGGTCCTGGCCCTGGGCGGCAGCCGCCACCCCATGGACGTGTTCCGCCTCTTCCGCGGCCGCGAACCCGATCCGCAGGCCCTGCTGCGGCAGGAAGGGCTGCTGCCCGGCGGGAGGAGCTGAGATGGCCGTCCAGTGGTTCCCGGGCCACATGCACCGGGCCCGCAAGCAGATCGCGACCGTCATGGCCAAGGTCGACGTGGTCATCGAGGTTCTGGACGCCCGCCTGCCGGGCTACAGCGAGAACCCCCTGCTGCGCGAACTGCGCGGCGGCCGCCCCTGCCTCAAGGTCCTGAACAAGAGCGATCTGGCCGACCCGGCCGTGACCGAGACCTGGAAGGAGTTCTACCGCACGCAGGGCGCCGTGCCCATGGAGATCGTCGGCACATCGGCCAAGGACGCGAGGCGCATCCTGGCCGTGCTGCCCGGCATGGTCCCGCCGCGCAATTTCATCATGCAGCCCGTGAACTGCCTCATCGTCGGAATCCCCAACGTCGGGAAGTCCACCCTCATGAACGCCCTGGTCGGCCGCCGGGTGGCCCGCGCCGCCAACCAGGCGGCCATCACCACCAAGCAAAAGCGCGTGCACATCGGCGACGAGCTGACCATTTACGACACCCCCGGCGTGCTCTGGCCCAAGATCGAGAACGAAGAGGCCTCCTACATGCTGGCCGCCAGCGGCGCCGTGCGCGAGACGGCCATGGACAACGCCGAGGTGGCCGCCCGCGCCGGCGTCTACCTCCTGCGCGAATACCCGGAACTGCTGCAGGCGCGCTACAAGCTGACGGAACTGCCCGCCGGGGGGCTCGAACTGCTGGATGCCATCGGCCGCAAGCGCGGCTGCCTGGTCAAGGGCGGCGACGTCGACCTGACCAAGGCCGCCGGCATCCTGCTGAACGAACTGCGGGCCGGGCAGATTGGGCGGATCAGCCTGCAGAAGCCGCCCCGTGGGAAAGCGGCCTGAGCCTGCCGGCAAAAAACCCCGGCTGCCTGTGGGCAGCCGGGGATTTTTTGAGGGGCCGGGTGGACGATATGGACTTGATGGACAGGATGGACGAGATGGACAGGGGCTGTAGGATCAGCGCCCCATCACCCCCGCCTAACCCCGGCAAGGTCCATTTCGTCCATAAGGTCCATCCCGTCCATCACCGTCCATCACCGTCCATAAACATCCTCAAACCGCACTATATCGTCCTCTCCGAGATAGCTGCCCACCTGCACTTCGATGAGCTCCAGCGGAATCTTGCCCGGGTTGGCCAGGCGGTGCACGGCGCCCAGGGGCAGGTAGACCGACTCGTTTTCGCGCAGCAGGATTTCCTCGTCGTTCCGCGTCACGACGGCCGTGCCCTGGACCACGACCCAGTGCTCGGCGCGGTGGAAGTGCTTCTGCAGGGACAGGACGTGCCCCGGCGAGACCGTGATGCGCTTGACCTGGTAGCGCGCGCCGTCGCCGATGGACTCGTAGTGCCCCCAGGGGCGGAAGACCTTCTTGTGGGCCACGGCCTCGATGCGGTTCTCGGCCTTGAGCTTGTCCACGATCTTCTTGACCTCCTGCACCCGGTCCCGCGGCGAGATGAGCACGGCGTCCGCGGTCTCGACCACGATGTGGTTGCGCAGCCCCACGGCCGCCAGCAGGCGCGTCTCGGCGTGCAGGTACGAGTCGTGGACGTCGCAGGTCACCACGTCGCCCCTGGTCACGTTGCCGCTCTCGTCCTTGCTCCCCGCCTGCCACAGGGCCTCCCACGAACCCAGGTCGTTCCAGCCGCACGACAGGGGCACCATGGCGCCCTTGTCCGTCTGCTCCATGACGGCGTAGTCCACGGAGTCCTCGGGACAGGCCTCGAAGGCGGCCCGGTCCAGGCGCAGGAAGTCCAGATCCCGAGCGGCCTTGGCCAGGGACTCGCGGCAGGCCCGGACGATGGCGGGGGCGAAACGCTCCAGTTCGGTCAGGACCGTATCGGCGCGGAAGAGGAACATGCCGGAGTTCCAGAAATACTCGCCCGTGGCCACGTAGCTTTCGGCCGTGGGCAGGTCGGGCTTCTCGACGAAACGCTCGATGGCACGGGCCGTGCCCTCTTCCAGGGGGCGACCCTGCAGGATGTACCCGTAGCCCGTCTCCGGGGCCGTGGGCACGATGCCGAAGGTGACCAGGTGCCCCTTGGCCGCATGGACCGCGGCCTCGTTCACGGCTTCGTGGAAACGGGCCGGCTCGGCGATGAGGTGGTCGGCCGGCAGGATCAGGAGCACCCCGTTCGGGTCCTTCTCCAGGGCGCGCAGGGCGGCCACGGCCACGGCCGGGGCGGTGTTGCGGCCCGCGGGTTCGAGGATGATGGCGTCCGGAGTCGCGCCCATGGCCCGCATCTGCTCGGCGATGATGAAGCGATGGTCCTCGTTGCAGATGATGAGGGGATCGGCCAGGTCGGCCAGCCCGTCCAGCCGCGAAAGGGTGTTCTGGACCAGCGTGTTGCTGTCCACCAGGGGCAGAAGCTGTTTGGGGTAGAGCTTGCGCGACAGGGGCCAGAGCCTGGTGCCGGAACCGCCGGCCAGTATGACGGGTATGATCATGCGATACTCCGGGAAGACGTGATTGAAGCACCGGGCGAAGCCGGGCGCGGTCGCGGCGGGTCCGCGACGCAAACGGCAACCATCTATCCCAGATCATGAGAAAATCAAAACACATTTCGATGCGTCCGCCGCCCATGACGCCGCCCGGTCCCGCCGGGAGCCTGTCCGCAGGCCACTGGATTTATGTGAATCTTTGCCGTAAGGGGAAGTCATCGATCAACTTTGGCCAGACACGAGGCGGCAATGAGCAGGAACGTGATTAATATCTTCCCGGACGAGTTGGAGGAATTCCGCACCAAGACCAGGGAACGCAACTACCTGCTCATCGATGTGCGACAACCCCGGGAATACGCGGAAGGGCACATTCCCGGCGCCCAGCTCATCCCCCTGCCCGAGATCGAGAACCGCATCGGCGAACTGGACAGCGAGCAGAACCTCATCCTCTACTGCCGCTCGGGCGGCAGGTCCGCCGTGGCCGCGGCCCTGATCAAGGACATCGGACCGAGGCAGGGACGGATCTACAACCTCGTGGGCGGCATCGCCGGCTGGGAAGGAAAGGAGCTCAAGGACATCCCGCACCTCGAACTCTTCCCCCGGGACATGCCTCTGGCCCAGACGCTCTTCAGGGCCATGAACATGGAAAAGGGCGCCTGGCTCTTCTACCAGGATCTCGCCAAGGAGTACGCCGGCACGGAACTCGGCGACTTGGTCAAGGACCTGGGCGGCATGGAGGAAACGCACGCCAGGAGCATCTTCACCTACTGGTCCAAGCACCGCCCGGCCCCTGCCGCGGAGTCGTTCGAGGAACTCTTCGAGCGCCTCGACGGAAAGATCATGGAAGGCGGCAAACCCATCTCAGCCTGGATGGCCCGCCTGGGCAGGAACCCCGAAGACCGCAAGCTCCGGCTGCTGGAACTGGCCTGCGAGATCGAATACTACGCCTACGACCTGTACCGCGGCCTGGCCAAGCGCGATGCCGACCCCGAAGCCGTGAAGACCTACCTGCTCCTGGCCGAACAGGAGAAGGCGCACGTGCGGGTCATCTCCAAGGCCCTGAACAAGGCCTTCGGTGACTGAAGTCCTCATGGAACGGGCCCGGGACTATTCCCTGGCCCCCGAGACCGTCCCCCTGCTCCTGGATCGGGTCCTGCCCGACATCTCGGGCATCCGCCTGCTGATCAAGCCCAATTTCGTCGCCCTGAAGGGCGCCCCCCTGTGCTGCACCCACGCGACGGTCATCGCCGCGGCGGCCCGGCACTGCGTGGAACGCGGCGCGCGCGTCACCGTCGGGGACTCCCCCGCCTTCGGCACGGCCCAGGCCATCGCCTCGGCCATCGGCCTGCCGGAAATGCTGCGCCCCCTGGGCGTGCCCGTCGTCACCCTCGGCCGCGGCGTGAAGGTGCCGAGCGGCTCCGTGCGCGTGCCGGTCTCGGCCGACGCCCTGGAGGCCGACCTCATCCTGAACCTGCCCAAGTTCAAGGCCCATTCGCAGATGCGCTTCAGCGGCGCGGTCAAGAACCTCTTCGGGTGCGTCACGGGCGTGAGCAAGGCCTGGCTGCACGCCGTGCACGGGGACAAGGGCGGGCGGTTCGCGGACATGATCTGCGGGCTCATGAATGTCCTGCCTCCGGTGTTCAGCCTCATGGACGGCGTGGAAGCCATGCACCGCACGGGCCCCATCGCCGGCGACCCGTTCCCCCTCGGCCTGCTCGCCGCCGGCGCGAACCCCGTGGCCCTGGACACCGCCAGCGTCATGGTGCTCGGGGCGCCGCCAGAGTCCTTTCCGGTCTGGAGGGCCTGCAAACGTGCGGGACTGGCCGGGTCGAGGTCCGATGAACTGAGTTTTCCGCGTCTGTGCCCGGGAGATTTCGACGCCACGGGCTTCGAACTCCCGCAAAGCCTCAAGCCGGAGTCCTTCAGGCCCGATGTCCTGCTGAAGAGCCTCATCCGCCGCGCATGGCTGTCACGCCGCGGCAGTGTCTAGGGGGCCGGCTGCAACCCGGGGCCCGTCAGGCCTGCTGCAGGTCTTGCCCCTGGGGGATGCGCAGATGGAAGGTCGTGCCGTTCTCGCCCGTTTCGAACCAGACCCGGCCCTGCAGGTAATTGGTGCAGAGAAGGTGCACGCTGTAGACGCCCAGGCCCCGCCCGTGTCCCTTGGTGGAAAAGGAGCGGCGGAAGAGATGGCGTTGTACGTCTTCGGCCATGGCGCCGGGGTTGTAGACGGAAACATGGAACGCTTCCGGCCCGACGCCGCCCTGCATGCGCACCGCCCCGCCTTCGGGGGTGGCCTCCAGGGCGTTCTTGAGCAGGTTCATGCACATGCGGTGCACGATGGTGCGGTCGGAGATGACTTCGTCGGCCGAGGTCTCCATCTCGACCACGATGTCCTTGCCCTTGCCCAGGGCGTGCTGGGAATGGATGTTGGCCAGTCCCTGCAGGAGCTGCCCCAGGGAGAAGCGCTCCAGGCTCAGCTGCAGCTCGTTGTTCTCGGCGGCCAGGAGTTTCTGCTGGGCCGAGATCTCGTCCACGCAGAGGTCGAAATACGGCAGGATGGTGTCCAGGAGCTCCCGGTTGTCGCCGGTCATGTCCGAGCGCAGGAAGTGGAGGATGCCCTTGACCGCGCCCACGGTGTTCAGGATGTCGTGCAGGAAGACCTGCTCCAGGGAGCGGCAGCGCTTCTCGTGGGTCCAGTCGTGCAGGGAGACGGCCACGAAGGCCTGGCCGTCCAGGGACACGGGGATGGCCCTGATCCTGAATTCGCGGGCCTGCAGGTGGTCCTGCGACAGGAGGGTCAGGGAGCATTCCGATTCACCCGCAAACCCGTCCAGGCCGTCCCGGATGCACAGGAGCGCGCCGCACTCCCCGCACAGGGACCCGGCGCCGCAACCGGCCTCGCCGGCGTTGGCGCAGCGCAGAAAGTCCCCGGGCCGCAGGCCCCAGAGCTCATCGAGGCGGGCCGCGCCGACGAGGTCGAGCACAGCCTTGGAGCAGTGGACAAGCCTGCGCCGGGCATCGAGGACAATGATCAGGGCGTGGGATTCGTCGAGGATATGTGCCAGATGTCCGGCGCGCATGAACCGATCATGCAGGTCGGCGTAGTTGTGCATATTCGGGATTTCCTTGTCGGGGAAACGACTTGGAGGATTTTTCAGGGCTCACTTTCATACGGACACGGTCCGGAAAGGTCAATGTTGCGGTCGGCGCGGCCTTGAGGCTATGAACCAGGCTTCCCGCTCGGCCCGGGACAGCCGCCATGCGCGGCCGCCCGACGAGCGCATCTCGCACACATCGGATACCCAATGCGCACAGAACGCTGGAAATGGATCATCACCGGAGGGGTGCAGGGAGTCGGCTTCCGCCCCTTCGTCTACAAGGCCGCCCTGGAAGCCCGCGTCAGCGGCCTGGTCCTGAACACGCCCGAAGGGGTGCTCATCGAGGTCCAGGGCAGCAGGGAGCGGCTCGAGGCCTTCGAGGCCGGCTTCAACGCGAACGTCCCGCCTCTGGCCCGCATCGTGACCTGGGAGCGCGGGACCGTCGACCCCAGCCCCGGCGAGGACGGTTTCCGCATCCTCAAGAGCACGGGCGGCGCAGGCCACCAGGTGCTCATCAGCCCCGACGTGGCCACCTGCGACGACTGCATCGCGGACCTGCGCGACCCGACGAACCGCCGCCACCGCTACGCGTTCACCAACTGCACCAACTGCGGGCCGCGCTACACCATCACCCGCTCCATCCCCTACGACCGCGCCACCACGTCCATGGCCTGCTTCCCCCTGTGCCCGGACTGCCTGGCGGAATACGAGGACCCTCTGGACCGCCGCTTCCACGCCCAGCCCAACGCCTGCCCCACGTGCGGCCCCAGGCTGTGGCTGACGGACCGGGATGGCCGGACCATGTCCGAGAACGACGCGGCCATCCGCGGCGTGACGGAACTGCTTCTGGCGGGCCGCATCGCGGCCATGAAGGGCCTGGGCGGGTTTCACCTGGCCTGCGACGCCCGCAACCGGGAGGCCGTGGCCCTGCTGCGGTCGCGCAAGAACCGCAGGGACAAGCCCCTGGCGATCATGGTCCGCGACCTGGAAGCCGCCCGCGTCGTGTGCGAGCTTTCGGAACGCGAGGCGCGCCTCCTCACGGGACGCGAGCGGCCCATCGTCCTGGCCAGGGGCCTCAGCGGCGCCGGACTCGCGCCGGGGCTGTCGCCGGACACGGACTTTCTGGGCGTCATGCTGCCCTACACGCCGCTGCACCACGTGCTCTTCGAGGAGCTGTCCGCATCGTCGGCCGAACCGGCGGCCCTGGTCATGACCTCGGGCAACATGAGCTCCGAACCCATCTGCCTGGGCAACCGCGAGGCACTGCGCAGGCTCGGGTCCATCGCCGACGCCTTCCTCCTGCACGACCGCGACATCCTCATCCGCTGCGACGACTCCGTGGTCCGCGCCGTGGGCGACGCGCCCCAGTTCATCCGCCGGGCGCGCGGCTTCACCCCGGCGCCCGTGGACCTGGCCCAGGACGGGCCCGTCGTCCTCGGCACGGGCCCCCTGCTCAAGAACACCCTCTGCCTGACCAAGGGCAGTCAGGCTTTCGTCTCGCAGCACATCGGCGACCTCGAGAACCTCGAAGCCTACGGTTTTTTCCGCGAGATCGCCGCCCACCTGGCCGACATCCTGCAGGTCCGGCCCACGGTCGTGGTCCATGACCTGCACCCGGACTTCATGAGCACGGAATTCGCCCGCACCTCGGGCCTGCCCTGCCTGCCCCTGCAGCACCACTACGCCCACATCCACGCGGTCCTGGCCGAGAACCGCCACGTCGGGCCGGCCATCGGCCTGGCCCTGGACGGCACGGGTCTGGGAGACGACGGGACCGTCTGGGGCGGCGAGGCCCTGCTGGTGGACACGCGCGAACTGCGGCACATGCGCCTGGGGCGCTTCTCCCAGGTCATGCTGCCAGGCGGCGACGCCGCGGCCCGCGAACCGTGGCGGCTGGCCCGGGCCTTTCTGCACGCCCTCGGCATCGAGGCCGACGGCGGAAAACCGTGGCCGTGGCTGGCGGAGCACGCCGCTGCCGACAGGGTCGTGGCCCAGATGCTCGATCGCCGCCTGAACTCCCCCCTGTCCTCCAGCTGCGGGCGGCTCTTCGACGCCGTTGCCGCCATGCTCGGCGTCTGCGACCGCATCTCCTACGAAGGACAGGCTGCAATCCGCCTCGAAGCCATACAAGACAAAAGCGAAAAAGACGGATATACGTGCCCCATCATCGAACGTGACGGCCTCGTGGAACTCGACACACTGAAGCTCTTCGCCCAGGTCCATGCGCAGTGGCGTGACGGCGAATCTCCAGCCAGAATCAGCAGACGTTTCCACCTCGGGCTCATGGACGGACTGACCGGGCTCTGCGTCCGCCTGGCCGGGCAATGCGGCTGCCCCACAGTGGCCTTGAGCGGCGGGGTCATGCAGAACCTGACGCTGGCCGCCGCCCTTCCCGGACTGCTTGAAGGGGAAGGCCTCACGGTGCTCACGCATCAGGCCCTGCCCCCCAACGACGCATGCATCTCGCTCGGCCAGGCCGCCTACGGAAGATTGGCGCTGCAACAATAACAGGAGCGGACATCGTGGAAATACTCTCCCGTCTGAGCAAAATTCTCGGCGTGGTCTGGAAGGTGCTGACCGGCATCCGGAACGCCTTCGCCAACATCTTCTTCATCATCCTCGTCATCTTCTTCCTGGTGGCCGTCTTCTCGGACACCAAGGAGACCCTGGACTCCAATTCGGTCCTGGTCCTCAACCCGTCCGGCACCCTCGTGGAGGAAACCACGCCGCCCGACCCGGCCGAGGCCTTTCTCAAGCTGGGACGAGAAACGGCCGTGGCCGACGAGACCAAGGCCCAGGACGTCATCGACGCCATCCGCAGGGCAGCCACGGATCCGCGCATCAAGGCCATGGTCATCGATCCCCGCGACCTGCAGGGCTGCGACACGACGAAGCTCATGGACATCGGCAAGGCCATCCGCGCCTTCAAGGAAACGGGCAAGCCCGTCCTGGCCCACGCCATGTTCTACACCCAGGGGCAGTACCTCCTGGCCTCCTACGCCGACTCGGTCTCCGTGAACCCCCTGGGCGGGGTGATGATCAACGGCTTCGGCCTGTACCAGACCTATTTCAAGGGGCTCCTGGACAAGCTGCGCATCAACTTCCACGTCTACCGCGTCGGCGACTACAAGTCGGCGGCCGAACCCTTCATGCGCGACTCCATGTCCCTCGAAGCGCGCGAGTCCAGCCGCCAGTGGCTCGATGGCCTGTGGCAGGCCTACCTCGCGGAGCTCGGCAAGAACCGCGGCGTCACCGCGGCGGACGTCACGGCCTACGTCGAGAACATCGACACCCGCCTGCGCGACGCCGGGGGCGACGCGGCCAAGCTGGCCGTCACGGCCAGGCTGGTGGACGACATCCGCACGGGCGACCAGTTCGACCAGTTCCTCGAAGGCAAGACAGGACTGAAGTCCCTGGCCATGCACCGGGTTCCCTTCCGCGACTACATCGCCATGACGGCGGCCCAGGCCCCCAAGGCCAAGGAGCTCGTCGGCATCATCCGGGCCCGCGGACCCATCATGCCCGGCAAGCAGCCCGAGAGCATGACGGGAAGCGAATCCCTGGCGGAACTGTTCCGGCAGGCCCGGCAGGACCCCTCCGTGGTGGCCGTTGTCCTGCGCCTGGACAGCCCCGGCGGCAGCGCCGCGGCCTCCGAGGAAATTCATCACGAGATCGCGCGCACCCAGGAAGCGGGCAAGCCCGTGGTCGTGTCCATGGGCAGCGTGGCCGCGTCCGGCGCCTACTGGATCGCCTCGGGCGCCAACCGCATCGTGGCCGCGCCCACGACCCTGACGGGCTCCATCGGCATCTTCGCCGCCTTCCCGACCTTCGAGAACGCGGCCGGTTCTTTGGGCATAACGAGCGACGGCATCGGCACCACCTCCCTGGCCGACCTGGGCAACCCGCTGCGCCCCCTGTCGCCCAAGGTCGAGGCCTCCGTCGGACACCTCCTCAAGTTCGGCTATGACCTCTTCGTCAGCCGCGTGGCCAACGGACGCCGCATGGCCCCCGAGGACGTCGAGAAGATGGCCCAAGGCAGGGTCTTCCTCGGGCAGGTGGCCCAGGAGGCCAGGCTCGTGGACCAGCTCGGCGACCTGGACGAGGCCGTCAAGACCGCCGGCACGCTGGCCGGGCTGACCGCCGTCGAAAGCAAGGAGTTGCGCCGGGAACCCACGGCCAAGGAAAAATTCATGCAGGCCTTCTTCTCTTCGGGCCAGGCCCTCCTCGCCCCCCAGTCCCCGACCCTGCACAAGCTCATGGCCATGGCCCGGGCCCAGGCCGGGCTGCTGGACACCATGACCGACCCGGGCCACATCTACGCCCGCAGCCTCGAATGCGAGGCGTCCTCGTTCTGACCCGCACCCCCGCCCGGCGCACCGCGCCGGGCG